>Ga0070684_100000685_pt1 | contig 23382 bp, 24 predicted proteins | sample KBSC723LmetaG_FD_65653 | JGI IMG/M metagenome (GOLD analysis project Ga0070684, IMG submission 65653) | Corn rhizosphere microbial communities from Kellogg Biological Station, Michigan, USA - KBS C7.2-3L metaG | ecosystem: Host-associated > Plants > Roots > Rhizosphere ...
CGCACCGTCATTCACAACTACGGCCACGGCGGCGCCGGCTTTACCCTATCCTGGGGCTGTGCACGTGAAGTTCTCGACTTGGCTACTTACTAGCGCTTATTGTACGAGGACGAGCTCACTTCTGATTAGTGGGCTTGGGCAAGATCTTCAGGCGCTCTTGTTCTTTTCATCCCAGATCATCGGCTCCCACAGCTCAACCTTATTCCCCTCCGGGTCCATGATCCACGCGAACTTGCCATTTTCATGCGATTCGGGGCCGCTGACGATTTCGACTCCGCCCGCGCGGAGCTGCGCGATCATCTCGCCGAGGTTGTCAACCCGGTAGTTGATCATGAAAGGTGAGTCGCTAGGGCTAAACCACTCGCTTTCTTTTTCCGCGATGTGCCACACGGTGAGACCCTTATCCTCGGCCTTGTCATCCGGCCATTTCAGAACTGCGCCACCAAAGCTCTCTATTGGCATGCCGAGATGCTTCTGATACCAAGCTGCAAGGGCGGCGCTGTCGTTTCTGCTCTTGAAGAAGATGCCGCCGATTCCGGTAATTCTCGCCATCGTTGCCTCTGTCGATGCCTTTAGCCGTCTAAGGAGAATTAGACGAAAATTTGTCTAATTCGGATCGACTACGTCAGCGCAATGCACTGGAAGGAGCTGACGACGTCGTCGGGACCTTTTTCGGCGAAGAAGCTTTCGTAATAGCCGGGGCCGAGGTCCCAGTGCGGGCCTTTGTAATAATCGTCGCGAAAGAATCGCCACACGCCGCTCACCACGATGACGCAGCTCATCCGGTCGTTCCAATAATCGCCTACGTAGTGGAAACTCAAGTTGGTGCGGGCGTAGGAACCTTTAAACCCGATGTGATCGTAAAGCACCAGTTCAGGCAGCCGGGTAATTTCCTTGGTTGGTTCAAGTTCGACCTTGCCGAGCGCAGAAGCGGAATAGCTCAGCGGGCCGAGGCTCCATTTCATGTCGATGACGCACCCGTTGTCGGGCGACAATTCAATTTTGGATAATCGTGGCATAAGCGTGCAGGGCGATGGTTTCCGGTAATTTGATCAGATGAAATCTGCTCTGTCGAGCAAAGAGATTTTGAAATGAATTCTCCGTGGCGCTTGCTAATCCTCGGTTTCAAATAGCGCACGAATGTTCCCGCCTCTCCCCTTGCGATAAGGGGAGAGGATGAAGGTGAGGGGTTGCGCCAACTAAATGCACATTGAGGTCGACCCTCACCCGCCTTCTCCCTGGCAGGGAGAGGCGTCCCGCGCCAAGCAGCGAGCTAAGCAGCGTTACTGGCTCTTTGCCCAACCAATTACGCCGCAGGCGATGCGCGCGCCTGAGTCGCCGGATGGTTGAGTCTTCAGATCGTCGGGCTTCGCGTGGACGACGACCGAGCGGCCGATCGCCGATTTCGCATCATTCGCGAGGGAAATCTGATGATCGACATAATCGAGCTTCGCGTTACCGGAAGCGTCCGCTTCTACGTTGCCCATGTCGCCCTCGTGCCGCGCGGCTGCATCTGGCCCTGCATGCGGTTGGTTGGTGGGATTGAAATGCGCGCCTGCAGAACTTGCATCGGCTGCGCTGCAATCGCCGAATTCATGTACGTGAAAGCCGTGCTTACCGGGCGTCAGGCCCGTGAGCTCTGCGAGGACCTGCACGCCATCGGCGACTGGCGTAAATGTGACCGTGCCGCTGACTTTATTGCCCGCGGTGGGATGCAGCACCGAAATGGCTTTTGATAATGCCGCGGATTTCGCCGCAGGTGTTTGCGCCAGCGCGATTAAAGCTGCGAAAGATGCAAGCACCAGCCCGGTGAAGAAAGTTTTGAGGAAGTTCATGTCAGTATTTGTATTTCGCACGGATCGGCGCGTCCAGCCGCATCAAATCTATCGCCAAGGTAGGGCGGGCAGTCCTCTGCAAGCCGCGGCGCTCACGGAGTAATCGCCCTAGCCTTAAGCGCGGTCCTTCAACTGGGTTGTGCCGGACGCGCGTGCGCAGTGGACACAACAGAAGATTTGTTCGTCCGCTTCGACGCCGTGACCGACGATACGACAGTTGCAATGGGGACACACCGGCGCCAACGCGTGGATTGCACACTCGAAACTGTCAAAAGTGTGACGTTCCCCGCCGACGATCACTTCAAACGCCTTGTCATATTCGTTTTCGCAAACTTCGCATTTAGGCATACACAAATTCGTTCGCGCGAGAGGAGGTCAGCGGCGGTATTTGATTTAGCTCGAATAAGATTTCGCTAATGGCGGTAAGTCTGCTGGGTGTGGTCGTTACATTAATTCTCGAAAACGAGGACACAGAGTAGCGACTCTTTCGAGTAGTAGAGATGGCTCGGGAAAGTGATACTTTTCCACGGGAGGTCCCGATGGAAATACCGAAACAACTGATCGATTGTTTGAATCAAAACAAAGTGCAGTACGAAATCCTACACCACTCTGAAGCGGTCACAGCGCAACGAATTGCTCAAGCCGAGCACATCAAGGGCCGGCATCAGGCGAAGGTTGTGATGCTGAAATCTGGCGATCAACATTTGATGGTGGTGTTGCCTGCAGATCACCACATCGATCTGGAAAAAGTCGAGAAGGCGATCGGAGAACCTGTCTCTCTTGGCAAGGAAAACGATTTCAAATCACTTTTCCCCGACTCCGTGGTCGGAGCGATGCCGCCGTTTGGGAACCTTTACGGTCTGCCGACTTACGTCGACAAGCATCTGGCCGAACAGAACTACATCGTTTTCGAAGCCGGCACACACACTAACGCGATAAAAATGAGCTATAGCGATTACGAGAAGATCGTGAAACCAAAGGTGGAAGACCTGGCGATCAAGTTTCAGCCGATGAAAGGAGCTTGAGCTTAAGATGGAGGGCGGAGCTCTGCGGCGCCGAGCGATACATTGCGAGCGTAATGTGCGGGCTCGCGGAGCTCGCCCCTCCATTTGCATTGTTGCGCTGCTCCTTTGGCTCGTGTGCGCATCGGCGTCGAAAACTTTCGCCGCGGAGAAAGTTGGCTTTATCAATGTCGATGGCGCGATCGGTCCCGCGACAGCGAGTTACATTTCCCGAAGTATCGAAGAAGCCAAGGCGCAAAATGCGCAGTGCCTGGTGATTCAGCTTAACACGCCGGGCGGTCTGCTCGATTCGACGCAGAAAATTGTGCAAAGCTTTCTCGGATCTCCTGTTCCCGTTGTGGTTTACGTTGCACCCACCGGCGCAACCGCGGCCAGCGCAGGCTGTTTCATCACGCTGGCAGCCAATGTCGCGGCAATGGCGCCGGCGACTACGATCGGCGCGGCACATCCGGTTTCCATCGGTGGTTTTCCGAGTGGTGGCGAAGAAAAACCGGACGAAACCATGAAGCAGAAGCTCGAAAACTTTTCCGTTAGCTACATGGAGACCATTGCGGGCAAGCGCCAGCGCAACGTTGAATGGGCGAAATCGGCGGTAAAAGAAAGCGCTTCGATCACTGCGCAAAAAGCCCTGGAATTGAAAGTCATTGATTTGATCGCGACCGATATGCCCGATCTGCTGCAAAAATTGAACGGGCGCCTTGTGGACGGCAAACCGCTCAACACCGCCGGCGCACAACTGACCGAAATCAAGATGTCGCCGGCTGAGCGTGTGTTTCAAAAACTGTGGCGACCGGAGGTTATGTTCATCCTGATGCTGATTGCGATCTATGGGATTATCGGCGAACTGAGTTCGCCCGGGGCAATTCTTCCGGGCGTAGTCGGAGCGATTGCGTTGATTCTGGCGCTTTATCTGGCGGCGATCCTGCCGGTCAATGTGGCTGGACTCGTCCTGATCGCGCTCGCAATGATGCTTTTCATATTTGATTTGTACACGCCCACGCACGGCGTACTCACGGTCGGCGGAATCATTGCGTTTCTGATCGGTTCGCTCATGCTCTTTGATCGCGCCGATCCACTCTTTCGTTTGTCGTTGAGCTTTATCATTCCTGCGACACTCGTCACTGCGGCGTTCTTCATTTTCGTGATTGGGAAAGGACTGCGCGCGCAACTGTTGCCCGTGAAGGTGGGAAAAGAAACGCTTATCGGAAGGACTGTGACGGCGTTGACTCCAATTGATTCACGCGATGGCAGGATCTTCATCGAAGGCGAATACTGGAACGCGGTCAGCGATGCCCCGATAGAAAAAGGCGAAGAAGCCGAGATCGCGGCCGTCCATGGATTAACCGTCAGATTGAAGAAGCACCGTCATTGAGAGCATCGGTATGACAGGGTGCGCGCTTTTTGGGCGGCGGCGAGCCGACGTATGGCATCTGCGCCCAACACCAGAAGAGAATTGCAAGATAGCAGCGCCTGATCTTGTGAAAAATCTCGCCTTGACGATTGCGGTCTTATTTCCGATATAGCCGCCTGTCCTGCGTCGGTTAGGGTTGCGTGGGGCTGCGCTTCTTGCATATGCAACGTTTTTGTGGATGGATGCGCCCCCCGCCGATTGCGATTTGGATCGGCTGCTTTTGTGCGCTTTTGACAGCCGGGATTGTCCGTGCGCAGGCGCCACAATCGGCTCCTGGACCTCCCGTCATCCGTTCCATTGACGTGGAATACTCAGGCCCTGCAGCGATCAGCAAGCAACGCATTCTGGCGCAGATGCGCACCAAGGTTGGCCAGGTGTATTCGAACGAGATCGTGCAGGAGGACCTCAAGGCGCTGTATGCAACCGGTTACGTTCGAAACGTTCGAATATTTGCTCAGCCTCAAGGCGACGGCGTGAAGGTGATCGTTGCCGTTCAAACCCAGGCAATCTTACGCGAGATCGAAATCAACGGCGCCGAACGGGTCAAACCGAAGAGACTCCGCAAAGAGATGAAAGTGAAGCTCAATCAGGCGGTTAATGAGCGGGCGCTCGAGGACGCGCGCCAGAAAATCATCGAAATTTATCAGGGTAAGGGATATAACGACGTCAGCGTTGAATACCGCGTGGACACAATCGACGAGAAACGCGGGACAGCGCGTGTCGTTTTCACGGTGACCGAGGGCGTCAAAGGCGCAATAAGCCAGATCCGGTTTGAGGGCAACGCCCATATTAAGACTGCAATACTGCGCAAACAGATGAAAACCCGTGGCAGAACGCTCGTCTATTTCGTCGATAAGACCGGTCGGCTTGATGAAGTTCAGTTGGAACAGGACCTGGACAAGATCCGTGAGTACTACCAAAACCACGGCTTCATTGACGTGGAAATAAAAGAAGTACGGAAAGATCGCACTCCGAAAGGCCCGATGATCATCACGATCGTGGTTTCGGAAGGTCCACAATATCACGTCCGCAAACTGACGATTACCGGTTACGAGCACAGCACCGACGCAAGAATTCGCGCCTTCTTAAAAATGAAAGAGGGCAGCGTCTATTCGCCGAAACAGCTTCGTGATGACGCCAAGGCCGTTGCCGACGCATACGGTAGCGGGGGCTACGTCGATCTCGAGATTACACCCGAAGGCATGCCGGCCGGCCCCGCGCTCATTGACGTGCACTACACCATCGAAGAAGGCGCCCGCTCGTTTGTGAATCGGGTGAATATTGAGGGGAACACGCGCACGAAGGATAAGGTCATCCGCCGCGAAGTGCTCGTCGCTCCGGGAGATGTTTTTAACACCGTGCGTGTAGACACCACGAAAAAACGTCTTGAGAACCTCGGTTACTTTGCAAAGGTCGAGACTTATCCGGAAGAAACAGATATACCGGGACGGAAAGATCTTACGATTCTCGTCCAGGAAAAACGCACCGGTTCACTCAGTTTTGGAGGTGGCTTCAGTACGGTCGATAAACTGGTGGGGTTTGCGGAACTCACCCAAGGCAATTTCGATATGTTCAACTGGCCTTCGTTCACCGGTGGAGGGCAAAAATTCCGGTTACGTCTTCAGTATGGAACCGAGCGAAGGGATTTTATTCTGGCGATCACTGAACCTTACTTCCTTGATCGACGTCTTTCGCTGGGTGGCCAGGCCTTTTTCAACGAGGCGAATTACTTGAGCGCCCAGTACAACCAGCGCAATTACGGAATCTCGTTCGAGCTGCGCAAGCCAATCAACGCGTACATGTACGCTACCCTGGGATACATCCTGCAGGACATCGACATTTTTAACGTGGACCCGAACGCCTCTGAGTCCATTCAGTCACAGAAGGGATCGTCCGTTGAAAGCAAGATCTTCTCGAGCTTCGTCTATGATTCGCGCGACAATCCGTTGCTCTCCCGCCGCGGGCAACGCATTACATTTTCGCCTATGATCACCGGCGGTTTTCTGGGAGGCGATACCCAGATTTACGGTTTGAATTTGGAGGGATCGAAATATTTCCATCTTCCGTGGGACATGATTCTGTTGATCAACGGCGAAATCGCGACCGTCGATGTTTGGAACCAGCCGGAAACGCAGACCATAATAACGTTCCAGCCTGGACCGACCGCATCCGCAACTCCTATGGCGGTTGCGACGGAAGTTTCAAACGTGCCAATTTATGAGCGACTCTATCTCGGCGGCTCAAACAATCTCCGCGGATTCCCCTTTCGCGAAGTGGGTCCCAAGGATCAGAACGGTGAACCGATTGGTGGTCAGTCGATGGCGCGGACCACAATCGAACTTACGTTTCCGATCATTGAAAAAGCCCGCGGCGCAGTTTTTTACGACATGGGTTTTGTGAACAGCGACGCGTGGTCTTTCGGCTTCAATAATATGGCTTCCGATATCGGTGTCGGAATCCGGCTTGATTTGCCGATCGGTCCACTACGCCTCGATTACGGATACCCCGTGATGCGTGACGGGTACAACGGCGGCGGCCATTTCAACTTCAACGTGGGCTATCAATTTTGAACGAATATATGTGGTTGCAGTCTAAGGCGATTCGTCCAACCGTATCCTCTGTTTCTATGAAAAAGTCTCTGTTAATACTCTCTGCGCTGACGCTGGCTGCTCCCATTGCGGCCTTCGCACAGGGCACAGGCAAAATTGGAACGGTCGATATGCAGCGTGCGTTCAAGGATTACAATAAAACCAAGGACGCCGAGCAAAAAATCAACGAAGCCAAAAACGCCGCCAAAAAGGAATATGATGACCGGGCGGAAGCGTACAAGAAGGCGCTCGACGAAATCAACAATCTGAATAAGCAGCTGGAGTCTCCGGCATTAAGCGCCGACAAAAAGACGGGCATGGCCAAAGAGCGCGATGACAAGATCGCCAACATCAAAAGCATGGAACGCGAGATCAGCGACTTTCGTCAGACGCGGGAGCGTCAGTTGCAGGAGCAATTGATGCGAATGCGCGAGGGGATCGTGAAGGAAATTACCGACGTCGTTATGGAAAAAGTCAAAGCCAAGAGCCTCGATTTTGTGCTGGATAAATCGGGCATCAGTATCAACGGGGTCCCTGTGGTGATGTACGCGCCGGAAAACGTTGATTTCACAAATGAAATCATCGAAGTACTAAACAAACCCGGTCGCGCTACGGCTTCGACCAAGAAACCTGCAGCAGGAGCGTCCGTCACCCCCGCGGCAGCGAGAGCAACGAAGCCCTGAGGTTCGCCTCGAATTTCAAAATACATGCGAGCCAAAACTCGCGTGTATTTTTTTGTACGGATGAAATCGCCCGTTGGCACGGCGATGGTCGTGAGTAGGTGCGAATTTCCAGAGAATGTTTTTTCTACCCGGATGCCGAATAGCGAAATGCGCGATTTCAATCCTCCTCGCGTCTTGGAGCGGTTCATTCGCCGCGGATTGGCAGGCAAAACTCAGCAAAGAGCCGGCCGGGAATTTTCCCGAGTTGCGCCCTCTGCGCGCGTCCTATCGCTTCGGGTGGTCTGGAGTGACTGCGGCCACCGGTGAAATTCACTTTACCAAGCCATCGGACGACAGATTTCAACTCGAAGGTACAGGCCGAACCACTGGGTTTGTTCGGGCATTATGGAAACTGGATGTCACGCAACGCGCCATTGCTAATTCCCATACACTGGCTCCCATCGAAACGCAGCAAAGCGAAAGTTACCGATCAAAAAAAATCGTCACGCATCTCGCTTTCACCAACAGTGGAGTGACGCGAGCACGAACCGAAGGTCAAGGCGACAAGGCCGAGACAAAAAGCAAACAGTTTGCCTTCCCTAATTTGTTCGATTTGCATTCTGCTGCCCTTTACTTGCGCAGTCAGCCGCTCAAAGAAGGGAGCGTCTATCGGCTGGCGGTTTACCCGGCGACAAACGCTTATGTCGCGATTATCAAAGTAATCGGGCGGGAAAAAATCTCCGTGCGCGCGGGCATTTACAACGCCATCAAACTTGATCTCCAACTCATGCGCGTCGGAAAGCATCTCCAATTGGAGCCACACAAGAAATTTCGCCGCGGCACTATCTGGGTGTCAGACGATGCCGAACGGCTCGTCCTTCGTATCGATGCGCAGGTTTTTGTGGGCACAGTTTTCGCCGAACTGCAGTCGGTGCATTTCGATAACCCAAAACAAGGCTAGTCGGGCTCCCATTGACCACGAATCGGCGGCCCAGGGGGTGGACGCATACGCTGGCGGTAGGGATTATAAAACCGCTGGCGCGGCCCGGGCAATAAGCGCAGTGCCGCGAGCGTTTCCAGATCCAGCCGGCCAGTCACCGGCAGTCTTGTTCGCGCTTGATAGGCGCGCAGGGATAGTTCCATCGCAGGTCCGTAGATTCCGTCGATTTGTTCACGATACAGTCCATACCGGGCCAGAACGATCTGCGCTGAGACAATCACATTGCGTTGCACGCCGGGAGGAGCGGTCTGAAATGGCGTGTCGGCAAAAACTGTCCCGGGTGAACCCGCCGGACCGATGGGATTTGAGGGAAGAACCTGCTGGCCTGGTGGCGCATTGCTGTAAGGCTGAACCGGAGGGGCTCGGCTTCCGTTTTCCGTCTCGTCGGAAGGCGGCTCACTTGGCATAGCACCGGCCGGCGGAGTCGGTGACGCAGCTTTCGTCGTTGGTCGCGACGAACCGGAAGATTTAATCCCGAGCGATCGCAGCGTCTCATCATTGAGCTCGCCGCTAACCTGCAGACCATTGCGAATTTGATAACGGCGAATCGCTGCAGTCAGATTGGCATTCATGTCGCCGTTGACTTCGCCGTAATAGAAACCTTCGTCCTTCAGAGCCTGTTGCACGCTTTCAACGAGTGGGTCCGCCCGCATCAGCATCATCGATCCCATGAAGACCACCACAGCAGTTGTGATTTTCATGGTCATTCGACGACGACGCCCTTTGCCTATTCAGCGCTTTTCTGACCTGTGGCTGCCACTGCGGATTTCCGTTGACCCACCACGTCGCGATACCGCAGAATGCCGTCGGCGACCGCTGTTGCTAATTGGTCGCGATAACCCTCGCTCGCAAGTTTCGAAAGTTCGTCCTGGTTCGTAATAAAGCCGCCCTCAATCAACACTGCGGGAGAAGTCACGTTTGCGATTACAAAAAATTGTTTGGCCTGCGTCCCCCGGTTGAGGGAGCCGGTCCGTGCCACCAGCGCTTCCTGAATGAAACCGGCGAGACTTTGGCTTTCGGGCTTCGGCGAATTGGAGGGCGGCCGCGAGAAAAACGCCAGCCACGAAGAGAAAGCAGAGCCTGAATTGATCTGATGCGCAGCGTAGTAAGTCTCCACGCCGCTTGCGACCGGTTTGTTGTCTTCGTTGAAATGAATGCTGATAAAAATGCTGTCGTTCACCCGATTCCCGAACGCTGCACGATCTGCCAGTGAGACATAGCTGTCTCCAAGTCGGGTCATCAATGTGGCGACACCTTCCGCGTCCAGGAGGCGATCGACGCGGCGCGCTACGTCCAATGTCAGATCCTTTTCCATGACTCCCCCACACATTGCGCCGGAGTCTTCACCCCCATGGCCTGGATCAAGAACCACTACTGCGAAAGGTTTGGACGTCTGTTGCTGAGTCGCCTTTGATTCTTTATAGACCGCCGGTCGCTTCGCTTGATGAAACGAAATCCAGACAAGCGAGGCAATTATCAACAACAAGCCCGCGATCGCCAGCACATTCCGGAAAGCTTGTTTCATTTGTGATCCCCGTCAGAAAACTTCTCTTCATAATCTAATCACCGGGAAATGATGGAGCGCAATTCCTTATCTGCTAACGGACGATAACGAATTGGCCTGCTGCTATCGCGCTCGAGTACGGCTGCTTCGATTGCAATAATGGCGAGTTGTTCCTGGCGATGTTGTGCAATGGCGTCGCGCGGGGGCAGCTCTTTCGCTTCGCTGGCTTGCAATAACATGTGCCCGACACTCCATGCGTCGAGCGCCGAGTTCACCGCCGTTTCAAAGCTGGCATCCGATTTGTGCTCGCTCTTGAGAAACGCTTCCATCAGTTCAACCGATTGGCGCGTGCCGCTGAGCACGGCGAAATCTTGTCGCGCTCGCGCGTAGGTTGCGCCGTTGCTCGCAATCTCGCCGTCATATTCCACTCGCAAAAACAAATCGTCCTCTGGCCGTGCGCCCACCTCCGCGAAAAGCATTCGCGTCAGATACGGCGGCCCGTAGATCTGCTCGAACGCGCTTTTCATGACAGGACTGAGCGAATAATGCGCGAGCCGCCGTAGTGAAACATCCGCAGCCGAGCGGGTGAAGCCTTCGGTGCTGGCCAGTTCAATCGCGGCCATTCGCAACCGCTCGATGTCGCCAGGATGCCCAATCGCTCCCATTGCGATTCGATCGTAGATCTCGAAGAGTTTCTGGCGCGTCTGACCAAGTGTGACAAACAGAATACCTTCGCGATAACCCAGTGCCGCGATGGGACTACCGGGGGCGAGCTGCCCTTCGATGTACTCGCGCCGGTTCGCGATGGCTTCGACCCAACGATACGGCTCTTCGATCATGCAACCATTTCTTTGAACACGGCGGCGATTTTGCTCTCGGGTAAAGTGGTGATGCCTTCGCGCGACACAATCTTAATCACGGGATAAATCTTTCCGCTGCGATCCACGCCTGCTGTCGCCGTATCGGATTCGGCAGCGGTGTCGAGCGCGCGCAATGCGAGCGATACTGCTTCCCGTTCGTCCAACTTGTGCAGCGGCTTCGCGCCCCAGGTATTTTCATAATAGAGAATGCCGCGGACCGCAGGCGAACCTGACCCCGTTGCTGCATAATTGGTCGCTTCAAATTGCGCGCCCATTGCATCATAGAAGTAAAGTCTCGCCTCGGGTTTCGAATTTGCGTCGTAAGTCGCAAAGATCGGGACTACAACACCGACGCCTTGCATGACGAACCCGAAATTGTCGCGCAACAACTTCGAGAGCGCTCGCACTTTGCCGTCGACACTCATCTCCTGCAGCTGAGTTCGCCGAAAATATTGGAGTGAATGCTCGAGCACGCGCGCCATTTCCCACGCGGTCGCAGGCACACCGGCGATGGCCATTATCGATTGCCTGTCGATTTCCAAAACCTTGTCCGCACGATCGTAAACGACAGTGTTACCCGCAGTTGCGCGGCGATCTCCCGCAACCAGGACGCCGCCGGAAAATTTGAATGCAAGGATCGTCGTCGCCTCCGTCGGTTGCCACGTCTGTTGTTGTGTGGCGTTTTGCGGCATTGGACCGACGGTCGTTAAACCGAGCAGACCTTTGCGTTGCAATAGCGAAGGAAAGTCGTCCGCTGCACCAGAGAAGTTCTGGTCAAATCCCAACTGTGAACGGTCCATTACTGACCCGTGCGCTGGCGGTAGCGCTTGGATTGGTTGGGATCCACCTTGCGCATTTTCTTTAACAGATCCTTTGTGTCTGGTCGCGAAACGTCCGGCGAACGCGGCCCACCGCCATCGCCTTGCTTTGGTCCCCAGGGAGCCGGTTCCAGCGGCTTTTGAATGCGCTCAGGCATGAAAAAACGTACGAGCAAAAGTTCGAAACGCAAGCTGCGCACCGTCCGCGGAATCATTAAATCGCTACAGTGGACTCATTAACAGTTCAAAAAACAACCGTTCAATGCGGCGAACCCGCTTGTCAGATAAATGTCCCGGTGGCAAAATTTCGCTGAGATGAAAGTAATCTCTGTTTTCTGCGCGATAATCTCTTTCGCGCTGTGGACTGCTTCTGCAGAGAGTCCCGCACCGCAGGAAGGAAAATCAGCGCAGTCCGCGCAACTTGAAGCTTTGGTAAAAAAGATTGACGAACAAAACGCCAAGATCGACGCGCTTTCGCAGGAGATTCTCAAACTGGAGCAACAACTCTCGCATGCTCGGCCAGGTGTAATGGTCGGAGAAGCTGCACCCGCCGCCCCGGCATCCGCTGCTTCTCCCGCAGCATCTCCATCGCATCCTTCCGTCGAAGGCAACACGCATACTGTTACGCGCGGAGAAACGCTCACTTCCATCGCCAAAATGTACAAAGTGACCGTGGACGATTTACAACAGGCCAATCACATCGAAGACGGCCGTAAATTGCAGGCTGGCCAAACCATCACTATTCCGACGGCGTCGCCTGCCGCTTCTGGCTCGCCGTCGCCCTAACGGGATAGTAACCTCCGCGTGAACCAACGGTGGTTTCTCCGCAAACACGAGGACGGTAGCACCTTCGGCCCGGTGCAGTTCGACCAAATCGCTCGTTGGGCGGCTGCGGCGCAGATCGCGCCGCACGATACTCTGTCCAGCGACGGTCAGACCTGGCTTAAAGCACCCATGCTATCGCAGCTCGGTATGGACTGGCTGGTAGAGTTAACGAGCGAGCATTACTACGGACCGACCACGTTCGGTGCTTTGCAGGAATTTATTCGGCTCGGCGAAATCGATGGTGGAACCGTCGTAATCAACACCTGTGACGGCACTCGCCGCCAAATCCGGGAAATGCCCGATTTGTGGGGAACCAGCGAGTTACAGGCTGAAGACCAAATCGAAATTCAACTCGGCGATCCCGTCGCGCCAGCGGTGGCAAAGATGTCTCTTCATCTTCAGGAGCGAATTCGTGATCTTGAGCAAACGCTTCAGGAAAAGCGCCGCGCCCTGGCCGAGAGCGAGCAGCGTTACGCAGAGTTAGAACGAAAATACCAGGACCTCTTGCTGCGCGATCTGTCGTAACCCGGGCATCTTGTCTGCCAAGTTATTAGACCTGTAATCGCTCCTCTTCCGGTTCCGCAACTTCTGACGCGACGATTTCAGCCATCTCTGATTCCCGCTGAGGCGACGACTCCAACAGACTCTGCCGGCATAGCTGAGCGTATTTTCGATCGAGCGCGAGCAGTTCATCATGTGTGCCGCGCTCGATGACTCGGCCGTGATCGAGCACCAGAATTTGGTCCGCATGCACGATCGTCGAAAGGCGGTGCGCAATCACAATCGATGTTCGATTCGCCATCAGATGTTCCAGCGCTTCCTGGATCAATCGCTCTGTTGCCGTATCCACGCTGGCGGTTGCTTCATCAAGAATTAGAATTGGCGGGTCCTTGAGCAGTGCCCGCGCAATCGAGAGCCGCTGCTTCTCGCCCACGCTCAATTTCACACCGCGTTCGCCGACTACGCTCTCCAACCCAGCCGGCAAACGGTCGATGAACTGTCGCGCGTTCGCGGCCTCCACTGCCCGCCACAATTCCGCGTCAGTGGCGGTTGGTTTCCCCATCAAAAGATTTTCGCGAATCGATCCGTTGAACAGAAAGCTTTCCTGCGTCACGACACCGATCGTTTCACGCAACGTGCGCAGATCGTACTCGCGGATAGATTTGTCATCGACGTAGATCTGACCGGTATCGAACTCGTAAAATCGTACGAGCAAATTCACCAGCGTCGACTTTCCCGCCCCAGTCGCACCGACCAGCGCAGTCGTGGTGCCCGGCAGCGCATGAAACGAAATGTGCCTGAGCGCTGGCAACGCTTCGACGTAACTGAAGCTCACGTCTTCGTAACGAATGTCGCCAATAATCCGTCTGCTGTACCCCCGATCAGTGATCGCGGTGCTGCGGTCAACAGCCCCAGCCACAACGCCCGGCTCGGCGTCTTCATCGAGAATTTCAAAGACACGTTCCCCTGCTGCGCGGCCAGCCTGCACCAATTGATTCAGCTGATGCAACCGGCTGATCGGATCGTAAAGAAATGCCATGAGCATCAGGATCCCGACCAGGTCGCCCAGTTGCAGGCTGCCGGTCAAAACGGCGTGACTGCCAAATCCCAGCACAAGCAACGCGCCGATTGCTTCGAACATCGACATCGACGGCGAGTAAATCGCCCATGTCCGCATCACTACCAGCGTGGCGTGCCGCAATTGATCGCTGGCGCGATTGAAACGCGCGTGTTCCTCGCGTTCGCGCGCGAAGCTTTTGATCTGACGAACCCCGGCAAGATTATCGTGCAACAGCGCGTTGATATTCGATGCAGCGCGCCGCTGTAATCGATACCGGCGGTGCGCCGTTAGCGTGTAAGCCAGCGCGCCAGCGATCAGCAGCGGCAGCGGCACCAGCGCAAGCAATGCAAGGTTTGCGTTCCAATAAAACATCACCGTCACTACGATCACGATTTGTAAAACCGCGACGACGCCTTGCTCGATTCCGTCGATCAGCACGCGCTCGACCGAATTCACATCTTCGATCACGCGCGTCATCAAATCGCCCGTGGCGCGATTATCGAACCAGCGCAACGGCAACAGTTGAATGTGCGAATACAGATCGCTGCGCAGATCGAAAATGACTTTCTGCTCGAATGTGTTGTTCAAAATGATCCGGAGCGAATTGAAAAGGTGCTGAACAAGAAAAGCCACTGCGGCGAGCAAAATGAGCGGCAGCAATTTGTCCGGCCGATTCGCGCGCACCACGTCATCGATGATCCATTTGGTCACGGTCGGAAACACGATCACCATCAACGTGCCCAGGATCGCGCACGCGAGCGTCCCCGCAGCCAACCAGGGATACCGCTTTAGATATGCAAATACGCGCCAGACCGTTTTCATTCACGACAAATTTACCAGAAGCCCGCGAATCACGCGAATGGCTTCGCCGCGTTGAATCGTTAGACCGTGATTGGCGAAGGTGGATTCGTGGTTAAGATTCGCGCGTGCCGAATCAATCGCACTTCCTGCCGGACGAAATTCATATCGAGCAGCTTGACGTTTTCACGTGCGTCGGAGTTCCAGAGGAAGAACGCGCGAATCCGCAAAGGTTGACCGTGAGCATTTCCTTTTGGCCGTCCCAGCAGACGAATGATCTGGCCGACCACATCGAACGGACGGTGAACTATTCAACCGTAGCTGAGGAAACGAAGAATTTTGTGCGCGATCAGTCCGTCAGTCTTATCGAGACGCTGGCGGACAGGCTCGCAAGTCATTTGCTGGAGAGTTTTCCAATTCAAAAGGTAACAATCGAACTGCGAAAGTTTGCGCTACAGGACGCAAAATATGTTTCAGTGACCGTCACTCGAACTGCAAGTGTCGGTTGATTACGAATGGACACGCGAAGTTGTAGAGCTGCTTTGGACGTTTGATACAACCGCTACAGTTTGCCGCTGAAGTTGGCGCCCACTACAATTGCTGGATGAAAAGCGGTAACTGGAAAACGATCTCGAGCGAACGGCACTTCGCTGATCGCAACCTCGAGGTTGTGACCGATCGTGTGCAAACACCCGCCCACCCAAACCCGCGAGCTTGGACGATTGTGCATCGCAAACCGGCAGTCGTCGTCGCACCAATGACGCAGGAGGGGAAAATCATTCTTATTCGTCAGGAACGAATCCCGATCGGACAGGCGATTTGGGAAATGCCCTCAGGTCAGATCGACGATCACAATGCTGATGAGAATAAAATCAAGGAGACAGCTTTGCGCGAAGTTCGTGAAGAAGCCGGGTACGAGTTGGCCCCAAACGGGGAACTTATTTCGTTAGCTTATTTTTTCTCTTCACCGGGGTTTACCGATGAGCGCGGTTATTTCTTTCTCGCCAGTCCAGTTCAACCCTGCGCGGAGGGGCCGAACCGCGAGGAAGGCGAATCAATTCTCGATTGCCGCGGATTCACCGGCGAGGAGATTCGCCGGATGATTGCGGAGAATGAAATTCGCGACGCCAACACACTTGGCATTTGCGCCACCCTCGCCGCTCGCGGTCTTCTGTCGCTAGCGTCGTGCCCATGACTTACTGTTCCGCTGTTTTCATTAACACCCGGCTTCAGCCGGGTGGAGAAACGACAGTGGCCGTCGAGCCGTTTCAACGGCTTACATTTGAATCGAAAACCGTTGAAACGGTGTGTCGTTGTTGCAGTTGGCTGCACCTGGCTAAAGCCAGGTGTTAATGAGAAGTCGCTGGCATTCGTACGAGAGCAAACCCGATGACGCTGCGAGACATTTTTAGATTTCGTGATCCGCCGGAAACCGAAACCTCCAAGCCGTTTCTCGAACATCTGGAAGACTTGCGGTGGACCATCGTAAAGATGGCCATCACGCTGGCGATCGCGATGGTTGTTTGTTTCGCGTTTCGCTCGACGCTGGTGCGCGTTATCCAGGCGCCGCTTAACCATCTCGGGTCACAAGTCGGAACGCTCAAGGCGCTGGGCATCACGGACTCGATCGTGATTTCATTTCATCTGGCGTTTTACGCTGGGATCGTTCTCTCCTTTCCGCTGCTGCTTTATTTTCTCGCGGAATTCGTTTTACCGGCGCTCACCGCCGTGGAGAAACGATTTCTATTTCCAGCGATCGCGGTCAGCTTCGCGCTCTTTCTCGTGGGCGTGCTGGTTTGCTATTTTTGGTTGCTCCCAAAAACGATTCTTTTTTTCTTTCGCGACACCGAATCGCTCGGCTGGGCACCGACGTGGACGGTGCAGCAGTATTACTCGTTCGTAACACGATTTACCATCGGATTTGGCCTGGCGTTTGAACTGCCGGTTGTCGTACTGGCGCTGGTCCGTTTCGGGCTGATTACCTACCGGTTCATGGCGCGCACCCGTCCGTATGCCATCGTGCTCATCTTTATTCTGGCAACAATCATCACCCCGACGCCTGATATTTTGACTTTGATCGCCATGGCGCTGCCGATGTGTCTGCTATACGAGAGCTGCATCTGGATCGCATGGCTGATGGAGCGCCGGGCATCGAAACGGCTCGCCAGTTAATCGCGTGCAGCATTCGATTCAGAATCTTCTCTTCAGCACGTTTGCCTTCGTGCTCGGGGCGGCGCTCGGCTCGTTTCTGAACGTTTGCATTTACCGCTGGCCCGTCGATCTCTCCATCAATCGGCCGCGCCGGTCGTTTTGTCCGCAGTGCAAACAACCCATTCCGTGGCATCAGAATCTGCCGTTAGTAAGTTGGCTCGCGCTCGGCGGGCGATGCGCAAATTGCCAGGCAAAAATTCCGTTTCGCTATTTCGCAGTAGAACTCGTTACCGCGCTTCTTTTCCTCGCGATTTGGCAAAGGTTCCCGTTGCAGGTTGCAATTGCGTACTGGATTTTTGTTTCGTTCCTGATCGTCGGAACTTTCATCGATTTCGAGCATTTCATTATTCCAGACCGCGTAACAATCGGCGGAACAATCGCGGGTGTGGCTTGCAGCATTGTTGTTCCAGCTTTGATGCAGACAAATTCGCGCGTGGCCGCCGGCGTTCGCGCTGCGCTGGCCGCTGCGCTCGGCTACGTGATTCTCTGGATCGTGCTCGAAGCGGGTAAGATTGCCTTTGGCAGAAAACGGATCGAGTTCGACGGGCCGACACCGTTCACGTGGACAAAACACGGCGACGACGCCGATTTCGTCGTCGGAACTGAGGAAAGTCTGTGGAGCGAATATTTCGCCCGTGAAAAAGATCGTCTTCTGCTCCAGTGCGATGAAGTTCGGATTGATGATCGCGAATATGGAAACGTGACGCTGGATTTTCGTTACGATCGCGTGAACGCGGATGGCCACGTGTTAATGCTCGACGATGTAACGCATATTTCCGGCGTCACGCGCGAACTGGTCATCCCGCGCGAGGCAATGGGACGCGGCGACCTGAAGTTTCTTGCCGCGATCGGCGCATTCCTTGGGTGGCGCGCAGTGTTGTTCAGCTTGTTTGCCGGATCACTTCTGGGTTCAGTGATCGGCCTGGTCACGCTTATCGTCGGAAAACCTGTTTGGTCAGCCAAACTACCTTTCGGACCGTATCTGGCATTCGGCGCACTCACCTGGATGTTTTTTGGCGAAAAAGTTCTGCGCTGGTACGGAATGCTGCTCAGCCCGTGATGCGATTGCGTGCTTTAGCCTTACCTACAGTGAGCTCGCGCGTTAGAGGTTGACGGTGCCGAATCCAGGACAAGTACTTTCAGAAATGGATTTCCCTTCCGGGCCCTGGACTGGTTTCTACAATTACGGCCGCAGCACGCGCAAACATCGGATGGATCTCGTGCTGACTTTCTCTAATCACGCGATTTCGGGCAACGGAAGCGATGACATCGGTCGATTCTTTCTTGCCGGGCGGTTCGATGACTCAAAAGGAGAATGTTACTGGACGAAGACTTACATCGGCGCGCACGACGTTTACTACCGCGGGTTTCGCGAGGGCAAAGGGATCTGGGGATTATGGGAATTGCCTAACGAGTCAGGCGGATTTCACGTCTGGCCGCTTGGACAGGGCGAAGGCGAAGAGGATTATGAGAGCGCGGAAGAGCCCGCGCTCGTCGGAGCAGGTGTCGTTTGAGTTCTGCCGGGGTCGACGCCCCCAGCTACAGCGGCTGCAGGCTGGCGCAGCATCAACGCGAGATTAACTAGTTCGCACTTACACCAGCGACGCAGTCCGCGAAAAATTTGTTTGCGAAGGCGCGTGTCCGGAACGAATCCGTCGTAAAGTTCGCGCCAGCCGGCGTTTCTTTTTCCGTAGTAGCCAGTCACCCATCGGCGATTTGCAAGAGCCACAAGCCGGCGATTGTAAAAGTTCATCACATTCCGGGCAAATCTGCCTCCTGTCCCGGTGAAGGGCAGGTTAAGAAATGCGCATTCCGGATCGCGATAGACTCGTCGAACCAAGCCGGCGTAGTAACTGCTCACATCGAGAAGCAGCGCCGTTGACGTTAATTCTGCATCCCCCATATAATAATATTTGTCCTTGTACAAACTCTCGAACCAGGATCGGTAGGTAACCGGATATTGTTGGTTGTAATAATGTAGTCGCTCCGTGACGTCTTCGCCCTTGAGACTGCCCGCCAGTAAATTCGCCACGTAATAGGAAGTGTAAGAACAAAAATCGAGACCCGGACTGTAAAGTGGATCGATGAATCCGGCGGCATCGCCCACCATCGCCCAACCGTCATCGCAAACTTTTTCGCTATGATACGGCAGCATCGAAAGCGCGTGCACGTCGCCTTCGATCACTTTTGCTGCGCCGAAGATTTCGCGGCCGACGGGGTTGTTCAGAATATGCGCGTGCAATCGTTGTCCCAGAGTCGGTCCCTCGGGAAATTTGAAGATGCGACTGTCGTAAACGATACCGGCGCTGACATCGCCGCCCTGCAACGGAATGATCCAAACCCACCAGCCGCGTCCGAAAAGGTGGTTCGTGGCCCATTCGCGTCCCGTTCGGCAAGAGTTCGCGTAACCGGGAAAACGTTCGCGCCATTCGTAGCTGTCCCATTCTTTGACGCCGCTAAACCGCGCCCACACCGCATTAATTGGGTGTTCGGTATTCGGTCTGAAATACCCGAGCTTTCGTGCGATCATCGCCGCGCGGCCCGTAGCATCGACGATCCAGCGGCAACTGGCCGCGCGCTGAGTATCACCGACGACAGCGTTTACTCTTTGTCCATGACCGCCGTTTAGTTCAAAACTCGCGACCTTGGCGGGGCGCCATAAATCGCAGCCCGCGTTGCGGGCGAGCTCAAGCAGGTGCGAATCGAGCTTCGCGCGGTCCACTTGAAAACCGGGCAGGCGACTCTGATAACGCGTGCCGATCTCAACACAATCATCAAACCGTTGATCATTCCGGTTTGAGAACCAGAGGCGCAATCCCTGTTTGGGTAACTGGTGATGACCGAGATAATGCGTCAGACCCAGTATCCGGGTCATATAGCAACTGCTCACCTCGGTGGTCGACTCGCCCACCTTGCGATCGAACGCAGCTCCCTTTTCGATGATCAGGACACGCGCTTCGGGGCGTTTGCGTTTCAGCATGAGGGCCGTTGCCGCGCCGGAGAATGCGCCACCGATGATCACGACGTCGTAATCGAAATTCATCGCTCGAAGAGGATGGCCTTTATACCGCTCCAGAGCAAGCGGGGTCGAGTGACCCAGACAATCTTTAGCTATTGCCATAACCGCAGCGACTATTTCGATTGAGCCCCCATCACGGTGCAGGCAGGATTGCCTGCATCACGAAATGATCTTTACCAACGCGCGTTTGATTTTGCCCGATGGAATCCGCGACGGGCTCGAAATTGTCGTGGAACAGGGAAGAATCGCTGAGATCCGTCCGCCCATGCCAAGGCTGCGGCAGACAGGCGAGCGGGTACGCGGAAAAGAGGTCATTGATCTCAATGGAAATTATCTTGCGCCCGGTTTTATCGATCTTCACGTGCACGGCGCGCTTGGCCGCGACGCGATGGAAGCGTCGGCTGAAGCGTTTCGCTCTATTTGCGATTACCACGCGAGTGGCGGCACGACATCGCTTCTGCTGACGACAGCCACGGCGCCTCTCAACGAAATCGTCAAGGTCTTGCAAGTGGTTCGCGATTTTCGATCAGCAATCAGAGCAATTGCCGGTGTTCATGTCGAAGGACCGTTCATTTCGAAAGCGAAGGCCGGAGCGCAACGCGCCGAATTCATTCAGGATCCGTCACCGGTTGGTGTGCGGCAGTTGCTCGAATACGCGGAAGTACTCAAGCGCGTGACGTTGGCGCCCGAACTGCCCGGAGCACTCGAAGCGATCGAAGACTTCCGTGCGCATGGGATCAGCGTGAGCGGCGGACATAGCAATGCCTGGGATGAAGACACCCGGGCGGCATTCGATCGCGGTATGCGCAGCGTGACACACACATTTAACTGCATGTCGAGCGCGCGCCGTCGAGGTGTTTATCGGGGCGCCGGTTTGCTCGAGTTTGCGTTGAGCGAGCCTGAGATCAGTTGTGAACTAATCGCGGACTCTTATCACGTATCGCTTACGTTGATGAAAATGTTGTATCGGGCGAAAGGCCCGCAGGGAATTTGTCTGGTGACCGATGCAACCGCTGGTGCCGGATTGCCGGAAGGATCGCAGTTCGCGCTGTTCGGCAAAAATTGCATTGTGGAAAACGGAGTCTGCCTCCTGGCTGATCATTCAGCGCTCGCCGGCAGCGCTGCGCGTATGATCGACCTCGTGCGCGTAATGGTCCGCGATGTGAACGTTCCGTTAAATGAAGCCATCGCGATGGCGGCGGAAAATCCCGCACGCGCTATCGGTCTCGAAACGAAAGGTCGCCTTGTTGTCGGAGCCGACGCCGATTTGGTTGTACTTTCGCCGCTGTTGGATGTAGTACGAACGTTCCGCTGCGGTGACGTACTGTGGTCTCATTAACACCGTGGCTTCAGCCCGGTGAACAAGAAGCGCACAGCGAACGCGAACCGTTTTCAACGGTTTCTTGGATGTAAGCCATTAAAACGAATCGACTCACATACTGCTCAAAAACACCGGGCTAAAGCCGCGGTGTTAATGAAAACCTATAGCGACATCAGAAATTCCGCGATGTCGAGCGCTGCGCGTGGGCGGCTGAGCTTGCTGATGTTGCCGGCCCATTCTTGCCATTGTTTCGCGCCGTCATCGAACGCGTGCTGCACCTGCGCGACAACTTCTCGCGACGACTGGACAATCACACCTGAATTCGTTTCGACGATCAGCCGGGCGTTGCCTTCCTCCTGACCAGCGACGACGTGGTTGATAATCATAGGACATTTTGCAGCAATCGTTTCCTGCACTGTCGCGCCACCGGCCTTGCCGATGAGCAAATGGTTCTCGTGCATAATGCGGGGGAGTTCGTTTGTCCAACCAATGATCTTTATTCGGTGACCATCTGCGGCCGCGTCAATAACGGGACGGAGTTCATCATTGCGACCGATCGTGACCGTGAGATCCAGATCAAGTTTCACGAGCATACGCACTAGTTCTGCCGCGCCACGCTTTGCGGCATTGATCATGTACAAAACCCGCCGGCTGGAATTACTCGAAGGCAATGGCCGATCTGCGGTGAGATCTGCAAATGTGGGACTGACAGGAAAGCCGAAGACCTTAATCTTGTCCGGCGCAACTCCGCCGCTCCGTAGTACGCCGGCGCTTTGTTCGTTCGCAACGAGGAAATAATCTGCCGGGCTCCGGTACCAGGATGCGTTGATAGTGATCGAGTCCGTGACAACCACCACACATTTGCAGACTCTCTTGGCTCCCAAAATTTCCTGGAGCACATTCGCGTAGGCGGGAAAAGAGCAGACGACGATGTCCGGCTGAAAACGGTTGAGCACGGGACCAAACTGCGCCTTCAACCTGGTCAGTCGGCGAAATTCCGTGTTGTAATCTGTCTTACGATCGAGCCACCGATAAACGATTCCCCAGGCGCGCGGCGTAGAATTCACCAGCGCCAGATAGCTTCGGCGCACCAATTCGTTGATCTGGCCGTAGGCTTCGGCAAACAGGTCCCGCAATTCCACAGTAGTCTGATCCGGAGCGACGCGAGCCAGCCCGTCGCGGACTCCTCTTGCGGCGCTATTGTGGCCCTCTCCGAAACCGGCGGTCAGGATCAATATTTTCTTCTTCATCATTCGTTAGGGGAAACGGACCACGCCCAAGCGTCGAAGGAGATGAAAGTCACTAGTGAAATCCCGCGACTGCGGGAGACTTTAATGGATATTTGTGCCCGGCAAAGTAAACTCCCGCGGAGATGAAATATCTCAGATTGATTTGGCGCGTTGCGCGCCGGCTGGTTTGGGAAACAGCGATGGACAACACCACTGGCCTTGCTGCGCAGATGGCATATCTGCTTCTTTTCGCGCTCGCTCCCGGCACATTGTTTTTCTGGCATCTGCTCGGCCTGTTCGGCACCGATCCGACCAAATTGCACCGAATGTATCTTCTCTTACGGAGTTTCATGCCGCCGGATCCAAAAGTGCAGGACATTCTGGATTCCGCCATCGCGAGTGTCGTGGTGACAGGCACGAGCGGGCTGCTAGCAAACGCTGGTATCATCCTTGGAATTTATTTCGGGACCATGTTCATCGCCACGGTTTCACGCGCACTCAGCCAGATGCACGGAGTCGAGGAAGACCGCCATTGGTGGTCCAAATACATCATCTCATTCTTCATGCTTTTCTGGTTTGGGATTGTCATCGTGTTTAGCTTCAACGCTGTCGTTTTCGGCGAAAAGCTGGCCGGCATTGCAGAGGTAAATTGGCAACTCTCATTTCCGCTACAGGCGTGGATCGCCGGGTTGAATCTGCCATTGACTGGCCTGGCGCT
>Ga0070684_100000687_pt1 | contig 23266 bp, 21 predicted proteins | sample KBSC723LmetaG_FD_65653 | JGI IMG/M metagenome (GOLD analysis project Ga0070684, IMG submission 65653) | Corn rhizosphere microbial communities from Kellogg Biological Station, Michigan, USA - KBS C7.2-3L metaG | ecosystem: Host-associated > Plants > Roots > Rhizosphere ...
CCCTTAGCGGACATCTACTAGTGCACTGCACATGTCTGCTTTCGGGGGCAGAGCAGACATGACGTTTTGCGGAGGTCCGCTTTTGTGGTCGCTGTTGGGGGTAAAGCGGACATCGCTTTTTGCGATGCACCTGTCTGCTTTTGACCCAAAGCGGACATTGAGGGCGAAGGTCCGAACCACATTTATACGAATATGACGAAAGTAGAAGAGCTGCGATTTAATCTACTGGCTGGAAAAGCCTTTTGCGTAAGCGGACACCTAGACGAACTGCCAGTGGATTAAACTGTCACGATACTGAGATCATTTTTGCAACCGCCGTATTTATACGCAATTTATGCGTGTGCGCCGAACCGCTCGCTACACTTTCTTTGTGGCGTTGGGTGTTGGGGGGTCTCATGAAATTGCGAAACCGTGTTGCCGGCGCAGTTGCGTCGGCATGTGTACTTGTTTGGGCCGTTACGGCATCGGCGTCTACGGTGCTTTCTGACGGCGACTTTTCCGGCACCATTACTGTTGGGAGTCATTCGGGTGACCCCCTCGGCTCAGCTGGCGGGTCTCCATGCGGTCTTTGCGGCAATCCCTTAGGAGGCCTTTTTGCGTCGGTGAGTTATCCAGCAGGAGCCGGCACATCCATATCCGATGTAGGATTTATTGATGGGTCACTCGCCTACAATCCAGGGGTTCAGGGAGCGATTGGCTCCATCAACGCGTCTTATGACAGGCTGACCAGGGCAAACTTTGCATTCAACGTACCCTTTAACTTCCGTTTGGTAATAGAGCAGGGCGGCGTCGATTACGTGACTGCCATAAATCAGGGAGGCTCGGACACCGGCGGCGCATTTCACAATCTTTCTGCTTCGGGTCTGACCGCGAACAGTTTCACGCAGTTTGATTTTGTTACTGGAATCGGGGGGTCCGCCCACCCCGACTTCACAACTGGCGCCATGCTGTTTGGTGTTATGGCGCTCACGCAAACCGGCCCCGGCCAAACATTTGATGCCATCTTCGACAACATAAATATTACGGTGAATGAAACACCGTTGCCCGCCGCGTTTCCGCTTTTCGCAAGCGGTCTTGGGGCACTAGGCCTGCTTGGCTGGCGGAGAAAGCGAAAAGCTTCGCTCGTTCCCGCTTGACCAGGACTAAAACTAAAACAAACGCGAATTCAGGAAGGAAACATCATGACGAAATTTGCAGTCGGATGCGTTCTTGCGGTAATTATCGCAACGCCTGTTCTTGCTGCCGGTGAAAAGGCAGGGGGCAAAGTCGATAAAGAAACATGCCGCAAGCTTGCGATGGAAAAATACAAAGTACAGGACGGGCGCGCCTTAAACAAAGCGATCAAGCCTGCTGTGCAACGTTGCATGCAAAACGGTCCGTCTGCACTTTAGGGTGCGGTTTCTGGCTGATCGGATTAGGAGAGACCGCCGCGAGGCGGTCTTTCTGTTTGGGAAATGTCCGCTTTTGGCCCATAGCGGACATCGCTCGTTGCACCGCACATGTCCGCTTTCAGGGGTAAAGCAGACATGGCGTTTCGCGCGAGTCTGCTTTTGCGGTCGCTATTGGGGGCAGGGCGGACATCGGTTTTTTGCAGGGCGGGCGTCTGCTTCTGACCCAAAGCGGACATTGCCCCTTCCTGACCACCCAAGTGTATTGGTACGATGTTTTTTCCTGAAGCATCGGGGGCGACGATGCGACGACGGGAATTCATCAAGGCTGCTACGGCATCGGCAGTCGCGTGGCCGTTTGCCGCTCGCGCGCAGCAGTCGGCGATACCGGTGCTCGGGTTTGTCAACGTCGCTTCCGCCAAGAATTTCGTGCGGCCTTTGTCGGCCTTTCTCAAAGGGCTGGGCGAAGTCGGTTACGTAGATGGCCAGAACGTGACCATCGAATATCGCTGGGCGGAGGGCAAAAATGACCGGCTGCCGTCATTTGTCGCCGATTTGATCGAGCGCAAGGTGAAAGTGATTGCAGCGACCAGTACGCCTGCTGCAATTGTTGCTAAGGCGGCGACAACCACGATACCCATTGTCTTTACGACCGCCGACGATCCAGTTCGCCTCGGCCTCGTAACCAGCCTTAACCGGCCGGGCGGCAACGTCACTGGCGCGACCCAAGCGACCGTGGAGGTAGCACCAAAGCAACTCCAATTGCTGCACGAGTTGGTGCCCAAGGCGAGGGTCATGGCCCTGCTTGTTAATCCAGCCATTCCCACTCTTGCCGACAGCAGCACGAGGGCGTTGCAGGCAGCGGCTCGTACCCTCGGACTAAACCTCCATGTCCTGAATGCCAGCACGGAAGGTGAATTTGATGGCGTCTTCGCAAAACTCATTCAATTGCGAGCGGGCGGGCTCGTGATTGGCAGCGATCCATTTTTCACGAGCCGGACCGAACAGCTGGCCGCGCTGGCGGTCCACCACGCGGTGCCTGCAGTTTACCACTGGCGCGAGTTCGCGGTGGCCGGAGGTCTGGTGAGCTATGGAGCGGCCGTTACGGACGTTTACCGACTGGCCGGCAACTATACCGGCCGCATTCTCAAGGGCGATAAACCGGCCGATCTGCCAGTGCAGCAGGTAACCAAAGTCGAGATGCACATCAACCAGAAGACCGCGAAGGCGCTCGGCCTTACCGTTCCGCAGGCGCTGCTGTCGCGCGCCGACGACGTGATCGAATGAGGCGGCGCGAGTTCATCACGCTTCTCGGCGGCGCGATTGCGTGGCCACTTGTGGCGCGTGCGCAGCAAAAATCCGTGAATATCGGTTTGATGGGCGCCGGTGCAGCTGACACGAGCGCACTGCTAATAGAAGCGCTGAAGCAAGGCCTACGTGAAAACGGATTGATCGAGGGCAAGGACTATGTGCTCGAGCTACGCTGGGCGGAGGGACACTACGAGCGCTTCGCTGAGTTTGCCCGCGAGCTGGCTGAGCAGCGTGTTGGCATAATCGTTGTCAATACAATCGCGGCAGCCCGGGCGGCGCAGCGTGCCACCTCTGTCATCCCGATAGTCATGGCGACCATGAATGACCCGGTAGGTAATGGTCTTATTGCAAGCCTTGCTCGGCCTGGCGGCAACACGACCGGATTGGCAACACTGAACCAGGACGTCACACCTAAGCTGTTGGAACTTCTGCATACCTTCATTCCGAGCGCGACCACCATCGCGGTCTTGTTCAATCCAGCAAATCCGTCAAACCCAGTGTATGCGGATAGTGTGCGAGTTCAGGCAGCGCCCCTTGGCATCGCTGTCCAAAGTTTCGCATTAAAAACGCCAGACGAGCTAAATTCCGTGTTTGGCACGGTGGTGGCACAGCGGCCCAACGCGGTGTTGGTCATACCTGATGCCGCCACTCATGATTTGGGAGTGCGTATTGCGGCCTTGGCATTGCAGTATCGGATTCCGGTCGTTTCAATCGATTCGGATCTAACCAGTGCCGGTGGTCTGATCAGTTATGGCCTTTCGAGACGTGAGAGTTTCCGTCGTTCAGCTTACTTTGTGAAGAAAATTCTTAATGGCGTGAAGCCCGCTGACTTGCCGGTTGAGCAGCCAACGCGAATTCTGTTGTCGATCAACCTCAAGACCGCCAAAGCGCTCGGCCTGACGGTGCCGCCGAGTTTGCTAGTGGCCGCCGACGAGGTCATCGAGTAGGCGCGATGTCCGCTTCTGGCCAAAAGCAGACATCGCTAGCTGCACTGCACATGTCTGCTTGGGGGTAAAGCGGACATGACTTGTGCGGCATGTCTGCTTTCGTGGTCGCCATTGGGGGTAAAGCGGACATGAGGTTTTGCAACGCACAGGTCCGCTTTTGACCCAAAGCGGACATTTGTGAAGGTCCAGCTAACCGGGATTACGGGCTATCACCTTCCAGGAACTGGAATCCATCATTACTCCGTTAGGACCTTTGTACTTTGCGAGCTGGGCTTTAAGAGCCGCAGCGATTTCCTCGTGGCGCTGTTCGGCCAATTTGCCCGCTTCACGGTACACCTCACCCGCCGGTCCGATTGCAAGCTGAAACCCAACAGCGTCGTCTAGGTCTTTGCCCACAAATACCTGAGCGTCGACCTGCTCAAACTTGATGTCCTTGTAGCCTGCGATTTCCAGTTGCTTTGTCACTACCCCGGTGTCAGCCATCGAGAACGGCCCGGGACCACATGTCTGCGCATTCTCACCGGGCGGCGGCAAATACCGCAATACGACATCCTTGGCGGAGCCGAGCCATGGATTATCCTTTATGCCGCGCCAGACGATCATCGTCATGACGCCGCCGGGCTTGAGGGCTTTGCGCATATTGCGCAATCCCGCTACTGGGTTCTCGAAAAACTGCGTCCCAAATCTAGAAAAACAGAAATCGTGAACGGGTTCGAACGGGTATGTCTGCACGTCCTCATCCAAGAACGTGATGTTGGTAATCCCCGCCGCCTTCGCGTCCTTGCGGCCGAATTCCAAAAAAGCATCACAGCAATCAACAGCCAAAACCGACCCGGAAGGGCCTACCAGTCGAGCCAGCTTGATTGCGGTATCGCCAAAGCCGCAGCCAGCGTCTACGACCTTGTCGCCTGGTTCGACCGGCAAAGTCGGAAAGATTGCCTCACTGTGTAGCGTCAACCCATCGACAAGAATGTGTTTCCAGCGGATGAATTTCGGCACCAGCACGCTATTCCAAAAGTCGATGTATTGGCTGTGCGGACGTTCGTGCTGAGCCAGTGTTTCAACGGCCATAACACGCCTCCATAATAATAATGGTTGCAGGATTGTCGCCCAAGCGCGGTGGGGCGCAAGTTACTATTCTCACGCCCAAATGTGAGGCTGATGTGGCAGAAGCTAGGTGGGTTTTCCGCCTGAAATCTTGGACAGAAGCGTCCTACGATTGGACAAAAACGACAGCCGAGAGTTGTTATGGCTGAGCATCCAGCAGGATTTTTCCAAGGTACCGAAATGCCGACCGCTGGTTGGTGGGAAGCACTTTGGCCCGATCCTGTAGGGGTTCTTGCGGCAGTGGGCTTGCGTCCCGGCATGGACGTAATCGACTTATGCTCAGGCGACGGTTGGTTCACCCTTCAAATAGCAAAGGTCGCACGGCACGTTTCTGCGATTGATATTGACCCGCATTTTCTGGAAGTCGCACGGCATCGGCTAGCGGAAAACGGAGTAGCAAATTGCGCCTTCATAGCCGGCGACGCCTACGACATTGCCAAACTGGCAGCACCAGCGGACTTTGTTTTCATGGCGAATGCATTTCATGGCGTTCCTGACTGCCCTCGACTTGCGAAGGCGGTGAACGCCGCACTGAAATCAAATGGCCGGTTTGCAATCGTCAATTGGCATAAACGTCCGCGTGAGGAGACGCCCATTCTTGGAGAGCCAAGAGGTCCAAAAACAGAGTTGAGAATGTCGCCAGAGGAAACAATCAAATCGGTGGAGGCAGGTGGCTTGAAGTTCACCAACATGGTCGAGATACCACCCTATCACTATGGCGTCGTCTTTGAGGGTTCTGGCGAGTGAGGTTTGCTGTGCCGCCATTGTTTGACAACAAAAACCCGCTAGCTAAATCGGTTTTTGAGCCTTCGGCGCTTTTGCGTGAAGCGCGACGTCAAAAGGGACTTGCAACTGTTAGTGTGCCGTCAGTCTGCGTCTTGGACCCGGACGGAGATATTGTACGTCGTTTGAAGGCGACTGGTCAGGCACATCTTGCCAAGGATTGGCCCTGCTACCACACCGAACTTTATACGTTCGCAATCTGTGGACAGGTTGCGGGCATCGTCGGGTGTGCAGTGGGCGCTCCGTTTGCCGTTCTGATAGCGGAGGAGCTTTTTGCAAGCGGGTGTGAGTTTCTGATTAGCGTGACCTCGGCGGGTCAAATTACCCAAACCGCTAAACTTCCGTATTTCGTTGTGATTGATCGCGCTCTGCGTGACGAGGGCACGAGCTATCATTATGCGCCGCAGTCTGAATACAGCGAGGCAGACCCGGAGATGATTGCTACAGCGGCGCGAGCGATGAAGGTCAACGGCGTGAACGCCGTTACCGGAAGTAGTTGGACTACGGACGCACCTTTCCGCGAAACGGAGGAAGCCATCGCTGTCGCTCGTTCAAAGGGCATACTTGCGGTGGAAATGGAGGCCGCCGCTTTGTATGCGTTTGCCCGTGTCCGCAAAAGAAAAGTTCTGTGCCTCGCGCATGTCACGAATACCATGGCCGTGGCCGATCAGGATTTCGAGAAGGGTGAAGCCGATGGAACAATTGATGCGCTGCGTGTGCTAGAGGCAATCATCAGCGAAATGTCCGCTTCTGGCCCTTAGCAGACATGAGCTAGTGCACTGCACATGTACGCTTTCGGGGGCGGACCGGACATTCCTGTTACTGCCGCGAAATTCCCTGCTGGTCCGAAATAATTCCCTGTTTTTGTGACTAGGGAATTTCGAACTAAAGTCTGCGCCCTATGTACAAATTGGTGTCTCCGAGGTGGCCGGTGGCCGCAATTTTGGAGAATTCCCTGCAAAATTCCCTGTTAGCAGGGAAGCTGGGGCAGAGCAGGGGATGATCTGCACTGCGACGCCAGCCACCCTATTTCCTTGCTGCAGGCAATGTCCGCTTTGCCGCTAAAGCGGACATGCGAGCGCACTTTGTACGCCTAGTGGCTACAAATCGTTCACTTCCATTCCTGGAACTATTAGAGTTAGCTTACGCATCAGCAGTTAACTGAATTAGTTCGCGGTTTCCGTTCCAAATTGCGATGGGGTACCAACAGTGAAACTCGTCCGCCGCAAAGTTCTGCAGCTGGCCGCCGTTGTCGCGGCGTCGCAGGCGCTGCCGCGTATTGCCTGGTCGAGCGACTACCCCGTTCGGCCTCTGCAATGGATCGTTGGGTTTCCGCCGGGTGGCGGGACCGACGTGATTGCAAGAGAGATGGCCCGCTGGCTCTCAGACCATCTGGGCCAGGAAGTCGTGGTTGTGAACAAGCCTGGTGCCGCCACCAATATCGCGGCGCAAGCGGCAATCAACTCTCCAGCCGACGGGTACACACTGCTATGGATCGGGACCAGTAACGCCATCAATACGACGCTCTACAAGACGCTTCCCTTCGATTTTTTTAAGAGCATCGCGCCGGTCGCCGGCATCTGCGTTTCGCCCATGGTGATCGTGGCCAACCCCTCCGTGACTGCCAATAACATTGCTGACCTGATTGCGCTCGCGAAGACCGTTCCGGGCAAGATAACCATGGCTTCGTTCGGCACCGGCACGATCTCGCATGTCGCCGGCGAATTATTCAAGACGATGGCTGGCGTGAATATCGTTCACGTTCCCTATCGTGGCGGAGCGCCTATGATCAACGACCTGATCGGAGGTCACGTCCAGGTCGCGGTCGATGTCGTTGCGAACGCGCTACCTCATATCCGATCGGGGGCGGTGCGCGCTTTGGCGGTCACGACCGGCAAACGGCTGGACGTATTACCCAATGTGTCCATCGTCGCGGAAACCGTTCCAGGCTATGAGGTGCTGGTTTTTACCGGCGTTGGTGTTCGAGCCGGCACGCCCGACAACGTCGTCGCGCAGCTCAACGGCGCGATCAATGCCGGTCTGTCCGACTCGAATATCCAGAAGCGACTTGCCGACTTGACACTCACGCCGATAGTCCTCACCCCGGCGGAAGCCGGAATGCACATGAGAGCTGAAGCCGAAAAATGGGCGAATGTAATTAGATCAGCAAACATCAAGGCGGAGTGATCGCAGATCCATTTTTCGCATGAAGCGCCCGAGCCCCGATAGCAGGCTGCAGGACGTAATCGAACGGCTTGCCTTGCCAGGAGTGACGATCGGCTGCCGTTCGATTTTGCCCGGCGACGAATGCGCAGTTTTTCCTGAAGAGGCCTTCGACTCTCTCAGCCTGAAAGCCCGTCGCGCCCGCGGTGCAGCTCGCATCGTAGCGCGTGAACTTCTTTCCCGACCCAAATGCGTAATACCTAAAGGCCGGTCCGGGGCTCCGATCTGGCCGCGAGAAATTGTCGGGTCATTGGCCCATGATTCCGATGTTGCAGTCGCAGCAGTGGCGCGGCAGCGAGAATTCGCAGGCATCGGCGTCGATATAGAACCCGCCCAAGCAATTCCTCCAGAGCTTGTGAAGACGATTGCGACTCAGCGGGAGCGCCTAACATTGGACGCTTCCGTCTATGGTGGACGTCTTCTTTTCGTAGCGAAGGAAGCTGTCTTCAAGGCAGTTGCAGATCTCGATCGGATTTTTCTCGACCACCACGATGTCGAGGTCGATTTTACAAAACATGAAGCAGTGCTTCGAAATGGCAGACGCGTAGAACTGCGCTTTTGCATTTCCACCCATTTGTTGGTCTTGGCTTTTGTCCGACATGCGGGCCGCTTTCAAAGGAGCCGTCTTGGCTAAGGGCGCAAAAAAATCGCGAAGAGCGCGCCCGGGCAGGGACCCTGGGAGTCGTGTATTTTCATGTCTCGGGGATCTTCTTGCCTCCCATGCGAGATCCGCATCCGATCGTGTCGCCATCCTCGCGCCGGGGCGCTCACCCATGACGTACGGGACGTTGTGGGTCCAGGCGACAGAAACGGTGCACAGATTACGTGAACTCGGTGTGGGCCGACGGGACCGTGTGGCGGTGGTGCTGCCAGATGGGCCAGAAGCCGCGGTAACAATGATATCAGTCGCGGCCGGTGCGGTCTGTGTACCGCTCAATCCGGGCTTCACCGCTGACGAATGGCGCCGCTACTTCGGTGAATTGCGGGTAGCGGCGTTGCTGACGCGGCCTGACATTGAATCCGCCAGCCGACGCGCCGCGCTTTCCCTCGACATACCCGTTATCGATCTGCCGAAACCGTCGCATGACGGGGCCAACCCGTTCAGCATCAGCGTATCGATCAAAAGGAAGATCAGCGATGAAGGCTTTGCGTCAAGCGCTGATGATGCATTCATTCTATTGACCTCGGGCAGCACGTCACGACCGAAGACGGTGCCACTGACCCATGCAAGCGTTTGTCTTTCGGCTCGCAACGTGGGTGCCGTTCTCGGGCTTACACCCCAAGACCGCTTGCTAAGCGTGTTGCCCCTGTTCCATGGGCATGGGTTGATCTCCGGAATCGTTGCCACGTTGGCGGCCGGCTCGAGCGTGGTTTGCACGCCGCGGTTCGAGGTTACGGATTTCTTTCGCTGGCTGGAGGAGTTTCGGCCCACCTGGTACACGGCGGTTCCGGTAATCCATCAGGCCGTACTATCGGCAGCGGCCGCGCATAAGCAGGCTGCGCAACGGTCTTCGTTGCGGCTGATCCGTTCGGCGTCTTCGACGCTGCCGCCCAAAGTGGTTCGCGGATTGGAAGGCCTGTTCAATGTCCCTGTGATCGACACCTTTGGGATGACGGAAGCTGCCACTCAAATTGCCGCGAATCCTTTGGGCCGGCGAAAACTTGGATCCGTCGGCCGGTCCGCCGGCGCCGAGATTGCGATTTTCGACGATGAAGGTCGACGGCTTCCGCGAGGCAAACGGGGGGAGATCGTACTAAGGGGCCCAACCATCACGAGGGGATACGACAATGACGCCGCCGCCACCCGCGCGTCCTTTCAAAACGGCTGGTTCCGAACCGGCGACCTTGGGTACCTGGACGCGGAGGGCTATCTGTTCGTTGTCGGGCGGATCAAGGAGGTCATCAATCGCGGCGGGCAAAAAGTCGCGCCGGGCGAGGTCGAAGAGGCCTTGCTGAACCATCCTGACGTTGTTGAAGCCGCCGCTTTCGCTATTCCCCACACACGACTTGGCGCTGACGTCGCCGCTGCCGTCGTACTGCGTTCGGGCTCCAGGTTGACGATACAGAAGCTCAGAGGCTTCGCGCGCGAACGCCTGGCAGGTTTTAAGGTCCCGGCCCGAATGTGGATCGTGCAGGAGATTCCGAAAGGCGGTGGCGGAAAGATAAAACGACGCGAGCTGGCGGCCGCTTTCGCAAAAATCGCACCCCGCTCGCGCGCTGAACGAAGCGACCATATGGCTGCGCCCCGCTCCGAATGGGAGCGCCAGCTGGCAAGCATCTGGGCGGATCTTCTCGGCGTCAATCAGATAGGGGTTGACGAGGACGTCTTCGCGCTCGACGTGGATTCAATCACGATGACGAGGATGATTTCACGTCTGCATGAGTCCTTTGGTGTCTCTTTATCGTTGAAGGATATCTTTGAGGCACCCACCATTGCCTCTCTGGCGGCCCGGCTTGAATCCTCCGGAAAGGAGCCATCTGCCGTAGCATTAAGCCGCGGCAGACGACCGATGGATGATGTGGGACAGACAAGCGGAGGTCCTCCGCCGGTGACCATCGGACAGGAGCGCATCTTAAGGATTGAGCGCGAAATTCCCGGCCTGCTTCAGTTCAACATGCCCCTCGCATATCGGCTGCAAGGGCCGCTAAACGTCGGTGCGCTGGAGCAGAGTCTGTCCGAGGTCGTGAGGCGGCATGAGGCGCTACGGACAGGATTTAGCTGGAGGAGGGATCTGCCCGTAGCAGTCATTACCCCGGCTGCAGGCGTCAAATCATTTTTCGCGGTAAGGGATCTTACGGCCGGCACGAGGCATTCTCGGACCAAGGCGGTGCTGCTGACCAAAGCGAAGGTTACAGCCGAGCAAGAATGGCTGACGCCGATCGACCTGAAGCATCCACCTTTGCTTCGGGCTCGCCTTTTGCGGCTCGGCGCCCGAGACCACATATTACTCTTCGTCCTGCACGAAATATTTGCCGACAGGTGGTCAGTCGAAGTCCTCATGGAGGAGCTTTCGGAGCTCTATTCCGGTTTTATATCGCGCACGCGGCCGCAATTACCCGATCCACCGCTTCAGTTTTCCGACTTCGCCCGCTGGCAGCGTCGATGGTCCACCGGCGATGCGGCGAATTCGCAATTGGCCTACTGGCGAGGGCGCATGCGCAAGGCGACACCATTGTTTGCCAACGCCGATGCCGGAGACGAGCTGGCCTCGCAAGTCGCCTATGAGCGCGTTCACATACCAAAAAGCGTGTTGGCGCGTCTGAGAACTTTGAGCCATAAGCAAGGCGCAACCCTGTTCATGACTTTATTGACCGGCCTCAAGGCGCTGCTTCTGCTGCGAACCGGGCGTCACGACATTTGTGTCGCGACCAATATGGCCAATCGCTCATCGCTGGGCACGGAGCGCACGATCGGACCGTTCGCGAATACCGCGATCATCCGTAGCCGGCTTGATGCCGGTCTTAGCTTTCAGGAAGCGCTTGATCGCGTGCGTGAGGCCGTATTGGAGGCCTACGAGAGGCAGGAGCTACCCTTCGATGTTATTGCCGCCCGGCTCGCGGAAGATTCCGGTCTGGACCCGGCATCGCTCATTCAGGCTTATTTCGTCGTCCATGCTGCCTCGCGCCGACCGATCAAAATGGCCAATTTGGCAATCCGGCCATTTGGTGATCGTGAAGGACACCCCGTCATGCCGATCGATCGATCCTGGCTCTGGACGACACTCAAGGAAACGTCTTCGAGTGTGACCGGCACATGCAGGTACAAAGCCGACCTGCTCCACCCAAAGACCATCCGGCGTTGGATCGCAGACTACAGGGCAGTATTGGCCAATGCCGCCGCCAGCCCCGGTAAACCGCTCGGCCGGCTTGTATGAAACTGCTCCTGGCCGCTTGAATACCCCGCTGACAGGATTAAGATTTGGGGTTGTAAGGGCTAATTTATCAAACGGCTGCCGAGCAGGGGCAAACCATGTGCGGATTCACTGCAGGTGTAGTCGATGTCGAGTCATTGACCCCGACGCAGAAGAGAGCGCTCAGAAAGGCACTGAGGCGTCGCAAGAAATCTATTGAGGAGCTGCTCAGGGACACCAAAAGGGCGATGAGGGATATCGACGCGGCGATTTATACTGTCGAGAAAAAGTTGAAGAAGAAGAAATCGAGGCGCTAGTCGCCGTTTTTAAGCTGTACGGAGCTCAATCGTGTTGCGCATTGTCGCAATCCGTTGGGCGATGGCTGGCCTGTTTCCGAAGATCAGACTGTTATTCCGGCAGGCCCGCTTTTCGCAGCCCGTCGACAAGATGCTCCATGTCTTCGGAGCGCTTGAAAAATGATACCCGTTTCTGGGTTTCGCGAATGCTGTATTTTGGATTGACCCGCAGGACTTCAGCGGCCTCGACACGAGCATCTTCCAGACGTCCCAGCTGTGCGTAAGTCGCGGCCAGAAAGGCGTGGCCATATTGATGATTGGGCGCGCGGGCCGTGCATTGACCAAGCCACCGTTGGGCTTCGTCATATTGCTTGAGCAGATAGCAGGCCTCGCCAATCATGAGAGGTGCAAAATGCGGATGGAATGGATCAAGCCGCATTTGCGTTTTCGCAACCTCGATGGCCCTTGCCGCTTCCCCGACATTAATAAGCACTGCAGCAATACGATAGTTGACAAAATTGGGCTCAAGCTCGATTGCCCTTTCAACGGCGGAAGTGGCTGCATCGAAGTCCCGTTTACGGACCAGGTTATATCCCAGTTCCGCGTAGGCTTCGGGCAGGTTGGGATCGAGCTCAATTGCGGTTCGTGCCAGGCTAATCGCCTCGTCGAGCGCGGACGGGTTTAAATATTCCTCATTCAGAGGATTAAACCACGCAACCCTGTGCGTACTGGCCAGCAGCGAGTAGGTGCGCGCATATTTCGGATCTATCGACAACGCGTTCGCAATATGACGTCGTGTTTCCAGCAGACTTTCCAATTTCCATGACGACTGGAACAACGCCCAGGTAGCGGCAGCCCGCACGTAATGATCGTATGCCTGCCACGTAGCGGCCGGTTTCAATAATGTACGTTCGGCTTCTGCTTTGCTGATATGCGCCTCAAGGATTGCAGCGATGGTGCGCGCGAGCTCCTCCTGGACTGCGAATACATCTTTCAGTTCGCGATCGTAATTTTCGGCCCACCTGTGGCTTCCATCACTGCTGTCGATGAGCTGTGCGGTGATACGGACTCGATCGCCCCCGCGGCGAACGCTGCCCTCAAGCACGTACCGTACTCCCAGCTCCCGGCCGACCTGGCGAATATCCACCGCCTGGCCTTTGTATTTGAAGCTTGAATTACGCGCGATGACGAACAGCTGCCGGAACCGCGATAACGCCGTGATGATGTCCTCTACGATGCCATCGCTGAAATACTCCTGCTCCGGATCGTCGCTCATATTCTGGAACGGGAGTACCGCGATTGAGGGCTTATCCGGGAGCGGCAAGGCGGGGCGAGAGGGTGGCCCCGCAGCACCGCTTAGCCGCACGCAATAGACCTGGACCGGTCGGATGATGTTCTTGAGCAGTAGCTCGCCTGCATTGTCGAAGATGATCTCAAGCTTACCCTCGGCATCCTCCCTCACACGGCTGGAGACGCAAATGCCTCCCGGCTCAGCCAGGCCCTCAAGACGGACAGCCACATTGACGTCATCCCCGAAGATATCGCCGCGATCAATGATGACATCGCCTACGTTTACACCGATGCGGAATTCGATCCGCGTCTCTTCCGGAACATCGCAATTGCGTTGAACCATGCCGGACTGGATATCCACGGCACAACGCACGGCATCGACAGCACTGCTGAACTCGGCCAGCAGCCCGTCTCCCGTGTTCTTGACGACACGCCCGCGATGTTCGGTGATCTTGGGATCGATAAGGGAGCGGAGATGGTCCGTAAGCCGGGTATGTGTACCCTCTTCATCCAAGCCGGTGAGCCTGCTGTATCCAGCCACATCGGCTGCCAGGATGGCTGTAAGTCTACGCTCTACGCGCTCCCCAGTGGACAAGACAGACGCTCCGCTTCAGCAAGGCAAAACATGATAGCACAAGCTGATGCGCCGGTTGACGGTCTGGGACTGCTCCATGCAAGTCGGCTTGGTGGTCGTTCAAGCCATTAGAGTCGAAAAATGTGGCCTCCCCTCGTAAGAAGGCTGGCTCGCGGAAGCTACAGTTTAAACAAAAATGTCCCGCTTTGGGTCATTAGCGGACATGGAGGTGCCACCGTTAATGTCTGCTTTACCCCGGAAAGCGGGCATTGGCCGGCGAGCATTTTTGATTTTGAACTCCACTAGGAGCGGTTCTCGAAAACATATCGGCCAACAACGGGCCCGGTCCTTCGCTGTCGCTGTGCGCTTAGGTCAAAAGGTTGCGTGGAAAAACAGAAGAGCGATGGCGAATGTTTGATCGACTGAGGTGGCTCGGCGCGGTGCTAATCGGAATTTTGCTGGTTGGATCGAGCGACGCCCTTGGTGCTTGGCCCGAGTGCGCAAGAGTCGGAGAAACCGGCTGCTACAGGGGAATGTTCTATAAGTGCCAACAATTGAACGAATCAACTCTTGGATTTATTGGCACTGGACAAACCTGTCCCCCGGCAAATTGTGCAGAAAGTGAGAAGGCGTTGGCCGCGCAGTTCGCCGCGTGGAACAATCAATGTGAAAGCATAAATAACAACAGCCGGCCATTGCTTTATAATTTTTGCGTCGACGAAAGAGTACGTTTGAACACCGCAAATAGAGCGCTAGTGAAAGCTTGTCGGCGTTGATCGTGTTTGTAGGGCGGGTTGCATTGGCGATGATCGCGCCGGCGGCAGAATCTCTATGGCGGCGGGCACTCGCTTAACAATAGCTGCAGCGCTTTTTTACCGGCGCGGTTGGCATCTGTCACGGTCGCAAAAAATTCTGTCGAGCGACCAATCGGGCTGGTCCGGCCCGCTCGGTAAATCTCCCACTGCCACGGCTTTGGCTGCTTTGCCCGGTTTTTCACCACGACGGCAAAGTCCTCGTGCTCCAACATACCGGCATCTATGCTACAGAAACACTCGGACGAAAAGATGTATTTATGACGGAGCCGGGTTAACGACGAAAATCACATAGGCCCTCGGCCACCAGCGGTTTCGTTCAGCCTAATCGACGGGCGCTGCCTGCTCACGCCGCTACTGCGGAATGCGTATGGCTCCGCAGGCGAAGCGCCAGCGCGACAAACGTAATGCCGAACACGATCGAATAGGCGGCGATGGCCCAGACCAATCCGACTGCGCCGGCACCCGGTGCGATCAGCACAACAATCCCGAACAGTACCGACAGCAGCCCGCTGAAGATCAGCATCCACTCATTGTCGATCTCCTTGCGCAATTGGATCGCGCCGATGATCTCGAAGATCCCGTGCACCAGGGCCCAGGCGCCGATGAACATCACCAGCAGGACTGCGGTGATGCCGGGCCACAGAAATGTCACGACGCCGGCGCCGATGCCGAGAAGGCCGACCACGATGAGCCACCAGGTCGGAATTGGCTTGGCGCTGCCGCTGAAGGCCGCGATCAGCGACAGCACGCCGTCGACCAGCGCAAAGGCTCCGTAGAGCAGGACCAGGGTCACAAGGGTCAGTCCGGGCCAGGCGAATGCGAGAACGCCGAAGACAATGGCGGCGATCCCCCGTAGCAGCAGGACCCACCAGGACTTGGCAAGCGCGTGCAGCATCGGACGATGGGGTAGTGGCATTGATGTTGTTGCCTGCATGACAGTCATCTCCCTGACGGGTTCGGCTTAAAGGCCCTTGATCGAAAATCTGTCGAATTCCTGGCTCCTGCGGTAGTGGTAGTTCATCGGGGGTCGGTCGTTCATAGGTTGTGTGACGCTTGGCGTTTGAGGCATTGCTTCCGCCCGCGCCGCGCGCGCCGCTGGGTGGATTTTCATCGGATCTTGAGCCACCGGTTTGGGTTGGGCGTCACGTACGATTTTCGATGTCATGTCGGGGTCGGGAGCTGGTGCCATGGTGAGAACAGGGATCTTGTCAGGGCGGTGAGAAGATTCCGGCAAGCCCGAGCGTTGGCTGGTGACGATCACAGGCGAACCGTCCTTCTCCAATGCTGCGTCTGCAACGAATAGCAGCGCGATCAGCGCCAAACCTGCCACTGCAAAGAAGGCAAGAACGGGCATTGCCGTGCTCCGACCGCACGCCCCATGGGAACAGTTAGGCAAGTCTGACGGTGCCGGTCGAGTTGGACCATGGGCCTACGGCGTGGAACCGCTACGCTAGGACGGCGGATGAAAGGATAAAAACAGCTGAAACGGTGGCTGCTCCCACAAGCGCGAGGCGAAAAACGGTCTCTGGCAAACGGAGGATCGTCGCGTTCCGCCACACTGCGCTCCAATCGAATCGATCGAGCTTCCGGGCCGGATTTCGCCTTTTCGACATGAGCCTTCCGACAACAAAGGGAATGTCGCTTCGCGTAAGCCCAATGTCCTTGAGCACGGCATCAGGCAATTCATCGAGCAGTCGGCGCATCCCGTGGGCAATCCGGACGTGGCGCGAAGCTGGGCTGGACAGGTGAACAACAACATCGGTCATTGCGGACTCCATGCATTTCAATTGTTAGGCGTTCCGGGCTGGATGCGCCGATCGTATTCGTCGGCGAGCGCGTGCAGCGCAGCCGCGCCATCTCCCGAAAATGACGGACCGTGCATCAACGCGAGTGTTCGCGGCGACACTTTTGCGAGCGTGCGGATTGTCGTTCCCATTCCGGGATTGAGCGCGGAATAACGGAACAGGTCTTCGGCGACGATCGCGGGCCCCACGACATCGCCGTCGGTCAGCGCGGGACCGTTGCCGAGTTGCGTGAACAGGTCGCCGCACAACAGCGTTCCTGTCGATTCTTCAAAAACCACGCCGGCGTCCCAGCCGTGCGGTGTATGCGGCGTGTCGAGGTAGCGGACTTTCTTGCCGCGGCCCAGGTCGATGACTTCGCTGTCCTGAAGCACGCGCGGTGCCCGATCGGCAAAGTCGTTCAGCGAGACCATGCAGCCGGTATTGCCGTGCGCGGGTTGCGCGTTCGGGGCAAAGGCGAGCCATTCGTTCATCGCGCCGCATTCGTCGGCCTCGAAATGGCCATAGGCGATCCAGCGCAGGCGTTCAGGTGGAATGAGGCGGCTCACGGAGTCCCGGTTCAGCGGAAACATCTTCCGCAGACCGGTGTGGAACATGAGCGGTTCGTCCCCCAGGATCAGGAATTGATTGAAGGTGAAGCCGGCGGGCGGGGCGATATCGGGCACAAAGGTCGAGAGCCGATAAATGCCGTCGGCGATCTCCGCGATCTTGGTCTCCACAGCTGTCTCCCAAGCTCTTGATTTGAAGGTACAGCTATGTGTATCGAAATTTTCTGACTTGTCAATATTGATTGCACATGCTAGTGTAGTGAAATTGATGGCACGGACATATACCCTCAAGCGCCGGGCCGAGCAGCAGGCGGAAACACGGCAGCGCATCGTTGAAGCGGCTGTCGATCTGCACGGCACCGTCGGCCCCGCACTCACGACCTTCAGCATGGTGGCTGAGCACGCAGGCGTTCAGCGCCATACGCTCTATGCGCATTTTCCCGACGAGCGGAGCCTCTTGATGGCCTGTTCGGCGCTGGCCCTCGAGCGCGATCCGCTGCCGGATCCTGCACCGTGGCGAAGTATCGCAGATCGGCACGAACGGCTGCGCGTCGGCCTCACCGCGATTTACGGCTGGTTTGAGCGCGGCGCCGAATTGGCTGCATGCATATTGCGCGACGCGGAAACTCATCCGGTGGTGAGAGAAGTTGTCGGTTTGCGAATGGGACCGGCCATCGCGGCTCATCACGAGGTGCTCGGCGCAAAGCTCAATGCCAAACAGCGGGCGATGTTGGGCTTGGCGCTGAGCTTTTATACGTGGCGGAACCTCGTCCGTGAGGGAGGGCTTACGCAGAACGCCGCAGTCGGCGCGATGCTGCAAGCGATCGAAGGCGCAACGAAAAGCTGAACCGTTCGGTGCGCGCAAGGCGTTGCTAGCGGTGCTTGGTGGCTAGGGTAAATACCACCCCAGCACACCGAAATTCATTTCGTTGCCGGCAGTCGACAAGCTTTCGTCACCGCCCGCGAATTGCGGCGCGTTAGCGGGGCGCTGCTGGCGTTCCCGTAATGTATCAACTAGGTTACGCGAAATTTATAAGAGGGAGTGACGGGCAATGCAGCCGATGACACCGGGCGTCACCAAGGCCAACTCGGGGCTGGATGGAATTGTTTGGAGTATTTTGGGACAGACTTATGTTCCCAAGCAGCTGTCCGAAAGTTCCTTTGCCTGGCATGCAACGCTGCCGCCGACCACTTTCGTGCCGCCGCACATTCATCCGACGCAGGACGAGTTCGTCTACATGCTGGAAGGGCGCATGGACGCGTTGATCGACGGCAAGGAATTCACGGCGACCGCCGGCGACCTGATCAAGCTGCCGATGGGTATTCCGCACGGACTGTTCAACAAGTCCGATCAGGTCCTCAAGTGTTTTTTCTGGGTGACGCCGACACGCAAGCTCTACGATCTGTTCTGGGCGATCCACTCGATGAAAGAGCAAAATCCGCCGGACGTCGTCGCTTTGTCGGCCAAGCACGAAGTCAACTTCCTGCCGCCGCCCGGCGCCTAGGCGACCTTGTTGCCTTTGTTGACCTGTTCCTTGGCAAAGCCTGCCTTGGCCGCGTAGCCGCGCACGATCGCCTTGCGTTCCTCATAGGACAGAACGTTGTCGATATTGTCGAAGCCGTCGGGCGCGCGCTGTTCGACCGCATCGATGACGCCTTCCGGCCCACCGGACCGGTTTGACTGCACGATCTGCGCCGTCATCGGCAGCCGCTCTTGTTCGTAGGCCCAGAGTGCTTGTCCGATGTGGTCCGCTTCGCGCAGCCGATCGGCAAGGCAGCGCGCATCGAGGATCGCCTGCGACGCGCCATTCGAGCCGACGGGATACATCGGATGCGCGGCATCGCCGAGCAATGTTACCCGGCCGTGCGACCAGTGCGGCAGCGGATCACGGTCGCACATTGGGTATTCCCAGAATTCCGGTGTCGACTCGATCAAGGCCTTGGCATCGACGAATGGGATGCTGAAGCGCTGAACATGTGGCATCAGATCTTCGAACCTGCCGGTACGCGACCAGTCTTCCTTCCGTGGTGGTGCACCACCTTCGCCGATTTTCACCAGCACTGCCCAATTGGTGAGCGGCCGGTCATCGTGCGCGCCTTCGCCAATCGGGTAGACGACCAGCTTGCCGGCCATTCCGCCCGCAATCACCATCGAGCGTCCGGTCAGAAATTTCGGCCAGTCGATTGCGCCGCGCCAGAGCATTGAGCCGTTCCAGCGCGCCGGGCCTTCGTTCGGGTAGAGCGTTTCGCGGACAATCGAATGGATTCCGTCCGCGCCGACCAGAATGTCGCCACGCGCGGTTGCGCGATGGGAGCCATCGCGGCCGAAGAAATAACCGGTGACGCCGCCTTCGCCTTGCGTGAATGGACCCAGCCGGTGGCCGGTATGAATTCGGGATTCGCCGAGCCGCTCGCGCACGGCTTCATATATCACCGCCTGCAGCCGGCCGCGGTGAATCGAAAATTGCGGATATTCGAAACCGGCATCGGTGCCGCGCGGCTCGCGCCAGATCTCCTGGCCGATGCGGTTCATGTAAAACAGTTCGTGGGTTCGAATTCCGACCTGGTCGAGCCTCGAAAGCAGCCCGAGCTGCGCCAGCTCCTTGATCGCATGCGGCAGCGTGTTGATGCCGACACCCAGCTCGCGCACGCTGTCGGCCTGCTCGAAAATTTCGCAATCGATCCCACGCGCATGCAGCATGAGGGCCGTTGTCAGCCCCCCAATGCCGCCACCGACGATGATCGCCTTCATAGCCCACGCCCGACGCCAACAACCACGGGCATAATGCGGCTTGCCGGTCGTCGACGCAATCCGACGCCTTGCAGCAGTGATTGACTCCTTCGAGCTTTATTGGACCAATAGGCCCGAAAAAACTTGGCATTCCGGGAGGGGTTCGATCATGCGTGCTTTCGTATGCAGGTTAGCGGCTACTGCCGCATTTGTATTCGTCGTCAACGCGGCGGCAGCCCAGGACAAGATTCGCATTGGTCTCATATACACCTTGGCGGGCCCGGCCTCCGCGCTCGGCCAGCAGTCGAAAAACGGTTTCGAACTCGCCTTGAAAGATCTTGGCGGCAAGATGGGCGGCAAAGAGGTGGAGCTCTTTGTAGCTGATGACGAGCTCAAACCGGATGTCGCAATTCAGAAAGTTCGTGGCTTGCTCGAGCGCGACAACGTCGACTTCGTGGTGGGCCCGATCTTTTCCAATATTCTGGTAGCGATCCACAAGCCGGTTCTCGACGCCGGAAAAATCTTGATCAGCACCAATGCCGGGACGTCGAATTTCGCCGGCGCGGCCTGCAACGCCAACTTCTTTGTGACGTCGTATCAGAACGATCAGATTTTTGAGGCGATTGGGGAGGCTGCTAACAAGCTCGGCTACAAGCGCGTCTTTGCTTTGGTGCCGAACTATCCTGCCGGCAAGGATGCGCTCGCGGGTTTCAAGCGCACCTTCAAGGGACAGATTGCCGAGGAGTCGCTGGTCCCCCTCAACACGACCGACTTCGGGCCGGAAGTTTCGAAGATCTCCGCGGCGAAGCCTGATGCGCTGTTCACGTTCATGCCGGGCGGCCTCGGCATCAATCTTCTCAACACGTACATCCAGGCTGGACTGAAGGGAAAAGTCCCGATCGTGTCGGCCTTCACGGCGGACGAGGCGACACTGCCGGTGCTCAAGGACAATGCTGTCGATGTCTATGGGGTGTTGACCTGGGCGCCGAACATGGACAATGCCGCCAACAAGAAGTTTGTGTCGGAATATGTGGCGGCCTACAAGGCGGTGCCGGCGTCCTACGCGATGCAGGCCTATGACGCCGCCATGCTCATCAACAGCGCGGTGACTGCCGTGAAGGGCAACCTTTCTGATCAGAACGCGGTGCGTGCCGCGCTCAAAAAGGCTGCCTTTACCTCCGTGCGCGGGCCGTTCAAGTTCAACGTCAACGGTTTCCCGATCGAGGACTTCTACCTCACCAAGGTCGCCAAGCGCGCCGATGGCATGTACGAGACCCAGATCGTCGAGAAGATCTACTCGAACCACGCCGACGGCTACGCCAAGGACTGCAAGGTCCAGTAAAACAAGGCTTTTTGCGCCCCTTCCGACGGTATCGGGAGGGGCGCATTTTCATGAGGATAGATACTTTAAGTTTAGAAATTATAGGGTTATAATAATTCACCTCAACGATCGGATTGGGCAATGCGCGCGGTTTGTCTCGGCGGCGGCCCTGGTGGCCTCTATTTCGCGATCTCGCTCAAGCGGCGCGATCCCGCGCACGAGGTTGTCGTCATCGAGCGCAACCGGCCGGACGACACGTTCGGTTGGGGCGTTGTGCTGTCCGATGAGACGCTGGCCAATCTCGAAGCCAACGACGCGGAAAGCGCCGCACTCATCCGCGAATCTTTCGTCTACTGGGACGACATCGCTGTTCACTATCGCGGCGAGACGGCGCGCTCGGGTGGTCACGGTTTTTCCGGCATCGGCCGCAAGCGCCTGCTGAATATCCTTCAGCAACGGGCGCGTGCTCTCGGGGTCAAGATCGAGTTCGAGACGGAGGCAAAAGACGTTTCTGCTTACGCGGACTACGACCTGATCGTCGGCGCCGATGGGGTGAATTCACGCGTCCGCGCCACCCATGCCGACGTGTTCAAGCCCGACATCGACGTACGTGCCTGCAAGTACATCTGGCTCGGCACGCATCAGAAATTCGACGACGCGTTTACCTTCATCTTCGAGCAGACCGAGCACGGCTGGATCTGGGCGCACGCCTATCAGTTCGACGGCGATACCGCAACTTTCATCATTGAATGTTCGGAAGAGACCTGGCGCCGAGCCGGCTTCAGGCAGATGAACACCGAGGAGACGATTACGGCCTGCGAGAAAATCTTTGCCCGCAATCTCGGCGGTCATAAATTGATGTCGAACGCGCGCCACCTGCGCGGTTCGGCCTGGCTCAACTTCAATCGTGTCCTGTGCGAGCGTTGGAGCCACAAGAATATTGTCTTGCTTGGAGACGCCGCGGCGACCGCGCATTTTTCGGTCGGCTCAGGTTCGAAACTCGCACTGGAAAGCGCCATTGCGCTCGCGGATTATTTGCACAGCGAGCCGACCATGACGCACGCTTTTCGCCGCTACGAGGACGAGCGGCGGCTCGAAGTCCTGCGTCTGCAGAGCGCGGCACGTAATTCCACCGAATGGTTCGAGGACGTCGAGCGCTATCTTCATCTCGATCCGGTCCAGTTCAACTACTCGCTGCTGACGCGTTCGCAGCGCATCAGCCACGAAAACCTGCGTGAGCGTGATGAAAACTGGCTTGGCGGCGCGGAGCGCTGGTTCGAGCGCCAGGCGACAGGGCGGGAGCCGCAGATCCGGCGGCCTCCGATGTTCGTGCCATTCCGCGTGCGTGGCATCGAATTGAAGAACCGGGTCGTGGTGTCGCCGATGGCGCAGTACCGTGCGGTCGACGGCACGCCGACTGACTGGCATCTGGTCCACTACGCCGAGCGCGCCAAGGGCGGGGCAGGGCTGGTCTTTACCGAGATGACCTGTGTGTCCCCGGAGGGCCGTATTACGCCCGGTTGCACGGGGCTTTATCTCCCTGAGCATGAAGCCGCGTGGAAAAGGATCGTCGATTTCGTCCACGCCGAAAGCGATGCCAAATTGGCCATCCAGCTTGGCCATTCCGGCCCCAAAGGCTCGACCCAGCTCGGCTGGGAAACGATGGATGCGCCGCTGCCATCCGGCAACTGGACGGTGATGGGGCCGTCGGCGGTGGCCTGGAGCCCAGAAAACCAGGCGCCACGGGCGATGACGCGCGCGGACATGGACAAAGTGCGCGACGAGTTCGTCCGCTCGGCGCAGATGGCGCAGCGCGCCGGCTTCGACTGGCTCGAACTGCATTACGCACACGGCTATCTGATGTCGGCGTTTATCACGCCGCTCACCAACAAGCGCACCGACGAATACGGCGGCAGTCTCGAAAACCGCATGCGATTTCCGCTTGAGGTGTTTCGCGCAGTGCGGGCGGTGTGGCCCGACGACAAGCCAATGTCGGTGCGAATTTCCGCAAACGATTGGTTGCCGGACGGCATCTCGCCGCGCGATGCAGTCGAGGTCGCGCGCATTCTGACCGACGCCGGCGCCGACATGATCGATGTCTCCGCCGGACAAACGTCGAAACAGGCGAAGCCAGTCTACGGACGGATGTTTCAGACGCCGTTCTCCGACCGTATCCGCAACGAGGCGGGCATTGCGACGCTCGCGGTCGGCAATATTTACGACGCCGACCACGTCAATTCGATTTTGATGGCAGGACGCGCCGATCTTGTTTGTCTGGC
>Ga0070684_100000689_pt1 | contig 23237 bp, 18 predicted proteins | sample KBSC723LmetaG_FD_65653 | JGI IMG/M metagenome (GOLD analysis project Ga0070684, IMG submission 65653) | Corn rhizosphere microbial communities from Kellogg Biological Station, Michigan, USA - KBS C7.2-3L metaG | ecosystem: Host-associated > Plants > Roots > Rhizosphere ...
GGCAACGCTCGATCCCGCGTATCCCGAGGTGCCGGAGACGGCCGCCCGAGGCCTCGAAACCCGCCTCGCCGGCGTCGTCGTTGCCGCGTTGAAGGAGGCGTTCGACCGCGACCGGGTGCGGATGGAGCTCGAACGCTCCCAGATCGAGGCGGAACGACGACGCGCCGAGGAAGCGCTGGCGGCCGAGCTCAGACGCCAGGCCGCGGAGCACGCGCTCGGTCAGCTCAAGCTGCTGGCGATCATGTCGATCACGATGTGGATGCTGTCGGCGGCGCTGGCCGTGTGGCTGCCGGGCATGCGCGCCGGCCTGCCGCGAGGTCTCCTGGGCCTCGGTTGGGCGCTGGCGTTCGCCGCTCTCGGCTGTACCTTTGCCGGATCGCAGGCGATCTCGCGCTGGACAGCCTCGCCCGTCACCGCCGGCCCGCCTCCTGACGGCGGCGCCAGTTTTGCTCCATGGCTCCTGCTCCTGGCGCTGGCGAGCACCGGAGCAAGCCTGCTGGCAGCGTTGTGATCAACAATCAGAAGATCGACAATCGTCAGTCGAATCAATCAACCATCAGCAATCAACCATCAGCAATCGATATGATTACCGTCTACGGGGCCGACTGGTGTGAGGACACGCGACGATCGCTGAGGCACCTCCGACGCCTGGGCGTGGCGCACGTCTATCTCAACATCGACGAAGATCTCGACGCGCTTCATCGGGCGAAGGCGCTCAATCAGGGTCTGCGCCGCACGCCGGTCATCGATCTGGGTCTCGGCGGCGCGCCGCTCGTCGAGCCCGACAACGATTCGCTGACCGGAGCCGTCGTCGAGCGCGACATGCTCTCGCCGGAAGAGGCGGTGGAGCGGCTGGCGATCCAGAATGTGGGTGATTTCGAGCGCGTGCTGCGGACGTTGGGCGGCGCGGCACTGGTCATTGCGAGCCGGGGCCTGCCGCGTCTGTTGCGCGCGCCGGTCATGGCGGCGGGCACCGTAGCCGCGCTTTCGGGGTTGAGCGGCTGGTGCCCCGCGTACCACGCGGCGGGAGTGACGTCCATGGATGGTCCCGGCGACCGTCCCGATGAGGGACACCGCGACGCGTGGCTCGTCCCGAGGGCCGCCTTTCTAGCGGCAGCGCCCGCGGCACCGGGTGCCGGGTTCAGTTCAGGCAGCAACGGTCGCGATCCTCGAGCGACACCGTGAAGCGAGATTCGGCACTGCAGGCGCTGGCTGAGGCGAGGCACGCCGATCCGTTTTCTGTGCTTGGTCCGCACCCGGACCCTAGAGGTCTCGTGATTCGCGCGCTGGTGCCGACCGCCGAACGTATCAGCGTGACCCGCAACGGCTCCGGATCCGTGGAGATGGAGCGGCGGCATCCGGCGGGGATCTTTGAGGCAGTGCTGCCAGGCACGGCCGAGATTCCGGACTATCGCCTGGAGGTGCTGTATCACGGAGGATCGACGTCAGAGATCGACGATCCCTACCGATACGGCCGCATCCTGAGCGACTACGATCTTTATCTCTTCGGCGAAGGCAAACACACCCGCATCTACGAAAAGCTTGGCGCGCATCCGACGACGATCGGCGGCTCCGCCGGCGTTCACTTCGCCGTGTGGGCGCCGAACGCGAAGAGAGTGAGCGTGGTCGGCGACTTCAACGCGTGGGACGGTCGTCGTCATCCCATGCGATCGCTCGGCGGCAGCGGAGTCTGGGAGATTTTCATTCCGGGTCTCTACGTCGGCGAGAAGTACAAGTTTGAAATCCTCAGCCGCTACGGCGAGGTCGTCCTGAAGTCCGATCCGTTTGGATTTGCTTTCGAGTTGCCTCCCCAGAACGCCTCCGTTGTCGCGGCGCCGGCCTACGACTGGAAGGACGCCGAGTGGATGCGTTCGCGCGCGTCGGCCGACTCTTGGTTTCACCAACCAATGGCGGTGTACGAGGTGCACCTTGGCTCCTGGAGCCGGATCCCGGAAGAAAGCGGTCGATACCTGACCTACCGCGAGCTTGCCGAGCGGCTCATCCCGTACGTCAAGGAGATGGGCTACTCGCACATCGAACTGCTGCCCGTGATGGAGCATCCCTTCTCGGGATCGTGGGGCTATCAGGTGATCGGCTTTTTTGCGCCGACCAGTCGCTTCGGCAAGCCGGAGGAGTTCAAGGCGTTCGTCGACGAGTGCCACGCGAACGGAATCGGCGTCATTCTCGACTGGGTGCCCGGTCACTTTCCCAAAGACGCCCACGGGCTCGCACAGTTCGACGGCACCGCGCTGTTCGAACACGAAGATCCGCGTCAGGGAGAACATCGCGACTGGGGCACGTTGATTTTCAACTATGGCCGCAACGAAGTGCGGAACTTCCTTCTTTCGAACGCCCTGTTCTGGCTGGAGGAGTACCACCTCGACGGGCTGCGCGTCGACGCCGTCGCGTCGATGTTGTATCTCGACTACTCGCGAAAAGAAGGAGAGTGGGTTCCAAACCGCTTCGGCGGCCGCGAGAACATCGAAGCGATTGCGTTTCTCCGCGAGCTCAATACGCTGACGCACGGTGAGCAGCCCGGATCGATCACGGTGGCGGAGGAGTCCACCGCGTGGCCGTCAGTCAGCCGCCCAACGTATCTCGGCGGCCTGGGTTTCACCTACAAGTGGAACATGGGCTGGATGAACGACATCCTCGAGTACGTGACCAAAGATCCGGTCTACCGCCGATGGGATCACCGTCATCTGACGTTTTCGCTCTTGTACGCGTTCAGCGAGAACTTCATCCTGCCGTTTTCACACGACGAAGTCGTTCACGGCAAGGGATCGATGTTTAGAAAGGTCCCCGGCGACGACTGGCAGAAGGCCGCCACCCTGCGCGCGCTGTACGGATTCATGTACTCCCATCCTGGCAAGAAGCTGATGTTCATGGGCTGCGAATTCGGGCAGGACCGTGAATGGAACTACGACCAGAGCCTCGACTGGCATGCCCTCGACAAGCCGTTGCACAGGGGACTTCAACGGTTCGTCCAGGACTTGAACCGCGTCTACCGATCCGAACACGCGATGCACGAAATCGACTTCGATCCCGCGGGCTTCCAGTGGATCGACTGCAACGACAGCGAAAACAGCGTCGTCTCGTTCATCAGGCGCGCCAGGAACGCCGACGATTTCGTCGTCTCGGTTTTGAATTTCACCCCGGTTCCGCGCGACGGCTATCGGATCGGCGTCCCTGTCGCCGGGCCCTACCTCGAGCTGGTGAACAGCGATGGAGATCTGTATGGCGGTTCGAACGTCGGGAATGGCGGCGCGATTTTCAGCGAGCCGATTGCCTCGCACGGCTGCGATCAGTCGCTGCGCCTGACGCTCCCGCCGCTGGGATTCCTGTTACTGAAGCCCTCGAGGTGACGAAGGCAACGGAGAAGATTCACAACGAAGCAACGAAGTCAACGAAGACGTTTGATCTCCATTAGCTTCGTTTCTTCGTTGTGAGTCTTCTTCGTTCCCTCCGTACCCTCCGTCATCTACTTTCCGCTCATCCCCTCGATTCGCTCCCACTGCTCGTCTGTGACGGGCATAACCGACAGCCGCGGGACGCGCGTCAGCGCAAACGTGGCGAAGAACTTGTCACCTTTGATCGCGGCGAGCGTTACCGGCTGCTTGAGTTTGCGGACGGGCACGACGTCGACGGCGTAGAACTTCCCTTGCTTGTCGGTCGGATCGGGATAGGCGGCAGCCCCAGCCTTCGCGATGCCAACGACGGCCTTCTCGTCACCCGTGTGATAGAAGAAGATCAGATCGCCCTTGGACACGGACCGGAGATGTTTCTGGGCGACGGGGTTTCTGACGCCGGTCCACGACGTCTTCCCATCGCGGGCGAGATCATCGTAGCTGTAGTGCGTCGGTTCTTCCTTGAACAGCCAATGCATTCCAGAATCCTATGCCACGCGCACGCCTGATCGCCAATCGCACGCCCGGCACTCGGGGCACCCAACCATGGTCTCGCCTGCGTCTGAAAGACCGAATCAAACCCGGTGTCCGCGTCCTGTTTGTCGGCATCAACCCTGGCGTCCGGTCGGCGGTGACGGGGCACCACTTCGCCGGCTATTCCAATCGCTTCTGGAAGTTGTTGTGGGAATCGGGACTGGTGCCGGAACCGATCACCTTCGAGCACGACGATCGATTGCCCGAGTTCGGCTTCGGAATCACGAACCTGATTGCGAGACCGAGTCCGGGTATCGACGATCTCATGCCGTCTGAGTACATCGAAGGATGGCACGCGCTGGACCGGAAGATTCGCAGGTACCGACCTGAGATCCTCGCGCTCGTGGGGGTGACCCTCTACCGTGCGATCGAGCCGCTCGTCATCGCCGACGCCGAGCGTCCAGCTCGCGCGGCGCGACGGTTCCGGCAGGTGACGCTCGGTCCGCAGGCGATCACCGTCCACGACGCGGAGGTCTTCGTGCTGCCGAACCCGAGCGGCCGGAACGCAAACTTTAGTTACGCGGAAATGCTGGATGCGTTCAAGTTGCTGCGCAGGAGGATCCGCTGAAATGCTGAATTCTGAATGCTGATTACTGAATGAAAGTCGTTTGACGCGCGGCCGGTAGGCCGCGCAATTCAGCATTCAGCAATCAGCCTTCAGCATTTCAGTGCGCCGCCGCGGCGGCGCTCCCGCGGGGCCGGCGCATCAACATGACGAGCGGCAACAGCAGCAGAAAGATCAGTCCGAGCAGCCTGAAGAGATCGACGAACGCCACCATCGTCGCGTGCCGCTGCACGGTGCCGAACACCGCCGCATAGGCACGTTGGGTCGCGGTCACGGCATCCGCTCCCGAAGCCATGAACGCCTGCTTGGCTGCCTCGAGGGCGTGCTGCGCGGACTCCGAAAAGGGCGTTACGTGCTCCCCCATGATGTTGACGTATTGCTGCTGCTTCCGCGCCAGCAGCGACCCGGTCGTCGCGATGCCGATGCTGCCGCCGAGGTTTCGCATCAGGTTGAACAAGCTCGTTGCGTTCCCCATCCGCTCCTTCGGAATGGGATCCATGCTGATGGTCGTCAACGGAACGAAGAGCGCCGAGAGTCCAAGGCCCTGAAAGAACTGTGGCCAGAAAATGTCCCAGTATCCTGCTTGAAGATTCAGCTGCCCGAGCCAGAACAACGTGCCCGCGCCAGCGACGAGGCCGAACGCCACCATCTTGCGCGGATCGATCCGGCCAATCATCAAGCCCACCATGGGCATCCCGATGAGCGATCCCATTCCGCGCGGCGCCATCGCGATCCCCGCCTGCAGCGACGGATACCCCAGCAGCGTCTGCAGCATGATCGGCAGCAGCACGAGGCTGCCATACAGAACGAACCCCAGCGTCGTCATCAGGAACACGCCGGTGCTGTAGGTCCGCACCTTGAAGACGCGCAGATCGACCACAGGCTCGCGCGCAACCCACTCGCGAATCAGGAAGGCAACGAGGCCGCCCACCGAGAGGAACGCGAGCGTCAAGATGAAGGGCGAGCTGAACCAGTCACGCTCCTGGCCGAGATCGAGCGCGAGCTGCAGCGTGCCGACCCAAAGCGCGAGAAGGCCGATGCCCCAGTAGTCGATCTTGTCGGTATCCTTTCGCAGGTACGACGGATCGAAGACGTACAGCTTCGTCATGACGAGCGAGGCGATTCCTACCGGCAGGTTGATGTAGAACACCCACCGCCAGCTGTAGGTATCGGTCAGCCATCCGCCCAGCACCGGTCCGAGGATCGGCGCGACGACGATGCCGAGGCCCCAGAAGCCCATCGCCTTACCGCGTTCATGCGGGGGAAAGGCTTCGAGCAGTACGGCCTGCGAGAGCGGCTGCATCGCGCCCCCGGTTGCCCCTTGCAGGATTCGGAAGAACACCAGCAGCGGCAGGTTCGGCGCGATTCCACAGAGCAGGGACGCCACGGTGAAGCCCGAGACCGAGGTCATCAGCAGGCGCTTTCGCCCGAAGTGCCGCGCGAGCCATCCGGTCAGCGGTAACACGATCGCGTTGGCGACGAGATATGACGTCAGCACCCACGTCGACTCGTCGATCGACGCTGACAGGTTGCCCGCAATGTGGGGCAGCGAGACGTTGACGACGGTCGTGTCGAGCACCTCCATGAAGGTGGCGAACATGACCGCGACCGCCACGATCCACGGGTTGACGACCGGGTGCTCTGACGCGGGGGTCATCGCGATGCGTTCGTATGGACGGTTGGTGCGACCGACATGCCAGGGCGCAGGCGGTGGTCGGGATCCTGTCCAGGTTCAAGCACGATCTTCACCGGCACGCGCTGCACCACCTTGACGTAATTGCCCGACGCATTCTCGGGTGGAAGCAGGCTGAACTTCGCGCCGGTCGCCGCCGCGAGGCTGTCGACGCGCCCTTTGAACTCGCGATCCAGCCCGTCAACGCTGATCGTGACCGGTTGCCCCGGTTGCATCCGTCGGAGCTGCGTTTCCTTGAAGTTGGCCGTGACCCAGACGTCTTCCAGCGACACGAGCGCAAAGAATGGCTGTCCTGGCTGCACGACCTGACCGACTTCGACCGTCTTGCGACTGACGACGCCCGATGATGGAGCTTTGATTTGTGTACGTTGCAGATTGAGCTCGGCCTGGGCGAGCGCGGCGGTGAACTGCTGGACGCGCGCGTTGGCGACGTCCGCGCGAGCTTTCGTGACCCGCAGCTGTTCGGGGCCTGTCTGCGACGCCTGAAGCGCGGCCTGCGCCTGGGCCGCGGTTCCGCGCGCCTGGCGCGCGCGTTGTTCGGCGACCGCGATGGCCGCTTCGGCGGCGTGGATGTCGGATTGCGCGGCATCGGCCGACGCTCTGGCCGACTCCGCGGTGGAGACGGCCGCATCGTACTGCTGCTGCGCGATCTCGTCTTTCGCGACCAGTCCCTTGAAGCGCTCGACGTCGCGTGTGGCCTTGACCGCGGTGGCTTCTTTTTCACGCTGGCGCGCCTGAGTGGCGACGAGCTGCGCGCGAGCCGCCTCGACCTGACGATCGGCAATGCCCACGCCTGCCTGCGCCTCCTCGACGCCACCACTTGCCGTGCGCACGCCGGTTTCCGTTGACACTTGCGTCAGCGGAATCCCGGTCGCCGCGCCGGCGGCATTGGCCTGCGCGTCGGCCAGTTCGGCACGCGCGCGGTCGACCGCGACCTGGTAGTCGCGCGGATCGAGCTCGACGAGAACGGTTCCGGCTTCGACGAACTGGTTTTCCTTGACGTTGACCTTGACCACGGTGCCGCCAACGCGCGCCGCGACCTGGGTAATGTGCCCGTCAATCTGCGCATCGTCTGTCGACACGCCCCCGGCCGTGAGCCACATGTAAATCACGACGCCGAGCACGATCACGACCGCGGCGATTGCCAATACGGGGCCGCGGCCGCCAAACCGCTTCTTCTCGGCCTGTTCCTCGGGTTCGTTGTCCACGGCTTTCAACTTCGGATCCATCTACTTCATTCCTCCGACGAATGCCATCACCGACTGCTCCGCAGTGCCGACCGCGCGGGCGAGCGACGCCTTGGCGAGGTTGTGCGAATACAGCGCGTCGATGTAGCTCTCGGTGGCGAGGGCGACCGACTGCTGCGCCTGTGTGACTTCGAGATTGCCGGCGACGCCGGCGGCAAAGCGATCGCGCGCCTGCTCGAGCTCCTGCCCGGCGAGCGTCACGTTGGTTTGTGCCGCCTCGACCTGCTGGCCGGCGGCGCGGAGATCGAGGAGCGCCGTGCGCACGTCGTACTCGACGCGGCCGCGCATGTCTTCCATCTCCGCCTGGCGACGCTTCAGGTCGGCGTCGGTTTCGATGCGTCTGGCGGTCGATCTGCCGGCATCGAACAGCGGGACCCGGACGTTGGCCGCGACGCGAAACGTGGCGTGAGATTCCGACAGTGTCTGACCGAGAGCGCCGTAATCGGCGTCGAGGCGGACCGTCGGAATGTGGTCGCTCACGGCTGCCTTGCGTGAGGCCTCGGCGGCGGCGAGACGTTCGCGCGCGGCGAGGAAATCGGCGCGCGACTCGTACGCGGTCTTGAGCGCGCCTTCGAGCGTGACCTCCGTCGCCAACGGCGCGAACGGAATGCGGTCGGTCAAGGTGAACGCCTGACCGACGGGAAGACCAATCGCGCGCGCGAGTTGCAGTTTCGACTTCTCGTAGTCGTTTTCGACCCGGATGTTTCGCTGGCGCTGGTTCTGCAGCTGGACCTGCGCACGAAGCACGTCGACGCCGGCGATGAGTCCGGCTTGCTTCATGTCGTTGGCCTGACGGTAGAGCGCGTCAGCGGTGTCCAACTGCGCCTTGGCAGCTTCGATGCGGCTGGCGCCGGCGACCGATTCGAGGTAGAGGTTGACCGCGACCAGCGTCACCAGATCGCGGGCGGTGCGAATGCCGAGCGTCTCGGCGCGTTCGTTGGCCGACGCCGCCTTTGCATCGTTGACGGCACGAAGATCCAGCAGCGGCTGCGAGGCGTAGACCCGCGCATCGTAGACGTTGAACGGACCAATGACCGACGGATCCGCCTGGAAGCCGTAGGCCTCCAGGTTGATGATCTGGCGGCTGGTGATCATGCCAGCCGAGAGATCCGGCAGGAGCTCGGCGAGCGCGCGCCAGCGGGCGCCGTGCGCGTTCTTGACCGCTTCTTCCTGCAGCAGGAGTCCGAGGTTGAACTGCAGCGCCCGCTGCACCGCGTCCTTGACCGAGAGTTCGACTGGCGTGGCGCTGACTTCTGTCTTCGGTGCGCTGCCGAGGAACGGGCTGGTGCCGCCGCCAGGCTGTCCCATGCCGGTTTGCGCGCCCGCGGTTGCGGCAGTCATGAGCGCTGCGGCGACCGTCCACACGATCGATCTACGTATCTTCACGACGTCTGTCCTTCTCCGGTTTCCCTTTTGCCTTGTCCCTTGTCCCTTTTCCCTTTTCCCTCGCCAACCCCTTCCACACCAGCGCCGACACGAAGGCGGCCTCGCGCGACAGATCGAAGGCCGCGTCCGACAGGACCGCGCGCGCGGCGAACCCTCGAGTGAGATCGAAGATCGTCTGTGCCGCGGCGGCCGCGTCGACGTGGCGGATCTCGCGGCGCGCCACCGCTCTCGAGATGGCCTGCTCCAGCCGGCCAATCTGACGGTCCATGAGCGCCTGGAACTCGGACGGGCGAAGACTCGTGCTGGTGATCTGCCGCGCGACCGCGGCGACATACATACGGAAGAAGTCCCGGTGCTCGAGAAAGTACTGGGCGCGCGCCGTCACAAATGCCGGGAGCGCTTCATGCAGGTTGGGTGCCCGATCGATCGCGTCCCGGGTCCGTTCATCCAGTTCGGCGAGGCCATGGCTGAGCGCGGCATCGTAGATGCTCTGCTTCGAGCGGTAGTAGAGATAGGTGGTGCCCTTGGCGACGTCAGCGCGCTGCGCAATCTGTTCCATCGTCGCGCAGTCGAACCCGTGTTCGCCGAAGACCTGGACCGCGGCGTGGAGCAGCGCGTTCCGGCGATATTCGACGATCACGTCCGCCTTCGTCGGTCGATGGGGTTGCCGGTGATGGGAGTGCTGATGACTATGCATTCAGTGAAATGACCAATAGGTCAGTATACAATACGGCGGGATTCGCGGTAAAGTCAGCGGCAGATTTCAACGGAGGAGAAAATGTCGGCTCGAAACGGAGATAAATCGAGGTATCAGATCAACCGCAAACGCGGCATTCACCGCCGCACCAAAATCCGCGAGCTGACGAAGTCGGCCAAGGCTCAGTCGGAAGCGAAAGTAAAAAGTTAGAAGTTAGAAGTTAAAAGTAAGAGTGAATTTTCGTCTCCCGTCACTTTTGACTTTTAACTTTCAACTTTTAACTTTCTACCGGTGAACCCCCGGCGCCTCATGCCCTGTCCGCTGCACATACTCCAGGTAGGATCCCAAATAGGCATGAGGTTCGGCGTCCGTCCCCGTTTCGCCTCCCAGCTCGAGCACGCGATTGCTCAGGCCTCGTAGAAACGTTCGATCGTGCGACACGAACAGCATCGTCCCCTCATAATCCTTTAGCGCATCAATCAGCATTTCTTTCGTCGCCAGATCGAGGTGATTGGTCGGCTCGTCGAGCACCAGGAAGTTCGGCGGGTTGAGCAGCATCCGCGCCATCACCAGGCGCGTCTTTTCGCCGCCCGACAGCGCGCGAATCTTTTTCTCGACGTCGTCGCCCGAAAACTGAAACGCGCCGAGCAGGTTGCGGAGCGCTCCGGTTGACTCGTGCGGAAAATCGTTCTCGATCTGCTGCCAGATGGTCAGATCAGGATTCAGCACGTCGAGCGCCTGCTGTGCGAAGTACCCCATCTGCAGGCTGGCCCCGAGCCGAATCGCGCCGGAGTCAGCCGGCAGCACCCCGGCGACCATTCTCAGGAGCGTGGTCTTGCCGGCGCCGTTGCGGCCCATCACCGACCATCGTTCGCCGCGCCGAATCGTCAGGCTCAGGCCGTCATAAATGACGCGGCGCCCGTACGCCTTGTGAACATCCTCGAGCACGGCGACCTGTTCGCCGGAGCGCGGCGGCTGGCGGAAATCAAATCGCACGACGCGCCGCTTCCTGGGAGGCTCGACTTTCTCGATCTTTTCCAGCGCCTTCACCCGGCTCTGAACCTGCGCTGCCTTGGCCGCGTGCGCCGCGAACCGCTCGATGAAGCGCTGCTCCTTGGCAAACATGGCCTGCTGCCTGGCGTAGGCGGCTTCCTTGTTCGCCTCGCGAATCGCGCGCTCGCGCTCGTAGAAGTCGTAGTTGCCCGAGTAGGCCGTGATTTCGCCGCCGTCGATCTCCGCGATCCGCGTCACCACGCGGTTCATGAACTCGCGATCGTGCGAGGTCATGAGCAGCGCGCCTGGCAATGACTTGAGAAACGCTTCGAGCCAGATGATCGATTCGATGTCGAGATGGTTCGTGGGTTCATCCATCAGGAGGACGTCCGGCCGCCCGAGGAGCACACGGGCCATGGCGACGCGCATCTTCCAGCCGCCCGACAACGCCCCGACATCACCGTCGATCCGCTCATCCTCGAAGCCGAGCCCATGGAGCACTTCGCGCGCCTGGCTCTCGAGCGCATAACCGCCGAGATGCTCGTACTCCTCCTGAACCTCGCCAAACCGCTGCAGCACACGATCCATGTCGTTGGCCCGCGCCGGATCGGCCATGGCGTGATTGAGCGCCTCGAGCTCGTGATGGAGATCACCGACTCGTCCGCTGCCCGCAATCGCTTCATCGAGCACCGATCGGCCGGACATCTCTTCGACGTCCTGTCGGAAGTAGCCGATGGTCAGTTTCTTCGGCACTGACACTTCGCCTTCGTCAGGTGATTCCTCCCCGACGATCATCCGAAACAACGTCGTCTTACCGGCGCCGTTGGGCCCGACGAGACCGACCTTCTCGCCAGGGTTGAGCTGGAACGAGGCCTCGACGAACAGAATCTGGCGGCCGTACTGCTTGCTGATGCGGGAGAACGAAATCATAAGAATCACTAATCACTAGTGATTCAGGATCAGTGATCAGTGATTAGCGATTCAAGAGTACCATGCCCACGATGCGGAGATACCTTGCTGCGTTATCCGTCGCGTCTCTGTTTGCCGGTTCCGCGATTCTGTCGGCGCAATCGTCGGCGTCGCGGGCGGGAGCGGTGACCGCAGCCGACGCGCGCAAGTTCCTGGAAGACGTCAACCAGGACATGCTGCGCCTCACCATCAACGGCAATCGCGCAGGCTGGGTGCAATCCACGTTCATTACACCCGACACGGAGATTCTCGCGGCGCAGGCCAACGAGCAGCTGGTGAATGGGGTCACGAAGTACGCGAAGGACGCGCGGCGGTTCGACAAGGTGGCGTTGCCGGCCATCGAGCGCCGGCAGTTCGATGTCCTCAAAAATTCGTTGACCGTCTCGGCGCCGCCCGCTCCGAAAGAGGCAGAAGAACTGACGCGCATCCTGGCGTCGATGGAAGGTGCGTACGGCAGCGGGAAGTACTGTCCGAACGGCGCCAGCGAGTGCCTCGACATCGAGAAGATCACCGAGATCCTGTCCGAGAGTCGCGATGCCGGCCGGCTGAAAGAAGTGTGGGAAGGCTGGCACACCGTCGGGATCCCGATGCGGAAGGAGTACGAGCGGTTCGTCGAGTTGTCGAACAAGGGAGCCGCCGTGCTCGGCCATGCCGACACGGGCGCGATGTGGCGCAGCAAGTACGACATGCCTGCCGACGCATTCGCCAAAGAGCTGGATCGGCTGTGGGAGCAGTTGCGTCCGCTGTACCTGTCGCTTCACACGTACGTTCGCAGCCGTCTGCACGACAAGTACGGCGCCATCGTTCCCGAGACCGGCCCGATTCCCGCGCACCTCCTCGGCAACCTGTGGCAGCAGGACTGGTCGAACATCTACGACATCGTCGCGCCGCAAGGGGAGAAGCCGGTCTTTTCGCTGACCGACAATCTGAAGGCGCACAGCGTCGAGCCGCTCGAGATGGTCCGGATCGGTGAACGATTCTTCACCTCGCTCGGGTTTGCGCCGCTGCCGAAGACGTTCTGGGAGCGATCGCTGTTCGTGAAACCACGCGATCGCGAGGTCGTCTGCCACGCCAGCGCGTGGAACATCGACACCGAGAAGGACGTCCGCATCAAGATGTGCATCGACGTGAACGCGGAGGACTTTACGACGATTCACCACGAGCTGGGTCACAACTTCTATCAGCTTGCCTACAACACGCTGCCGGTGATCCTGCGCGACAGCGCCAACGATGGCTTCCACGAAGCGGTCGGCGACACGCTCGCCCTCTCGGTGACACCCGAATACCTGGTGAAGATCGGTCTGCTCGACAAGGCTCCCGATGCGTCGGCGGACACGGGATTGCTGCTCAAAGCCGCGCTCGAGCGTCTCGCGTTTCTTCCATTCGGATTGCTCGTCGATCAGTGGCGGTGGCAGGTCTTTTCCGGCAAGGTCACGCCGGCGAATTACAACCGCGCCTGGTGGGGCTTGAAGCTCAAATACCAGGGCGTCGCGCCGCCAACGCCGCGCGGGGAAGAATTTTTCGACCCGGGCGCGAAGTACCACGTTCCCGCGAACACTCCGTACGCGCGCTACTTCCTCGCGCAGATTCTCCAGTTCCAGTTCCACCGTGCGCTATCCAAGACGGCGGGATGCACCGGGCCGCTCCATCGCTGCTCGATTTACAGCAGCAAAGAGGCCGGCGCCAGACTCAAAGCGATGCTGGAGATGGGCGCGTCAAAGCCCTGGCCAGATGCGCTCGAGGCCCTGACCGGCCAACGGCAGATGGACGCCAGTGCCATGGCCGAATACTTCGCGCCGCTCAAGACGTGGCTCGATCAACAGAATCGCGGGAAGACGGCGGGGTGGTAGGAAATGTGAATGTTGAATGCTGAATGCTGAATGAAATTTGTAGCAAGCGCGGCCGGGAGGCCGCGCAATTCAGCATTCAGCATTCAGCATTCAGCATTCCTGTATGATTCCCCCGTGCAGAATCGCGCCGTCCTTGACTCGGTGGAGTTCCGCGACCTGGTCGCCCGACGGTGGCGCATCTCCCTCGCGCTCACCGCGCTGCTCTTCATCCTCTACTACGGCTACATCATTCTGATTGCCACCAATCGTCAGCTGGTTTCGCGGCCGGTGAGCGGCGCCACGACGACGGGAATTCTCATCGCCGCCGGCGTGATCGCGGGCGCGTGGGTGCTGACCGCCGCGTACGTGGTCTGGGCGAATCGCCACTATGACCCGGCCGCGGCCCAACTGCGCGCGCGCGCCGAAAAACGCTGATGCAGACATCGCTCGGATCGCCAACGCTTTCCGCGATCGTTTCATTCCTGGTGATCGTTGCGGCGACGCTGGTGGTGACCTACTGGGCCGCGCGCCGGACCCGCTCGACCCGCGAGTTCTATGCTGCCGGGCGCTCGATCAAGCCGTTCCAGAACGGCCTCGCGCTGGCCGGCGACTACATGAGCGCAGCGTCCTTTCTCGGCATCGCCGGTCTCGTTGCCCTGCGCGGTTACGACGGGATGATTTACGCGACCGGGTGGCTGGTGGGCTGGCCTGCACTGATGTTTCTGATCGCAGAGCCGCTGCGGAATCTCGGGAAGTTCACCTTTGCCGACGTCGTCGCGTTCCGCCTCCGGCAGGTGCCCGTCCGCATCGCCGCGGCATTCGGCGGAATCCTGACGTTGATTTTCTACGTGCTCGCCCAGATGGTTGGCGCGGGCAATTTGATCACCCTGATGTTCGGCTTGCGCTACGAATGGGCGGTGATCATCGTCGGCGGCGTCATGCTCGCCTATGTGCTGTTCGGCGGCATGATCGCGACGACGTGGGTGCAGATTATCAAGGCGATCCTGCTGCTGTTTGGCGTGACGCTGCTCACGCTGCTGGTGCTGGCGAAGTTTCAGTTCTCTCCGGGCCAACTCTATGCGGCGGTCGCCGGCCGCTACGGCCAGGCGGCGCTCGAGCCAGGAGGACTTGTCAGCGATCCGGTTGACGCGATTTCGCTCGGACTCGCGCTGATGTTTGGACTGCTCGGCCTGCCGCACATCCTGATGCGGTTCTACACTGTCCCCGACGCCCGAGCCGCGCGTTCGTCGGTGCTCTATGCGACCGGGTTCATCGGCTACTTCTACCTGATTATTCCCATCGTCGGATTCGGCGCTTCGGCGCTCGTCGGCCGCGAGATTATTCGCAAGGTCGATTCCGGCGGCAACATGGCGGCGCCGCTGGTGGCCGAACTCCTCGGCGGCACGCCGTTCCTGGGGTTCATTGCTGCGGTCGCGTTTGCAACGATCCTCGCGGTCGTCGCCGGGCTGACACTCGCGGGCGCGAGCGCGCTGTCGCATGACATCTTCACGCATGCCATCCGCAAGGGGCACGCGACCGAGTACGAACAGATCCGCGTCGCCCGCCTGGCGACCGTCGCATTTGGCCTGGTTGCCGTCGTCCTCGGCATCCTGTTCAAGGGCCAGAACGTCGCGTTCATGGTTGGCCTGGCGTTCGCGATTGCCGCGAGCGGCAATTTTCCAGCGCTGCTGCTGTCGATCGTGTGGGCCCGTTTCAACACCGCAGGCGCCGTGTGTTCAATCGTGACGGGAGCGCTGCTGGCGGTCGTGCTGATCGTGCTCAGCCCGACGATCTGGGTGGATTTGCTGCACCATCCGGCGGCCATTTTCCCGCTTCGCAATCCCGCCATCGTGTCGATGCCGGTGGGATTTCTGACCGGCATCATCGCCTCGCTGGCCACCCGCGAACCTGAAGCAGAAGCCCGCTTTCACGACGAAAAGCTGCGGACGTATCTCGGCATCGGCGCCGAATAGCCGAGCGTCCGGTATCATTGATCGCTTGCAGAAGCAAAGGTACTTGATGGCCGCGGCGCTTGCGGTGCTGCTCGGCGGATGCGGCAGCCCTAACGAGCCCGCTCCGACGCCAGCCGCCCCAACCATCTCGTGCCCGGCCAACATCACCATGCGCGGCGTTCCCGGCGGGATACAGTCGGTGACGTATCCCGCACCGTCAGTGACGGGAGGCGCTCCGCCGGTCACGATGACGTGCACGCCGACGTCCGGTGCGTCATTTGGGATGGGGACGACGGCAGTCTCGTGCACCGCTGTGGACGCGGCGTCGCGTCAATCACAATGTTCGTTCTCCGTCACGCTCACGCCGCTCATCTTGAGCGTGACAAAGTACGCGGCCTTCGGAGACAGCCTGACGGAAGGAGAGAACGGTCGACGTCTCACGCTCGGACTTGGGTTCATCGATCCGACCGCGACGTATCCCGTTTACCTGCAGTCCCGGCTGAATGCGGAATATCCTGGTCAATCGATAACTGTTCGCAATTGGGGCTATAGCGGGGAGCCGGTCGGCGACGGTGCCAACACCCGATTACAGGGCCTCCTTGCAACCGAAAAGCCTGGTGCGTTGTTGCTCCTCGACGGCTACAACAACCTGTTCCTGACGTGTGCGCCTGGCGCTTCGAATACGCCGCAGTGCTCCCAGGCCATTACGGATGTGGCCTTGGGCGTCAGGGACTTGATTCGAATTGGCAAGCGTCCGGAATACGGGGTCAAATACATCTTCGTGAGCACGCTCACACCTCCCGGCCCGTTCCTGGGAACTCCGCCGGATCGACGCATTGCGAACGACGCCATCGTTCGCGCGAATGCACAGATCTCTAGTATGGTGCGTGCCGAAGGCGTGACGCTCGTTGATACCTATCCGACGTTCCTCGGGCACGAAGCGGAATACACCGATCAGGACGGACTGCACCTGCGTCCGCCCGGCTATCAGGCGCTGGCCGATTCGTTCTTCAGTGTCATCAGGACGACGGTGACGTCGACACCGGGCTTTAGACAGGACTCAAATTAGGGGGGAGCGCAGTCATGGCTGGAAGACTGGCGGGGAAGACGGCATTCCTGACAGCCGCGGCGGCGGGCATCGGCCGCGCGACCGCGCTCGCTTTCGCGCGTGAAGGGGCTCGCGTCATTGCCAGCGACGTCGACGCTCGGGGGCTCGAGAGTTTGAAGAAAGAGCAGCCGCACATCGAAACCGAACGGCTCGACGTCACGTCTCCCGCGCAATGCGAGGCGATTGGCAATAGATGGCCGGACATCAACCTGCTCGTCAACGTGGCTGGCTTCGTTCACCACGGCACCATTCTCGAGTGCCCGCCCGAGGCATGGGCGCAATCGTTCGATCTCAACGTCACGTCGATGTACCGGACGATTCGATCGGTGCTGCCGCGCATGCTCGAACGCGGTGGCGGCACGATCGTGAACATCTCGTCGATCGCGTCCAGCATCAAGGGGATTCCAAACCGCTGCGTGTATGGCGCCACCAAGGCAGCGGTGATCGGGTTGACCAAGTCGATTGCGGCGGACTTCGTCGGCCAGGGCATCCGCTGCAATGCGATCTGCCCCGGCACCGTTGACTCACCGTCGCTCGCCGGCCGCATGGCCGCGTCAGGCGATCTCGAAGCCGCGCGCCGCGCCTTCATGGCCCGCCAGCCGATGCAGCGCCTGGGCAAGCCCGAAGAAGTTGCTGCGCTCGCTGTCTATCTCGGTAGTGATGAATCGGCCTTCACGACAGGCGCGACGCACATCATCGACGGTGGTTGGATTATGTGATGTTTTTGGCGGCCCGTCGCTCGCACAGATCAGCAAACTAAGCAGAAAGTCGTCGCGATGAGTCGGCGCGAGCGAAGAGCGAGCGCTGGCGGGCGCTGGGGGTGGGGCCCCAGCGCAAAGTAAAAAAACAAACACCTATCGCCCGAGCAGCGCGGTCCAGTTGACGACCACGTCAATTGGCGGCACGACCGGATCGGCGATGAACGTGTTGACGACGATGCGGGTGCCGTCGGGGGAGACGGTGTAGTCGCCGTTGCCGATGAAATCCGGGACACTGATGTGGAAGAGCGACGTCGGACTGGATTTCCCCCATCCACTATCCGTCAGCGGCACGGTCATCAGGACGCCGTCCGTGGCCACGTACAGCAATTCCCGCCCCTGATTGCGCCAGTGCGGCTGTGCTCCACCATGCGTTGAAACCTGCCATCGCGCGCCAGTCGCAGGGAGCGGTTCGACGTAGACCTCGGGGCTGCCCGATTCGTATGACATGTAGGCCAGCCACTTGCCGTCCGGTGAGAATTCCGACTGCCAGTTCTCATTCTTCGCGCCCGCTTGCACCAGGCGCGGTTTTTCTGATCCGTCGAGCGGGAAGATCCAGAGACCGCTTCGAAGCACCGTTCCACTGAGATACTTGCCGTTCGAAGACCAGCTTTCGACGAGCTTGTCGCCAGGTCCTGTCACCAGCGGTTTTTCCGGTTCGGTTGTGTCCACCGCTTTCACGTAGACGTCGTAAACGCTGCCTCGTTTGGACGAGAAGGCGATCTGACGGCCATCGGCCGACCACGTCGGTCGTGAATCGGGCGCGCTCGTGCTCGTCAGCCGCGCGACCGAGTGGCGCTCGAGGTCGTAAATCCACAAGTCCACGTTACCGTCGTCCGCGTTCACCTTCTCGGCGACGACCCGGTGCCCGTCGGGGGAGAACTGAGGATGCCGGTACGATCCACGATCCGTGAGCGGCTCCAGTTCCCGGCCCCTGCCATCGAACACCATCAGCCGGGTGATTGACTCTCCTGGAATCTGGCCGTACACGAGAACGCCGGTCGTCGAGACGTCGAACGCGGCGTCGGACGAGGTGTGGTACTTGATGCGATCGGCCAGCTTGACGGGCTGTCCCTCGAGCGTGAAGGTGTTCAGGTTGAAAGGCTGGGCGAGAAGTATGCCCTGACGGACGAATACCAGGTAGCCGTCGATGTAGCGGACGCGAGACGCGGCGGGCATGAGGTAACGCGGCGCGCCCCCGTCAATCGACGCGAGATAGATTCCGTTCCGATCCGCGTTCTTGCTTCGAAGCACGAACAGAAAACGCCGCCCATCCGGCAAGAACGTGGGCCAGGCATGCTGGAACTCGCCGGCCGACTGATCCATCTTCGTCAGCCGCGAAACCGCCGCATTCCGATCGAGCGCAATCTTGTAGAGGCCGTCGTCGCGCCCGAACACAATCGTGCTCCCGCTCCAGTCGCCGCCGTGCGGTGTCGGCGCATCGGCAAGCACTTCAGGCTGCGCGTCCCCCGATTCAACGGGAATGCGTTTCAGTTTTCCGCCCTCGAAAAAGCACAGCGCTGAACTGTCCGGGGACCAGAACGGTGACTCGTTCGCGGTCGTGTTCATCAGCGGTCGGCCGGTTGGACTATCGAGCGCTCGTACCCAGAAGCGGTCGCGGCCTTCCACGATCGCACCGAACACGACGAAGCGACCATCAGGCGAGATGCGCGGCCAACTGCCCGAGGTGAAAGGGGGCCCGATGGTGAAATGGGCGAGGATCGATCGCGGCGGGGCGGCGCGAAACGGGTGAACCCACGCGGCAATCACGATGGCGGCGCTCGCGATCGCGATCCCCGCGGCCAGGCGCCAGGCTCGTCGTTCGCTCGCAGCCTCCGCAGGTGCGACGCCGACGGGTGATCCCGATGCGGCGATCAGCGCGTGCTCGAATTCGCCCGCGGTCTGATAGCGCTGCGACGGGTCCGTCACGATCGCGCGTTCGACCACTCGAACAATCGACTCCGGCAGGTCCGGCCGGAGATCCCGCAGCCGCCGGCGTTGTCCCGCCGCGTGCGCGCGGCGGAGGTCCGGCAGCGTGCTGCCTTCGACCGGCAGCCGTCCCGACAGCAGAAAGAACAGCAGCACGCCGAGGCTGTAGACGTCCGACGCAAACGTGGCGTTGCCGTGTTCGAGCACCTCGGGCGCCATGTACAGCGGTGTGCCCGACGTAACCTGCCGCGCGTTCTCCGCAATCGCCTGCGCGCCGCTGAAGTCCATCAGCACGATGCGGCCGCCGACTTCGCGCATGACGTTCTGCGCCTTGATGTCTCGGTGCAGCAGGCCGGCCGAATGGAGTGCCGCGAGCGCCCGGCACAAATCGACGCCAATCCCGCCGACTTCGCGAGCGCTCAGCGGTCCATTCTCGCGGACCATCCGCGCAAGCGTCTGACCGTCGATGTACTCCATCCAGATGCCGGCCTCTTCGCCGTCGCGATCGGCGCCGTAAACGGTGACGACATTCGAATGGCGTACGCGTGCGAGATGCCGGCCTTCCTCGAGCGGCGAGCTGATTCCTCCTCCGTTCGACCGGAACAGCTTGATCGCCACTTCGCGGTCGAGCGTCGGATCCCATCCGCGATAGACGGTCCCGAACGCACCGGATCCAATGCTTTCGAAGAGAACGATATGCCGCCAGTTGCGGGCGGGTGCCGGCGTCGGAACAGATGATTCGTCCGGATCCTTCAGCGCGTCCGATCGATGCGCGTCGACGATGCGCGCGATGCCGCGCATTTGCTGGAGAACACGCCGCGCGTGCTCCGTCGTCGCGCGTTGTTCCAGTTCCTGCCAGTCGACGGCCGCGCCGTCGGACACGGCTGATCCGAGCGCGATCAGCCAGGCATCCTCAGGACTGTCGTTCAACACCCATCTCCGTGGCGAGACGCAGGAGGGCACGGCTGACCGCGACACGCGCGGCCGGGATCGAGGGCTTGTCGAGGAGCCCGGCGATCTCGGCGTAATCGAGGCCAAGCTCCACCCGCGCGACGACCAGCTCGCGATCGGGTTCGCGCAGCCGCTGCAACGCCGCGTCGTAGCGGCCGAGCATCTGCACGCCGACAGCCTGTTCGAGCGGAGAGGGATCGGCGGCGGGTGCTTCCAGCGAAAGCGGCTGTCCGGCCGGCCGCACCATCGCACGACGCACGGCGTCCCGCAGCCTGTTGCGCAGCGCCTGGCTGACGTAGGCGCAGAACGCGCGTTCATGCTGCGGGGTGAAGGCCGGCAGCTGCTTCACCGACTGCATCAGCGTATCCTGGACGATGTCCTCGGTGTCGAGATGCTGGCGGGCCCAGTCAGGCAGCCGGCCGTGTGCCCACCGGCGCAGGCGCGGCAGGTATCGCGCGCACAACTCGTTGCACGCGTCCTGGTCACCGTTGCGCGCGCGTTGCAGTAACGCGAACGACGAGTGGAGGTCCGACGAATCCTCCGGCGACACCTCCGCGTCGCCTGGCAGAGTCTGGTCCCGCAGCATGGACTGGGTTGGAGCGCGAATGATAAACGACAGGACCGGGTTTTTCAAAATCAGCCGAGGCAACCCTCCCGGGGGGGCCGGCCGTCCAAGTACACATTCGTAACTTCGAGGAGACCTGCGATGCCCCGTTGGCGCCCTGCCGAACACTTCCTTCAGGACATCCGATTTGCCGTCAGACAGTTAAGGAAAACCCCAATTTTCGGGGTGACGGCGGTCGTCATTCTGGCCCTTGGCCTGGCGGCGGCCATCGCTATCTTCGCGTTTGTCGATGCTGCACTCATTCGCCCGCTGCCCTATCGATCCCCGGCAGGCCTGGTCGGGGTCTACGAGCGGGTCCAGGTTTTTCCCCGTTCGAACCTTTCCTACGCCGATTATCTCGACTGGAAACGCCTGAATACCGTGTTTGCGCCGCTCTCGGCTTATCAGGGAAGCGGCGTGACATTGACGACAGCCGACGGCGTCGAGCGCGTCCCGGCGGCGCGTGTCAGCGACGACTTTTTCCGTACGCTCGGCGTGGATCCCATCCTCGGCCGTGATTTCAGACCTGGAGAGGATCTGCCGTCCGCGCCGCGGGCGGTGCTGTTGAGTTACGCCGCGTGGCAGAAGCGTTACGGCGGTAGCGCCGCCGTGCTTGGCCGAACGGTCACGCTGAACGACGAGCCGAACGTGATCGTCGGGGTGCTGCCGCGTGGATTCCACTTCGCTCCCGCCGAGCCCGCGGACTTCTGGCTGTCGATGCACGCCAACAACCCGTGCGATTTGAGACGCAGCTGCCACAACATGTACGGCGTCGCCCGGTTGCGCGACGGCGTATCGATTGACGCGGCGGCGGCGAACATCGCCGCGATTGCCAGCCAGCTCGAGCAACAGTATCCGGATTCGAATCGCGGACAGGGATCGGCCATCGTGCCGCTCGCCGAGGTGATCGCCGGAACGATCCGGCCGATTCTACTTCTGCTGATCTCGGGTGCAGGGTTGTTGTTGCTTCTCGCCGCGGTGAACGTGGCCAGTCTGCTGCTGGTGCGATCAGAAGGACGTCGGCGGGAGCTTGCCGTACGCACAGCGCTCGGCGCCTCGTCGGCGCGAATCATTGCCCAGTTCGTCACCGAAGGCTGTGTGCTCGTGGCCGCGGCAACCGCGATTGCCGTCGTGGCCGCGTACTGGACGATCCACTTCCTGACGGGGCTCATTCCCGCCACCATTGCTGCGCGGATGCCATTCCTGCTCGATCTCGGGCTCACCCCACGTGTTCTTCTGTTTGCAGCGGCTGTCGCGTGCATCGCCGTGGTCCTCTTCGCGATCACTCCGGCGCTCGGACTGGCTCTGTCCGGCACGCGACTGGGATTGACCGAGGCTAGTCGAGGGTCCAGCGGTTTGACCTGGCACCGCCTCGCCTCCAGGCTCGTCGTCGTCGAAATCGCGGCGGCGATTGTCCTGCTCGTTGGCGCCGGCCTGCTCGGGAAGAGCCTCTATCGCCTGCTTCACGTCGATATCGGGCTGCAGGCGGAGCATCTCGCAACCGTCACCGTCACCGCGCCGAACGTCAAGTACGTGACCAACGAGCAGACGGTCGCTCTCGTTCGCCAAATCGAGGAACGTGTCCGTGCGCTGCCAGGCGTGCAATCGGTTGGCATCTCGAGCAAGCGTCCGCTGGTCGGCGGCAACACGATGTGGATCAGGGTCGGCGGCCGGCCGTACAACGGCGAGCACAACGACGTGCACTATCGTGAGGTCACGGCATCGTACTTCTCGACGCTGCAGGCACGGCTGCTTCGCGGCCGTTACTTCCGAGAGGACGAGGATGCGTCGAAGCCTCCGGTCGTCATCATCAACCAGACGCTCGCGCGTCAGTACTTTCCGGGTGAGGACCCGCTGAATCAGACGCTGATGTACGCGCCGCCGTCGACGCAGCCTGCGATGGAGATTGTCGGAATCGTCGACGACCTGAAGGAAGCGCCGCTGGACTCCGAGACGCCAGCCACCATTTACGTACCGTTCGCCCAGGATCCGACCACCGGATTCAGCGTGTTCATTCGGACCGCACAGCCGGAAACCTCGGTGCTGCCGGCGTTGACCGCTGCGATTCACGAGATCGACCCGGCGGTGCCGACCTTTGGCGGATCCGCGATGCGCGATCTCGTCAACGAGTCGCAGTCAGCGTACCTGCGGCGGTCCTCAGCTTCGCTGGTGAGCGGATTTGCCGCGCTGGCGTGGCTGCTCGGCATCGTCGGCCTCTACGGCGTCGTTGCGTATTCAGTGAGCCAGCGCACGCGGGAGATTGGAGTCCGCATGGCGCTTGGCGCTCAGCCGGGCGCAATCTATCGGCTGGTCCTGCGCGAGGCTGGCTGGCTCACGGCGATCGGAGTGGTGATCGGCCTTGGATCCGCCGTCGCCGCCGCCGCGCTCATGCGGGATCTCCTGTTTGGTGTGCATCCCTGGGATCTGTCGACCCTGTCGATCGTTGCTGCCGTGCTGGGCCTCTCCGCGCTTGCCGCCAGCTACGTGCCGGCGCGTCGCGCGGCATTGGTCAGCCCCGTGGAGGCCTTGCGGACTGACCAATGAATCACTGATCACTGATCACTAATCGTGAATCGCTGATCCTCGAATCCCTAATCCTCGACTCCCCAATCCTC
>Ga0070684_100000691_pt1 | contig 23235 bp, 18 predicted proteins | sample KBSC723LmetaG_FD_65653 | JGI IMG/M metagenome (GOLD analysis project Ga0070684, IMG submission 65653) | Corn rhizosphere microbial communities from Kellogg Biological Station, Michigan, USA - KBS C7.2-3L metaG | ecosystem: Host-associated > Plants > Roots > Rhizosphere ...
AAACTTATTCTTTAAATGAATGGCACAACGCGAAAATTTCTTTTGATGGTACTACCGCAAATGTATTCCTCGATAACAGTTTAGCTGGCTCGTTGAAATTTGGCAATGGCTATGTCGCATTAAACTCTAAAGGATGTGGCGAATCGGATACGGAAATTGGAGTTACTAATTACAGTAACGGTGCAGTATTCAAAGGCTATGCAAGAAATTTAAAAGTTTACACCTTACAATAACCTAAGAAAATATTTTTAAAAAATATCAACTCACTGAAAGACTGTTTCACGAGAAATCGAATAAAAAAAGACCCACTTCGAGGCCTTTTTCCAAAAAGATTTTTCCAGCTTATAAATTGTATCCGATACTTACATAATACAACCCGCCTACTTCAGGATTTCCAAATGCGCTTCGGTAGTATTTGTTCAACAGGTTTGAAGCGCCGAGTCGGAACTGAGTTTTGCTCTTTGGCAATCTGTAAGTAACCTGGGCATCGAGTGTTCCATAGTGAGGAACGGTGCCTGTTCCAAATGTTCCTTCCCACAATAATTCATCCTGCCATCTCCATACGATATTAAACCCGATGTTTTTGGACAATTTATCATTGCTCAAACCAATGTTATACCTAACCTTAGGCGTATTAAAAAATGCTACAAATCCGGTCGGCACATTATTTAATTTATCGCCGGAAACATTTGCAGTGATATGATAGCCTCGCGCGGCTTCATAATCGACACCTATTCCCCAGCCAATTGCATCCACGCCAGTCGGGGAATTAACAACAAAAGAAAAATTATCAGTTGTAAAAGGACTCGCCAATTCTGTAATTTCAATGGCGGGATTAGAGCTTGCTGACTGACCTCTGGCAACAGCTACCCTGGCAATAAAATCTTTGTACTGGCTATAATATACATAAGCGTCAACCAATAATTTTTTTGTGAGCAACCCACGGTAACCCACCTCATACGAATTAACTGTTTCAGGTTTAAGATCCGGATACGACGCCGGCACCAACAACGTTGGATTCGGTGTTCCTGCAGCAACCGAATTTCTGAACGCTACAACACTCTCTGCTGTTTTTGCCGGCTTGGTATCAAACTGATAAAACGATCTGAACACCTGGCCCATTCCAATTAGTTGGTTAGCACCGCCAGTTAGCAAATTGATATATTGGTCCTGGGTTGATGGGAAACGATAAGCTTGTTGGTAAGACAATCTGAAATTATTATCCTTCGCAACTTTTATAAGGGCTGTTGCACGGGGAGTAAAACGACCTTCAAAATTTTCATTTTTATCGTAACGACCAGAGAGCGTTAATTTCAAACGATCGTTGATCAACCAGCGCTGCAGCTGAATGTATGCGCCAAATTCATTAATGGGTATTACTCCGGTAGTATCAGCAAAAATGCTTCCGTGCGAATTAAGACGAAACTGGCGAAAACTTGCACCTATAAGCGTTTCGGCAAATTTTACCTGTTCGGTTAAGTTCAGCTGGCCTTCGTAATGATACATATCTGTCCTGTCATCGAACTTTGCTCCTCCTTTACCGATTGTTGTATTTTTTGCATTTTGAAACGCTTCGTCGTATTGCGAAGTGCCCGGCAAAAATCTTCCAGCATCTGCTGCAGACCTTGCCAAATTGTGGGCCTGGATATCGGGCACGCCCGAAGCCTTAGCTCCCGTATAAGTACCGGTGTATTGGCCAAACCAGGTCGCATCAGGTTTCCATGCACGATTAATGAACAATGCCGCCGTGGTAGCCGTATAAGCATCACCTGAATTTTCCTGGATAGTATATGCTCTCAAAAACCAATTCTTTCCTTTGAATTCTAATTTATACTGGCCCATCTTCAAGTTCTTTATCGCATACCTGTCAGCACCGGTATAGACAGTTGTACCGGTACCCCAATAGGCTTGCAAATTGGCTTCCACGTTATCACTGATCTTGTAGCTGATCCCTCCGTCTAATTTTAGATTATAGGTGTTGTAATCAACAAGGTATTTTTCTTCGTACCCCGTGCGGCTTACATTGACAGCGCTGTAACTCTTGGCAGCAACTGTAAATAAAGCGCCTTGAGTAACAGGCCCAACTAAAGCTTGTTGAAATTGAGGCGGGAACTGGCTTACAACACCATTTACAAAACCATTGATTTGTGCAATCGATGCATTGGGAGGAAGGGTTGCAAAAGCAGGAGCGAGATTCACACCCGTCTGTGCCTGGATCCCCTGGATTACCTGGAAGGCCCCCGCCGTTCCAAAAGCACCGATGTTTGCGCTGGCTTCATCACCAAAGACATTAACACCATCATAATTCGGATCGGACGTTCTGTCGCCAGCCTTGGGAGAGCTGAATACATTATTTCTTTCGAGATTGCTGTAATCTTGCGCTTCCCAGTCTTGAGCCTGTAAATATTGCGCGCTGAGCTTGAAAGCCCACCTGTCGTTTATTTTTTTGCCCCAACGAATGGCCCAATCATAAAAAGGTGAAAGCGGTCTTTCTTTTCCGTCGGTATGCATCATTCCTTGCTTTATTTCAAAACTCAATCCCTGGTATTTGAAAGGATTTTTACTATTTATAAGCAGCGTGCCATTCATACCTCCCGACCCGTACAAAGCCGAAGAAGCGCCTTGCAACAATTCCATATTGTCAACATCGAGAGAAGTAGGACCAACAATGCCGCCTACAGCAAAGTTCAGACCTGGTGCCTGGTTATCTATTCCATCTATCAATTGATTAAAACGAAGATTTCCGCTGCTATTAAAGCCCCGCGTACTAGGTGTACGGAAAGTGAGACTTGATGTAGTAAGGTCAACTCCTTTCAAATTTGCAATGGCATCATAGTAAGTTGGCACCGCTACATTCTTAATGTCACGACTACTCATTCTTTCAATGGAAACAGGAGATTCCAAAATCCTTTGTGGTGTACGGGTGGCTGCTACGACAACTTCCTGTCCCAGCGTAGCGGCAGCAGTAAGCTCAACGTCAACAGGGGTAGCATCACTTACAGAGATCTCTTTGTCCTCAAAGCCAACAGAACTAATAACAAGAGTTACCGGCAGCTTAGCGACTGTAAGTTTAAAATTCCCTTTGCTATCGGTAAAGGTGCCCTGGCTGGTGCCTTTTATTACAACTGAGACGGCTGGTAATGTTTCTTTAGTAGAACTGTTCTTTATGGATCCGGTAAGCGTAACATTTTGTGCAAAGGCAGAGATCGAAAGGATGCAAGCGATCGGCCATGCGACAAAATAGAGATAGCTTTTTCTCATATAGCAGTGTTTTTAAGGATTCAGGACGAAAAGTAAGAATTGATTTTTTTATCTGAAAATTTAATTTATACCAGCAAAGAATTTACAAAAACTCAAATTGTTTTGAGTAAGGGTTTACTATATTCGAACCATGACAGCGTTTACTTTTCCAAACCAGACAAAATTTTACCAGGGTAAAGTTCGTGATGTGTATACGATCGATAACAGGTGGCTGGTGATGATCGCCAGCGATCGCATCTCAGCTTTCGATGTCATTTTACCAAAATTGATCCCTTTCAAAGGGCAGGTGCTGAATCAAATTGCAGCTTACATGTTGAATGCAACGAAAGATATTTGTCCGAACTGGTTAATGAGCGTGCCCGCACCAACTGCCTCTATTGGGAAAAAATGCAAGCCATTCAGGATTGAAATGGTGGTTCGGGGCAATTTAACCGGTCATGCATGGAGAACTTATTCGTCGGGGAAAAGGAAACTTTGTGGAGTAGCCATGCCCGATGGGATGAATGAAAATGATTTCTTCCCTTCTCCTATCATTACTCCATCTACAAAAGCAGAGGCAGGGCATGATGAGGATATTTCTAAAGAAGAGATCATTGAGAAAGACCTGGCCACCGAAGATGAATGGAAGATCATAGAAGATTATGCATTGAAATTATTTGAGCGGGGAAAACAAATTGCCGCCAGGCAAGGATTGATCTTAGTCGATACAAAATATGAGTTTGGAAAGATCGATGACACGATCTATTTGATGGATGAAATTCATACACCCGATTCATCAAGATATTTTTATGCAGATGGCTTTGAGCAAAGACAAGAGAATGGTGAAAAACAGAAACAGTTGAGTAAAGAATTCGTAAGAGAATGGCTCATTGCTAATAACTTCATGGGAAAAGAAGGGCAAACGGTTCCTGAAATGAACAATGATTGGGTGAATACGATCTCAAAACGATACATTGAGCTTTATGAGCAGGTGATAGGATCAGCCTTTATTCCAGAGCCGCTCGCCAAGGAGGAAACATATGACCGGATCATTGAAAACTTACAAAATCTGAAGCTTACTTAATTCTTTTGCGTTTGTAATACCTTGCTTGATCTTAAGCTGTAACGGCTGAATAAATGGTAGCAACCAAAGAAAATTCCATTAAATAACAATGTTGCCCAAAGGCTGCCTTTTAAGAAGGGAAGACCCGCCGTATAACAACTCATTAAGCCACTAAATGTTTTTGGATAAGGTTGGTTGTTAATATCAAGCCCTCCACCTATCCAGTCCAGGAAATTGGAAGTGATAAAAAAGAAAATCGCTCCCACCAGTGAGCCAAGTATAATAGAGCCGACTTTATTTTTATTAATAAGAAACCCAATAACTGTTACAGCCGTAAACAGAATGTAATTCACCCATTGACCATGATAAAACCCTCTTATTTCAGTTAAACCACGCGAATATAAAAATTGGTATAAAACATCTGATATCAGCATAGAAAAAAGCGGAACAAGAAAAGAAAATCTTTTGTCCTTAATAACGGAACCCGCAAACAAGGCCATAGCTATCTGGGGCGCAAATCCCCATGGCCTGTTATCCCAAACACGATAAAGGGCGGCGGCTATGATTAAAAGAACGAAGACAAGAATAGTGGTCTTTTTATTTTTCATATTATCCATATGAGTGTTTAAAGGAAGTACAAAAATAAATGAATTGAGGGAAAGTCAGCTTGCAGATTATTCACCACTGTGAACCGGCACTGATGCTCTGAACAAGTAGGTTTGTGAGATCGCGTTCAAATGAACGGATTGATGATTTGTTATGAAAGCGGCCTCTCCCTGGTGCAATTCAAGTTCATTTAGTCCGGCGGTTATCGATATATCACCGCTGATCACAAGGACGATCTCCCCCGTTGAGGATTCGAATGACGAGGACGTTTTTTTTTGTAATGAAAAGGAGCTTAATTTAAAATCAGGGGCACCCGTTCTGTATAATTTCTCGTCCCCATTTATTTTTTGAGGCCGCAGGACCTGGGGAGTCGTTTCTTCAAATCGTACATGTTTCATTAATTCTTTTACATCAATATGCTTGTTGCTTAAACCTCCTCGCAAAACATTGTCTGAATTAGCCATGATCTCCACATTCTGTCCCTCAAGGTAAGCATGTGGCACACCAGCATCCTGGAAGATGCCTTCCCCCGTTTTTAACTTCAAAAGATTAAAAAAATAAATGGAGAAAATGCCACGATCAATTTTTTGAGGTTTCGATGATTCCTCATCAAAGGTCAGGGATGCCCTCGCAGCCCAAAAATTTTCATCTCCCTTTTTTAACAGCCCTTGCTTGTGCTGTGGAATTATCCTCTGAAGCAACGGTTCCAGTAACTGGTTTACCGATTCTTGCGGCATTTCCATCACTGTCTTGTACAGCTGATCATAACCGGTGGCATCAAAAATTTCCAACAACGGTTTTAATTCAGAAATATTTCGAAGTGTCACCCTTAATTTTTCTACAGGTTTAAAGCCATGCAACAACCAGAAATCACCCAGGGCCACCATTAATTCCGGCTTGTGATTATCGTCCTTATAATTGCGGTGGGGCGCGTTTGATGGGATCCTTTCCTTGTTTTCTCTTGCAAATTCAAGTTCCGCTTCGTGTTTGGCTGGATGAACCTGGATAGAAAGCATATCCCTGACGTCCAGGATCTTTAAAAGATAGGGCAGTCTTCCGAATTTTTTTGCTACCGTCTTACCAAGGGTCTTTTCCTTATCTTTTTCTATAAATTGATTCAACCCGATTTCACCGTCTTTTGTAACAAGAATTGACGAAGCTGAATCATGAGCACCCAGCCAGTATTCAGCCATCGGCTCATCTTTGGGATTTGGGCGGGATAGTAATTTTGAAAGAAACTCAACTCCTCCCCAATCATAATTCCTGATAACTCCTTTCAGTTTGTAAATGGAGGATTCGTTATTTGCCATCCCTAAGTTTTGTATTTTAAAGTAAAGATAGCATATGGCGTCACACAACGAGTTGGGAAAGGAAGCAGAACAGATGGCAGTAAACTATCTTACACAAAAAGGTTATACGATCCTTCACTGCAACTGGCGGCATTCACGTTATGAAATCGATATTATTGCGATGAAAGATAAATTGCTTCGAATCATCGAGGTAAAGTCACTGAAGTCATCTGAGCTTAAATATCCCGAAGAAAGTGTGACGAGGAAGAAATTCAAATACCTACTCAAGGCCGCTGATGAATTTCTTTTTCAAAATCAGCAATACAGGCATGTGCAGTTCGACATACTTTCGATTGTATTAAATCGTGACAAGGAGCCGGAATATTTTTTGATCGAGGATGTGTTTGTCTAAAAGAATATAGAATCAATCTGCCACTGGTGGGCGTTTTAATTTTTCCATCATTCGTTCCACCATTCGATAGGTCGCCGGGCAATATTCAAGGTTCTGCTTGTGGGTATGCATGTAATAGACCATTTTCTTTTTCGAAAAGTGAGGGAATCCTGCGCAATCTGCCGGCCTTACCTCATAAATTGAGCACATATTGGTGTCCAGATCAAGGAACTGGCAGGGTGTGCTCTTGTTCAACCAATCTCCGGTACCTCGCTGTTTGTACAGCCATTTGTCCTTAAACTCCTGCACTGTCATATTTAAATGAGCCGAGATCCTCTTCATGTCTTTTTCCTTAAAAGTCGGCGTCATTGTTTTGCAACAATTACCGCAGCTAAGACAATTAACCTCTCTCCACGCATCTTTTTCTGCAATGGAAGCTAATTGGTCAAGTTTTTTTGGAGGATCTTTTTCAAGTTGGCTAAGAAACCTTCTGAAAGCTCTCTTTCGGTGCCGGACTCTTTGCTTGAATGATCTCAGGTTGACAATAGACATACTCACATCTGAATATCGAAGGTAACAGAAATAATTACTCAAATAATATACCGTAACAACTTTTCATCATTAAGGCTATTTTTGCTGGATATAAAAAACCAACTCATGCATTTACGGTCTGTCATTGTCCTGTCTGCTGCGATAATCATTTTTTTATCCTGTAATAACAAAAGTTCAACAAGGGGCGCAAAGGCTTCATTTTGCGATACTACTTGTATGCAGGATAGCGTGAAATTCATTGACAATAACAACAAGCTGAAACCCTATGTTTATATCAGTGCAAAAAACTGCATTGGCGACACACTTACCTGGGGGTTTATCGGGCAAAATAAAAACATCCCTTTCGAATACCGGCTCAACAAAGATTATTCAAGATGTTATATCAAGGACACAAGCTATGCTTTGCTTGTCTTTAATACTTGTGAAAATGGAAGAGGGTATTTTCTAAAACTATCGTATGCTAAAAAGAGCAGTTTCAGAAAGTCAACAACGGCCATCAATAACTTTGATCCCAGGTTTTCCGTTGCAGATAGTTTGCTTGCCTATACAGATAAGGGAAATCTTTTTGTGGAAGATATAGGAAACGATAAAATTGCATCGATGACCTTTGGCAAGGAGCTGGATTTTGATTTTGATGCAATCCATGAAACACTCGACTCGGTAAGTATTACCCGAAACCGCATTTGGGCCAAAGTAAAAGTTGACGGGGAGTGGAAGACCCTTGAAAAGAATATTACTCTGCAATAAATACCTCCAAATTTCAAATTCGGAATTTGAGATTTGAAATTTAGAATTTAATCAGCACATGTGGGAATCTTATAAAAAAGGATTCAAGGCCTATCTGCAGCTTGAAAAATCTCTTTCTGATAATTCAGTCGAAGCTTACCTGCGTGATATTGAAAAACTGACCGAATATCTTCAGCAATCCAACAACCTCAAAGCACCCGCGGAGGTTCAATTAAAAGATCTTGAAAATTTTTTAAAATGGATCGCTGAATTAGGTCTGAATGCGACGTCGCAGGCGAGGATCATTTCAGGCATCCGGGCATTTTATAAATATTGCGTTTTGGAAAATATTGCGACGAAGGATCCTGCTTTCCTGCTTGAAGCGCCCAAACTAAAAAGAGTCCTGCCCGATATTTTAAGTTTCGAAGAAATAGAGAATATCATCTCGCAAATAGATCTTAGCAAGCCAGAGGGGGGTCGCAACAAAGCCATTATAGAAACAATGTACAGCTGCGGTCTTCGGGTGAGCGAAGTCGTCAATCTGAAAATATCCAACCTACATCTTGAAGTCGGTTTTATCCGTGTAATTGGCAAGGGCGATAAAGAGCGATTGGTTCCCGTTGGTAAAAGTGCAGTGAAGTTCATCAATATTTATAAGAATAAAATAAGAGTACATACAACAGTGGTGCCTGGGAACGAGGACATTTTATTTCTTAATAGCCGGGGAAGTAAGTTATCAAGGGTAATGATTTTTTTGATCATAAAGAACCTGGTGAACAAAGCAGGAATCAAAAAAAACATTTCACCTCACACTTTTCGTCATTCTTTTGCTACTCATTTAATAGAAGGCGGCGCCGACCTCAGGGCTGTGCAGGAGATGCTTGGCCATGAAAGTATTACCACTACAGAGATATATACTCATCTCGACAGGGAATTCTTAAGGAAGACTCTTGAGAAATATCATCCCGCTTTTCAGCATCCCTGACTCTATTTTTTCTTTGATTTCAAAAATTTTCCCAGCGTAAGTCCATACATCGAGTTATAAATGGAGGGGCCCTGTTCTTCATTATTCATGCTGATCATACCATGGAGGTAATACGCATAAATGGTAAAGCCCTTTGAAGTTTCGAACCCGAATTGACCGAGAAGAGAAGCGTTATACCGGCCATAGCCGTTCGTAGTGCTGAAGGTCATGCTATGATCAACAGATTCACCGGTTGCGAGGTTGTATTTCTCGTTCCCCAATAAAATGAAATTAAAAGAGGGCCCTACCCTGATAAAAAGATGACTTGGCTTTTTGCTCAGATCAAATTGCAATAAAGGGTCTATATCAATTTCATGAAACGTAGTGTTGTTATCAGTGGCAAGCAGGTCGGGAGGAAATGAAGGCTGATTAAATTGAACTTTATACCCTCTCATCGCATAAGAAATGGAAGGATGGAAAAATAATATGCCTTCAAAGGGAATTTTATATCCCATCCCAAGGTGAAATCCAACCTTAGAATCCGTTGGTTGCGTCTCACTTTTTACCGAATAACTGGTTGATGCAATATGAGGGCCCCCAAAAATTTCAAACTGTACCTGGGAAAAAATAGTATTACAGTACAGTATAAAAGCAAAATAAAATATGATCTTTTTCATGATGATGTTTAGCAGCGATCCATTAGGTCAGTTGCTGGTTAATAATTTCGACGCCAACTTGAGATAGAGAATCAAACGGCTTTGCAAAGGAAGTCGTTGTGAGAGGATTTTAATCAAATAAAAATAGAAATTAATTTTTATTTGAGCAAGGTGTCAATGTTATCTCAACGGGAAAACTTTTTTGCCGGATCTTTTATATGGTCCCCCGTGTTATATTGCTGCGAGCCTTTCTTAGGGATTGACAGGCTTTTCCATTCCTCATTTTTAATTAGCCTGCCGATATAAACGATCTGCCCAACATGATACGGATAATGAGCAAGTTGCCGGCTGATCGCATCAATTGCCGACAGAGTTTCATCGCGGATGTAAATCGTTTTCAAAAGATCTTCATCCTTTAACAACGAAAGAGTGTCTAAGAAACAAGTCCAACCCTTATTCCATAGATCGATAAGTTGCTGCCGGGAATAAGTGTGCGCTTCGAATTCATCATCCCTGTCACGCCAGTTCTTTTCACCGTCTTCTGTCAGGAAATTTGTCCATCGGCTAAGCATATTCCCGGAAAGATGTTGAATGATGACAGCAATACTATTTGATTCTGATGAAGGCTGCCATTGAAAATCTTTTTCCTCGATTTGTTCGAATGTTTTTTCACCTAACTCTTTATAGTATTTTAATCGCCGGATTGCCGTTGAAAGGTATTCTTCTCCTAAGCTCATATTTATTAGTTGTTAATTAGTAATTATTAATTGCGTCAGTATCCTTCCGCATCGTCATCGCCACGAATATCTCCTACTGCCTCAAATCTCCCATCCTTCAAAACTTTAATCGCCTCTGTCCTGCCAATACCACCTCGTTCATTTATTTTATATCCCATTTTTTCCAGTGAATCGATAACATCCCTGGCAAATCCTTTTTCAATATCTAAAGTATCAGGCAGCCACTGGTGGTGAAACTTTGGTTTGTACACTGCATCTTCCGTGCTCATATTAAATTCAAGAACATTGACGAGCGTTTGAAATACGGAAGTTGGAATGGTCGTTCCTCCGGGCGTTCCCACAACGAGGTAGGGTTTATCATTTTTCAAAACAACCGTCGGTGTCATGGAGCTAAGCATCCGTTTACCGGGTGCAATGGCATTGGCCTCGCCGCCAACAGCGCCATACAAATTGGGAACTCCGGGCTTCGCACTGAAATCATCCATTTCGTCATTTAAAAAAAAGCCCGCGCCTGCGACGACCGTTTTACTTCCATACGAATTATTCAATGTCGTAGTCACCGCTACAGCGTTCCCGTCTTTGTCAATCACACTGAAGTGGGTAGTTTCTTCACTTTCTTTTTTGGGCAGATCTCCGGGTTGAATTTTTTTACTATCGCCTGCGATTCCGGCAACATAATCCTTCATCCTTTCTTTTAGATATTCATCACGCACCAGCATTTTCTCCGGTACTTTATAAAAATCTGCATCACCCATATATTCCGCACGGTCAGCAAAAGCTCTTCGTTCCACTTCGGCCATCAGCTGTACGGAAGCAGCAGTCTGAAAGCCCATGGCTCCAATATTTTTATCCTCGATCATCTTCATCATCTGGTGCACTAAAATTCCCCCGCTACTTGGCATTGGCATACCTACAATTTTATAGCCCTTGTAATCAAAAACATGAGGCTCTCTGAATTTTGCTCTGTAATTTTTCAAATCCTGCGGAGTTATGATACCCCCTCCTCGCTTCATTTCTTCAACAATAAGCTTTGCCGTTTCTCCCTCATAAAAACCCTTTTCGCCCTCATCGCGAATACGCTTGAGCGTATTGGCGAGATCAACCTGCACCAAAGTGTCCCCTGTTTTCCATCCTGTTTCTTTTACAAATACAGGCATTACGGTATTATATTCTTTCAGATCTTTCTGAATACTGTTGAACGATATAGCTTCATTTTCTGTCAGCACAAAACCTCTTTCCGCCAGGTCAATAGCAGGCTGTATCAATTTAGCAAATGAAAGCTTTCCATATTTGGCAGATGCAAATAATCCGGCTACAGTACCCGGCACACCTGTTGCAAAATGTCCATTGAGGCTTTTTCCATCTTCGACATTTCCATGCTCATCCAGATACATATCACGATCAGCATGAAGCGGCGCTGTTTCCCTGTAATCAAGTGCCAGCAATTTTCCGTTATTCAACCTCGCCACCATAAACCCTCCTCCCCCAATATTTCCAGCATTTGGATATACTACAGCTAGTGCCAACTGGGTGGCGATAGCTGCATCAATAGCATTGCCCCCTTGCCTCAATATTTCAACACCAACTTTACTTGCAAGCGGGTGAGCCGAAACAACGGCTCCGTTGGCGCAAACAATTTTCTTTTGAATACTAAATTGAAATGCGTTGAAGTTTAGGCTTTCGGCCGTGGTCTTTTTCGGAGAATGGCAGGCAAAAGAAAGACAAATCAAAAAGAGCGATCCAATGAATAAATTTTTCATATCTAAAATTACTAAGGCAATCGATAACCAATCTTGAAAACTTTATCTGTGGCGCTGGTGATAAATCTCTGCCGTTTCATAAATTGCCGGGTAAACCGACGACATGATAAGAGCCACCTTCCTCTTTCTATCACTTACATCATTCATTCTTATAAAAGCCCAGTTAAAATCGCCAGAACAGTTTTTAGGTTACAAACCGGGGTCACATTTCACCCCACACTGGAGAGTAATAAGCTATTTTCAGCAGGTGGAATCTAACGCCTCAACTATGGTCAAACTTCAGCAATATGGTGAAACCAATGAAGGTCGTCCATTGACGGTTGCTTTTGTTTCTACACCAGAGAATATTCATAACCTCGAAAATATCCGCAAAAATAACTTGCAGCTGGCTAATCAAAGTTTGGATAATGCCGACAGCCATCGGGAGGCACCCATTGAAAATACTCCCATCATAGTTTGGCTCAGCTATAATGTTCATGGCAATGAGGCTTCCTCGACAGAAGCAGCCATGATGGTGCTGTATGCACTTGTTGATCCTTCAAACACAAAAACAAAAAGTTGGTTAAAGAACACCGTGGTGGTGATCGATCCATGCATTAACCCTGATGGTCGTGACAGGTATGTGAACTGGTTTAATACAATCGTTGGGAAAGAATCTAATCCTTCTCTCAATGCCAGGGAACATGACGAACCGTGGCCGGGAGGCAGAACCAATCACTATAATTTTGACCTTAACCGTGACTGGGCCTGGCAAACACAGATTGAATCACAGCAAAGGATGAAACTCTACAATGAGTGGTTGCCCCAGATCCATGTTGATTTTCACGAACAAGGAATCAATAATCCTTACTACTTCGCCCCTGCCGCCCAACCCTATCATGAAGTGATTACGCAATGGCAAAGAGATTTTCAGGTAACCATTGGGAAAAATCACGCAAAGTATTTTGATCAAAATGGTTGGCTTTATTTCACAAAGGAAGAATTTGATCTGTACTACCCCTCCTATGGTGATACTTACCCGGTTTATAATGGTGCAATAGGCATGACTTATGAACAAGCAGGAAACGGTGCGAGCGGACTTGCTGTCATGCAGGACGATGGTGATACATTAACGCTCGTTGATCGCGCCACTCATCACTATACAACTTCGTTAAGTACAATTGAGATATCCTCATTGAACGCGGACAAATTGATCAAAGAGTTTCATAAATTCTTCAATAACGCAGTGACAACGGGTGTTGGTGATTATAAATCGTATGTAATAAAAAATTCACCGGGTGATAAGGAAAGAATACGATCTTTTCTCCAGTTGCTTGACAAGAACAAGATCGCCTACAGCGCCGCTAAATCAGGAACGGCCAGCGGATATAGTTACAATACCCGCAAAACGGAAAATTTTTCTTTTGACGGAAAGGATATCCTTGTAAGCGCACTGCAAGCAAGATCAACCTTGATCAAAGTTTTGCTTGACCCAAATAGCAAATTGGTTGATTCGGTCACTTATGATATCACTGCCTGGTCTGTACCGTATGTGTATGGTTTAAATGCGTATGCTACAAAACAAATTTTACCTTCCGCAGGTCCCTGGGAGGATTCAATCAGAACCAAGCAGGATGCAACCAGCGACTACGGATTTGTTTTGCCATGGAAGGGACTACAGAGCGCGAAAACGGTTGCTCAATTATTAAATAAGGGAATCAAATTGAGATATGCAGAAGAGCCTTTTGAGCTCAACGGTACCAAATTTGACCGCGGCTCCATATTAATTTTAAGAACAAGTAATAAGGCCAGCGCCTGGGAGACCGTTCGCAATGCCTGCAGTGAAAACAATATAACTCCTTATCCGATCTCCACGGGATTTGTTGACAAGGGATTTGATTTTGGTAGTTCCAAAGTGCATTATATTAAACCTCCCAAGGTCGCACTAGTGACCGGCTCCGGCGTAAGTTCGAATGCAGCCGGCGAGATATGGTTCCTTTTTGAACGCGAACTCAACTATCCCCTCACCCTCATCAATCTCAATAACCTCTCACGTGTGAACTGGAATTCATTTGACCTGTTAATCATGCCTGACGGCTATTATTCTTTTTTGTCTGATAAAAACAGTGCTGAAGAATTTCGCAACTGGATCAACAGGGGTGGAAAGGTGATCGCAATGGAAAATGCCGTTTCGCAATTATCAAGACTGGACTGGACCATCAAAATGAAGAAGCCATCTGAGGATAGTGACAAAAAGGATTCCATTTATGCCGCCCTGCATCGATACGAAGATCGTGATCGGGAGCCAATAGCAAACATCAGTGCCGGCTCAATTTACAAAGTAGAATTGGATAATACGCATCCGCTTGCCTTTGGATATCCCAATTACTACTACACGCTAAAACAGGATGATAACATTTATGAATTCATGAAGGATGGGTGGAATGTCGGTATTGTCAGGAAAGATGAACCTATTGCAGGCTTTGTTGGTTACAGATTAAAGTCAAGATTAAAAGATGGATTATTATTCGGAGTAGAAAATGTAGGGAATGGTTCCATAACTTATCTTGCCGATAACATTCTGTTTCGTGATTTTTGGGAAAATGGCAAGCTAATGTTTTGTAATGCCGTGTTCCTGGTGGGACAATAGAATAGATTCAAAGGCATCTGATCGTTTAATGCTGGTATTTACGATCAAAATTCATACTCTACAATACCCTCCGTCCTAAAATATTGGCTAGCTTGTTAAACGTCGGCTAATTTTATCCGGACGGTTTTACCCACTTGCCAAATAGCTACTATATTCGCCGAATAAATGTCGCTGATGAGACGATACTTGCTTCTGTTCACTTGCATTTTGTTCCTTGTGCCTTATACCTTTTCACAGCCACCCGTTACCTGGACTTCCGCGGACATGTATTTGGCGATCCGCAAATTGAACGTCCTTGGTTCGGTTCTTTACGTAGCTGCACATCCTGACGACGAAAACACAAGATTGCTCGCTTATTTTTCGAAAGACAAAATGTACAGAACGGGTTATTTGTCGTTAACAAGAGGTGATGGAGGTCAAAACCTGATCGGTAATGAGCAAGGCATCGAATTGGGATTAATAAGGACCCAGGAATTACTGGCAGCAAGAAGAGTTGACGGTGCTGAACAATTTTTTACAAGAGCATTTGATTTTGGGTTTTCAAAGAGCCCCCAGGAGACTTTTACAAAATGGGACCGGGAAAAAATTTTAAGCGATGTTGTGTGGGTGATACGAAAATTCCAACCCGATATCATCATTACGCGTTTTCCAACGACCGGGGAAGGTGGACATGGTCATCATACCGCCTCCGCCATACTTGCCAACGAAGCTTTCACGGCAGCGGCCGATCCCAAGCGTTTTCCTGAACAATTGAAATATGTAAAGACCTGGCAACCGAAAAGAGTTTTGTGGAACACTTTCAATTTTGGAAATACGAATACAACCAGTCCTGATCAATTCCGATTTGACGTCGGTGGGTACAATCCTCTTCTTGGGAAAAGCTATGGAGAAATTGCTGCGATCAGCCGAAGCAACCATAAAAGCCAGGGTTTTGGAGCCTCTGCATCAAGGGGCGAAGCTTTTGAATATTTCAAAACAACAGAAGGAGCGGGGCCGACAAACGATTTGATGGATGATGTGGAATTGACATGGAAAAAAGTGCAAGGTGGAGACGTTATTTCAAAAATGGTCGACAAACTCGCCACTTCATTTGATCTCCTTCACCCCGAAAACTCTGTAAAAGGACTGGTAGAACTTTACCAGGCTATAAACAAGTTATCGGACGGATATTGGAAAAATCAAAAACTAAAGGAAGTACAACAATTGATCGAGCAATGCAGTGGCTTGTTCCTTGACGCAACAACTTCTGATCAATTTGCCGTCCAAACAGATTCTGTCAGGATCAATTTTTTACTAAACAATCGAATGGGGGTCAACGCAACACTTAAAAATATTTCTATTGACGCCCTTGATACAATCTTTAACCTTCCTCTTGCGAAAAACAAGAATGTGACCTTTGGAAAAATATTTTTTGTGCCGGCAACAAAACCCATTACTCAACCCTATTGGCTACAAAACAAAATGGAGGAAGGATATTTTAATGTGAAAGATCAGCAAAAGATAGGACAGCCGGATGTCGATCCGGCTTATATAACAAACTTCACTATCAATATCGAGGGCCAGGATTTCAGTTTTGTAAAACCCGTAAAATATAAATTCACTGACCCGGTGAAAGGTGAAATGTATGAACCCATTGTAATAATCCCACCTGTAACCTTCAGAGATTTTGATCCTTTATATATAAAAACGGAAAAACAGACCGGTATTGAAGTCTCCCTTTTTGCAAACAAATCGGTGACAATCGCATCTCCCGCTACCGGTGCTTCTCAAATATCTGCCACAACAACCGATACATTGCCTTTGCTGATAGGAAGTGTATCGTTGGGTAAGAATCAACTGTACACTGAAAACATTGCTGATAAAGATCTAAATCCAAAAGTATACAAAATAAATACTGCGCCGGATTCCAACCATGGTGGTTCTATACAAAAATCCATCAGCTACGATCACATTCCGTACATTACGTATTTCAAGGAAGCATTGTTAACAGTAAAGAAATTCGATCTGAAAATTGTTGGTAAAAAAATTGGCTATATAGTTGGAGCCGGCGATAAAGTGCCTGAAGACCTGGAACAAATGGGATATGATGTTACCCTGCTAACTGACAAGGAGCTTTCAAGAAATAACCTGCATCAATTTGACGCGATTATTACTGGGGTTAGAGCCTACAATACAGATGTATGGTTGAATAATTACTATGACAAGCTAATGAAGTATGTAAACGAAGGTGGAAATCTTATTGTTCAATACAATACAACCAACTTCGTTAGTAGCGTACCAAACAAAATCGGCCCGTATAATTTTGAAATTGCCAGGACCAGAATAACTGATGAGAATGCCGAAGTAAAATTTTTAAAGCCGGATCATTCTGTTCTGCATTTTCCCAACGAGATTACCCAAAACGATTTTAAAGGATGGGTACAGGAACGAAGTATTTACCATGCTACAAAATTTGACAAAGACGATTTTGAAACTATTTTTTCTATGCACGATCCCGGCGAAAATGATGACGATGGTAGCCTGATCATTGCCAAATACGGAAAGGGAACGTTTGTTTATACAGGGTTGGTCTTCTTTCGTGAACTACCTGCGGGAGTCCCCGGCGCTTATCGCCTATTGGCAAATCTCATTGCTTTAAATAAACAAAAAGCTTTTTAAACCAGATCAGACCTTCAATGAACAAAGATCAGCAGGCAGAAATTACAAGACGAAATATAGCTGGAGTGGTGGCCATTTTATTAGGATTGGCCATCGGCCTCTTTATCAAAAGAGTAAAGATTGGTTTACTGATCGGAATTGTGCTGGGATTTATTGCTATTTCTTTGTTCCGGCGAAATAATCGCTGAAAATCTGTGTAAAAAATAGCGGGCGGTAAGTCTTTTTATTTTTCATTTTGATTTTTCACTTTTTTTTGGGATTTGTGATTTGTACTTTGAGACTTCAAATGGACACTGATAACGATAAAATTCCTGTATTTAAGACCTGGAACCAGTGGTATTGGTTTGTCATTATATTTTTAATCCTGCTCATTGTTCTTTTTAATCTTTTCACTAAATATTTTTCTTAATAAAAATAAAAGCAACAAAAAACAAGAACCAAATAATATTATCCATGACCAGCGAAGTGAGTTAGTACCAGGCACCAGCATTTTATTTGGATTTTGAGATTTGTTATTGAAATTCATTTTATGACTTCACTGGATTGGATAGTTCTGATCCTTACACTTGCCGCGACGATTGCTTATGGACTTTATAAAAGCCGTACATCGCATAGTCTTGACGGATATATCCTGTCCAACCGCAGCATGAACTGGGGCCTTATTTTACTCAGCATCATGGGTACACAGGCGAGCGCGATCACTTTTATTTCCGCACCCGGCCAGGCATACACGGACGGCATGCGTTTCGTGCAATATTATTTTGGCTTACCACTGGCAGCTGTTGTCGTGTGCATTTTTTTCGTTCCAATCTTTTCCAGGTTAAAAGTTTATACTGCTTATGAGTATCTTGAAACACGATTTGATGTAAAAACAAGGACACTAACTTCTTTTCTTTTTTTATTAAACCGCGGCTTGTCAACCGGAATCAGCGTATTTGCTCCTTCTATTATTCTGTCTTCCCTGTTTGGGTGGAATATTTACTGGACAAATCTTTTCATGGGAGGATTGCTGATCATTTACACTGTAACAGGGGGCGCTAAAGCAGTTGCTTATACTCAACAACTACAACTGATCATTATTTTCACCGGGATGTTCCTTGCTGCTTATTTGGTCGTCAAAATGTTGCCCGATAATATTGGATTCTTCGATGCATTACACATCAGCGGAAAGCTGGGAAAACTAAACGTAATAACTACAGGGATAAAAGATGGAAAGTTCAACTGGAGTGACCGGTATACTCTTTTGAGCGGCCTCATTGGTGGATTTTTTCTCTCTTTATCGTATTTCGGCGCTGATCAATCACAGGTAGGAAGATATTTAACAGGCAGTTCGATAAAAGAGAGCAGGCTGGGTTTGTTAATGAATGGAATTGTAAAGGTTCCCATGCAATTTCTAATCCTCCTGATAGGTGCCCTTGTTTTTACATTCTACCAGTTTAACAATGCCCCGATATTTTTTAATGATACACAGATCACCAGGCTCGAGAATTCTGAATACAAAGACTCTTTTAATGTTGTCCAGGCGCAATATCTCGTGATAGCAAAGGAAAAAAGAGAAGCCATCGCTAAATTTTCTACAGCACTAAAATCAAATGGTAGAAATGAGATCGATGATAGGACGACCCAACTGCGAAGATTGCAGCAGAGTTCAGATAGTCTTCGGGGAATGGTCACAAAATGGATAAAGGCGGCTGGTGGTGATAATAGCGACACCAACTATATTTTTCTTCGCTTTGTAGTGGATTATTTACCAGCAGGGATCGTTGGATTGTTGATCGCGATAATTTTCCTGGCATCATGGGGAAGTATCGCTGCCGCGCTTCATTCATTGTCCTCCTGCACGATGATTGATTTTCATAAGCGGTTTTCAAAGCGGACCTTGGAACCCGCCAAAGAGTACCAATGGTCAAGATGGTATACGTTAGGATGGGGAGTGTTTTGTATTGTCGTAGCGATGTTTACGTACGATTTTGGCAACAGTCTAATAGAAACAGTGAATGTTCTTGGTTCATTATTTTATGGTGTGATACTCGGTGTTTTTCTGGTAGCATTCTTCCTTAAGAAAATCAAAAGTGGTCTCGCTGTTTTCCTCGGCGCCCTGTTAGCCGAAGTTCTCGTGCTGACCGTCTTTACTCTTGTTAAGCTTGATTATTTCCAGTTAGGCTTTCTTTGGTTAAATCCGATTGGCGCATTCGGGGTTATTTTATTTAGCCTGATCTTTCATTTCCTGCTTCGAGGCGGACGAAATGAAATTTCCCTTAAAGAAAAATCCTCAGCCTGATGACCGGGGAAAAATTTCATTGACTTCAATTGGATATACTACTTTAATTGCTCCAGTAATTTTTCATTGAGGCGAACGTAGTCATCATTCTTGGCTTCTTTAGCCAGTTCGATCGATTTCTGTGCAGTTGCTTTTGCTTCATCTTTCTTTCCAAGTTTAGCCAGCGCATTGGCTTTTTGATGATATATCCAGTAACCGTCAGGTTGCTGCGCAATGGCCTTGTCGAACCACGCGACCGCCTGGTTAAGATCTTTACCATTGTTAAGATAATAAAGGGCCGACTGGAAATAAGGACGATTGTCTTTGTTCATCGCGTCATCGATTTGCTTCATCACAACAGTTTCTACATCCGAGGAAATGGGCACAACAACAGCTGTGTTCTCCCACATGATCTGCAATTCACAGGTAGATGACTTTACGTTGGCAAACTGCATCGTAAAAGTCTCCATTTTATCCTTCATAGTCATCGGCTTCACGTCAACTCTAACCACATCACTTTCCTGCTTATAATCGGCCGGGTTTGTCACTTCCAGCTGTTTCGTGATGATCACTTTCCAATTATCCTTATCGGGGATGGTGAGCAAGCCATATTTACCGGCCGCGACCTTTGTTCCGCCAATGGTCACGTCATCCCCAAAGTCAATCGTAGTAGCGTTATTGGCACCCGTACGCCACACCTTTCCGTAAGGCACAAGGTCTCCAAAAACTTTGCGTCCTTTTATACCGGGACGCGAGTAGGAAAGTTCGATTGAAGAAATGCCAAAATCCTGCTTAATAGTTTGCGGTGGACTTGGAGGCGGCATTTTGATGGATTGGGACCTTACCGAAAATGTAATTGCAAAAACAATAAAACCCAAGATAAATTTTCTCATAGCAAACAAATTTTTTAGAATATGAATTGAATAAAATTAAGGATAAATCAATTAGTAAGTTATATTAAACCCTGTTGATGCCATTCCTTATATCCTATCGCTAATGCTTCTTTGATCTGTGAAAAGATTTCTTTATCGAATTTTTTTATGTAGAAACATGATTTCCCTTTTAAGCATTTAAGCAACTCGGGTTTGATCAACTTCTTTATTGAGGCGTCTGCATATACTGGCATGTAATAGAATCCAACGTAGCCCTTTTGTACCAATGCCCCGGCAAACCAAAGTTCATCTTTTTTCCGGCCAGGAATTTCATCAGGCTTTTTACTCACAAGCGCCACCTTGCCATCGAGTCCATCCAATAGTTTCATTGTGCCCTTTTTATAACGAGCTAATATCTTTTTTATTTCTTCGAATATTGGAACGAGTTGCGGCTGGCCCGGCGATTTGTCGGAATATTTGATCCCTGATTCATTCTTCGGTTGATTCAATTTTTTCGATTGCTGGTCGACGGAAGATTTTTTAGCAACTGCTTTTGCCGGCATAATGCTCTTTTACCAAAAATAAGAAACTCATTCCTCTGTATCAAATGGGACTGATATAGTGATGCGTTTTGCTTTTTGATTTTTCTTTTTCCATTTCGGGCCTTGTTTCACTACCCGAATAGCTTCCTCATCGCATTTTCCGCAAAGAGATTTTTCAATCCTGATATTGACGGGATCCCCCTGCTTGTTAACCTCAAAAGAAAGAAGCACCTGTCGCGTCACATCCTCATTTCTTTTTAGATCTTCAGGTACATTTATATTATTGGCCAAATAAGTACTATAGTTGCTCCATCCGTCGACCGGTTCAATTTCTTCAAATTTTACATTTGCGGTCAGTGAGCGATCAGTCTTGGGTTGTTTAACACTGAGACCTTTAGCCGCTGGTGTCTTACTCTCCTGCAGGACGACCTCATTATTCGCAACATTATTTTTTAACTGCACAGTACTATTTTCAAATCCCACAGAGCGCACCTTCACATTAAGTACTGAATCGGGAGCTACTAAAGTAAACCTGCCCTGTGCATCGGCATATGTCCCCATATTGTCGCGCGTATTGGTAATGTTGGCAAAGGGAAGAGGATTGTTATTCGCATCTTTTATCCTTCCCTTAAAATAGCTTTCCTGTTGCCGATTGATCGATTCTTCTTTTTTAGACTGAGGTGCTTCATTTAGTTTATAATCGGCGGCGGCAGCAGATCTTTTTTCTACGGCTGCAGGCGCTTTCACTGCTGATGATGGGTTAACGTCTATCGAATCTCTTTGCTCCTTATAGTTCGAAGCTGGCTGGGACGGCTTTGCAATTTCAACCGCCAGATCACTTTTATTTGCTTCAGTATTCAAATCTGACTGAGTCGTCTTTTTTGTTTCAGCATTTGATTTTGTTGCTGCCTCACTCTGTTTCTTCGTACCGGCCACACGAGTACTTTCCGCGCTTGTTGACTTGCTTGAATCGACAATAGTTGAAGACGTCGGTGCGGTTGGCTTCTTCTCTTCCATTTTAACAGCAACCTCTTTAGTTTTACTACCTGTCGACACCTGAAAGATTAAATATCCCAACCCGCCTAAAATAACGACTGCCGCGGCCACCTTCCACCATTTGAAAGAACGCCCGGATGGAGCTATGCTGATCACCTTCTTATCAGAAATTTTTTCTTCTAATTTATTTTTCAGCTCCGAGAGGTCTGACGAAATATTTTCTGCGGTTGCCTCATAGCCTTCCAAAGCATCTGCTAAAAAAGGATCGTCAAGAGCAGCTTGCTCAAGTTCATTCATTTCCTTGGGCGATAGCAATCCTCTGTAATATTTTTCAATATCTGCAGCTGTGTAATTTTTATATTTTTTTTCTTCAGACAATCTTTACGTTTGAAGTTTTACTTTTTACTTTTTACTTCTAGGTCCTTTTTCTCCATACAAATCTTCAAATTTCTTCTTCCATTTTGTATATAGCTGCGTACCTGGCCCCACTCCTGCCCCATCAATTCAACGATCTCATCATAACATTTGCCTTCAATATAAAAAAGTTGAACAGCTTTTCGCTGATCCTCTGATAAGGTAGCGAGGCAATATTCAAGCCGCTGAAAATTCTCTTCTTTTTCCAACGCCAGGGACACTCCGTTGGATACACCATCCAGATGCATATTTTCTTCACTTTGCATAAGAGATTCAGGGAGTTCCACCGTTTTTAAATTTCTTGGCGTTCGTAATTGCATCAGGCAATGATTTTTTGCGACCTGGTACAACCAACTCCTGAAATTTTCAACTTCATGCTTTTTCAGTTTCAAGATCAGCTCTTCGAAGACGTGCATCACCGCATCCTTTGCTATTTCCGATTCTTTCAGGTATTTTAAACAAACACCATATACAAGATCCATATATCGCTGGTACAATTGTCCCAACACTTTCAGATCACTTGTTTTCTTATACAGAGAAACCAGTTCGGCGTCGGTAAATGGATCGCGTGATATGTCCTTCAAAAAAGTCACTATGCTTAAAATTAGCAAATAAATTTCCGGGGGAAGAGTTATGCAATTCTTAAAACAGTTGCACCTCGTTTCTAGAATTGTTTTTGAAAAGATGAGTTCCATGCTCGTTTCGCTGCATGTAACAATGGTCCCAATCGGACGTCATACAGCTTGAACAGAGCGGTCACTTTTTAAAGGAAAAATACGATTATCAAGGGGTTCAGTCACAATACCAACAACAGCCGGTTAATGAACGGAGCTGGTTTTTACCGGCTCCCATTTTTATTACTTTTTTGGAAACGTTGCAC
>Ga0070684_100000692_pt1 | contig 23230 bp, 22 predicted proteins | sample KBSC723LmetaG_FD_65653 | JGI IMG/M metagenome (GOLD analysis project Ga0070684, IMG submission 65653) | Corn rhizosphere microbial communities from Kellogg Biological Station, Michigan, USA - KBS C7.2-3L metaG | ecosystem: Host-associated > Plants > Roots > Rhizosphere ...
GGCGGCGGAAGAACCAGAGGCTGGACGTGGTGCCGACGCCGAAGGGATCGTTCGCGGCGATGACGTCGTAGTCGCGCGTCGCCGGCGGTGACACGCGCCGCGTGAACAACCCCTGCCGCAGCATTGTCGTGCAGTTCCAGCGCGACGCCGTCGTCGACATGTCGCAGGTCGGGGTGTCGGTGTCCAGGTTGTTCACGAACAGCGGATCCAGCCCGTCGGACAGCAGGAACATCAGCGTCACCGTGCTGGGTTTGATCGTCCACCCGTCTTCCGCTGCGTGGCAGGTGCCGCAGTCGCGGCCGTTCGTGCCCTGCGGCGTGAAGAAGTTGTTGCTCAGCGAGACGATGGGCGCGGTCGTCGTGCTGTACGACGCGGCCAGCCCGTGCTCGTTCGGGATCGGGAAGTTGTTCGGAAGGCTGTCGACGAACTGCTCGAGCAACGCTTGCTGCTTCGTTTCGCTGGGACCTTCCGAGTCTTGCGGGACGCCGACGGAGCAGGCCGACGATGCGGCTACGAACAACCCAATTGCCGTCGCCGCGGATCCCCGATGTTTCGTCATGACATGACCTCCGCGCTTGCGGCGGAAGATAGATGCGCGGTGATTGCGGATCAACGCAACGTTTTGCCGGCGCGCGAGGCGGTGCACCGCCGCGGCAAAGTTGTTCCACGACCGTGCGCGCGCGGCCGCGGCCACCTGCACTCCAACACGCGCCACGTCCGATTCCTGACAGTCCCGGCGCGAATCACCGCGCGCGCGGCCAGAATCGCGGGGCGCTACGATGGCCCACGACGTGCTTGGGGACCCCACCATGCCCAATCGACCTTCCCGTGCGATCCGATCAGCCCGCCGAGCCTTCCGGCTGGTGGTCTTGCTCGTGGCGCTGATCGCGGGCTCGCGAGTCGCGCGGGCGGACGAGGCCGGTGATGCCGGCGTGTCGCAGGCGGCCCCGACGTCCTGGTACGGGTGGCAGACCCTGACATCGGACGGAAGCGCCATCGCCCTGGGAGCGCTCGCCTACGGCGCGGACAAAGCGGGGGGCACGTCGATCACCAACGTGTTCTGGACGGCGAGCGTCGCGACCTTCTTTGTCGGCGCGCCGGTGATCCACTGGAAGCACGGCCATGTCGGCAAGGGGTTTGGCAGTCTCGGGCTGCGGGTCGGGCTCCCGCTGGGCGCATTCATCGCCGGAGCCCTGATCGGCAACGCCGCATGCAGCGACAGCGACAGCGAGAACGGCCTCGTCGGGTGCCCGGTCGGCGTTGGTGCGTTCGCGGCCCTGGCCGGCCTCGTCGCCGCGCCCATCGTCGACGCTGCGGTCCTCGCACGCGAGCCGGTCACGCCGCCCGCCACTCCTCCCATTCAAGCGGCGTTGGTCCCGTCGGACGGCGGCGGAAAGCTGGTGCTCGCGGGCCGCTTCTGATCGCTCGCGCACCGCCGCGCGGGACCGTCACATCAGCCTGATCCAGGCGAGCGGAGGGCCGAGTAGCGGGTACCGCCCGCGAATCGACGGCTTAGCCAATCGACGACGTCGGCGATCACGACGCCGCGATCGGCCTCGAGGTACATCTCGTGGAAGAGCTTCTCGTACACCTTGAGGTCGACGATCGGGCCGGCGGCGTGCGCGAACGCGACGGCGGCGTCGCTGTCGACGAGGCGATCCTCGCCCGCGACGGCCATGAAGGTGGGGACCTTCAGCGAGGTGGCCGATGCGCGCAGACGCGCCTGGGTGGCGCGCACCTCGTTGAACCAGCGCGGCGTGGCCACGTGACGGATCAGCGGGTCCGCTGCCATCGCCGCGCACGCCTCCGGGTCGCTGCAGGTCACGTCGAGCCCGATCTCGTTCGACATCGTGAGCGTCGGCCACAGCATGCCCATCACGGGTGAGATCATCCGCTTGTAGAGCGGAACCTTCATCTTGAGATCGAGGTACGGCGCGGCGGCGACGAGCGCATCGAAAGTGCCGACGCCTCGGAAGAGGTAGTCCAGCGTGACGGCCACGCCGTGGCTGTGGGCCGCGACGGCGAGCGGTAGGCCGGGCGCGCGATCGCGTGCGCGGGCGATGACGCGCCCGAGGTCGTCGGCGTAGTCAGAGAAGCGCCTCACGTAGCCGTGCCGCCCCTCCGACCGCCCATGCCCGCGGCAATCGAACGCCGTGACCGCGAAGCCCGCCCCGGCCAGCGCGGCGGGGACGTGGCGAAAGAGGCCGCAGTGGGCGGAGAAGCCGTGGACCATCACCACGAGCGCGCGCGTCGGCGGGATCGCGTCGAAGGTCTCGACGTGGAGCTTCAGTCCGTCGAACGCGGTGATCGTCTCTTCGGCGTCGGGCAAGGTTGCCATTCGTCCGGCCAAAATACCCTACTCCGTCCGTGACATTTTCGAGCACCGACGAACACGGACGTCCGAGCGGGGTGGGACGCCGTACCAGGACACATGCTTCTGGTACGCCCCCTCTCCAAGGCTGTGGTTGTCTTCCTCTTTATCGGCGGCGTCGCGTGCCGCTCCGGCGACGACGTCACTGTGCGCGCCGGTCTGACCGACACGACCGGCACCACGCAGGTGGTCGCGCCGGCGACGCTCACGTTCATCGCGGGCCGCGCCTCCGGCGGACAAGGCGTCGGTGCGCTGGCGACGTCGCAGCTCAGCGGGACGCGGGACACCTGGTCGGCGTACGTCGAGTTCGCGCCGGGCGCGCGCGCGGTCGCGGGGTTCCTGCTGCCGGCGGATTGGAGCGCGGCGGGGACGCTCTCGCTCCGCACGAACTACCGCGGACCGGCGGCGAACGACATGCGCTGGACGTTCGAAGCGTTCGACGTTCAGGCCGGCGCGTGGGAGACCATCGCTGACAACGGCTTCGCGAGCGACTGGGTGTGGACGACGGCAGTCTTTCCCGTGGGGGCGCGCTTCGTGAGCAGCACGGGCGAAGTCCTCATTCGATACGGCACGGACAGCCCGGCGGACGCGTCCGACCTCGACGAGCTGGTCCTGTTGGCCGGCGGTGCGCCCTCGGCGACGCCTCCTTCAGCACCATCGCCAGCGCTCGTGCCGCCGGCGACGGCCCCGACTCCGGCGCCGACGCCCGTACCCACGCCGACGCCGGCACCCACGCCGACGCCCACCCTGCGCTGGCAACCGCGGCCGGGAACGTCCTGGCAGATCCAGCTGCAAGGCGCTCTCGACACGACCGTCCCGGCCAGCGCCTACGACCTCGATCTCTTTGACACGCCCGCGTCCACCCTGTCGGCGCTGCACGCCGCGGGACGGAAGGTGATCTGCTATTTCAGCGCCGGCTCCTTCGAAGATTGGCGCGCCGACGCCGGCCAGTTCCCCGCCGCGGCGCTCGGCAAGAACCTCGACGGTTGGCCCGGCGAGCGTTGGCTGGACACGCGCGCGGCCGGCGTGCGCGCGGTGATGCGCGCGCGCATGGACCTGGCGGTCTCCAAGAAATGCGACGCCGTCGATCCCGACAACGTCGATGGGTACACGAACGATCCGGGCTTCCCGCTCACGGCGGCGACGCAGCTGGACTACAACCGGTTTCTCGCCGCCGAGGCGCACGCCCGCGGGCTCAGCGTGGGTCTGAAGAACGATCTATCGCAGGTCGCGGCCCTCGCCGACGACTTCGACTTCGCCGTGAACGAGCAGTGCCAGGCCTACCGCGAGTGCGATCTGTTGACGCCGTTCATCACGCGGGCGAAATCGGTGTTCGGCATCGAATACAGCGGCTCCAGCGGCACCGTCTGCGCCGCAGCGAACGCGGCGAACTTCGACACGGACATGAAGAAGCTGGATCTCGGTGCCTGGCGGATGGCCTGCCGCTGAGGACGGCGGCCGTCGCGCCGCCGACGGAGGGTAATTAGGCTGCTGGGCCACGCGCTAGCGCGGTAGCGCCTCATCCGTGGTCTTGGCGGGGGTCCCCTCGGTGCCGCGACCGGCACTGCGCTGCGGGCGCGCCGCCGGCACCGCCTCGGGTGACGGATCCTCGCTCGAGTGCCCCAGCGAGTCGATGCCGATCACCTTCGGCGGCTCTGCCCGCCGCCGCGTCGTCGAGCGCGATTCGGGAGCGGGCGCCGTCGCCGGCTCCGCCCACGGATCGATCGCGCGCGCGCGCGAGCCGGCCGTCGCGCGCGATTCGGGCGCGGGCGCCGCCGGCGAATCGATCGCGCGCCGCTGCGTCGTGGAGCGCGATTCGGGGGCTGGCGCCGCCGCCGGTTCCGCCCACGGATCGACCGCGCGCGGGCGCGTCGTCGATCGCGATTCGGGAGCGGGCGTCGTCGCCGGCTCCGCCCAGGGATCAATCGTCGTCGCGGGCCGTCGGGGTTGCGTGGCCCCGGCGGACGGCGTGCTCGGAGCCGCGGGTCGGGGCGACGTCGCGGGCGGCGTCGATTCTGACGTTCGCGGCGATGCCGACGGCACGGATCGCGTCGGTGCCTTGGGCGGGGCCGCATCGCTTCCCGGCGCGGGAGCAGCGGGCGGCGTGGCCTTCACGCGTGCGGCGCGGGCAGCCGGCCTGCTCGCATCGAAGGCGGGCGGCTCGGTTGGCTTTCTGACGTGGTCCGGGGCCGCAGTCGAATCGGCCGGACCGGTCGTATTCGCGGGCGGTGAGATCGGGTCGCCGCTCTGCGCCCGCGCAGGGGTGACGCCCACCGCGACGAGGCTCGCCCCGGCGAAAATGGCCGACCGGAGTCCCACGCGGAAACCGAAAACGCGATTGCACATCATCCGCCCAACATGGGCCGGGAAAATCAGGCGAGCACCCCTTGCTTACGCGATGTGCCCGCGTTAAGCGGCGGCGCGGAGGCGCGCCGTTTACTGCGACCAGGCGCCGGCGCCGGTGTCGATCTTCCAGGTCGTCTTGTAGGTGGGCAGCGAGATCTTGGTGCCGGTGAACACGAGCGGCTGGAACACGTGGGTTGCGAGGTAGTTGTGGCGGCCGGGGGCGGTGGTGCTCTCGGTTCCATCCCAGTGATCGCCCCAGTAAAGGTAGACCGTTCCAGCGCAGCCGGTGACGGGCTGAACCCAGGTGCTCTGAGACAGCCAGGTCCGTTCCGGCGAGATGTTGTCGGCGGGGTCGGTCACCGGCGCGAGAAAGCCCTGGTAGGTCCACGGTCCGGTGATCGCCGGCGCGGTCGAATAGAAGTTGTTGTTGGCACGCCAGCCGGTCTTGTACGAACCGATCCAGTAGTAGGTGCTACCCGCCTTGAACACTGTTGGTGATTCGGAGCCGCCGGAGTCGCCGTTGACGCTCGAGAAGGATTTGTCGGAGACCCAGCTGTGGCAGTCGCTGGCCAGCGTGAAGACGTGGGCGCTCTCCGTCAGGACGTACGCGCCGGTTTCGTCGGCGTACGCGCTTATGTCGCTGCGCGCGATGATGGTGCCGCTGGCGTTCTTGAGTGGTCCCTTGTACGCGTACTGGCCGTTGACCGTCGAGGAGGTCGCGTAGACGATCTCCTTGTCGGTCTGGTAGTCCTCGGAGGCCGCGTGCGCGTAAAGCACGAACTCGCCGGTGGTCGGGCAGCGAATGATGTGAGGGCGCTCGCCCTTGCGGTTCGGGCCGAGCTCGCCGCTCGCCTGGCGGGGCAGGATGAGGCCCTCGTTCTTCCAGGTGGCGAGATCGCGGGAGGAGTACATCGAGAAGCCGACGAAGTTGTTGTCGGTGGTGGTGCTGAGGAAGGACATGCCGTGCATGTAGAACGTGTCGCCGACCTTGATGATGCCGCCGCCGTGCGCGTTCACGCGCTCGCCGTCGGTGTCCATGAACACAACGCCGGTGGCGAGCGCGCCGGAGATCGTGCCGACGGGGCCGGAGCACCCGGACGTTCCGCTGCTGCCGCCGCCGCCGGCGCCGGCCGTCGCGCCTCCCCGCCCTCCGCTGCTCGCGCCGCCGCGGCCGCCCGATCCGCCCGCGGCTCCGCCGCGACCCGAACCGCCGCCGGGTCCTCCGGAGCCGGCGGCCTCCCCACCGGCGCCGCCCCCGCCGGTTCCCGCGCTCCCCGCGGACCCACCCGATCCGTTGCCGCCACCACCGGTGCCAGCCGCAGCGCCGCCGCTGCCCGCGCTCGCGCCGCCGCTGCCGGCGCTCGCACCGCCGCGCCCCGCCGACATTCCGCCGCTACCGGCGGTCGCGCCACCACCCGCAGTCGCGCCGCCGCCACCCGATCCGCTGCCGCCGCTCGATCCGCCCGTGCCGCTGTTCGTGCCGCTCCCCCTGCATCCAGAAAGCAGGCCCGCGAACACGATCACGAGCAGGCCGCCGCGCGTTGCTGATGCGGACCTCATCGCCTCCGGGACTATAACCCCGCGCCGCGCAGCGGTGTTCGCGGCTCACCGCGTATCAGCCGTAACGACGCGTCTCGGCTGCGGGCCCGCCCGCACGTGGCACGCGACCAGAGCGCCCGTTCATCGTCCGAACAAGTGTCGACTCGACTGGAGCGCTGCAGCGGAGGATCGTCGTCGCTCACATCTTTGGGGCGTGTCATCCGTCGGCGTCTCGGCGATTCGAAAGGAGATGCGACCCCGATGATGCTGTCGAAGTCCGATCGTCCAGACAACTCGGTCCTGTTCTCGTTGAAGGAACTGCGGCGACACGAAGACGAACGGGTGAAGGCGGAGGCCGATGCCCGCAAAGCGCAGGCAGACGCCGAGCGGCGGGCCAAGGCGGAAGCCGAGGCGCGGGTCCGCGACGAGGAGCTCCGTCGCGTGCGCGAGGAAGAGGAGCGGCGGAAGCGCGCCGAGACAGAGCGCGCGGCGCGCGAGCGCGAAGACCGACTCCGGCTGGAGGAAGCCGAGCGCCGCGCGCGGGTCGAGGGCGAGCTCAAGCTGAGGGAGCGGCAGTTACTCGAGGAACAAAGGCAGCGGCATATGCACGACCGTCGCACGGGGAGGACGGCGTGGATGGCGGTCGCGGCGGGGGCTGCCTTGTTCGTGGCGGCCGGCGGCGGGCTGGCGGCGCGGGCGTCGCAGCAGCACCAGGCGGAGAAGAAAGCGCTCGAGCGGGAGATCGAGCAGGCGCGGGCAGTGCAGCTGGACTTCGACGCGAAGATACGCGCCCTCGAAGAGAAAGCCCGCCGCGATATTGCCGCAGCGACGACCGCGAACGACAAGGCGCGGATCCTGAGCGACCTCCAGCGTCAGAAGCGCGCCCTAGAACCCACCCGCCCGCGGCCGCCGCGGCGGACGGCGCCTCCGACGCAGCCCACTGCCGCCCCGCCGAAGCTCCCTTTCCGGGTGCCACAGAAGCCAGTGATACCCGACGACCCGCTGGGGAATCTTCCGGCTGACAAGCCCGGCGCCTTCTGACCGCGGCGGCGGTCCGCGCGCGGCGCACGTCCATTGAGCGCGAGGTGCCGTATTTCTCGTGATGAAAGGGTCGCGCCGCTACCTGTTCCTGTTGCTCGCCACCGCCTGCGCGCGTCCGACGGCCGCGCCGCCTCCCGTCGCGCCGGTCCCGCCGGTGGCGGCTGCCCCGGTCGCGCCGCTGCCCGCCGCGCCGGCCCCGGTCGAGCCCGCCGCGAGCGCGCCGGGCCCCGCCGCGCCCCCTCCGGTCGCGCTGTCGGCGCCCCAGCCGGCGCACCCTCCCCTCGCGCTTCCGCCCTCGGCGACGATCTTCATCGGGTGCGGGTTTCTGCGCGTCGAGAACCACGGCTCGACGACGTTCAGCCTCGTGCTGCCGGCCGCGAAGCCGATGCAGGCGAAGGACAACCCATCGGTCGTGCTGCTGGACGGTGTCCTGATCCAGGCGGCGGTCACCAGCGCCGCGGAAATTGGAGCGCCCGCGTTGCGCGGGCAGGATCTCCTCCGTCACCAGATGTCGTGGGAGGCGGACCGCATGGCGATGCGCAAAGGCTGGAAGAACCTGCCGCCGCCCTCGGGTCAGCCGATCGAGCTGGGCCTGGGCCGCGACATCAAGATTTGGTTCTGGGGCCTCGACGCGCCCGAGCCGTTCGAGGTCGACGGCGTGAAGGTGAATCGCGTCGCGTATCTGAGCGCCGCGGTCGACGACGTCGTGTTGACGCTGGCGTCGCCGATCCGTCCCGAGGACGACCCCGACCCCGTCGCGCGCGTGATGTCGCGCGCCATGCGGAGCCTTCGTAGATCCCCGTCGCCCATCGACGTCTTCGCGGTCCAGGAAACGGCGATGGCCGGTAAGCTGGACCCCGCGTTCTGCGCCCGCGTCGGGCCGTCCTGACCGACGGCCTCACCGCCATCGTCGGCCTCTGGGACCGCAACGGGCAACGCCTGGTGCGCCTGGCCCCGCGCTGAGGGGATCGCCGGGCGCCAGAGGACGCCCCTCAGACGACAGCCCGCGACCGCGGCGCGTGGAACCTCGATGCGCGCGCGTTGTCTATGCCGACCGTGAGGGTGCGCGTGTCGGAGCGGGTGACGACGTGGGCAGCGCTGGTGGCGCTGCTGGCGGTGCTCGTGGGGGCTTGCTGGCGCGCTTTGCAGCCGCCGGCGCCATTGCCGGCGGACGCGCCTCCAGATCGGTTCTCCGAGGGCCGCGCGCGCGCGGTCGTGCGGCACCTCGCCGACGACATCGGCATGCGTGTGAATGGAACACCAAACCACGCCCGCGCGGCCGAGTGGCTCGCCGCGGAGCTACGGAAGATCCCGGGGCTCGAGGTCGAGCAGCAGATTGCCGCAGACGCGCACGTGTTTCGGTCGGCCTGGCTGCCGGTGTTCGTCTACCGGACGGTGAACGTCGTGGCGCGCCTGCCGGGACGTTCGCCGGAGGCGATCCTCCTGAACGCCCACTTCGACACGTTGACCGATTCCTTTGGCGCCGCCGACGACGCCTCCGGCGTGGCGGCAATCGTCGAGGCCATTCGGGTCCTCGCACGCGAAGCGCCGTTCGAGCATTCAATCGTCGTCAACCTGAACGGAGCCGAGGAGTCCGGCCTGCTCGGGGCGGCGGGGTTCCTGAACCATCGCTGGGCGCGCGACGTGCGCGCCTATCTCTATCTCGAGGCGCTGCCCGCGGGGCGCGCGGTTCTGTTCGGCGCCAACCCCTGGCTGGCCGCGACCTACGCGCGCGTCGCGCCGGCGCCGATTGGCACCGTCGTGGGCGAGGACCTCATGGCCAGCGGCCTTCTCCCCCACAACGGAGACTTCACCCCGTTCCACGAGGCGGGCCTGCACGGCCTCGACGTGGCGATGAGCGGTGACGGGTGGGCCTATCACGACCTCCTCGACCGTCCCGAGCGATTGCAACCAGGCAGCCTCCAGCACATGGGCGACATCGCCGTCGCCGTCACGCGCGCGCTGGCGAGCGGCCCCTTCCCCGACGAGCACGCCGGCGCCCGCGACGAACGCGTCGTCTTCTACGACGTTCTGGGGGTGGCGATGGCGACCTACCGTGCCCGCACCGGCACCGCGCTTGCGATCGCGGCGCTGATCCTGGCGGCGGTCGCGCTGGCGTTCGCGCGGCGGCGATCGGTGATCGGCCTGCGGGCGGTGCTCGCCGCGCTCGGCTGGACGTCGCTCGCCCTCGTCGCGGGCGTCGTCGCGGCGCTGCTGGCCGGACTGCTGCTTGGACGGGTGCTCGGCCGCCCCAACGGTTGGTTCAGCACGCCCGCGCTCGTGCTACCGGCTTTCGCGGCGCCGGCGCTCGCGGCCATGTTCGGCGTACACGCGCTCTGGCATCGCCGCGCGGCGCGGCCGGGCATCGACGCCGAGCGCCACGCTTTCGCCGCGTGGGCGGGCGCCCTCCTCTTCTGGTCGGTGTGGCTGGTGCTTGCGACGGTGAAACAGATCGGCGCCGGATACCTGGCTCTTCACTGGGTCTGGCCCCTCGCCGTCGGCATGATCGGGGCCTTGCTGTTCCCGCGGGCGCGGACCGCGCTGGCGCTGGCCAGCCTCGTCCCCGGAGCCGTGATGCTCCTCGAGCTTGCGTTTCTGTTTGTGACCTACTTCATCCCGATCACGGGCATCATGCTGGCGCCGCAGCCGTTCGATCCGATGATCGCGGTTCTCGTGGGCGCCAGTGCGGCCCTCGTCGGCGTCGCCGCCTTCGCGATCCCGCAGCGCGTAGGGGGCTTCGGTCGCGCATCGCTTGCCTGTACCGCCGTGGCGGTCGTCGGGATCGCCGCGACGGCCCTGCATTTCCCGTACACCGCACAGCGGCCGAAACGCATCCGCCTGGCCCACGTCGCCGTGGAGGCCGGGGGCACGCAGAAGAGCGCGCTCCTCCTCGGGGCCAACGATCCGCTGGGGTTGGCGTCGGTGCTGCCGTCGGTGCCCGGGTTCGTTCCGGCCGGGCCCGGGTGGCCGCCCTACGAGACGTGGCTCTACCCGGTCTGGTACGAGATGGCGGCGCCGCCCCCGGCGTTTCCCCCCGCGCGCGTCGACGTCATCAGCGACGGATATGACGCGGCCACCGACCACCGCGAGCTGCGCTTGCGGGTGCGCGCGCCCGGCGCTCAGTTCCGGCTGGGGGTCCCGGCGGCGCGCCTCGTCGGGTGGTCGTTCGCCGCGCGGCCGCGCGACGTGATGGCCATCCGTGGTCAGCGGATGATTCACTTCGAGGGCCTGGACGCTGACGGCGCGGAGCTCTCGCTCACCATCAACGGACGCGCCCCGGTCCCGATCGAGCTGCGCGCGATCGACCGCGAACCGGCGCGCGGCGAGACCGTCGATGCCGTGCTCCGGCGGCTTCCCCCGTGGACGACCGCGACGACCGCGACCATCCGGATGACGCGACTCGATCTCTGAATCCGACGAGCGATCAGGATTCGAGTCCGCCGGAGAGCGCGGCGGTCAGCTTGTCCGGATCGATGTTGCCGCCCGTGATGATCGCGAGCGGCCGGCGGGCGCGCACCCGGTCCAGCGCGGCAAACGCCACCGCGCCCGCGCCTTCGACGACCAGGTGCTCGTCGATCGCGAGCCGGCGGATGGCCGCCGACACCTCGTCTTCACGAACGGTGATGACGTCATCGAGGACACTGGCGCAAACGCGCGTGGTGAGCGCGCCCGCCCGCGCGACGCGCAGTCCATCCGCCAGCGTCGGGCGCGGTGGCGCCGGCGGCTCACCGCGCAGCGCCCGCCGAAAGGCGTCCGCGCCCGCGACCTGCACGCCGACGACCCGAACGTCGCGACCGCGCAGCGCGAGGCCGACGCCCGCCGCCAGCCCGCCGCCGCCGATCGGGACCAGGACGACGTCCGGCGCGACGCCGGCGATCTCGAACCCGACGGTCGCCTGCCCGGCGATCACGTCCGGATCGTCGAACGCGTGCAGCAGCCGCGCGCCACGCTCGGCCGCCAGCTGACGGGCCAGAGCCCAGCACGACTCGAAGCCGTCGCCGCCGACGACAATCTCGGCGCCGAGCGCGCGGCAGCCGGTTACCTTCGCGCGCGGCGCATCGCGCGGCACGACCACGCAGGCGCCGAGACCGAAGCGGCGCGCGGCCCAGGCCACGCCTTGCCCGTGGTTTCCCGCCGAGGCGGCGACGATCGGGCGCCTGTCTCCGCTCTCCACACCGCGCGCGATCGCGTTGAGCGCGCCGCGCACCTTGAACGACCCCGTGATCTGCAGGTTCTCGAGCTTCAGCCAGGCGTCGCGGCTGCGCGCCGCCACGACGGGCGTCGGCGCGAGGACCGTCGCGATGCGCGCGCGCGCCGCGGCCAGATCGGCGTCGGTCGGCCGCTCGCCGGCCGTGCCGGGGTCAGCGGCAGCGCTCTCGGATCTCTCGGGACATGTCGTGGTCGCGTTCATGGTCGGCTCCTGTCTGGAGACCGCCACGTCCTCTCCCTGCGGCGAGTGAGGAGCGCGAAACGACGAAGCCCCGCGTCCTCTTCCGAGGGGCGGGGCTCGTGGTGGCTTCGGTGATGCTCGTGCTTACCGGGCCAGGCTCCCCCCTCGGCGGCGAATAATCATCGCGCCGCAAATAATGCACATCGAGGGAATGGGCTGTCCGAACAACACTGCGGCCGAGGTTAACACCGATCGCCGCGGCCCGCCGCCTCATTCGTGACTTCCTGAGCTAAGGTACGCGCGCCCGCGCACGATGATCGCCACCACCGAACTCGCCAAGGAATACGGCGCGCGCGTCCTCTTCTCGGACGTCTCGCTGCAGCTGAACGCAGGGTCGCGCTACGGCCTGGTCGGGGCGAACGGCTCCGGGAAGACGACCTTGCTGAAGATCCTCGCCGGCGACGAGGAGTCCTCCGCGGGGACCGTGACCATCCCCAAGCGCGCGCGGGTGGGCGTGCTGCGGCAGGATCGGTTCCTCGACGACGGCGCGATCATTCTGGATCTCGCGATGCGCGGAGACGCCGTCGTCTGGAGCGCGCTCGAAGAGCAGCGACGCCTGACCGCCGCGCACGGCGACGTCGACGCCGGACGGCTCGCGGATCTCGAGGACATCATCGCCGCGCACGACGGGTACACGCTGGAGGCGCGCGCCAGCGAGGTCCTCGAGGGGTTGGCGATCCCGACGAAGTTTCACCGCTCGCCGCTGTCGACGCTGTCGGGCGGGTTCAAGCTGCGGGTGCTGCTGGCGCAGGTTCTGGTCGGCGGCGTCGACGTGCTGTTGCTCGACGAGCCGACCAACCACCTCGACATCCTCACCATCCGCTGGCTGGAGAAGTTCCTGGCCGGGTACGCCGGCTGCGCCGTGATCATCTCCCACGACCAGCGCTTCCTCGACAACGTCACCAGCCACACGCTGGACGTCGACTACGGGACGATCACCCTCTACACCGGCCCCTACTCCAAGGCGGTCGTCGAGAAGGAGGCGACGCGCGCGCGGGCGGAGACCGCCGTGGCGCGCGCCGAGGAGGAGATCGCCCGCAAGCGCGCCTGGGTCGAGCGCTTCGGGGCCAAGAACACCAAGGCGACGCAGGCGCAGAGCCGGCTCAAGCAGATCGAGAAGATCGAGGTCGCCGAGCTGGCCGAGAGCTCCCGGCGCACGCCGATGTTCAGCGTCGTCCCCGTACGCCCGAGCGGGCGCGAAGTCCTTGAGGTCGCCGGCATCAACAAGTCGTACGGGGACAAGCGCGTGCTGACGGACCTGTCGCTGCTCGTGCGGCGGGGCGAACGCGTCGCGATCATCGGACCCAACGGCCTCGGGAAATCGACGCTGTTGCGGATCATCGTCGAGCGCCTCGAGGCGGACACCGGCAGCGTGAAGTGGGGACACGAGGTGCGCGTCGGCTACTTCCCCCAGGATCACCGCGAGGTCCTCGACGATCCGGAGACGACCCCGCTCGCCGCGCTGGAAGCGCTGTGCCCGGGAGAGAGCCCGACGTTCGTGCGCGCGCAGCTGGGACGCGTGTTGTTCTCCGGCCCGGACGTCGACAAGCGGGTCGCGCTGCTCTCGGGCGGCGAGGCGGCGCGGCTGATCTTCGCGCTGCTCGCCGTCCAGAAGCCCAACGTCCTCGTGCTCGACGAGCCGACCAACCACCTCGATCTCGAGGCGATCCACGCGCTGGTCGAGGCGGTGAAGGCCTACGCCGGAACGGTCGTGTTCGTCTCTCACGATCGCTGGTTCGTGAGCGCGCTCGCGACGCGGGTCGTGGAGATCACGCCCGACGGTCCGCGCGATTTTCCCGGGACGTACGCCGAATACCTGGCCAAGCTGGGCGACGACCACCTGGACGGCGACGCGGTCGCGTCGCGCGCCCGCGCGGAGAAAAAGGTCGACGCGGCGACGAACGGCGCGGCCCCGGCGTCAGGAGAAACCTGGGCGGATCAGAAGAAGCGCCGCAACCGCGCCGCGCAGCTCCCCAAGCTGCGCGACAAGGTTCTGGCCGACATCGCCGCCGCCGAGGCCCGCAAGGCGGAGATCGAAGCCATCTACGCCGATCCAGGCTTCTTCCAGCGCGCCAGCCACGACGAGATCGATTCACTGGTCAAGGAACAGGAATCCCTCGGGCCCAAGATCGACGGTCTGATGGGCGAGTGGGAAGCGCTCGAACGCGAGATCGAGCAACCCGAGAAGTAGATTCCGCCCCGTCAGCGCTGTGGCGATTCCGCGCCTCCGGGTGCCGGCGGCACCGGCCCCGGGCATTCGCCGGCGTAGCGCCGGGCGAGGTCAGCCGCCTTGGGGTCGGCGCTGGCCACGAAGCCGGCGTACCGATCGAACGCGGCCCGCGCCTGGGTGCAGCGCCCCGCCTGCGCGAACGTGTGGGCCTGGCCCCACATCGCGATCGACCGGCCCCACGGGTCGTTCGGCCCGAAGGCCTGTTCCGACTCGCTCAGCGCCGTGATCGCCTCATCGGTCTGTCCGAGCCTCGCCAGCGCCATCCCGCGGGTGTAACGCGGCCACGGATCGCTCGGATTGGCCTGGATGGCCTGATCCGCCAGGCGCAGCGCCTCCGCCGGCTCACCCTGGATCTGCGCCCGAGCCGCCGCCGTGTTCAGCTTCGAGCTCTGCGGGGTCGTCGGCCGCACGTTCACATTTTGGGGCGCCCGCAGCTCCGCCCGCACGAAGCCCGGCAGCGCGATGGCCGCGATCGCCACGCCGCCCAGGGCCAACCGCACACGCATCCAGATCGATCGTCGCTTCATGACCGACCTCCTGGCGACAACATAACGACGCCGATCCGCTCGAGGCGCTCTCGGCTGTCGCGGCTACTCGGCCGGAGTGCGCATGGCGGTCGTGATGCCCGCGGCCGTGATGTCGAGCGACGGCTTCGGGCCGCTGTCGGCGAGGATCGCCTTGACGATGACGTCGCATCCCGGCGCCAGCGTCGTGAAGTGTGTCCCGCCGGCGACCTCGACGAAGTGGATGTCGGCCTTGCCGGCCTTGCGGCGGAAGAAGGGAAACATCGCTCCGTTGCCGCTCTTCATGCCCTCGATGATGAACGTCGGGGAGACGATCTCGCTGAGGTAATCCATCGGCGCGCGCGCCTTGTACTCCGCGTCTGGACTGCCGGCCGGCACACAGCTGGACGCGCCGTAGTTGCGCATGTCGCCGACAGGACCGAAGGCGAACACGGCGCGATAGCGCGAGGTGCTCTCGGCGGCGAGCAGGGCCATGGTGCCGCCCGTGCTGTGGCCTCCGAGGTAGATCCGCGCCGGGTCGACGTCGGGGCGCTGGGCCAGGAACTCCGTCGCCGCGAGGATGTCGTCGACCTCGCCGAGAAAGCACTCGTGGTGGCCGGGATTCTGGCTGGCGCCGCGCAGCGCCGGGAACATCTGGGCGATGCCGGCCTTGCGGAAGGCCGCCGCCGTCTGGTCGTTCTCGCGCGGTGCGGTCTGCCACAGGCCCTCATCGATGCCGAAGCCGAACCCACCGACGATCCAGACGATGGCCGGCCCGCGCGCGCCCGCGCGGACGGGCGTCACGTACGCAACGTTGCGTCCGAGCGGCGCCGTGTACGTGACCTTCTCGAACACGCCGGCCGGCGGCTCGGGCGCCGGCGTGTCATCGCGCTGGCCCTCACCCACCTTGGTCTTCAAGGCCTTGCGCAGTCCGGGCAGCGTGTACGTCCCGGTCGGCGCCGAGGTCGCCGCCTTGACGGCGACCTCTTCGACCTTGCCGCTGGCGCCGTGAAGCTTGTCGAGGAGCTTCTGTTTGAGCGCGCCGCCCTTGCCAAGAACAACGGCCACCACCAGCACGACCGCTCCCATCACGTATCGGCCCATCGAGGATCCAGCGTTCGGTCCGTCACCCATCGTCAATCCCTCCGACGGCGATGTGAATCGAGTTCCGCCAGCGGCGCAACAACAATCCCGTTCCGTGACGCCTCCGGTGAAGCGTCGGGTGCTAGTCTGCGCGCGAGGAGATCGCGTTGCGTGTGGACGTCGCGCAGTTTCGAATGCTGCCCCTCGAGGTGCACGCCATCCTCGAGAACCTGTCGCCCAGGGACGTGAGCGCCGTTGATTTGCCGGGCGGGGGCGCGGGGCGGACGATCAGCGATGTCCGCGCGCTGATCGCGCCTGGCGACCTCATGAGCGCAAGTCCGCTGGCCCGCGCCCTGTTCGCGTTTCGCCTCTGGCTCGGCCGGGTGTTCGGGTGGGACCGCCCTCGACACGACCCTCCAGAGATGTCGTATCTCGCCCGCGTGCCCCGGGCTCTACAGGCGCGCTCTGTCGTTCAACCGGGCACTGTGGAACGCGGCTTCCGCCTGCTGTACGTCGTCGGGCAGGAGTCGCTCGCGGAGATCCGCAATGCGACGGTGCACGCTTTCCTGTGCGCGGCGCTGCAGGAACGTCCGGGCGGATATCGACTTTACTGGGCCGTGTACGTGAAGCCGTTGTCCTGGCTGACGCCGGTGTACATGGCGGTCATCGAGCCGTTCAGGCGCTTCATCGTCTACCCGGCGATGCTTCGGCGCGTCCGGGAGGCGTGGACGGCTCGCTATTGAATGGCGAACAGGCGCAACGCCCGCTGGACCCGCTCGCGCTCCAGGCGCGCCAGCAGCCCCTGACGGATCCGCCAGCGCCGCTCTGGTGTGAGCGGCGGCGGCGGCTCGCGCTTCGCCAGCTCGATCAACCGCTTGACGGCCGCCCAACCCTCGTCGTTTTCCAGACCTTCGTCCCCGGTTTCCACGGCTGCGTACCTCGGCCGTCCCGCGCGGATTCTTGAGACGCCGCACGCTCTTGATCGAAGGACCCGATCGGAACTCCGGCGCCACAGCCACGGTGGGATGCGGCCATACAACGCCCGCTACTGGGCCCAGAGCTCGGCCTGCGCGCGGCCGCCGCCGGGCAGGTTGCCGTAGCGGAACTCGACGCTCTGGATCGCGCGCCACGAGCCAGGCAGGTCGATGACGTGCGAGCGCGTGTTGGCCGCGAACACGTGGCGCGTCGGCGGCGCGAACGCGGTGCCGTCGGCGAAGTGGACCACGACGTTGTCCATCTCGAGCGCGCTGTGCTCGACGACGATCATGATGCGGCGGTAGGCGCGGTCGCGCGCGCCGACGAAGATGACGTCGCGATCGTGGGCGCCGTCCACCCAGCGCTCGCCGAGCTTGTTCCAGTCGGCGCGCGGATCGGCGCGGTATTCGCGCGGCGGGGCTCGCCGCTCTTCGGGACGATGGCTGCAGCCCACGCCGAGGGCGAGGGACAGCACAACCAGAGCTGTTTTCGTGTGCATGAGGGATACGTAAAGTCCGTATTCGGCGCTGCCCACCGCTTGACGGCTGCGCGCGCCGGCCCCAGCGGCGCGACGACCGCACAGTTTTGCGGGGGGCCGGGGTCAATGCTGGTGAAAGGAAGGGACACCATGACCACCGATCGAAAGACCTTGGCCCTCGAGTACCTGAACGCCGTCGCCACCCACCAGGGCCGCAAGGTGGAGGCGATGTTGGCGCCGGACCTGGAGTTCCGCGGACCGGCGCGGACGATCACCTCGGCCGCGGAGTACGTCGAGGCGCTCAAGCGCCTGGGCGCCATCCACGTGAGGAACGACGTCAAGCGCGTGTTCGTCGACGGAGACGAGGTCTGCGTCATCTACGACTTCGTGACCGACACGCCCGCTGGCGCGCTGACCACCGTCGAATGGCTGCGGTTCGAAGGCGACCGCATCCGCTCGATCGATCTCTACTATGATCGCCTGCCGTGGCAGACGGTCATGGCGGCGATCGCCGAGCGCGCGGCGCGGCCCGCCACCCAACCGACGGCGTGACCCGATGAGCGCGGATGAACAACCGGAACCGGCGGCGCTCGGCGACACGTTCGCCGAGCACCGCCCCGCGCTGCTGCGCCACTGCTACCGCATGCTCGGCTCGTTCGAGGAGGCCGAGGATGTCGTGCAGGAGGTGCTGCTGCGCGCCTGGCGCTCGCGCGACACCTACGCCGGCGACGCGCCGCTCGCGCACTGGCTGATGCGCATCGCCACGAACGCCTGCTTGAACGCGCTGACGCGCGGGCGGCCGCGCACCCTGCCCCAGCTGGATCGCGATCCGGGCGCGCCGCTGGTCGAGGACGAGCACGCGGCGTGGGTGACGCCCGCGCCGGACGCGCGGCTGTTTCCCGACCCGGCGCGCGCCGCCGAAGCGCGCGAGCAGGTCGCGCTGGCCTTCATCGCCTTGCTGCAGCGGTTGCCGCCGAAGCAGCGCGCGGTCCTGCTGCTCAAGGACGTGGTCGGCTGGTCGGCCGAGGAGATCGCGTCGGTCCTGGACCTGACATTGTCGTCGGTGAACAGCGCGCTTCACCGCGCACGCCAGACCGTCGCCGTCGGGCCGACCGACCCGCACGAGGATCCGCCGCCCGACGTGCTTGCCGCCTATCTGCGTTCGTGGGAGACGCGGGACATCGATTCGCTGGTCGCGCTTCTGCGACAGGACGTCGTCTTCGCGATGCCTCCGCACGCGACGTGGTTCCGCGGCGCCGACGCCGTGCGCACGTTCCTGCAGACGCCGCGCTTCGGCGCCTTCTGGACGCGCGCCCTGCGGCTGCTCCCGACCCGCGCCAACGGACTGCCCGCGATCGTCTTCTACGCCGCGGCCCCGGAGGACGACGCCTACCGGCTGCACTCCATCCAGTTGATCCGCTTCGCTGGCGGCGCCATCGCAGACGCCACCACGTTCATCGGCCCGTCATACCTGCGAAGCTTCGACGTCGCCCCGACGCTGCCACGCTGATTCGCTCGCTCGAGATGATCAGCTGCGATCCGTTGAAGCCGTTTGCCCTCGCCCCGCGAAGCGGGGAGAGGGGAAGGGTGAGGGGCCCGTCTCCACCGCGGGCCCCCTCACCCGCCGAGCCTTCGGCTCGTCGGCCTCTCCCCCTTTCGGGGGCGAGGCGCAGACTTTCGGATCGCCCGCGACGCGCGAGTCTCCTCAGGGCGCGAGGCCCAGGAGCGCGCGGCCGGTCGCGAAGTCGGTGGGGACCGAGACGTGGTCGTGCACGATGCGCCAGTCGACGCCGATCTTGCGAAAGCACGCCGTCCAGCGAAGCCACTGACCGATGTGGCTCCCGTTCCGGAGCGTGCCGCTGACGCGGTTGAGGCTGTACGCGAACGCCACGTCACCGCTGACGGCGATCTTCACGTCGCGAATCTCGTAGCCGAGCGGAAGCTGGTAGGTCGCGAAGACAGACTTCCAGTTCTCCCTCTTTCCGTCCGCGCCGATCTTCCGCAGCGGCGCCACGATGTCGAACGTCACCACGTCGGGCGCGTAGCTCGACATGACGCTCTCGAGATCCGCCGCCCGCACCGCCTCGATCAGTTTGCCGATTCGCCGCAGAATCTGCGCCTCGCTGGAATCCGTCATGAAAAGTCCCTCGCCGAAAGCTAAGGTCGCGAAGACGGTGCGCCCAGCCAGGACTACCCTCGGCCCGTTGCGCGCCCCTCCCCGCACGTCAGGCGAATCATTAGGATCCGCGCATGCGCAACGTGGTGCTGTGGATGGGGATGTCAGTCGACGGGTTCACGTCGGGTCCGAACGAACGGCTCGACTGGTTGGTGCCGCACGCGGTCCAGCCCGAGGCGGAGGCGATCCACCGGCGCCTGCGCGAGCGGTGCGACACCGTGCTGGTCGGACGCGTGAACTATGAAGGCTTCTACGGATACTGGCCGAAGATGAAGGACGATCCGAAGGCGTCGCCGATGGACGTGGCCATCTCGCGCTGGCTCGACGACGTGTCCAAGGTGGTCTTCTCGCGCACGCTGCGCGAGGTGAAGTGGAAGAACGCGCGGCTGGCGCGGGGCAGCGCCGCCGATGAGATTGCCGCGCTCAAGAAAGAGCCCGGGAAAGACATCATCATCCAGAACAGCACGCGTCTGACCCAGAGCCTGCTGGCGGCGGGCCTCGTCGACGAGCTGAACTTGATGGTCGCCCCGGCCGCCATCGGCAGCGGCCGCGCGCTGTTCGCGGGCTTGCCGCAGATCGATCTCCGCACCGACGAATTGACCCGATTCGACGACGGCACGTTCGTCGTTCGATACCACGTGATCAAGGGCTGAGACCGGTGACGGGGTCCGCCCGCATCGTTCCCGATCCGTAACCGGGCTGTCGGAAAACGCCGCAAAGCGCGCTCGCAAGGGTCGGCCCGGGTTTTGCCGTGTTCCTCCTCCGCCCGAGGTGGAGTTTCGGGGGGAGAAGCGATGACGAGGGACACGCGGGGATTGGCGATCGTGTTGGCGGCGGCGGCGTGCTTGGGGGGCTGCGGGTCATCGAAGTCCGGCAGCGCCGGGCCGCCCGGCACCGAGACGAACGTCGCGCCGCCCGAGAGCGGGGCCGACCAGCAAGCGGCGGTGAACTTCTTCGACGACAGCCGCATGCACGAGGTGCGGCTGTGGATGTCGGACGACGACTTCACGTCGATCCTCGAGGACACACGCGGCGACGACATGCGCACCGCGACGTTCTCGATCGACGGCGTCGTCATGGCGCAGGTCGGCGTGCGGCCGTCGGGCGAATCGTCGCGCGTCCCCGGCAACCAGAAGATGTCGATGCGCGTGCAGTTCGACGCCTTCAGCAAGGGCAAGAAGATGGGCGGCGTCGACGAGGTCAAGCTCAGCGGCTCGTGGGACGACCCGTTCATCGCGCGCGACCGGCTCGCGTACTGGGTCTATCGCCAGGTGATGCCGGCGCCGCGCGAGACCGCGGCGCAGGTCTGGGTCAACGGCCAGCCGCGCGGCGTCTTCGAGATCGAGGAGGTCTGGGGCAAGGAGGCGCTCTCGTCGCGCTTCCCCGACCCGACCGGCCCGATATACCGGCTGCGCGGGCTGACGAACGCGGATCCGTACGCGTACAACGGGGACGACCCGGCCGCGTACGTACCGCTGCCCTGGGATCCCGTCGGGCGTTCGACGATCGATCCGACGGTCGACGCGGTGATCGCCCCGGCGCTGCAGGCGGTGGCGACGGGACCGGACGGTCTCGCCAGCGTGATGGACGTCGACGCGCTGCTGACCTACTTCGCCGTCAGCGCCATCCTGTCGAACACCGACGGCTTCACCGGCCCCTTCGAGGTCGACGACCACTACCAGTTCCACGACCCGACGACGGGCAAGTTCACGATCTTGCCGTGGGACCCCGACAACACCTTCGGCTCGATCAACGACCTGCCGGACGCCGACATCTTCCTGAACTACGAACGCTGCGTGATCACCCGAATGATCGCCGGCGGCCCACTGCAGGAACAGTTCTTCGCCAAGCTGGAAGACGTGATGAAGCGCGTCCCCGCCGACGCCGTGAAGGCCCAGGCGGACGCCATCGTCGCCCAGATCGGCGACGCCGCCTCCTACGACAAGACGAAGATGTACCCGACGGAAAGCTTCGTCTGGAGCCTCACCTACGTGAAGGACTGGACCGACGGCCGCTACGCCTCGATCCCAACCCAGATCGCCGCCAAACGCGCCGCCGCAACAGGAGGTGGGCAATGAACGGCTCCGGTCCCCTCGCCCCGCGAAGCGGGGAGAGGGTTAGGGTGAGGGGTCTGCTGCTCCTTGCGCTCGCGGGCTGCGGCGGCAACTCGTCCGCCCCTGCCGCCGACTCGATGCCGATTCAGTCACCCGACGACCAGACCGGCGGCTACCTCGTAGCCACAGTCACCCCGGTGACCGGCACCGCCCACGCAACCCTCTACGACTCGACCGGCCACACCCAACTCGCGTCGTTCTCCGCCGACGCCCCGGGCGCCGCCCTCTCCTTCTGGTGGACCAGCGCTCCGGGCCAAACAACCCGCATCGCCCTCCTCGACGACGCGGGCGGCGCATGCACCTCGTGTCAGTTGACCTCCAACTACACGCCGGTCGCCGACACCTTCGAACCGAACGACTTCATGGACGCCGCCGCGCTGATGCCCGCCGACGGCCAGATGTCCGCCTTCCTCTTCGCCGGCCGCCACGACGGCCCAGCCGATCCCGCCGCCTTCGACGACTACTACCGCTTCACGGCCCAGCCCGGCGCGCTGTCGATCAACCTCGACAGCGTCCCCGCCGACCTGGCCGCGCGCATCTTCCTCTTCCGCGCCGACGGCACCGAGATCGCTCGCGTGTCCAACGGCATGCGCGGCGCCGCGCTCGCGCTCACCCCGCCCGCGCTGACCGACGCCGCGGAGCTCGTCGTTCGCGTCTCGCTCTGGGATGCGGCGCCAGCCGCGGCAGGCACAGGCACGGACCTGCCGCCCAGCTTCACGCAGCCATACCGGCTGACGGTTTTGCAGTCACAGTAAAGAGGGCGGGGAAGCAATGCACACGGGTCATCACGAGCATCCGGAACCAACCAAGGGCTGGCGCGAGGCCGGCGTCACCTCCGACGAGTGGGAGGGCCTCCACCAATTGCTCGAGCTGGTGCGCGCCGAACACCAGCGCATGGAGCTGAGCCCAGAACGCCGCAACCAGATCCGCGACCGCCTGATGCAACGCCTGGACAAGATGGAACGCCGCCGCCGCAGAGTGCGCGTCTTCTTCGCAAGCGCCTCCGCATTGCTGCTCGCCGCCCTCGCCGCAAAGCTCGTCGCCCGCGCCCGCGCCTGACCTTTCCGATCCCCTCGCCCCGCGAAGCGGGGAGAGGGTTAGGGAGAGGGGTCCGAGGCGAAGGTCCCTACGTCCGGACCGTCAGGAGCAGGCCGATCGAACGCGAATCGGTGCGCGAGGCGCCGGCGGGCACGTTGCCGAGCAAGTTGTCGAAGCTGAATCGCAGGCCGAGATCCAGGTGGCTGTTCAGGTTGCCGATCACGCCCAGGCCCAGCGGGACCTGATACGTGTCGCCCAATGAGGACAGCTGACCGGTCACCCCTGACAAGACCTTCAGCGAGACCGCCGCCGCGGCCTGGAACTGAAGCTCGACGGGGATGAACAGTTGGTCCTTGTATACGTCTCGGTGCGCCAGCATCACGCCCACCTGGGGATCGAAGAACAGCGCGACGGCGTCCGTGAAGTGGACCTTGCCCGTCACGCCGATGGTCCACATCACCCCGGTGGGGTCGGAGATGGGGAGCAAGAAAAGCGAAGAGTGCAGCGAAAGGTGAAAGTCTCCATAGAGCAGCCCGTACATGAAATCCAAGCCGACGTTGTCGTAGACCTTGGGGCAGCCGTTGTCGGTGCCGGTCAGGCACAACCCGAAGCCGGGACGCGATTGCCAGCCCATAGGCCCGGTGTGGAGAAGACCTATCTGAACGTTGTCGGAGACTCCGTAGAACAGATCGGGAGCGAACGAGGTCGGCTTCCCGAAGCGGTCCTTGCTGGCGTTGACGAGCAAGAGCAGCCGCGCGGTTAACAGCCCGCCCGGCGCTTGAACGCCGCGGCGAACGGCGACCCGTCCCATCGGCTGTCCGCTCACCGGCGGTACGTCGCTGCTGCCCTCCGTCACCTCCGCGCGCGTGGTGGCGTCAAACGCCAG
>Ga0070684_100000694_pt1 | contig 23213 bp, 13 predicted proteins | sample KBSC723LmetaG_FD_65653 | JGI IMG/M metagenome (GOLD analysis project Ga0070684, IMG submission 65653) | Corn rhizosphere microbial communities from Kellogg Biological Station, Michigan, USA - KBS C7.2-3L metaG | ecosystem: Host-associated > Plants > Roots > Rhizosphere ...
CGACCAGCATGTTGCCCATCGCGAGCCACATCGCATTGCGCACGCGCGAGCGCGTGTGCTCGGCGTACCAGCTGCGGAAAGTGGATTCCAGCGGCTCGTCGAACGTCAGACGCGGCACGAAGCGCGCGACGAAATCGCTGAAGCGGGCGGCGAAAGGCCGGGTCATTGGCGCGGTCAGGCTCTCTGGTCGGGAAGCGTCAGCTTCCGTCGTACATAAAGTACGCGCCTGACCCCCAGCTGGACGCGGAAGACCATCACAGGACTGCGCGATGTGCGTCACACAACGGCACAAAGAATCTGCGGCGCGGATCTTAGGGGCTTGCGGAATGTGACCGTGGTCACAGGCCGGGACGAGCGGTTCCGAGCCCCTTGGCCGGTGCGGGCCGGCGACTTACCGGCATTCGCTTCAGGAAGCCCCAGGAACCGCGCACTATATGGCGGCCTTTTACCGCAAGGCTCCCTGTGAGCGGCGGGTTACACGTTCCTGAGGTGTCTTGATGAAAGCGGAAAGAGTTGCCGGACTCCTGCTCACGGTCGCCAGCGCCACGCTGCTGACCGCCTGCGACGACGGTGCCGACGACCGGCAGAGCCGAGGTCCGACCCGCTCCGAGAGCCGCGAAGTCGGCTCGTTCGACTCCATCGACATGAGCGGCGCCGCCCGCCTGGAAATCACCGTCGGCAAGCCCGAGTCGCTGGTCATCGAAGGCCGCGCTTCCTCGATCGAGCGCGTCGAGACCAAGGTGCGCCACAACACGCTGTTCATCGAGAGCAAGCCGCGCGACTGGTTCATGACCAACAATCGCCGCCGCATCACGCTGAAGATCACCGTGCCGAAGCTGGACTCGCTGCAGGTGGAAGGCGGCAACGACGTTCGCCTGACCGGCTTCGACGGCGGCGAATCGCACATCCGCGCGGCGGGCGCCGCGCACATCATGGCTGATGGCCATCTCGCTGAGCTCACGGTGCGCATGTCCGGCGCCGGTCACGGCGATTTCAGCCGGCTCATTGCGGATGACGCCAAGGTGATCGTCGAAGGCGTCGGTAGCGTGATCGTGCATCCGAAGGACACGCTGGACGCGACCATGAACGGCGTTGGCGCAATCCTCTACACTGGCAACCCGCGCGAAGTGAACACCCGGATGAACGGCCTCGGCACGATTGCGCGGCGCGATCCGAAGGATGAGGATCAGGACGATCGGGCCGACGCCCCGGTCGACCCCGACTCGCTGCAGCCGGAATACGAAAAGCCCAAGCAGAAGCCGGCCAGCGCCAGCGATTCCACCGAAGTCATCTAAGCCAGATCTGCCAGCACACCGGGCACTTGCCGGCGCAGCAGCGCATTGCGCGCTTGCCACTGTTCCTTCTCGTCCAGCAGCTCCAGGAATGTGACCTCGCCGCCGGCGTACACCGCGACCGGCACACCATCTTTGTACAGCACGCGATTGCCGGTGAGTGAAGGCAGTCGCGCTCCGGGCGTCATGATACCGACCAGGTTCAGCGGATCGGCAGCGGACAGCGACAAGAACTCGCCGTCGTTCGGCTTGCGTCGCGCATCGCGTAGCGCTCCGACCGCGTCCGGCAATGCGAACTGCTCGCCCGAAAATCCCGCGACGAATCGCCCGCCGCGAATCTCGCCGCGTGCTTCCAGCCGCCGGAAGCACATCAGCATCTGACGCCAGGGCGGCAGCCAATCCGCTTCACGCTCGAGCAGTTTCCAGAACACCACGCCCCAACGTCGCAGCAGCGTGCGGCATACGTGTTCGATGTCTTCGCCTTCTGCCGGCTCCGCACCTTTCTTGACCAGCGCCCAGCGACCCGCATCCTGCATGCCGAAGATTGCGATGCGGCGTTTGCGACGCGCATCGCGTGCGTTTGGTCGACGACGGTCCGCGGGTACCAGCAGCGCGCGCAAACCGCCGAAGCTGTCGGAATTCACGATGCCGAGTGCAACCAGCTCCGCCAGCGCTTCTTCGACCTGCGTCGGCAGGAGCTTCGAGCCTTCGACGATTTCGTCGAAGAACGAAGCGCCGTGAGTCTGGATGAAGGCGGCGACTTCCTGCGCCTTCGCTGTGAGCTGCGGTGTTTCAGGGCGCTCGACGAGCGATGACCACAATCGCGCGTTGCGTCGCGCGAGCAGCGCGATGGGTGTCGACCGAACCGGGGCAGCGCCGCGCTCGGCGTCGCCGGCGCGCGTCGCGAGTCGCGTCCACACGATGCGGCCAGCGAGGCATTGCTCGTCGAGCCACGCGGGGTCGTATTCGCCGATGCGTGCCGGCAGCACTTCGGTTTCCCAGGCGCTGGCCGGCGCGTCGAATCCTTCCAGTTGGCCGAGCACGGCGGGTACTGCGTCAGGGCCCTGCATGCGAGTCGACGGTGTGACTCGCTGCCAGTCGAACAGGAAGCGCAGGAAATCGCGGGCCTGGACCGGCTCGATCTCGGCGCGCAGCCGTTTGACCGTGTAGCGGTGCACACGGGCAAGCAGCCGGCGATCGCACCACTGAACCGGGATGCCGATGTCGGGCTCGAAGTTGCCGCGCATTGCGGAGCCTTCGGCTTCCAGTGCCAGCAAGGCTGCATCGACATCGGCGACGTCCACGCCGAGCGATGTCGCGATCGCGTTGGCGTTGGTCGGGCCGAGCCCTTCCAGGCGGCCGCGCACGATCTCGCGCAGCGCCTCGTCGCGGGCCCACTCCTTGGAGCTCGAGCCGGGCACGGCGATGTCAGGCTCGAACGTCGCACTCCGGAAGACAGCCTTCAGCATCGGGATGCGTTCAACTGCAACCAGCAACTGACCTGCGCGCGCGACGCGACGTTGTGTGATCAGCTCGTGCACGACTGCCGGCCACGCGGTCTCGCGTTGCACTTCTGCTTCAGTCAGGAAGGTCAGCCAGCACAGCGCGTCGTGCAGTTCGTCCGGGCTCGCTGCTTCGGGCCAGGCTTCGCCGCGCACGCGCGCAATCGCGTCCGGGTCGAGCTTGCCGATGTCCGCGGCCGATTCCGGATCCATCCAGCGGCGGCTCATCACTGCCTGCGTGCGCCGCTCTTCCAGCGGTGCGTCATCGAGATAGGCATAGGGCCGCGCCGACAGCACTTCGAGCGCGAGCGGCGAGGGCTCGGTGAGATCGCGCGCCGCAATGCGAATGCGATTTTCGATCAGCGCCGCGAGCAGGCGCTCGAAGCCTTCGACATCCATCGCTTCTTCGAGACAGTCGCGCACGGTCTGGCGTACCAGCGGGTGGTCGGGAACGACGATGTCACCCACGATGTTTTCGCCGCACGCGACTTGATCGGGAAATACCGACGCGAGGAGATCTTCGGCGTTCATGCGTGCGAGTGCGGGCGGCACCTTCTTGCCGCCGCGGAACCGCGGCAGCGCCAGTGCAATCGACGCATCCCAGCGCCAGCGCGTAGTGAACATCGGTGCAGCGAGCAATGCCTGGATCAGGATCTCGCGCGCGGTGTTGGGATGGAGATATCGCGCAACATCGGACAGCTCGAAACTGTGCGCGGTCGTGAGCGACAGGATGATCGTGTCCTCGGTGGCGGCCGCTTGCAGCTCGAAGTTGAACGTGCGGCAGAAGCGCTTGCGCAGCGCCAGCCCCCACGCGCGATTGATGCGGCTGCCGAATGGCGAATGGATCACCAGCTGCATGCCGCCCGCTTCGTCGAAGAAGCGCTCGAACACGATCGTCTGATGAGTCGGCAGACTGCCGAGCGCCGCGTGTGCCGCCGCGAGGTACGCGACGACCTGTGCCGCTGCAGCTTCGGAGATGCCGACCTCGTGCATCAGCCACACGAGAGCGGACTCGGTGCCGCTCTCCAATCTCTCTTCGATCTCAGTACGCAGACGCGAAACTGCTACCGACAGCTGATCCGTGCGTCCGGGTGCTTCGCCGAGCCAGAACGGAATCGTCGGCGCTTCGCCGCGCGCATCCTCGACCCGCACGACACTGCGCTCGACGCGAATGATCCGATAAGAAGCATTGCCGAGCTGGAACACGTCGCCGGACAGGCTCTCGACCGCGAAGTCTTCGTTTACGGTGCCGACCAGATGGCCTTCTGGTTCGAGCATCACTTGATAGTCGGCAGTGTCTGGAATCGCGCCGCCGGAGGTGATCGCCGTCAGCCGCGCGCCCTTGCGCGCACGAATCATGCGATTCACCGGATCGTGATACAGCAATGCGCCGTGCCGGCCGCGACGCGTGGTGAAGCCCTCGGCCAGCATGCGCACCAGATCGTCGAACGCCTCGCGAGTCAGCTCGCGATAGGGATAGGCGCTGCGGCACAGCTCGAACAGCTCGCTCTCACTGCAATCGCGCGTCGCGACTTCGGCGACGATCTGTTGCGACAGCACGTCGAGCGAGAGCTGCGGAATCATCAGGTGATCGAGCTCGCCACGGCGCACGCTGTCGAGCAGGGCCGTGCACTCCACGAGATCGTCACGCGAGAGTGGGAACAACCGACCCTTCGGCGTGCCGCCGACGGCGTGGCCCGAGCGCCCCACCCGCTGCAGGAAAGCATTGATCGAACGCGGCGAGCTGAGCTGGCACACGAGATCGACGTCGCCGATGTCGATGCCGAGCTCGAGCGATGCGGTCGCGACCAACACCTTCAGCTCGCCGCGCTTCAAGCGCTGCTCGGCATTGAAGCGATGTTCGCGCGCGAGGCTGCCGTGATGGGCGGCGACCGACTCGGTATCGATTCGCTCCGACAAATGCCGCGCGACGCGCTCCGACAAGCGACGCGTATTCACGAACACGAGCGTCGTACGATGCTCGCGCACGAGCTGTGCGAGCCTGTCATAGATCTGGGTCCAGACCTCGTTCGACATCACCGCTTCGAGCGGCCCATCGGGCAGCTCGATCGCGAGATCGCGATGACGTTTGTGACCGCTGTCGACGATGCGACAGCGAGCATTGCCTGCGGCGTCCAGACCCTGCACGCCGACCAGCAATCGGGCAACTTCGGCGATCGGTTCCTGCGTGGCGGACAGACCGATGCGCGTCAGTCGACGGCCCGCGAGCGCGTCGAGTCGCTCCAGCGACAATGCGAGATGCGCGCCGCGCTTCGTTCCCGCGACAGCATGGATTTCGTCGACGATGACGGTTCGCGTGGTCGCAAGCATCTCTCGACCGGACGGCGAGCCGAGCAGGATGTACAACGACTCAGGCGTCGTGACCACGATGTGCGGCGGCTTGCGCCGCATCTGCGCCCGCTCGTACTGCGGCGTGTCGCCGGTGCGGACCCAGGTGCGGATCTCGACGTCGCGGATCGTGTGGTTGCGCAGCTCCTCACGAATCCCGTTGAGGGGCGCTTCGAGGTTGCGATTGATGTCGTTCGACAGCGCCTTCAGCGGCGAGACGTAGAGAACGCGCGTCTCGTCAGGCAGGCCCCACTGTTCGCCCTCGCGCACCAGCTCGTCGATGGCGGCGAGGAAGGCCGCCAGCGTTTTGCCGGAGCCGGTCGGCGCGGCGATGAGCACGTCCTGGCGCGATTGGATCGCCGGCCAGGCTTCCGCCTGCGCAGGCGTGGGCGCCGGGAAAGTCCGGCTGAACCACGCCGACACGGCGGAGTGAAAGTAGGGCAGAGCGGTCATAGGGGAGTGTGGTGGAGGATACTCCCGGTAATGCGACAGTGCCTGTCATGTTTCAAGGAGTCAGGCTGAAGCCTGACCCACAAAAGAGCCCTCCTGTGGCTCAGGCTTCAGCCTGACAATCCGCGGCTCATCTTGCCGCCGTCGTCGCGATCGGCCTGAACCCACCACCCAACGCCTTATACGTCGCCAACAACGCCGTGGCCGTCTGCGTCTCGCTCCTCGCCAGCTGATCTTCCGCCGCCAGCGCCGTACGCTCCGCATCCAGCACCTGTAAGAAATCCGCGACTCCATTCTCGTACCGCGCCCGCGCCAGCTTCGCCGCTTCCAGCGAAGCGTTCGCGCTCGTCTGCAGATGCTGCTGCTTCACGATCGCTTTCGAGTACGCCGTCAGGCTCGCATCCGTCTCTTCGAGTGCTTGCAACACCGTCTGCTCGTACTTGGCCAACGCACCGTCCGCTGCCGCTTCACGCTGCGCGATCTTCTGACGCACGCGGCCAAGGTCGAACGCGGCCCAGCTGATGCTCGGTCCGAACGAGAACGTCTCGCTGCCTGTATTGCCGAGCGCGCTGCTGCTCACGGCGTCGTAGCCCCAGTGACCGAGGAACGTGATGCGCGGGAACAGATCGCCGACGGCAACACCGATCTCCGCTGTCGATGCCGCGAGATTGCGCTCGGCGACGCGAATGTCCGGCCGCCGCCGCAGCAGCAATTCGGGCGTCCCGATGTCGTGCGCGACCGGGAGCGTCGGCAACGGCTTCGCCGCGGACAGTTGCGGCACCACAGACTCCGGCTGCTGACCCGTCAACACACCGAGCCGTAGCATGCTGCGCGTCACACCGGCTTCGAGATCCGGGATCGTCGCGAGCGTCGCGGACAACTGAGCTTGCGCCCGCGATGCGTCGAGCTGCGTGCCACGGCCGGCATCGAGTCGAGCGGTCGTGATGCGCACCGTTTCACCCTGGTTTTCCGCGTTCCGACGCGCAACCTCGAGCTGCTCCTGCGCGCCGCGCAATTCGAAGTAGTTGCGCGCCACTTCCGCGGTCACGCTGACCTGAGTCGCGTACACGCTCGCTTCAGCAGACTGCAATTGAGCCGTGCTCGCTTCCACGCCGCGCCGCACGCGTCCGAAGAAATCCAGCTCCCAGAACGCATCGAAGCCGGAATCGTAGAAATCCTGTTCGCGATCGACATTCTGCAGCGGGCCGAGCTGACGGTCGCTCGCCCGCGCCTTCGTGTAACCACTGGAAGCGGTCACGGTCGGCGCGAGATCCAGCTTCGCTTGGCCACGCAATGCACGCGCCTCGCGCAACCGAGACGTCGCGATGCGAATGTCGTGGTTCGCAACCAGCGCACGCTCGATCAGGTCATTAAGCTGCTCGTCGTTGAACTGCTTCCAGAACTCGCGCTCCACGTCCTGCGTCGAGAACTGCGCCGCGTCGGTGCCGACGAACTGATCGGACGTCGCGACTTCGGGGCGGTGATAGTCCGGTCCGACCGCGCACGCAGCGAGCAGCACGGCCGAGACCATCGCCAGGAGTTGATTACGCATGACTTGCACCTTCCGCATTCTCGATGGCCGCGTGCCGGGCGCGGCGGCTCTTGAGCACCGCGGCGCGCAGCAACACGTAAAAGAGTGGTGTCAGGAACAGACCGAAGAACGTCACGCCGATCATTCCGGAGAACACGGCGATACCGATGGCGTGGCGCATCTCCGCACCTGCCCCCGACGAAAACACCAGCGGCACGACGCCCATGATGAAGGCGATCGACGTCATCAGAATCGGCCGCAATCGCAGTCGCGCCGCTTCCAGCGCCGCAGCGACCGGATCGACACCGGTCTTCTCGCGGTCCTTGGCGAACTCGACGATCAGAATCGCGTTCTTGCTCGCGAGGCCCACCAGCACGAACAGCGCGATCTGCGTGAAGATGTTGTTGTCGCCGCCCGTCAGCCACAAGCCGACGATTGCGGAGAGCAGCGCCATCGGCACGATCGCGACGATCGCTAGCGGCAGGGTCCAGCTCTCGTACAGCGCAGCGAGCACGAGCACGACCAGCAGCACGCACAGCGGGAACACGAACACGGAGCTGTTGCCCGCGATGAATTCCTGGTACGTGAGATCGGTCCACTCGGCTTTCACGCCGTTCGGCAGCGTCTCGGCGAGGATGCGCTCCATTGCCGCCTGCGCCTGGCCGCTCGAATAGCCGGCTGCGGGACCGCCGTTGACGTCGGCCGTGAGGTAGCCGTTGTAGCGGAACACGCGGTCCGGGCCGTAGCTCTGCGACACCTGCACGACCGAGCCGAGCGGCACCATCTCACCCGCCTCGTTGCGCGTCTTGAGGCGCAGGATGTCCTCCGCTTTCGCGCGGTACGGATAGTCCGCCTGCGCGATCACCTGATACGTGCGGCCGAAGCGGTTGAAGTCGTTCACGTAGATCGAGCCGAGATACACCTGCAGCGTCTCGAACACGTCCGTGAGCGAGATGCCGTGCTCCTTCGCCTTGACGCGATTCACGTCGGCGCTGATCTGCGGCACGCTCACTTCGTAGTTCGAGAACACGCCAGTCAGCTCCGGCGCCGCGCGCGCCTTGGCGAGCACGGCCTGGGTCGTCTTGTACAGCTCGTCGTAGCCGATGTCCGCCCGGTCCTCCAGCTGCAGCTTGAAGCCGCCGATCGTGCCGAGGCCCTGCACCGGCGGCGGCGGGAACACCACGACCTGCGCGTCCTGGATCGAGCTCAGCTTCATGTTCAGCTGCTTCGCGATGTTCAGGCCATAGAGCTCCGAGGACTTGCGATCCTCGAAGTTGTCGAGACCGAAGAACACCAGCGCGGAGTTCGGGCTGTTGGTGAAACCGGCGATCGACAGGCCGGGGAACTGCACGGCGTCGCGGACGCCGGGAACGGTGTGCGCGATCTCGGCAACGCGGCGCACGACTTCATCCGTGCGATTCAGCGAGGCCGCATTCGGCAGCTGCACCATGCCGACGAGGTACTGCTTGTCCTGCACCGGGATGAAACCCTTCGGCACGATCTGGAACACGCCCCACGTCAGCGCGAGCAGGCCAACGAATGCGCCCATTACTACGCTCTTGTGCGCGAGCACGCCGCGTACGCCGCGTACATAGCCATTGCCGGCGCGGCTGAACAGCTTGTTGAACCCACGGAAAAACCCGCCGAAGACGCGATCCATGCCGCGCGTCAGCGCATCGGGCTTCGCACCGTGCCGCTTGAGCAGCAGCGCGGACAGCGCCGGGCTGAGCGTGAGCGAGTTGATCGCCGAGATCACGGTGGAGATTGCGATCGTCAGCGCGAACTGCTTGTAGAACTCGCCAGTGAGGCCGGTGATGAACGCGATCGGTACGAACACGGCGACCAGCACCAGCGCGATCGCGATGATCGGACCGCTGACTTCTTCCATCGCCTTGTAGGTCGCCTCGCGTGGCGACAACCCGCTTTCGATGTTGCGCTCCACGTTCTCGACCACCACGATCGCGTCGTCGACGACGATGCCGATTGCCAGCACCAGGCCGAACAGCGACAGCGCGTTGATGGAGAAGCCGAAGGCAAGCATCAGTCCGAAGGTGCCGACGATCGACACCGGCACTGCGATCAACGGGATGATCGACGCGCGCCAGGTCTGCAGGAACACGATCACGACGATGACGACCAGCGCCAGCGCCTCGAGCAGCGTCTCGATCACGGCCTTGATCGAATCGCGCACGAACACCGTCGGGTCATAGACGATCTCGTACTTGATCCCTTCCGGGAAATTCTTGCTCAGCTCCTTCATGGTCGCGCGGACTTCATCCGACAGCTCCAGAGCATTCGCGCCCGGCGCCTGCGCGATCGGGATCGCGACTGCCGACTCATTGTTGAGCAAGCTGCGCAGCGAGTATTGCCCCGCGCCGAGCTCGACCCGCGCGACATCTTTCAGATAGGTCACGCCGCCGTCCGGCATCGTCTTGATGACGATGTCGCCGAACTCCTGTTCGTTCACGAGGCGACCGGACGCGGTCACGTTCAACTGATACTCGGTGCCGACGGGCGCCGGATCTGCACCGATTACGCCCGCCGCGACCTGCACGTTCTGCTCACGGATCGCACGCACGACATCGCCTGCCGTCAGGCCGCGGCTCGCGATGCGCTCCGGATCCAGCCATACGCGCATCGAATAGTCGCCTGCACCGAACAAGCGAACTTCACCCATGCCCGGCAGGCGCGCGAGCACGTCGCGCACCTGGAGCGTGGCGTAGTTGCGCAGATACACCGTGTCGTAGCGGTTACCGGGCGAAGTCAGGTGCACGACCATCAGCAGGTCGGGCGATGCCTTCTTCGTCGTCACGCCGACACGGCGCACGTCTTCAGGCAGGCGCGGCAACGCCTGCGCGACGCGGTTCTGAACCTCTACCTGCGCGTTGTCGACGTCGGTGCCGAGCCTGAAGGTGATCGTGAGCAGCATCGTGCCGTCGCTGGTGGCCTGCGAGGACATGTAGAGCATGTTCTCGACGCCGTTGATTTCCTGCTCTAGCGGCGCCGCGACGGTCTCGGCGATCACTTTCGGGTTCGCGCCGGGATACTGCGCGCGCACCTGCACCGACGGCGGCACGACTTCGGGGTACTGGCTGATCGGCAGCTGCCACACGGCGATGGCGCCGACCAGGAAGACGATGATCGACAGCACCGCTGCGAAAATCGGCCGATCGATGAAGAAGCGCGCGAATTTCATGGCATGACTCCGTAACTGGTGACTTCCGTCACTTGCCCGCCGCCATCGCGAGCTTCGCTTCCGCGACCTCGCGTGCGTCCATCGCTACGCGCTCGGGCGCGACGACGACGCCGGGGCGAACACGCTGCAGGCCGTTGACGACGACCGTCTCGCCTGGCTGCAGGCCCTTCTCCACGATGCGCAGGCCATCGTTCAGGCGGCCGACCGTGACTGGCCGATACGTGATCTTGTTCTGCGCGTCGATGACGTAGACGAACTTCTGGCTCTGATCCGTACCGATCGCGCGGTCGTCGACCAGCACGGCGCGATACGAGTTGTGACCGAGCAGCTTGACGCGTGCGAACAGGCCAGGCGTCAGGAAGCCGTCCTTGTTCTCGAACGAAGCGCGGGCGCGGATCGTGCCGGTGCGCGGATCGACCTGATTGTCGACGAACACCATCGCACCGTGATGCGGATAGCCGTTCTCGTTCGCGAGGCCCATCAACACCGGATTCGCAGCGTCGCGCGAGCTCGAGCGCTCGCCGCGGCGGGAGAGCTCGTTGTACTTGAGGTAGATCTGCTCATCGCCCTCGAAGGTGACGTACATCGGATCGAGCGATACGACAGTCGTGAGCAGCGCCGCCGTGTTCGACCCGCCGGTCACCAGATTGCCTGCGGTGACCGCGGCCTTGCTGACGCGGCCGCTGATCGGCGCCGTGATGCGCGTGAATTCGAGATTGAGTTTCGCTGAATCCACCGCTGCACGCGCCGCGGCGACGTCCGCTTTGGCTTCGCGCGTCGCGTTGATGCGCGAGTCGTACTCTTCGCGCGAGACCGCTTTGATATCGAGCAGCTTCGCGCTGCGACCTTCGTCAGCGACTGCAAGCTCGGAGCGCGCGACTGCACGCGCCAGCTCCGCCTCAGCCTTCGACAGCTCGGCCTGATACGGACGCGGGTCGATCACGAACAGCAGGTCACCTTTCTTGACCGTGCTGCCCTCGGTGAAATTGACGCTTTCGATGTAGCCGGTGACGCGCGGACGCACTTCGACAGACTCGACTGCTTCGAGCCGGCCGGTAAATTCGTCCCACTCCGTCACGTCGCGCTCGAGCGCGGACGCCACCGAAACCTGAGGCGCGGGCGCCTGTTGCGCAGTCGTCGCTTCGCTCTTGCAGCCGCTCAAACCGACCAGCGCAGCAAGCAGCGCAGCGGAAACGGCGAGAGTCGAAAGCGCACGAGTGTTGAATCGAGTCATACCAGTTCTCCATTCCGTCTCAATTGAAGACGCGCGAAGCACGCCTCATTCGACATCGAGATGATCCTGCAGCGCTCCTGACAACGGTCTGTCAGGAGGCTGACGTCGGACGACGGGATCGCGACGTGGACGCAACTGTAGTGATCGAACGGCGTGCGACCAATCGGGTTGGCCGCACGACATTCATGAAGACGAATCAGGAATCGCCAGAGTTATGACGATATGCCGCGGTCGCAATTACCTCTTCGGTAACTGCAATGTGACTGCGTTACGCGACGCGTGAAGATTGCGCGGGCGCTGAAACAGCAGCGGCTTGCGGGAACAAGCCGGCGACGAAATCGATGAACGCTTTTACTTTCGCAGTCGGTTGCCGATGCTGCGGATACACGACCGACACCGGTCGATACGACTCGGCATTCCAGTCCTGCAGCACCGGTTGTAACAATCCCGACGCAATTTGTGCTTCGACCGTGAAATCCAGCGAGTGCACGAACCCTGCGCCGCTCACCGCTGCAGTCACTGCCGACTGCGGATCGCTGAACGACAGCGCGGCACGCGGAAAGATCGTGTGATCCACCCCGTTCTTCGCATACGTCCACTCGCGAATCTGATTGGTGCCGAGACGGAACATCGCGATGCATTGCTCGGGCCGCAGATCTTCCGGTGTGTTCGGCTCGCCCATGCGCTGAATGAATTCCGGCGAAGCGCAGGTCACGACGCGGAAGCTGCCGACGCGGCGCGCGATCAGGCTCGAATCGCTGAGCTCGCCGACGCGCAGCGCCATGTCGATGCCGTCCTGCACGAGGTCGACGACCCTGTCATTCATACTCATCTGCACTGTCACTTCGGGGTGCTGCGCGATGAAGCGCGGCAGCGCCGGCACGATCAGCAGGCGTCCGAGCGACACCGGCACGTCGACGCGCAGCTTGCCCCGCGGAACCCCGCGGGCTTCGGTCACTTCGCTCTCGGCCTGGTCGAGCTGGCTCAAGGCCTCGCGGCAGCGGTCATAAAAGGAGGTGCCGAGGTCGGTCAGGCTCAGCGAGCGGGTCGTGCGGTTCAGCAGGCGCGCGCCCAGCCGCTCTTCCAGCCGGCTCACGGCCTTGCTGATTGCCGAGGGGGACATCCCCAGGGTTTGTGCGGCCGCGACGAAGCTGTGCGCCTCGACCACGCGCACGAAAGCCACGATGTCACTGAAACTGTTCAATCGATCCCCATATCCCTAAAGAAGCGTGAAGGCGCCCGCGAGGGGCTCCTTGTAGGCCAACATTGTAGGCGCGCATTGATGACTGTGGCGCACGAGGAAGTTGCCTCCGGAAGGCGTTTACCCGGGGCCCCAAGGCCCTTAATGTATTGCTCCAAGTTTTGACATGTTTTACGAAGTGACGGTGCAACCATGCTGCTTGTGACGGATGTGACGGGTGCTGTGGGCAAGGCGGTTCTGGCCGAGCTCGCCAATGGTCCCGCTCCCGTCCGAGTCCTGCTGCAGCCGGGCGGCGAGCTGCCGCTCCAGGCACCGAATATCCAAGGCGTGCAGGTCGATCCGACCGACGCCGTGAGTTTGCAGCGTGCAATGCAGGGTGTCGAGGCGATCTTCCTCTCCTGGCCGTTTTCGCCGCAGCTCGCAGAAGCCCATATGCGCATCGTTTCCGCGGCGAAGGCCGCCGGTGTGCGGCGCCTGGTGCAACTGTCCGGCGTCGGCGCCGACGCGAACATGTGTTGTGCGCGCATGCTGCGTTGGTATGGGCACGCGGAGACTTCAGTTGCTGCGACCGGACTGGACATCACGCGTCTGCGGCCGAGCCAGCTCCTGCAGAATCTGTTCGAGTTCTCGGGTTCGATTGCGCAGCAGGGCGTCATTGCAGGACCGTTCCGTTCGACCAAGTGGACGTGGGTGGATGCGCGCGACGTGGGCGCGGTCGCGGCAGTCGTGCTGCGCGATCCGGCGCACAGCGGCCGTACGTACACAGTGACGGGTGCGGAGTCGATGAGCTATCCGCAAATTGCGGAGCGCATGAGCCGCATCCTCGACAAGCCGGTGCGCTACACGGATATCACGGCGAATGAAGCGCGCGGCTGGCTACAAGGCAAGGGATTGTCGCCGGTGATGATCGAAGCGAAGCTCGAGCTGTGGGATGCCTGCGCCTCGAACCTGATCAATGCGCCGCCGACGCAGGTGGTGAAGGAATTGACGGGACGCGAGCCGCGCACCGTCGACGATTTCCTGCGCGATCACAAGAAACAGTTTCTGACTGCGCAAGCAGCGTAGGCGCAGTCGGGCTGAAGCCCGACCTCCAGGTTACTTTTCCGCCGTCGGTGTTACGGCGATCTCAACGGCCCGATTGTCGTTATCTACGGTTGCCATCGTGACCGGACGGCGCCAGACGCGCGCCACATATTCCAGAACCTTGCGCGCACGCTCCGGATCGAGCCCGCGGCCATCGACGGTGTGATCGTGAGTCAGCTCCAGCTTGCCATCGACGTGTACGCGCGTAGCGGCCACGGTCGGTGCGCCGAAAGCGTATTTCGGCGCGAGCAGAGCTTCGTGCAGCGCTGGTAGATCCATTTCCTGCACTGTCAGCGTGCCGGTCGCAGGGCCCTTGAAGCGGAACAGCTTCAATTCCTGAGCGAGCTCCATCGTCAGGTGGTTGCGCACGAACGCGAAGTCGTCGTCCTCGCACATGATCTTGCGCGCGGCGTCCAGTCCCTGCGCTTCGACGATCTTTTCCCAGATCGAGAAGCCGAGGTGATACGGATTGGTCGACAGCGCCACGCCCTCGCCGCTCGCGCTCGGGCGGACGACGTCCGAGTGGCATTTGATCGCGTCGACATACGCGGACTGCGGCAGGAAGTCCGCTTCGCGCAGCAGCCGCGCGTGCCAGTACGAGGCCCAGCCTTCGTTCATGATCTGGCAGGCGAACACCGGGTAGAAGTAGAACGACTCTTCGCGCACGGCGAGGAAGATGTCGCGTTCCCACGGCTCCAGCTCTGGAGCGTACTGGGCGATGAACCACAACAGGTCGCGCTCGGGATGCGGCGGTACAGGCGCACGCTTCGCAGGACCGCTCGCTTGCGGACGCGCCGTATCAGGACCAAGCGCGGCGAAACGCCGCGAGAAGTCGTCGTTGGGCGGTGCGGCCGGTTGCGCCACCAGCTCTGGATAGCGCGCGCGGCGCAGACCCTGATCGATATCGATGTGCTGTTCGAGCGACAGCGCTGCGTCGAGCACTGACTCCACGCGCTCCAGCCCGTGCTCTTCGATCGCCATGCCGATCTGCCGCGCATGCGCCGCGGCCTGCTCGACGATGTGCTCGCCGACCTGATCCTGACTGCGACGGAACAGCATGTTGTTCGCGGAGAAGTCGGCGTGGCCAAGCACGTGCGCCGTGACCAGCACGTTCTCCGCTGCGCTGTTGCTCTTCGCGAGATACGCGCGCCCCGGGTTGCCGGGGAACACGACCTCGAACAGACGCGACAGGCCCATGCGGTGCTGGATCAGCTGGTAGATGTAGCGCACGCCGAACGACCAGTGCGGCATGCGCACCGGCAGACCGTAGATCGCGATCTCGGTCATGAAGCTCTCGGGTACGACTTCGAACTCGACGCGGTGGTAATTGAGCCCCTTCTCGCGCGCGAGCTGCTCGATGCGGGAAATGTGCTGTTGCCAGTCTTCAGCCATGGGTTACTCGGAAGCTCGACCGAAGAAGTGGCGCACGGCGTTCCAGATGTCGTCCGTGCCGCTGACGCGGTACGCACCAACATTGGCTTCATCGCGTGCGATCTCGACGAACAGCCGGCCGATCTCGCTGTCCGGTGCGGCGCCTGCGAGCGGCGCGACTTCCAGGAAGCCGGCGAAGTTGCAATCGTCGACCAGCTCTTCCAGCGCGGTCTGCGCCTGCGGCTGATCCGACGGGAAGTTCTCGCCATCGGAGGCGTAGAACAGATAGACGTTGAACTGACTCGGGCTGAAGCGCGCGTCGATGACTTCGCGCACTTTCTTCAGGCCCGCGGACGCAACCGTGCCGCCGGTGCCGGTGACGCGGAAGAATTCCTCTTCCTGGAATTCCCAGGCCTCGGACGTGTGCGCGACGAACACCAGTTCCAGGTGACGGTACTGGCGACGCAAACCCTGGATCGCCCAGAAGAAGAACGTCTTGGAGATCTGCCGCTCGCGCTCGCCCATGCTGCCCGAGACGTCGAGCAACAGGATCACGACTGCCTGCATCGCGGGTTGCTCGCGCTTGGTGAGCTGGCGATAGCGCAGATCGTCGTCGGTGAAGGAGGGCGAGTCCTGGCCTTGTGCAGTCTGCATGCCGCGCCGCTTGATCGATTCTTTCATCGAGCGCCGCCGATCCAAGCGCGAGCGCGCACCACGACGGTCCCAGCCTTCGCGCGTCCACTCATCTTCTTTGGCGCGACCGGCCTTCGCTTCGAGATTCGGCAGCTGCATCTCTTCCCACAGCCAATCGACGATGTCGTCGATGCGGAATTCGAGCGTGTACTGGATGCCGCCGTCTTCGTTGCCGCCCTGACCGCGCTGATTGTCGCTGTCCTGTTGCGGACGGCCGATGCGATCGCCGGGCTTGGCCTGGCCTTGCCCGACGCCTTGCTGTTCGTTGGAGTTGCGCAGCTTGAAGCGGTAGTGCTCGAGCATCTTGACGGGCACGCGCACCGTCGTGGCGCCGCCGTTGAGCACGTCCGCGCCGGCGACGATCTGCGGCAAGTGCTGCCGGACAGCGTCGCGGACTTTGTCGTTATGACGCAGCCAGTCCCGTGCACCGCGCGAGAACAGATCGTACCAGCCGGCCTCGCCGGGCCCGCTGCCGCTACCACCGCCGGAGCCACCTCCGCCCGACGTGTTTTCGCTCATGTGCCCCTTCGCAACCTCACTCTCATCTTTAAACGCCGCTACTCCTGCGCCAACAATGTCGTCACGTAGCTCAGCGCTTCCTTCGCGCTGTGCTCGTCATAACCATACTCCGCAGTGAGGCGGTCCTGCACCGCCGAGATTTTCTTACGCGCCTCGTCGTCCGGCCGCGCCGCGGAGGTCACCAGCCGCAGCACGTCGCGACGCTCTTCGAACAAGTACTGCTCGATGGCTTCGCGCATGCGCGAGTGACTGTTGAGCGTGAACTTCTCGCCGGTCTTGTACGCGACCATGGCCTTGCGCACGACCTCCTGGCGGAAAGTCATCTTGCCCGACTCCGACACCTTGATCTTGTCCTCGACCGAGCGCAGGAAGCGCTCGTCCGCCGGACGCGACTCGCTGGTGATCGGATCGGTGACCTCGCGATGGTCGAGCGAGGCCTCCACTTCGTCCAGGTACTTGTCCAGCAGCTGCTGCGCTTCGTCCTCGAACGACGCGAACAGCGCGCGGTGCACGTCTTCCTTGACCCAACGGTTGTAGAAGTCCTTGCGCGCCAGCACCAGGTAGTCGATCCACAGCTTCTTCGCCTTCGCATCCATGCGGGCGTCGAACTCGATCGAATCCTTGAGCGCGAGCAGCACTTCCATGCTGGTCAGGCTCTTCTTGTCGCTACGCGTGATCGCATTCGAGATCGAGTTGACGATGAAGCGTGGGCTCACGCCCGTCAGGCCCTCTTCGGGCGACTCCGCGCGCAGGCGCGTGATCTCGTTCTCCGGGAAACCTTCCACGCTCTCGCCCGCGTACAAGCGCAGCTTCTTCGACAGGTCGAGGCCTTCGCGCTCCGGCTTGAGCAGCCGCGTGAGGACCGCGAACACCGATGCGAGCCGCAGAGCGTGCGGATCGAGATGCACATCGCGGAACGCCGGCGCTGCCGACACCAGCTTGTTGTAGATGCGCGACTCTTCGATGTACGACAGCGTGTACGGCACCTTGACGATGACCATGCGGTCGAGCAGCGCTTCGTTTTCCTTTTCCTGCAGGAACTTGTGGAATTCGGCGAGGTTCGTGTGCGCGAGGATCGTCTCGTCCAGGTAGATCAGCGGGAAGCGCGACACCTTGACGTTCTTCTCCTGCGTCAGCGTGAGCAGCAGGTACAGAAACTCGCGCTTGACCTTCAGGATCTCGATCATCTCCAGCATGCCGCGGCTCGCGGCATACACCGCGCCCGACCACGACCAGGCACGCGGATCGCCTTCGTCGCCGAACTGCGCGACCTTCGACAGGTCGACGGAGCCGACCAGATCCGCAAGATCCGCAGTGGTGGGGTCGTGCGGCGCGTAAGTGCCCACGCCCATGCGGGAGGCTTCCGAAAGGAAGATTCGCTCCACCGGCATGCGCAGGAAGTCGCCTTCGAATTCGCGCTCCAGGCGATCGCGCGCCCACGGGCTGAGCTCGCCGCGGATCTCCACGCCATACGTGTCGCGGAACTCCCCGCGCAGGCTGGCCGGTACGAGATTGAGCGGCGACTCGTGCATCGGCGAGCCTTGCAGCGCGTATATCGCACCCTCGTCGGTGTGGCTGTACTCCTCGAGCCCCCGCTTGAGCAGAATCGCCATCGTCGACTTGCCGCCGGACGGTGGGCCTAGCAACAGCAGCAAGCGCCGACCGACGTCGGAGCCCGCGGCTGCGGCCTTGAAGTAGTCGACTACGCGGCCGAGCGGCTCGTCGATGCCGAACAGCTCGCGCTTGAACAATTCTTTCGGGCCTGCGGGCTCGCCGTTGCCGTTAACGGCACTGGCGGTCGCGGTCGCGGAGGTTGTGGTGGCTACGGGGTGGTTCTTGCCGAACCAGCAGAGCATGTCCCATAGGTATTCATGACTGGCGCGCGCCAATTGGCGGCCGTTGCCGGGCAGGACCGTGCGCAGGAACTCGCCGAACGTACCGGACCAATGTTGAGCGCGATGGAACCTGCTGTACGCGCTCAAGGCCTCGACGAAGCTCTCGCCGCCGCGCTGCGAGCTTCCTCTGGGGCTGTCTGACTGCATCGAACCGCCCTCCATAATTTTCTCTTTCGCTATACGCTCGTTAGTGGGTGTACACCGGCACGCAGTTCACAGTGTTCGCAGTCCTGCATTGCTCATCACCGTAAGACAAAGACTGATCCACAACGTCACATGTTCCCATCGGCCGAAATCTGGAGTGATGCGGACTGTCAGCTCGCTGAGATGAGCTGGACTGCGCGTGGGATCGCGCATCTCACGTGATGGAGAGCGGACCATGACTCTCTGATTACTCCCTTCGAGCACATCTTGCAATGCGATTCATTCCTAAGAGTGCCAAAGGGGAATACGCACGCGAGTCCACAGCCCTTTCGGGCTGTGGACAACTCGCACTGCTGATTCAGGAGGGGTTCAGGCCGCCGCTGTGACCGGCTTCACGAGGTCGATGCCGAGCGCTTCGCGCACCACTTCGTCGACGCGTTCGCAGAACACGAACTCAACTTCGTCGCGCACCACTTTGGGTACGTCTTCCAGGTCCTTGCGGTTGCGCGTTGGCAGCAGCACCTTGCGAATGCCAGCACGATGCGCCGCGACCGTCTTCTCCTTGACGCCGCCGATCGGCAGCACCAGGCCGCGCAAGCTCACTTCGCCGGTCATCGCCAGGTTGTGCGCAACCGTGCGATTCGTGAGCAGCGACACTAGCGACGTGTACATAGCCACGCCCGCGCTCGGGCCATCCTTCGGAATCGCGCCTGCAGGCACGTGGATGTGGATGTCGCTCTTGTCGAAGATGCCCGAATCGATGCCGAGTCGCGACGCCTGCGACTTCACGAGCGACAGCGCTGCCTGCGCGCTCTCCTTCATGACATCGCCGAGCTGACCGGTGAGGATCAGCTTGCCATTGCCAGGCACACGCGTTGCCTCGATGAACAGGATGTCGCCGCCCACCGGCGTCCAGGCGAGCCCCGTGGCCACGCCAGGCACGCTGGTGCGCATCGCGACTTCGTTCTCGAAGCGTGCGGCACCCAGGATCGGCGGCAGATCATCGACGTCGATGGTTTGCTGCTGGAGCGATCCTTCGGCAATGCGTACCGCGACGTTGCGCAGGACTGCACCAATCATGCGCTCGAGGTTGCGCACGCCGGCCTCGCGCGTGTGATCGCGCGCAATCTGTCGCAATGCTGCGTCAGTGATCGACGCCTGCTCCGCCTTCAGGCCGTTCGCTTCGAGCTGACGGCGCATCAGGTAGCGCTTGGCGATCTCGAGCTTCTCGTCTTCCGTGTAACCGGTGAGCTCGATCACTTCCATGCGGTCGCGCAGCGGCCCGGGGATCGTGTCGAGCACGTTCGCCGTGGCGATGAAGATCACCTTCGAGAGGTCGAAGGGCAGGCCGAGGTAGTTGTCGCGGAACGTGTTGTTCTGTTCCGGATCGAGTACCTCGAGCAGCGCCGAGGACGGATCGCCCTGGATGCCGGAGCCGAGCTTGTCGATCTCATCGAGCATCAGCACCGGGTTGCGCGTGCCGGCCTTGCGAATGGACTGCACGATGTTGCCCGGCAGTGCACCTATGTAGGTACGCCGGTGACCGCGGATTTCCGCTTCATCGTGCACGCCGCCGAGGCTCACGCGCGCGAACTTCGTTCCGAGCGCGCGCGCGATGCTCTGACCCAGCGACGTCTTACCGACGCCCGGCGGGCCGACGAAGCACAGGATCGGGCTGCGCCCTTGTGGATTCAGTTTGCGCACGGCGAGGTACTCGACGATGCGGCGCTTGATCTTGTCGAGGCCGTAGTGATCCTCGTCGAGAACGCGGCGTGCCTTGTCGATCTCGATGGACTCGTCGTCCAGCTTCGACCACGGCAACTGCAGCATCCAATCGAGCCACGTGCGCAGCATCGAGTGCTCGGCGCTGGCGTCGGACATGCGCTCCAGGCGCTTGAGCTCCTTGCGCGCCTGTTCGAGCGCTTCCTCCGGCATGCCGGCCGCTTCCACTGCCTTGCGCAACTCGGCGACTTCCTCGCCGGCCTCACCTTCCTCACCCAGCTCCTTGCGGATCTGGTGCAGCTGCTCACGCAGCAGCGCCTCTTTGTGGCGCTCGTCGATCGCATCGCGCGTCTGTTCCTCCAGCTTGCGCTGGATCTTCAGCACTTCGATGCGCTTGGTCAGAAACTCGGCGACGCTGTCGAGGCGCGCCTTGAGATCGGTGTTCTCCAGCAGCGTCTGCTTCTCGCTCGCCTTGATGTCCATGAAGCTGGAGATCAGGTCGGCAAGCGTGGAGGGCGACTCCACTGACTGGATCGCGTTCGCGAGCTCGGCCGGTGCCTGCGGCAACAGCGAAACCGCTTCGGCGGCGAGACGCTTCAGGTTGAGCGCGCGCGCCTCGATGTCCGGGGTCGTCGAGCTTTCGGTCAGGTATTCGACGCGCGCGACCATGAAGGGCAGACCGTTCTGCCAATCGAGCACGCGGAAGCGACGCTCACCCTGTACGACGAGGTGATGCGTGCCGTCCTGGCCGGTGACATAGCGCACGATGCTGGCGACCGTTCCGACCTTATAGAGGTCGCGGCCGGTCGGCGACTGCAGGTCCGGATCGTGCTGTAACACGAATCCGACCTTGCGCTCGGCGCGCACGGCTTCCTGCGCCGCAGCCAGCGAGCGCTCGCGATTGATCGCGACCGGCACGACGGTGCCGGGGAACAGCACCAGGTTGCGCACCGGCACGATGATGAGCATGTCGTCCGAAATGGTGACCTCGGGCTTGGTGGTGACGTCGTCTTTGGGTTCGGTATCGTTCATTGCAGCTCCGCGACTAGCGCTGGATGAAGCGCAGGACCAGGCATCCGTTCGTGTAACTTCTTTCCGTCAGCTCGTAGTGCCCCGCCGGCAGCGCGAAGCGCCGCTCGAAGCGCCCATAGGGAATCTCCAACCGATGCAGCGCGGTCGTGTGCCGTTGCACAGGCAGCGCACGGGCGGCTGTGACCACGATCACGCCGCCCTCCGCATGGACCTCGACGTGCTCCTGCGCCACGCCGGGCAAGGCCACCGTCACCTGAACCTCATCCCCATAAGCCACGATGTCTACGGGGGGTTCCCAGCGCGGTTGAGCCTCGACAGCGCGGCCGAAGCGGAAGAATTGCCGTTGCAGCCGTTGCGCCTGCTCCAGCATTTCGCACGCTTCGGCCCACATCCATGCGGGTGGATTACGAATGGCCATGGAAGGGATCCGTATGGGACATGGCGGGTTAGGTGGGGACTGCGCTGCCAGAGTCAAGAACCGACCTTTGTGGGTCAGGCTTTAGCCTGACACTATCGCTTCCATGCCACGCAACGCCTTCGACGCCGCCTTCTACCGCCGCTTCTACTTCGACCCCCGCACCAAAGTCACGACTCGTGCGGAGACCGCTGCGCGTGCACGCACCGTCGCGGCCCTCGTCGAGAACCTAGAGCTCCCGGTGCGCACCATCCTGGACGCCGGATGTGGCCTCGGCTGGATGCGTCGACCGTTGCTGCGCGCGTTCCCGCGCGCGAAGTACACCGGCATCGAAGTCAGCAGCCACATATGCGAGCGCTTCGGCTGGTCACAAGCATCGATTGCTTCGTATCGCACGCGCGCGCGCTTCGACCTCGTGATTTGTTACGACGTGCTGCAGTACCTGACCGACGCACAGGCCGCGCGCGCGATCGCAAATCTCGGTCGGCTATGCCGTGGCGCGCTGTTCCTGCACGTGCCGACACGCGAAGACTGGCGGCGCAACGCAGATCAATCCTGCAGCGACGACGACATTCACCTGCGCATAACGGACTGGTATCGCAAGCGGCTCGGGCGTCACTTCCGGCATGCCGGCTTCGGACTCTACGTCCGGCGCGGACTACCGCTGGTGCAGTGGGAGCTGGCCAAAGCTGCTGAATAGAACGAAAGGGCAGGTCTTCATTCCTCTTCATTCCGTTTTAGCCCGGTCGCCCTAAACCCTGTCACTTCCTGGCCCGTTGCCGCGTCATCAGGATGCAGACGGCGCTTTTTTTCACGCCGCCTTCACGCCTCGCACGACTGTTCTCTCACGCGACGGTCTTAATCTGCGTCACAAGGTTAGATGTGACGCGTATTCACCGGTTGAAGACTTGCATTCACCGGCATTCGCATCCGGCGGAACGGGTCCTGCGTAAGCAGCACGACGATTCCACACGCGGCGGTCATGAATGTCATTCCCGACGCCGCGTTTATCCGGAAAGGCGATGCGCAGAAAGTAGCGACCAACGAAGAGAGTGATCTGGCAGTTAGTTCGAAGAGTACTGAGTCATGGAGTCCGCGAAAAACATAACACTCGTTGCCCTCGCCGTGCTCGCCGCGGCGCTGATCCTGCCCATCTCGCACGCGAGCGCGCAGGACGATGCCTGGCGCACGTGGTCGCCGGAGCGTGAAGTCAGCGGCGTGCGTCTGCATATCGACAACGATCTGTTCGCGGTCAAAAACCTCGATCGTGACTACACCGGCGGCGTGGCACTCACCCTGTCCGGCACTGCTGCTCGCGATGGTTTCCTGTCGCTCGATCCGGTGCTCAGGAGCATCGACGGGCTGTTCGAAGGTTCACCCGCCGCGAGCGTGCGTCACGCGCGGCAGATCGGCCTGATCGCATTCACGCCGACCGACATAGTTACCGCCGAGGCGCAGCAGGCCGATCGGCCTTACGCGAGCCTGCTGTTTGCCTCGAATGGACGAGTGCGCATCGACGCGGATGACCGCGCTGCGTGGTCGAGCAGCCTCACCGTGGGCGTGCTCGGGTTGCAGCTTTCGAAG
>Ga0070684_100000697_pt1 | contig 23198 bp, 25 predicted proteins | sample KBSC723LmetaG_FD_65653 | JGI IMG/M metagenome (GOLD analysis project Ga0070684, IMG submission 65653) | Corn rhizosphere microbial communities from Kellogg Biological Station, Michigan, USA - KBS C7.2-3L metaG | ecosystem: Host-associated > Plants > Roots > Rhizosphere ...
GGTCACGACCACCACGGCCCACCTGCTGCGAACCAGAGCTCGAACGTCGATTCGCGCGTCCTCGGGATGCTCATGTTCATCGCGTCCGAGGTCATGCTCTTCGGGTCGTTCTTCACGGCCTACTTCTTCGTCCGCGTCGTCAACAACCCGCCGCACTGGCCGCCGATCGGCTTCCACCTGCCGGTCTTCGTGGCCGGGGTGAACACGGCCATCCTGGTCACGTCCAGCTTCACGGTGCACTGGGCGCTGACCTCGGTCAAGCGCGGGGAGCGGGCGGGGCTGAAGGCCGGGCTCGTCCTGACCTTCCTGATGGGCTTCACCTTCCTCGCGACCCAGATCACCGAGTACGCGCGGATCGGGTTCGCGCCCCGCGACAACGCGTTCACGACCGTCTTCTTCTGCCTCACGGGACTGCACGGCGCCCACGTGTTCGTCGGTCTCACCATCCTGCTGGTGACGATCATCCGCGCCTTCCGCGGGCACTACTCGCCCGAGCACCATCACGGCGTCGAGCTGGCCGGAATCTACTGGCACTTCGTCGACGTAATGTGGATCGTCGTCTACTTCACGGTCTACATCATCTGAGTGGAAACCCGGCGCCCGGGGAAGGAGGCGCAGGATGAAGAACCCGTTCCGTAGCGAAGCCGACGCCTTCCGGCTCGTGATCGGGGCGGTCGTCTACTTCGGCGCGATCGCGATCGCGGCCGTCGCCGGGGGACGCTGGTGGGGGCTGGGCGTGTTCGTGGTGCTCTCCGCTGCGGTGGCGGTGTGGATCCTCCGGCGCGAGGCGCGGGACCGGCCGGCGGTCGCGCCCCGCCCGCGCGGCGACGACGAGGAGCGCATCCTGGTGGTCGCGAACGAGACGGTCGCCGGTGAGGCGCTTCGCGAGGCGGTGCGGGAAGCGGTGGCGGGCGGCCGCGCGACCGTGCTGGTCGTCTGCCCGGCCCTGAACAGCAAGCTCAGGCACTGGACGTCGGACGAGGACCAGGCGCGCGCCGCCGCCGAGGACAGGCTCGGCCGCAGCATCGCGGAGCTCGAGCGGCTGGGCATTCCGGCGCGCGGAGAGGTGGGAGACGCCGATCCGGTGCAGGCGATCGAGGACGCGCTCAGGACCTTCGGCCCCGACCTGATCGTCATCTCCACGCACCCGCTCGGCCGGTCGAACTGGCTCGAGCAGGGCGTCGTCACGTCGGCGCGCGAGCGCTTCGCGGTGCCGATCACGCACGTCGTCGTCGACCTCGAGGCCGAGGCCGTCCCCGACTGAGGCGGGCTAGTCGCGCGCCCGGCGTGTGGCCGGGGCGTCGAGCCGTACGGCCATCAGCACGTAGAAGACGAGGTAGGCGGCCGCGAGCAGGCACGTCACCGCCAGGCTGATCCCCACGGCCCTGGTCAGGGAGGCGGGATCTCCGAGGTGTGCGTGCAGCTGTGCGAGTCGCGCCCCCGGCTGCGTGAGCAGGTCCCAGCTGTTCCAGCGCTTGACCCGCCCCAGATAGACGCCGACGCCGACGAGCCCGAGGACGCAGAGGACGCCGATCCAGCTCGGCACGGCGCCGAGGCGGTGCCGCGCGACCGCGTGCACGAGGTACAGCGAGACGAAGCCGAGCAGCATCCCCGTCCAGGCGAAGGCCGAGACCTCCACGCCGTCGAGCCAGAGCGGCGCGGGCGAGCCGGCGGAGAGGTGGACGAAGTCGGTGACGATGTACGGCGCGTTCGGCAGGAACAGGAGCCAGAGCACGAGCGCCGGCGCGAGCACGAGCAGCGACCGGCCGCGGCGGTAGCGGTCGTACACGAGCAGCGCGAGGAGCAGCGGGATCCAGGCGAGGATCAGGTTCCAGATCAGGAACCGGAAGTCGTACACGCCGTAGCGGTGCTCCCGGACGAGCTCGAGCCCCAGGCACAGCGCCGACGCAACGCCGAGCCCGGCGAGGACGACGAGCCGCTCGTTGCGCGATCGGCGGGTGCGCAGATCCATGTGTCCAGGGTACCCAGGGTCTGACGCTCTCAGGGGTCAGACTCGGTGGGGTCTGACCCCGCAGGCTGAGCTCGCTGCGTTTCCTGCGCGGTGGCGCTACTGCCCGGCGACGGTCGAGACGTACTCCGCGACCGCGGCGATCTGCTGCGGCGTCAGCTGGCCCTTGAACGACGGCATCACGCTCTTGCCGTTCGTCACACGGTCGACGACCAGGGACTTCGGGGGCTTGGCCTCGTCGAGGTTCGGCCCGACGGTTCCGGTCGAGCCGGCGTCCTTCAGGGTGTGGCAGCTGGTGCAGCCGGCGGTCGCGAACACCTGCTTGCCCTGCGCGACCAGCGCCGATCCGCCCCCGCCGCCTGTGGTCGTTGTCGCCTGCGTGGTCGTGGTCGCCTGTGTCGTCGTGGTCGGCGGAGGCGCGGTGGTGGTGGTCGCGCCGGTCGTGGCGCCCCCGGCCGGCAGCCCGGCGACGGAGGCGACGTAGGCCGCGACGTCGTTCGCGTCGTCGCCGCTGACCAGCTTCGCCGGCATGCCGGTCACCTTTTGCTCGACGCCGTTCTTGCCGACGTCGACGCCGGACGGGTTCGTCACCGGGAAGAGGATCTGGTCGTGGACGACGTTACGGATGGTCGACTCGGCGAAGCCCTGCTCGCGGGGGCCGGAGAACGCGTCGTCGAGGTTCGGGCCGATCCTCCCTTGCGTGCCGGCGTCGGCGAGCGTGTGGCAGGAGCCGCACTTCTCGACGAACAGCTGCTTGCCGTTCCCCTTGTCCGCGGCACCGGCCTGCAGGCCGCCGGTTCCGCAGCCGGCGGTGAGGAACGCGGCAGACGCGAGCGCGGCCCACAGGAAGGCGCGGCGGCGCGTCGGACCCCGGTTGAAGTCGAAGTTCACGTCGTCCCCTCGAGCTCGCGGTACGAGAAAGAGCAGTCGCTCTCGCTGCGCGAGGAGTCTAACCCTGCGTCGTCGCGGAGGAGCCGGCGAGCTGCTTCTCGAGCGCCTTGATCCGGGCCTTCGCCTGGGGCACGGACGCGTCGTCCGGCGCGAGCTTGATGAACTGCTCGTAGGCGGCGATCGCGGTGGTCGCGTCGCCGGCAGTCTCGGCGGCCTGTGCGAGCTGGAGCCGCACGGTGGGCTCGGCCGGCTGGAGCCTGGCGAGGCTCTTGAAGGCGCCGACGAGCTGGGTGGCAGTCTGCTGGAGCCCGACGAGCGCGTTCTGGTACGCCGTCGCGGCCGACGTGCCCGCCGACTGCCCGATCGGGTCCGAGAGGCTGCCGAGCGCGCGGCCGAGCGGGGACGTCGAGGGCGGCCCGTAGGTGGAGGGCTGATACTGCTGGGCTGCGAGCTGGAGGTTCTGCGCGTCGGTTCCCTGGATCTGGAGCTGCTGTCCAAGGTCCTGCGCGTACAGGTTCAGGGCGTCTGCGTCCTTCGGCCGCAGCCGGGTGTACTGCTGCCACGCCGCCGCCGCCGACGCGTAGTCCGCCTTCGCGTCGTAGGCGGTCGCCAGATCCTTCCAGGCCTGGGCGTCCTTCGGGTTCTTCGCGGTGGCATCGAGCCCCTTGCTGACCGAGGGGCCGCTGCTGCCGCTTCCCGTGATGCCGTTGAAGAGGTCGCCGAGGCCGAGCCCGGACGAGCCGACCCCGAGGAAGACGAAGCTGCCGGCGAACACGATGATCAGGAGCACGAACACCCACTTGGCGTGCGTGCGCAGCCTGTTGAAGAACAGGGTGTCCTCGTAGCGCTGCCCGCTCGAGTCCTTGTGCTTCCGGCCCGGGTCGTGACGACGCGCAGGGGGCCGTTGTTTTGCCGCGGCACGTGCCATCTCGGAGAGAACAGCCTAGCGTCGTTCGGCGGCGATCGGCTCCCAGTCGTGCGCCGAACCGATCTCTTCGAGTCGCGTGCGCGTGGCGTCGTCGCAGAGCACGCCCGACAGGGCCGCCTCGTAGAGCGCCTTGGGATCGAGCTCCAGCTGCTCGGCCGCCTGGTACTCGCGGGTCAAGTCGGTGTCGAACATCACCGGATCGTCGGTCGAGACGGAGCAGCAGACGCCTGCCCGCACGAGCGCGGGGAGCGGGTGCTCCTCCAGCGACGCGACCGCCCCGGTGCGGACGTTCGAGATCGGAGTGATGTCGAGGACGAGCCCGCGCTCCGCGAGTTCCTCGACGAGTGCCGGGTCCTCGATCGCGCGAAACCCGTGGCGGATGCGGTCGGGGTCGAGCAGGTCGAGGGCGCTGCGCACCGACTCGGGCCCGACCACCTCGCCTGCGTGCGGGACCGAGCCCAGGCCGGCATCGCGGGCGGCGCGGAACGCCGGCGCGAACTGCGCGTTCGGGTAGTAGGCCTCCTCGCCGCCCAGCCCGACGGCAACGACCCCACGGTCGCGGTAGCGGGCGGCGACGTCGACCAGGCGGTGCGCGTCCTCGAGCGGCGCGCTGCGGGTGATGTCCGGGTTCAGCCGCACTTCGACGCCGTGCTGCTCGCGCGCGAGCTGTGTCCCGCTGCAGTAGCCCTCGAAGATCTCGTCCCAGGCGACGCCCCGCCACGTGCGCTCGATCGGCGAAAAGATTGCTTCCAGATAGACGGCGCCGTGGCGCTTCGCCTCGCCGGCGTAGTCGACGACCACCTGGCGAAAGTCCTCTTCGGTCCGCAGGCAGTTGGTGGTCAGGATCCACACCTCGATGAAGTGGTCGAAGTCGCGGAAGCGGTAGAGCTCGCGGAGCCCTTCGACCGTGTCCGCCGGCAGCGCCTCGCCGTTCCGCTTCGCGATCGCCAGCAAGGTCTCGGGCTGGATCGTCGCCTCGAGATGGACGTGCAGCTCGATCTTGGGGTACGGGGTGGCGGCTGAGGTCACCCGTCGATCGTAGTGCTCGGCCGTGCCTAGACTCGCCGTATGCCTCCTGTGCTTGCCGTGCACAGCCTCGGGAAGCGGTACGGCCGCGTCCGTGCGCTGGACGGGGTCGACCTCGAGCTGGCCGAGGGGGAGCTCGTCGGCCTGCTCGGCCCGAACGGCGCCGGAAAGTCGACTCTGGTCAAGATCGCCTGCGGGCTCGTCCGGCCGACGGAGGGAACGGCGGAGATCTGCGGTGCGCCCGCGGGATCGGCTGCGTCGCGGCGGTCGCTCGGCTACCTGGCCGAGCTGTTCCGCTTCCCGGGCTGGGTGAGCGCCGAGGAGCTGCTCGTCCTCCACCAGCGGCTCGCCGGCTCCGACGGCGGTGCAGGCGAGCGCACACGGCTGCTCGCGCTGGTCGATCTCACCGACGCGCGCGACCGGCGTGTCGAGCAGATGTCGAAGGGGATGCAGCAGCGTCTGGGGATCGCCCAGGCGCTGGTCGGCGCCCCGCCGGTGCTCCTGCTCGACGAGCCGACCAGCGCCCTCGATCCGGAGGGCAGGCGCATGGTCAGGGTGCTGCTCGAGGAGCTGCGTTCCCGCGGTCACGCCGTGCTGCTCAACTCGCACCTGCTCAGCGAGATCGAGCTGGTCTGCGATCGCGTCGCGATCATCTCGCGCGGCCGGCTCGTCGCCGAGGGCGCGCCGGCGGATCTGTCCCGCGCACGCGGCGTGGAGGTCGAGACCGCCTCCGGCGTGCGGATGTTCGAGGGCGCGACGCGGGACGATGCGCCGGCGATCGTCGCGCGGTTGGTCGCAGACGGCGAGCAGGTCTACGGCGTTCGCGTCGTCGTCACCACCCTGGAGGACGTCTATCTGGAGGCAGTCGACTGAGCGGCTTATCCACAGTCCCTGCAATTCGCCGCGTTTTCGGGGTCAGACCCCCACGCCGACGTGACGAAAGTGTGAAAGAAGCCTGACCGACGTCGCCGTAATCGCCGGCTACGCCCTGCGGGAGAGCATGCGGCGCAAGGTCTTCCTGATCGTGCTGCTCCTGTCGGCGGCCTTCCTCACCCTGTACGGGATCGGCGTCTGGCGGGCGTTCCGGGACACGACCGGATTCGTCGCGCCGGACCAGCTCGGGCTCGACCCGACCGTGGTCACCGGCGCAACCGTCCTGGGGCTCGCGATGTTCGCGACGCTGTTCCTCGGCACCGTGCTGGCGATCTTCCTGACGCTCGGCGTCGTGCGCGGCGATGCCGAGCGCGGGCTGCTCCAGCCGCTCGTCGTGCGCCCGGTCGGCCGCAGCACGCTCCTGCTCTCGCGCTTCCTGGCCGCAGCCGGAGTCTGCGCGCTGTACGTCGCCGTGCTCTTCGCGATCGAGACGGTGACGACCGGCCTGATCGGCGGCTGGTGGCCGGACAACGCCGTCCGGGCCGGCGCCGAGCTCGCCTTCGCGGTGGTGATCGTGGTCGCGCTCTCGCTGCTCGGCTCGATCTTCCTGACCGCGACGGCGAACGGGATCGCCGTGTTCATGGTCTTCGGCGGCGGGCTGGTCGCGGGGCTGCTCGCGCAGATCGGCCGTGCGATCGGGTCGGACACGCTGCGGTCGATCGGCCGCTGGACGTCCTACGCGTTGCCCTTCGAGGCGCTCTACCAGGACGCCCTGCACGTGATCACCTCGGGCACGACGGGCTTCGAACGCTTTGCGCTGGAGCTCGGGCCTTTCGGCGGCTCGTCCGGGGGCGGGCCGGGCGTCGTGGCCTGGGCGGCTGCCTATCTCGTGCTGGTCGGCGTGGCCGGCATCGCGGCGTTCGCGCGGCGCGACCTGCCCTAGAACTCCGTGGCCTCGTACGCACTCTCGCGTTCTGCGCGCCACCGCGGCTCGAAGAAGGTCGCGAGGCCGATCGAGAGCACGTACAGCACCACGAGCGGGATGACCGAGAGGATCGTCGTGACGGGATCGACGCCGGGGAGGATCACCCCGATCACGACCATGACGAACACGCCGACGCGCCACGTCCGGCGCAGCATCGCCGCTGAGAGGATCCGCAGCCGGACGAGCCCGAGCACGAAGACCGGCACCTCGAACGCGAGTGCGACCCCGACCAGCACGAAGCCGACGAACCGGTAGTAGTCCTTCGCCCGCAGCAGGATGGTGAAGTGGCTCGAGTCGTAGTTCGTCAGGAAGTGGATCGCCGGGGGGAGGACGACCCAGTAGCCGAAGGCGAGCCCGCCGAGCCCGAGCACGGCGGCGAAGGCGACCAGCATCGTCATCGACCGCTGGTAGTGCTCCGCGAAGGCCGGAGCGAGGAACGCCCAGATCTGCCAGAAGACGATCGGCAGCGCGATGATCAGCGCCGCCCAGAGGCTGACCCAGATCGAGGTCGAGAAGGGCTCGATCGGGCTGAAGGTGGCCGGCTTGTTCAGGCTGTCGGGCAGTGGCCGGTTCAGCCAGTCGAGGATGTGGCCGTGGAAGACGTAGGTGACGATGAAGGCAGCCAGGATCGCCCCGAGGCAGATGAACAGCCTGATCCGGAGCTCGCCCAGATGCTCGACGAGCGTCGCCTCCTCGCCGTGGCGAAGCCGGCGCGGGTAGAGCCTCATGGCCTAGTTGAGGGGCGGCTTGCTGTCGTCTGCGGAAGGCGGCGGGATCTCGGGCTTGTCGTCCTTGCCGCTGATCGAATCCTTGAACTCGCGCATGCCGCGACCCAGCGACCGTCCCATCTCCGGGAGTCGCTTCGGGCCGAACACGATCAGCGCGACGAGCAGGATCACGATGAGCCCTGTGATACCGATTTCCGGCATGGAGCAAGCCTAGCGTGTTTTCCGATGCACCGGCCGGATTTCCGGCTTGGCTAGACTCAATGGTCGATGGCACTGCTGGAGATCAAGAACCTGCACGTCGCGCTCGAGGACCGGACCGAGATCGTCAAGGGAGTCGACCTCGACGTCGACCTCGACGAGGTGCATGCGGTCATGGGCCCGAACGGCTCGGGGAAGTCGACGCTCGCGTACGCCCTGATGGGCCACCCGGCGTACGAGATCACCGAGGGCGAGATCCTCTTCGACGGCGAGGACCTGGTCGAGCTCGGGGCGGACGAGCGCGCGCAGCGCGGCCTCTTCCTAGCGTTCCAGTACCCGCACGCCGTGCCCGGGGTGACCGTGACCAACTTCCTCCGCTCGTCGATCAACTCCGTGCGCAAGGCGCGGGCCGGGAAGGACGACCCGATCCCGATCCCCGAGTTTCGCAAGGAGCTGCTCGGAAAGATGGAGGAGCTGAAGGTCACACGTGAGCTGGCGAGCCGCTACATCAACGACGGCTTCTCGGGGGGCGAACGCAAGAAGATGGAGATGCTGCAGCTGGCGATGCTGAAGCCGCGCCTCGCCGTGCTCGACGAGACCGACACCGGCCTGGACATCGACGCGCTCAAGGTGGTCGGCAATGCCGTCAACACCCTCGTCGGGCCGGAGATGGGCGCGCTCGTGATCACCCACTTCCCCCGTGTGCTCCAGTACATCGAGCCCAACTACGTCCACGTCTTCGCCGACGGCAAGATCGTCGCCGAGGGCGGCCCCGAGCTCGCCCAGCAGCTCGAGGCGGAGGGCTACAAGGCCTTCATCCCCGACCTGGAAGGCGCATCCGCATGAGCGAGAAGACCGAGACCCAGGTCGTCGCCGAGATCGGCGCCGACTACAAGTACGGCTTCCACGACGAGGAGAACTACTTCTTCAAGTCCGGCCGCGGGCTCTCTCGCGAGGTAGTCGAGGCGATCTCGTCGCACAAGGACGAGCCCGAGTGGATGCGCAAGTTCCGCCTCAAGGCGCTCGACTACTTCGAGGCTCGCCCGCTGCCGCGTTGGGGCGGCGACATGTCGGGCATCGACTTCGACAACATCTACTACTACATCCGCCCGACCGAGAAGCAGGCGGAGTCGTGGGAGGACCTGCCGCCCGACATCAAGAACACCTGGGACCGGCTCGGGATCCCCGAGGCCGAGCGGAAGTTCCTCGCCGGCGTCGGCGCGCAGTACGAGAGCGAGGTCGTCTACCACAAGCTCCAGGAGGATCTCGAGAAGAAGGGCGTGCTCTTCCTCGACATGGACTCGGGCCTGCGCGAGCACGAGGAGCTCGTCAAGCAGTACTTCGGCAAGACCATCCCGCCGAACGACAACAAGTTCGCCGCGCTGAACTCCGCGGTCTGGTCGGGCGGCTCCTTCATCTACGTGCCGCCGGGCGTCTCGATCGAGATGCCGCTCCAGGCCTACTTCCGGATCAACGCCGAGAACATGGGCCAGTTCGAGCGTACGCTGATCATCGTCGACGAGGGCGCCTACGTGCACTACGTCGAGGGCTGCACCGCACCGATCTACTCGTCCGACTCGCTGCACTCCGCCGTGGTCGAGATCATCGTCAAGCCGGGCGGACGCTGCCGGTACACGACCATCCAGAACTGGTCGACGAACGTCTACAACCTCGTCACCAAGCGGGCGGTCGCGTACGAGAACGCCACGATGGAATGGGTCGACGGGAACCTCGGCTCGAAGCTGACGATGAAGTATCCGGCGATCTGGCTGATGGGCGAGGGTGCGCACGGCGAGGTGCTCTCGATCGCGTTCGCCGGCTCCGGCCAGCACCAGGACGCGGGCGGCAAGGCCGTCCACGTCGCGCCGAACACGTCGTCGGTGATCACCTCGAAGTCGATCTCGAAGAACGGCGGCCGTGCCGGCTACCGCGGGCTGCTCGAGGTCGCCAAGGGCGCGCACGGCGCCCGCTCGAAGGTCGTCTGCGACGCGCTGATCCTCGACGAGGAGTCGCGCTCGGACACCTACCCGTACATCCGGATCGACGAGAACGACGTCGACATCGGCCACGAGGCGACGGTCTCGAAGATCGGCGAGGAGCAGCTCTTCTACCTGATGTCGCGCGGGCTCTCGGAGGCGGAGGCGTCGGCGATGATCGTCTCCGGCTTCGTCGAGCCGATCACCAAGGAACTCCCGCTCGAGTACGCGGTCGAGATGAACCGGCTGATCCAGCTCCAGATGGAAGGGTCTGTGGGTTGATCGACGCCGAGCGCGTCGACTTCATCGCCGTCCCCGTCTCCGATCTCGAGAGAGCAGACGCGTTCTACGGCGAGACGCTCGGCCTCGCGCGCAATCCGAACACCTCGGGCGAGCGCTGGGTCGAGTACGAGACCGGCAACCTGACGATCGCACTCTCGACGTTCGGCGGCGGCATCGGCATCCGCGTCCCCGACGTGGACGGGGCGCGGTCGGAGCTCGCGGGCGCCGGCGTCGAGTTCGGGATGGACACGTTCGACTCCGGTGTCTGCAACGGCGCTCCGTTCGTCGACCCCGACGGCAACCGGCTGCTCCTGCACAGGCGCTATGCGCCGCTCGAGCCCTTCGAGGCCGCGGTCGGCGACGTTCAGCGGACCGACTTCGTCGGCGTCAACGTCCGTGACCGCGCCGCCGCCGACGAGTTCTACGGCGGCACGCTCGGCCTCGAGCGCAACCCGCTGTCGAACGACGACTGGCCCGAGTACGAGGTCGGGAACGTCTGCCTGATCACGAGCACGCCGGAGCAGAAGGACGACGAGCGTCACGCCTTCGCCGGCGGCTACGAGCCGGAGTTCGCGATCGCGCTTCGTGTCCCCGGTGTGGCCGCGTCGATGGACCGGCTCCGTGCAGGCGGGGTCGAGTTCCAGTTCCCCGAGGTCTACGACGCAGGGGTCTGCCACATGGCGTTCTTCGCCGACCCCGACGGCAACGCGCTGATTCTCCACCATCGCCACGCGCCCTATCCGGACGGGTCGCAGCCGTGATCGTCGAGCGCACCGACTTCGTCTCGGTGCCCGTCACCGACGTCGAGCGGTCGACGGCGTGGTACCGCGACACCCTAGGCCTCGAGCAGATCGGCGAGGGCGGCTGGCCCGAGTTCCAGCTCGGCGAGAACGTCAGCCTGTACCTGATCGATCTGGCCAACGTCGGCCGGGAGTTCACCGGCCCCCACACCGCCCACATCGCGCTGCGCGTCCCGGACGTGGGCGAGACGCGGGCGCAGCTCGAGGGGAGGGGCATCGAGTTCGACGGCGACATCTTCGACACCGGGGTCTGCCACATGGCCTTCTTCCGCGATCCCGACGGGAACGCGCTGATGCTCCACCGCCGCTATGCCCCCCATGACCAGGGCTGAGGCGCTCGCCCGCTACCGCGACCTGCCCCTGCCGGACACGACGCAGGAGGCCTGGCGCTTCACGGACCTGAAGGGCTTCGACCCCGATGCGTTCGGCTCCAACGGTTCTTCGGGGACAGCGCCGAAGACCGGGACTGTCCCGACCACGATGCTCGACATCGACGTGGCCGGAATCGCCCACGTCTCGGAGAAGGGCATCGAGATCGAGCGCGCTCCCGACGGCGTAATCTTCGAGCCGCTGATCGACCACGAGCGGCTCGGCACCCTCGTCGGCGCCGACGACAAGTTCACCGCCCACAACGCGGCCAGCTGGGAGCACGGGCTGCTCGTCCACGTGCCGAAGGGGGTCGAGCTCGAGCAGCCCCTCTACGTGCGGGTCGCGAATTCGAACCCGGACGGGTCGACCTTCTGGCGCCTGCTCGTGATCGCGGACGAAGGAGCGCGCTTCACGCTGATCGAGGAGTACGCGTCCGCCTCGCCCGAGCTTGCGGCCTACTCGAACGCGGCCGTCGAGCTGTTCGTCGAGCAGGGCGCGAAGCTCGAGTACGTCTCGCTCCAGAACCTCTCGCGCGGCACCTGGCACTTCGCCACCCACCACGCCCGCGTCGAGCGCGACGCCGAGCTCGACTGGGTCGCCGGCGGCTTCGGCTCCCGCAGGGGCAAGACACGGATCCAGAACGACCTCGCCGGCCCCGGTGCGACCTCTCGCGTGACCGGCGCCTACTTCGCCGACGGCGACCAGCATCTCGACTACGACACGTTCCAGGAGCACATCGCCCCGAGCACGACGTCCGACTTCGCCTTCAAGGGCGCGCTGCGCGACGAGGCGTCGACGGTCTGGCGCGGGATGATCCGCGTCGAGCAAGAAGCGCAGAAGACCAACGCGTACCAGGAGAACCGCAACCTGCTCCTCTCCCCGGCGGCGCACGCCGACTCGATCCCGGGCCTGGAGATCCTCGCCAACGACGTCCGCTGCACCCACGGCGCCACGCTCGGCCAGGTCGACCGGGAGCAGCTCTTCTATCTGATGTCCCGCGGCCTGTCGCGCTCGGAGGCCGAGCGCCTGATCGTCCGCGGGTTCTTCCAGGACGTGCTCGACCGCATCGAGCTCGAGCCGGTCCGCGAGGCGCTCGCCGATGCGCTCGAGGCGCGGATCCCGCAGGGCTAGACGCGCGGCTCGAGGCGGACCCTGAACCGTCTGCTCGGGCGCCAGTGGTACCGGTTGAACTCGGGCGGTCCGTCCCGAACGACCGTCCAGTCGTAGCCGCGGGCGAGCTCGGAGACGAAGGTGCCGGCGAGCGCCAGGGTGAGCGTCTCGCCGATGCAGCGGTGCTCGAGCCGTCCGAACGGCGAGTACTCGTAGCGTGACAGCCGCCGGCCGACGAAACGGTCGGGGTCGAACGAGGCCGGATCGGCGAAGACCTCGGGATCCCGGTGACTCTCCCGTACGCATAGTCGGACGAACCAGCCTGCCGGGACGGTGTGCCCCTCGATCTCGACGGGCTTTAGCACCCGCCGCTGGATGAACTCGCTCTGATGCAGTCGCAGCGTCTCGAGGACGACACGCCGGGCGAGGTCGCCGGATGCGTCCTCGCGAACCCGCAGATACCACTCGGGGTGGTCACCGAGCATCTTCAGGATCCAGTGCAGCAGGCTTGCGACATCGACTGAGGCGGTGCGCAGGACGAGGACGAGGTTGCCCGTGACGTTGGGGTCGTCGAGCACGTCCGGATCGGCGCGGGCGATCGCCGAGACGACGCTCGGCATCGGCTCACGGCCCGCCGCCAGCGCGTCGAGCGCCTGCGCGGCGCCGTGCCGGAGGATCGCCTCGAGCTCGGTTACGATCGCCCGGTACCGTCGCTCCTCCTCCGAGTCCTCCGACCGGAACTCGAGGAACTCGCCCACCGCGTCGTAGATCTCGATGGCACGGCGGCCCTCCGGCGAGGCGTGCTCGATGCCGAGCAGGAGCGGAACGAACGCGGTCACGGTTGCACGGAGGAGGTGCGGTCGTGGGTCCGCACCGTTGCCGTCCGTTGCTGCCATCGTTGCGAGGGCCTCGGCCGCGGCCGCCTCGAGGTCGGGCCGGCGTGCTTCTACGAGGTCGTCCGTCAGGGCCCGCTCGAACAGCCGTTTGTAGTGCCCGTGGTCGTCAGGCTCCATGTTGCGGAGGAAGCCGGCCGGGATCAGGGGGTCGAAGGCGATGCCGACTCCACGCAGGCTCGCGGCGTCGTCGCGAAGGAGATCGGCGGCCCGGCGGAGCCCGTACACGCAGGCGACGGGCTGATCGAGCGTCGGCCAGGTCGTCTTGGTGACGGGTCCGACGCGATCCGCCTGACGGGCCAGGAAGTCCTCGTCGACGAACTGGCGGACCGGGACGAGCGAGAGCGAGCCGGGCGGCACGCGCTGCGAACCGCCGGCGCCGGGCCGCATGAGCCAGAGGCCGGCCAGGGTCCCCGCCAGCGCGACGACGGCGAAGGGGACGAGCACGACTGGTGCGAAGACAGCGCAGGCGGCAGCCGCCGCAACGTATGCGAGGAGATATGCGGCCCGGATCGCCGTAACGCGGGGATACGCACGGGCGAGCTGCGGCTTCGAGCAGGCGTAGGCGAGCGGCCATGGTGCCGCGGCGAGGACCCCGAGGCGCAGCAGTCTGTCCACCGCCTGCCCAGTCTCGCAGGGAGGATCGCCTAGTAGAAGACCGTCCGCGTCAGGTGGTGCGGATAGTGCGTCCGGTGAAACGGCACCCACAATCGCGCGTCCACCTGCGGGACGATCGCCTGCAGCTCCGGCGGGCGTAGCTCGTTCACGCGCCGGGTCAGCTCGTCGCAGGCGTAGATCGTGTGCGCGCGGATCTCCACCTCCCACGCCGAGCCGGCCTCGATCGGCAGGCCTTCGCGGATCGTCGCCTCCAGCTCGTCCGAGTAGCTCGTGATCCCGAGCACGCGCAGCGCCGCCGGGACGATGTAGTCGGCGAACGCGGTCAGGCGCCCGAGATCCTCGAAGTCGGTGCCGCCGGGAAGGGTCGCCTGCAGGATCCAGACCGAGAGCTGCGCGAGCTTCCAGAACCGCACCGTCCCGCCCGCGTAGGTCGCGACGTCGTCGAAGCGAGGGAAGTCGCGCGTCAGCAGCTCCAGGAACCCGCCGCCGTCGTCGTAGAGGCGACGTGGGCTGGAGGCGAGCGCGTTCGAGAAGCGTCCGTCGTAGCGCTCGACGAGCGTCGCGCCGACCTCGCGCCAGATGCGCGCGCGCTCGTCCAGAAGCTGGAGCTCCGACGTGCCGTCGCGGAAGATCCCGCGGAGGTCGTCCTCGGTCACCTCGCTCAACCAGGAGCCGTCGGTCACCGGCACTCCCTCGGCGAGTGCCCGCTGCAGACAGAAGTGCATCCCGTCGGCATCGGCCAGGGCGCGGCCGTCGTGGACGACCTCCCACCGCTCCCGGGTTGCGAAGTCGGTGAAGGCGAAGTTGACGCAGGTCGCGGTCAGGACGAAGTCGACGATCCCGTCGCGGTCGAGCTCGAGCGGGAAGGGAAGGATGAATGCCGGCGGCGGGAGCTCCTCGTACGCCATCCAGCCGGCGTGGTCGGCGAGGCGGTCGAGGTCGATCGAGACGTCTTGCGACGCCTCGACCACCGGGAGCACGGAGTCGAGCACGGGATGGGCCATCGCGGCATTCGACCACAACCGCGCGGGTACGATGGACACATGGCGGTGACGACGACTCCGAAGCTCGACGCGCACAAGCTGCGCGCCGATTTTCCCGTCTTCGAGCAGCCCATCCACGGGAAGCCGTTGGCCTTCCTCGACTCTGCGGTCACCTCGCAGAAGCCGCGGCAGGTGCTCGACGCGATGCGGGACTTCTACGCGACCTCGTACTCGAACGTGCACCGCGGCGTCTACACGCTGTCCGAGCGCGCGACCGAGGGTTACGAGGGCGCGCGCGAGAAGGTGCGCGCCTTCCTGAACGCATCGTCCACGCGCGAGGTGATCTTCACCCGCCAGGCGACCGAGGCGCTCAACCTCGTCGCCTACGCCTGGGGTCTCGACAACCTCGGGCCCGGTGACCTCGCTCTCGTCACCGAGCTCGAGCACCACTCCAACTTCGTGCCGTGGCAGCAGATCGCCCGCCGCACCGGCGCCGACTTCCGCATGCTGCCGATCGACGATCTCGGCGAGCTGCGGATGGATCTGCTCGACGAGGTCGCCGGCGACGCGCCGGTCAAGGTCGTCGCCGCCAATCTGGTCTCGAACTCGCTCGGCACGATCAACCCGATCGAGCGTCTCGCCGCCTGGGCGCATGAGCGCGGGGCGATCATGGTCGTCGACGCGGCGCAGGCGGCGCCGCATCGGCGCATCGACGTCCAGACGCTCGGCGCCGACTTCGTCGCCTTCTCGTCGCACAAGATGTGCGGGCCGACGGGGGCCGGGGTGCTCTGGGGCCGCCGTGAGCTCCTCGAGGCGATGTCGCCGTTCAACTACGGCGGCTCGATGATCCGGTCGGTCAAGGTCGAGGAGACGCTCTGGAACGAGCTGCCGTACAAGTTCGAGGCCGGTACGCCCGCGATCGCGGAGGCGTACGGGCTCGGCGTCGCGATCGACTACCTCGAGGCGGTCGGGCTCGAGGCGATCGAGCAGCACGAGCACGAGCTCGCCGAGCACGCGCTCGAGCGGCTGGCCGAGCTGCCGTTCGTCACCGTCTACGGGCCGCCGCCGGACCGGCGGGTCGGGCTCGTCTCGTTCAACGTCGAGGGCGTCCACCCGCACGACGTCGCGCAGGTGCTCGACTGGGAGGGCATCGCGATCCGGGCGGGCCACCACTGCTGCCAGCCGTTGATGACGCGGCTCGGCGTGGCGGCGACGAACCGCGCGAGCTTCTACCTGTACACGATCCCCGATGAGATCGACCGCCTCGTCGAGGGCCTCCGGAAGGTCAAGGACGTCCTCGGGTGAGTGAGTTCGACCAGCTTTACCGCGAGGTCATCCTCGACCACTACAAGAACCCGCGAGGGCACGGCGTGATGGAGGACGCCGACGCGGAGGCCGAGGGCCAGAACCCGCTCTGCGGCGACGAGGTCTCGATCTACGTCGCCTTCGGCGAGGACGGCGACACGATCGACGACGTGATGTTCTCGGGCCGCGGGTGCGCGATCTCGCAGGCCGCGACGTCGATGCTGACCGAGATGGTCAAGGGCCGGAAGGCGAGCGAGGTGGCCGGGATGCCGAAGGAGGAGCTGCTCGAGGAGATCGGCATCCCGCTGACCCCGGTGCGGCTCAAGTGCGCGATCCTCGGCCTGACCACGCTCAGGCTGGCCCTGCACAAGGGCAAGGGGACGCCGCTGCCGGAAGGGCTCGCGGAGCTCGAGGATCTCGAGCTCCGCTGACGCGTGCCCGAGCTCGACGTGTGCCCGGTCGACGAGCTGCCGCCGGGGGAGATGAAGATCGTCACCGCCGGCCTCGTGTCGGTCGGCGTCTACAACCTCGACGGCACGTACTACGCGATCGAGGACCGCTGCTCCCACGACGACGGGCCGCTCTGCGAGGGCGAGTTCGACCCGGAGACGGGCGTGGTCGTCTGCCCACGCCACGGCGCGAACTTCGACATTCGCAGCGGCGAGGCGCTCACGCTACCGGCCTTCGAGCCGGTGTCGATCTATCCCGTCCGGGTCGTCGACGGGATGGTCAGGATCGAGCTCTGAAGCCGCCGTCGCCTAAGCTGGCGCCATGCTCGACGACCGCGTGCGCGCCGTGCTCGCCCGCCTCGCGGCGGAGGATGCCGACGAGCGAGCCCGCGGCCTCCCCCAGGAGCTCCGCGCGCGTGCCGTGTCGCCGACGACGGGGCAGTTCCTGTTCGCCCTCGTCGCGCCGCAGAACGCCTGCGAGGTGCTCGAGATCGGGGGCTCGCGCGGGTACTCGACGATCTGGCTCGCCGCCGGTGCGCGCATCCTCGGCGGCAGGGTCGTCTCGCTCGAGCACGACCCGGCGAAGTGCGAGGCCTGGCGCCGCAACCTCGACGAAGCCGGGCTGGGCGAGTGGGCAGACCTGGTCGAGGGCGATGCAAAGGAGAACCTGTCGGCGATCGAGGATGTCTTCGACGTCGTCTTCATCGACGCCGAGAAGGAGGACTACGAGCGGTACTTCGAGCTCGGCCGGTCGAAGCTGGAGCCGGGCGGGCTGGTCGTCGCCGACAACGTACTCTCCCACGAGGAGACGCTCGGCGCGTACTCGCGCGCCCGGCAGGCGGACCCCGGACTGGAGAGCGTGACCGTTCCGCTCGACCGCGGGTTGGAGGTGAGCGTCGTCCTCACTCAATCGCTAAAGTGAGATCACCGCGGAAAGGAGGTGGTCCGACTTGAGCGATGACAGTACGGGCAGTGGAGGTGCCAGCCGGTAGGGGCGTGCCCCGGGACCTGAAGAGGGGAATCGCCTAGCCAGCGTAGGGGTTTCGCTGTGAGCGCCGCCGCCCTCGTAGACAGGGCGGACAGGAAGCGCCCCTGCTAGTACAGGCTGGTGACCGAGATACGAGGGCCGCTCCACGAGCGGCCCTCGGTCTTCATCGCCTTCTGAACGACTACGGCCCGGAGCCGGCGTCGAGCAGGCTGCTGATGTCGTAGCCCTTGTCCTTGAAGGCCTGCTGGAGCTGGATCAAGGCCTCGATGGGCTTCGCGCCGAACACCGCGGCGATCGCGGCGGACGGATCCTTCGCCTGCTCGAGCCTCTTCGCGAGCGTGGGCAGGTCGTCGGCGAAGTCGCGTACGGCTGCGATCAGCCGGGTGTGCAGGTCGGCGACGTTCGCCGGAGGGCTCACCGCCTCGAGCTTCCCGGCGAGGGAGCGCAGCGACCGCTGGAGCTTCGGGACGTCGCTCTGCTTCAGGGTCGTCGACGCGCCGACCGACTGCCGCAGCTCGGCGCCGACCTCGTTCGACAGCTGCTGCAGCCTGGCCTGGTACTGCGCCTTCGTCAGCGGCTTGCTCGCCTCCTCGTTTCCGCCGCCTCCGCCGCAGCCGGCGGCAACGAGCACGAGTGCGACGACGAGAAGGACAGCCCTCCGCACGCCGCCGACCTTATCTCACGCTGCCCGCCGCAGCTGCTCGTCGAGCCCGATCGGCTCGACCCCGAACGCTTCCCGCGCCGGCGCAGGGTCACCGACGTTGTCGCCGGCCTCGAGCATCGTCAGCTGGTCGCGGGTGAGCAGCGGCCGGGGCAGGCGCTCGGCGACCGCGGCGCCCGTCCGTGCCAGCGAGATCGGGACGTGGGCCCGGCGCCGGCGCTTCCCGAGCGTGCGCGCGATCCGCTCGTACAGCTCGTTCCAGGTCACACGGTCGGGCCCGACGAGGTCGAACGTCCGGTTCGCCGCCCCGGCCGGTGAGTCGACCGCCGCCGCGAAGAAGGCGGCGACGTCCTCGACCCAGATCGGCTGGAGCCGGCGTTCGCCGCTGCCCAGGACCGGCGTCACCGGTGACCACCGCACCTGCCGGACGAACAGGGGCAGGACGCCGCCGTCGCGGCCGAAGACGAAGCTCGGGCGGAAGACCACGTGCTCGAGCCCCGACTCGCGGACGGACTCCTCCATCGCCCACTTGGCCTGGTAGTACGGGACGAGCGTCCTCGTCTGCTCGGAGACGCCGAGGGCGCTCATCAGCACGAAGCGGCGCACGCCGGAAGCCTTCGCCGCGGCGATCACGTTCTGCGTCCCGCCGGTCATCACGCGGCCGAAGGCCTCCCGGCTGCCGTTGATGATCGCCACCAGGTGGACGACGGCGTCGCAGCCCTCCGCGGCGCGCCGCACGCTCTCCGCATCGGTCACGTCTCCGTGCACCACCTCGCAGCCCCACGCCTTCAGCGTCCCCGCCCGGCCGGGCTTGCGGACGAGGCAGCGGACGTCGCGCTCCTGGGCGCGCAGCGCGTGGACGACCTTCGGCCCGACGAACCCGGTGCCGCCGGTGACGAGGATCACTCCTGGAAATTCCTCCAGTAGCGGCTGGGCGTCGGCCCCTGCTGGCCCTGGTATTTCGAGCCGAGCCCGTCGCTGCCGTACGGGTTCATCGACGGCTCGCTCATCTGGACGAACGAGAGCTGGCCGATCTTCATCTCCGGGTAGATGGTGATCGGGAGGTTGGCGACGTTCGAGAGCTCGAGCGTCACGTGACCGTCCCACCCCGGATCGATGAAGCCGGCGGTCGAGTGGATGAGCAGGCCGAGGCGTCCGAGCGACGACTTTCCGTCGAGCCGGGCCACGACGTCGTCGGGCAGCTTGATCCGCTCCAGCGTCGATCCGAGGACGAACTCGCCGGGGTGGAGGATGAACGGCTCGCCGTCGACCTTCACCAGCTCGGTCAGGTCCTCCTGCTCCTGCTTCACGTCGATGAAGGGGTACCGCGAGTTACGGAAGACCCGGAAGTAGCGGTCGACGCGGACGTCCACGCTGGACGGCTGGAGCAGGCCCGGGTCGTAGGGGTCGATCTCGATGCGACCCTCGCCGAGCAGCCGCTCGATCGTGCGGTCGGAGAGGACCACGCCGCCGATTCTATGTCGGCGGCGTGGTCGGAATCCGATGCCTTCTCCTCTACTCGAGACAGGCGGCGGCGAGGTCCATGACGCCGAACGCCGGCTGGTACAGGTAGCAGCCGACGCGCGGTGAGATGAACTCGCGGATGTTGCCGTTGTACATCGACGCCCAGGGAGCCTGCTCGCGCATGATGTCGCTGTCGAGCTTCCCGTAGGCCTCGTACCGGGGCGGGCCGCTCAGCTTCGCGGCCTCTCGCATCGCGGTGTTGAACTTCGGGACGTTCATCAGCGGGACGTTCACGTTGTTCTGCGAGTGGATGTTGTTTCCGTCCAGCAGCGTGTTGATGAAGTCGACCGGGTCGGGGTAGTCGGCGAACCAGCCGTTGACGACGATGTCGTACGGCTCGTTCGGATCTCCCGTCGCGCGGTTCAGGAGCGCGAACGGCATCGCCTTGACCTTCACGCTGATCCCGATCCGCGCCAGGTCGTTGACGAACACCTGGCCCTGCTGCTCGCCGATCGTGTCGTTCGTCGTGTACAGGTTGACGGTCAGCTCCCGCCCGTGCATCAGCTGCTTCGCCTTGGCCACTTCGGGGCCGTTGACCGGATACAGGTCGAGCTTCTTGTAGCCGCGCAGCGTCGGAGGCAGGATCTGGTTGGTCGGCGTGCCGGCGAGCGCGCCCGCCTGCCGGGCGAGCCCGGGCCGGTCGATCGCGTAGTTGATCGCCTTGCGCGTGTCGAGATCGAGCCGCCGCATGTTCAGGGCCGCGTAGTAGATCGTGTTCGCGGGATGGACGAAGAACTGTGACTTGTTCACCCCGTACTGCTGCGCGAGCCCGCTGATCGCGGCCGGCGGGAGCGGCCCAAGGTCGTAGTCGGCCTGCCCGCTCTTGATCTGGAGCAGGCTCTGGTTCTGGTTCGTGTTCGTCGTGATCGACATCTGGTCGACGTGATGAGGCCGGGTGCCGGCGTAGTTCGGGTTGCTCTTCACCACGATCAGGCGGTTCGGCGTCCGCGAGGCGATGTAGTAGGGGCCCGCGCTCGCCATGTGCGTCTCCTGCGGCGTCGCCGGCAGCTTCAGCGGCACTGCGCAGAAGAAGTTCATCGCCATCCGTGCGACGAAGTCGGGCGCGACGCGCGTCAGCTCGACGGTCAGCTTGTCCCCGTTGACGGTGACGCCCGAAGCGTGCGTCGCCTTCTTGTTGACGACCGCGTCGGCGCCGACGACGTCGCTCAGGAAGGTGACCGCGGGCGACTGCAGCGCCGGGGCGAGGTCGCGGTCGATCACGTGGGCGAACGTCTGCGCCGTCACCTCCTCGCCGGTGTTGAACTTGAAGCCCTTGCGGATGGTGAAGGTGTAGGTCTTGCCGTCGGACGAGACGGCCGGCAGCGCGGTGGCGGCCTCGGGGGTGACGATCGTTCCCGGGAGACCTGTCTTGTCCGGGTAGTTGACGAGCTTCAGGCAGGTGGCGTCGAGGATCGCCCAGCCCGTGTTCTCGTAGTCGATGGCGGGGTCGATCGACTGGACGTCGGTGGTGGAGACGTTGACGCGCAGCGTTCCGCCCCCGGTCGCGGTGGTGGCAGTGGTGGCCGTCGTCTGCTCCTCCGCGTTCTTGCTGCTGCTCCCGCAGCCGGCGAGCACGAGCAGCGCGGCTCCGGCTGCGAACATCACCGCCGACGCGAACAACCGGTTCGTCTTCATCTCCCCCCTCCTTGTGTGGGCAGATACCAATTGTGACGAACGGCTCCCGATCCGGCCGCTGAGCTATCGTGGCTGCATGGCCGCGACCCGTTCGATCGAGCTCCGCACCGAGGTTCCGGGGCCGCGCTCACACGCGATCCTCGAGCGCAAGGAGCGGGTCGTGGCGGCGCCGCTCGCGGTCGCGTTCCCGATCGTGGCCGCGTCCGCGCAGGGCGCGCTGCTCACCGACGTCGACGGAAACACGTTCGTCGACTTCACCGGTGGGGTCGGCTGCCAGAACATCGGTCACTCGAACCCGCAGGTGGTCGCCGCCGCGCAGGAGCAACTCGCGCGCTTCGCCCACACCGACTTCACGATCGTCCCGTACGAGCCGTACGTCGAGTTGGCAGAGCGACTGCTGGAGCGGTCGCCGTTCTCCGGCCCGGCGAAGGCCGCGTTCTTCAACGCGGGCACCGAGGCGGTCGAGAACGCGGTCAAGTTCGCCCGCAGCTTCACCGGCCGGCCCGCCGTGATCGCCTTCGAGGGCGGCTTCCACGGACGGACGCTGCTCTCGCTGTCCCTGACCTCCAAGACCCATCCGTACAAGGCGGGTCTCGGCCCGTTCGCACCCGAGATCTACCGCGTGCCGTTCGCGAACGACTACCGCGGGCCGGACGCCGGCCCCGCGCTCGAGGCGCTCGAGCGCGCGCTCGTCACCCAGGTCGCGGCCGAGACGGTGGCGGCGATCGTCGTCGAGCCCGTGCAGGGCGAGGGTGGCTTCGTCGTCGCGCCGCCGGAGTTCATGGAGGGGATCCGCCGGATCTGCGACGACAACGGCATCGTCATGGTCGTCGACGAGGTGCAGACCGGGTTCGGACGGACGGGGAAACTCTTCGCGATCGAGCACTACGGTGTCGAGCCCGACCTGCTCACCGTCGCCAAGTCGATCGCGGCCGGTCTGCCGCTCTCGGGCGTGCTCGGGCGCGCCGAGATCATGGACGCCCCGGGGCCGAACGCGGTCGGCGGCACCTACGTCGGCAATCCGGTCGCGCTGGCCGCCGCCCTCGCCGTGCTCGACGTCTTCGACGACCAGAGCGTGCTCGAGCGCGGCGCAGCGGTCGGGGAGACGATCAGGGCGCGCATGCTCGGCTGGCAGGAGCGCCACGAGGAGATCGGCGATGTCCGCGGGCTCGGCGCGATGCTCGCGATCGAGCTCGTCCACGACCGCGAGTCGAAGGACCCGGCGCCGGAGCTGGTCTCGGCCGTCTGCGAGGAGGCCTTCCGGAACGGCCTGCTGCTGCTCAGCGCCGGCACGTACTCGAACGTCGTCCGCGTCCTCGTCCCGCTGACGATCGGGGATGCGGAGCTCGAGGAGGCGCTCGGGGTCTGGGAGCAGGCGCTCGAGCGCGTCCTCGACTAGCCCGCTGGCCAGGGCCATCGGCGCGTAGCTGCGCCGGCGCAGGGAAAATCTCCCGAATGGTCGTCGGCGAGGTGGTCGCGGATCGGTACGAGCTCGAGGAGCTCGTCGGCACCGGTGGCATGTCGAGCGTCTACCGCGCGCGCGACCGGCTGCTCGAGCGCCGGGTCGCGATCAAGGTGCTGCACGAGCATTACTCGCGGGACGAGGACTACGTCGAACGGTTCCGGCGCGAGGCGCGCTCGGCGGCGAAGCTCTCGCACCCGAACATCGTCACCGTCATCGACCGCGGCGAGGCCGACGGCCGCCAGTTCATCGTCTTCGAGTACGTCGACGGGGAGAATCTCAAGCAGCTGGTCGGGAGCAAGGGGCGGCTGCCGGTGCGCGAGGCGCTCGAGCTCGGCATCCAGATGGGGCGCGCGCTCGCGTTCGCCCACACGCAGGGGCTCGTCCACCGCGACGTGAAGCCGCAGAACGTGCTCCTCGCCGGCGGCGACGCGAAGGTGACCGACTTCGGCATCGCCCGGTCGCTCGACGTGCAGGTCGGCCTCACGCAGACGGGGACGGTGCTCGGGACGAGCGAGTACATCTCGCCCGAGCAGGCGACCGGC
>Ga0070684_100000698_pt1 | contig 23193 bp, 13 predicted proteins | sample KBSC723LmetaG_FD_65653 | JGI IMG/M metagenome (GOLD analysis project Ga0070684, IMG submission 65653) | Corn rhizosphere microbial communities from Kellogg Biological Station, Michigan, USA - KBS C7.2-3L metaG | ecosystem: Host-associated > Plants > Roots > Rhizosphere ...
TCGCGGCGCTGCTCCTGGTCGGAGAGATCGGCGGCTTTTTCCGGCGCCCACTCGTCGAGGATGGTCGCGCCGAGGCGACTGGCGCAGTACAGCTCGGCCTGCGCACGCGGGAAGGTCAGGCGGCTCGTGCCCACACTGCTCATCCGCTCGAACGGCTGGCGCACCATGTTGGGCGTGGCCCGCCGCAGCGTCTCCTCATACTCGCGCGTCGTGGTGATGCCGGTTGCGGTTAGCACGAGGATTGCCTCGGCCGCGCCATAGGCAACCTCATCCGGGCCTTCCCAGAAATGGCCTTTCTCGTCGTGCGTCTCGAACAAATAGGCGTAGGTTGCCAGCGGCGGCTCTTTGGCGGGAGTGAACTGGCCCGGCTGGGCAGGTGTCTCATCGCCCAGCAGCAGCTCGCGCCAGGGCTGATCGGCAACGCGCTCTTCCTGCGCCAGATGCTCGGCGGGGTCGTGTGGGTAGGTGTTGGTGAGCGCCAGCAACACCCACGACTCGACACTCTCGCTGCGCATCGACTTGCGCACATCCCGCGCGACCTCGATCAGCAGCGGTGAATCGGCGGCGGCGGCGATCCAGACCACCGCCATGGCCCGCGGCACGCTATAGCCGTTGTCGCGGATATGTCCCACAACGGCGTCGTCCAGCACGCCGCGGCGCAGCTGTGTCTCCGGCGCCGAGCGCGCATAGTGCTCGTAGTGCTGGCCGCGCAATCCCTCGGTTACGAGTGTCGGTAATGGGCGGCGATCCATGCTGATGGGCGTATCGTCGGGCAGCGGTCCAGGCTGGCTGGCGACGGCGCTGAGGCCCGGATCGTACCACGCGCCCAGCAGCGCGCCATCGTCGCTGCGCTCCTCGTCCACCGTGAGCAGCGCGATACCTGCCTGGCGCGCGCCATCCAGCCCCGGCAGCAGCATGGAGAGTTGCGCGCCCACCTCGCGGCCACGCTCGCCCACGCAGAGGACGATCGTTGGTCGGAAGCGAATTGGCGTTGAGGTCGCCACGCGCTGCTCCTTGCCCATGTTTGTCTGTGTTTGCCTGATCGTACCGTACCGTAGCCTAAAGGCTACGGCTAATCCTGCGGCGAGTACACCGCTTACCCTTTAGTGTGGTACGCATCGGGCAGGATTAGCCGCGGCATTCATGCCGCGAACCCGCCCAACCACAAACCTTGCCCGCCTGATACTACAAAATACTTCGTCTTGTGAGGGAGACGGAATCACGCCACCCTCATATACGTCCTATAGCTATTTTCGGTTTTCAGCGCTGGTGGTCAGGGGCAATGCTAAAAGCTCGACCCACCACCATTGCTATAGCCACCCGCGCCGCCTCCGCCATATCCGCCCGTACCGCCAGCGCCGCCGCGCGGATACGTTGGTTGTTGCTGCGGATACTGCCCGTTGGATGACGCGGCAGGCGCGGTTGGGGCATAGGCGCTGCCTGGCTGGCTCGTCGCCGCCCAGGTCGGTGCGTCGCCCGCGCCGCGCTGCACAGGTCGGATGATACGATATGGGAGGCTAAGATTAGTCATACCCAACGCATCGGGCTTCATTATCAACTTTTCCATCTCGCCGGAGCTGAAGACGGGCGCGCGGCTCTGGCCGTAGGGGCGCTGGCCCGTTGGGTCGAACCAGTATGATTGGTGGCGCAGGAACTCGCCCATGCTGCTGTTGGCTTCCTGATAGAAATCGGGAATCGTGCCCAGGCTGATGGCGTGCTGCCCGTAGGCCAGTTGCAGCCGGTGCAGGTCAATCGCGCTGGCGAGCATCGGGCTTGCGCCCTCTTTGGCTATCGCACCGAGCCGACTGCGCGCGCGGTCCAGAATCCGCCGCTGGGAGCCGTTCTTCCAGCTCATCCCCATATAGAGGCTGGTGCTGAGCATACCGCTGCCCTCATGCCAGAGCTGCGCCTCGAAGGCCACCAGCTCGCGGGCCAGGCCACCGATGTGTTGCAGGTGGGCCAGCAGGATATTCTCGATCTTATGGTCCGCGCGCTCGCCCGACTCGACACAGCAGACCTCCAGCAAATCGAAGAGATTCATCTCCTCCAGCCGCTTGAGGTAGACCTCGTCACGCAAATACTGGACCAGCCGGTCGCGTAGCTCGTTGCCTGTGCCAGTCGCCAGCGCGGCGTCGGCGCCGTGGCGCGTCTGTATCCACTCGGTGAAGCGCTGCGCATAGGAGGGCAGGTCGCGCGAGGTCATATACTCGTACAATCGCTCGACCGGCGGCGACGAGAGCCCGCCGGTATTCATGCCCGCCATGCCGGGCAGGTCGAAGATGTGGCGGCGGTGGATATGGGTATTGTCTAGCTCGCCGCGCCATGCCGACGACGAGGTGGCCAGCTTCTCCAGGTCGCGCGCCGACTGGTCAACCTCGATATCCCCCTGGAAGCGCTTGACGTGCTGTAGCTCGGCATTGACGGATTCGAGCAGCTTGGTCAGCAGGCGCTTCTTGCGCGTCAGATATTCGTTGCGCACATTGCGCCGCTGGATGCGGTTGAAGTCATCGGTGACGGCAGCGACGTTGCGGTCTTTGGCGCCGGGCAATGGCAGCGGCCTGAGCAGCTTGCGCTGGATCTGGCGGTCGGGGCGTCCCTTGCTGGGCACGTTCTGGTCCTGCACACGGGCCAGCGCGGCGCTATAGATGCGCTTGCGCGTCTCCAGCCGGGCAATCTGGACGCCGAGCGGCTCCAGCGCGGCGCTATAGATGCGCTTCTTCTCTTCCTCTTCCTTCTGCGCCGCCAGCTCGGCAATCTCGTCGGTCGCCTCCTGCGCCTGCTTGCTCAGCCGCGCCTCCAGCATATCGAGCCGGTCACGCCCCGCCGTCTGGAAGCTCTTATCACTGAACGGCGGCGGATCCTCAGGCTGCAGGGCGCGGTCCCACTCTTTGACTTCGTCCAGGTCGCTCGCGCTCAGTTGGCCGCGCGCCTCGCTCATGTCGCGCGCCAGCAGCGGCAGCACCTTCGAGGCGGTCAACCGGGCAAAGGCGGTCGCCGTCTCGATGGCGGGGAAGGCGACCTCCAGCGGGCAGGTGGTGCCGAACATCGTCGGCAGACCGTTGCGGTCGAAGTTGCCGAGCGTCCGGCGGTCTACGGCTTTGGAGCGTTCGAGGAAGCCGACGCCTGAGTTGTTGGTGACGCGCATATAGAGATCGAGGCCGATGATGCGCGCCGCGTCCTCCGCCGAGACCATCGAGGTCTTGCCGAAGAGATAGACCTCGTTGGCAACCGTCTCGCCGCGCACCTCATAGGGCGTCTCCGCCATATATTTGGTGTAGCGCGCGCCGCCCTTATTCTCGCGCACCAGACTGAGCGCGATCAGCTCCATCAGGGTCGCGGTGGCGTTGCTCTTGCGCCAGCTCACATCATTGGTGGTCGCCTCACGAACGTGCTCGGGCAGCAGGCAGAAGATATTCAGCCGATGCTTGAGATTGCGCTGTAAGATGCGGTGTCGCGCCATCACGGCGACATCGCCCAGGATACCGCTGCCGGTCCCGCCGCCCAGGAAGGCGACGATATTCACCTGCACCTCACTCACCGGACGCGCCCCTCGCTCCGGCGGCAGCGCGCCAATGGCGGAAAGAGCCTCTTCGAGCATTTGATCGATCTTGGCGCGGTCAGTTGCGGCGGCGACGTGTCCGTTATTGCGGATGCCACCCGCGCCGTTATCGAACGACTCAGGGATTTTGGTAGGGATGTAGGTATGGGTCGCGATGGGCTGCGGCAACTGGTCGGCATAGACGACGCCATGCGCCACCGAGATGCGCAGGTCGAACTCGCGCAGCACGCCAAGATGCTCCTGGCGGAACTGCTGAATCTCCGCCGGGGGGGAGTCGATATCGAGGAAGACCAGCGCCACTTTCCGCTGGTCGGCGGGCGAGAGATAGACCAGTTGGCGCATCATCTCCAGGGCGGAATACGCCGGGGTGCTGCCCAGAAAGATATTGAGCGATGGCACTGCAATTTGCGACTCCGCCGCTGATCGTGGTCGGTCTTCCGCCATATTTACCGCGTTAAGTGTCGTATCTGTGTCGCCCATGCCCATGTCATCACCCCTGTTCATCATCACATGCATTGCTTACTTCCTGTAGGTCGCTCCCCGCTATGCTATCTGCCAGCGAGGCGAGTGGCGCACAAGCTGGCGGTCAATAATCGTCATCATCGCGTCGCCGCGATTTGCGGGAGCGCGAGCTGGAAGAATAGTCGTCATCGAAGTCATCGTTCCGCGAACGGCTACGCGACGTGCCGCGGGAGCGCGAGGCGCCGTAGTCGTCCATGTCGTCGTAGTCGTCTCGCGAGCGGCGCGATGTGCGTCGGCTGCCACGGTCGCCATAGCCGTCGTCATCATAGTCGTCGCCACGCGAGCGCCGTCCGAAGAGGCCGCGCCGCCCACCACCGTCGTCATCGCCAAAGTCGTCATCGCTGGCCGATTTGCGGCGCAGCAGTCCACCGCGACGCGCACCCTCCTCCTCGTCCAGAAACTCATCGCTGCTGGACGCGCTGACCGTATAGGACATCCCCTCGTTCGTCGTCAGCAGCGACTCCGCGGCTGAGACGGGGCTGGTGGGAACTGGCTCACCAGCAAGCCGGTAGGCCCGCCGCCCGCCGCCATTGCCCTCGACGGTGATGCGGCTGCCACGTTGGAAGCGGAAGATCAGTCCGGGATCGAGCCCCATCTGCTGTGAGAGCACCGTGCCGGGGTGCAGCAGCCCATAGACGCCACGCCGCGCGCGGGAGAACTCCTCGCCGCCTCCGCCGTCGTTGGAGACCAGCCGCCCGAACGGCTTCTGCGAGACGGTGTAGCGGATCAGCAGCACGATCAGCACAAGGATGAAGAGGTAGAGCAGCGTAATCGCCCAGGCGATGGCCTCCTGCACGGGCGAGGCGGGCTGGGTCTTGAGTGCCACCGTGCGGGTGGTTGTGCCGAGATCGCCGTGCGAGTCCTTGAAGCTGCCCTGCGTCTTGAACGTCAGCGCGTACTGTCCGTCGCCGTTCGGCGTGAAGGCCGCCGTGAAGCGCCCATTATCGCCGGTCGAGATGTGCAGCGGAATCGCCGTCTTCGAGCCATCGCGCGTGGCCGAGCCGCTCACGGAAGCGTTGGCATACGGCTTGCCGTCGAGCTGGACCGTGCCGTCGAGCCGCGCGCCATCCACCACCGGATGCCCCTGGAGCGGCCAGCCGCTGAGCCAGGTCAGCACGCCAAACGGCACGCCGTAGATCGCGCGCAAGGCAGGATCCCACGCCGTGACCGTGGTGGCGACAGTGTCGGTGGTGAGCTTCCCGGTGGAGGGGGCGACGAGCAGCGGCGACGGGAAAAGCTCGATGCGCACCAGGCGGTTGGCGCTGGCGATGGTATCGCTCACCTCACGCGCGTTGATCGTGACGTTATAGGTGCCAGCGGGCGCGCTGGCGGGAACCGTAATCTGCGCCGCATAAGTACCTGGGCTGGCGTGGTCGTCCAGCACGAACTCCTGCGTATAGCTGCCGACACTCCCGCCGCTGTAGGCAATCGTGCCGTTCATGCTATAGCGGCTGCCGGTGATCGGCGTGCCGTTGTCGTTGAGCGTCGCGCTGATGGTCAGCGGCTGGCCTAGCGGCACCGGCGTGTCGGAGGCGGGCGCGAGGATGCTCAGGCCAAGGGTCGAGAGCTTGAGGCTATCCATCAAAAAGCGCCCGGAGCCAGTCACATTCAGCTGCCATGCCCCACTCTGCGGGTGGTCCACGCTGAAGATGACGTAATGCGGATCGCTCGAAATAAACGTCCCGGCGACCGCTGGCGGCAAGACCTGGCCGGTGGGCGCGGTCAGCGTGACGCGCGTCGCGGGCGAGTCTTTGACGGCGACGACATCGAAGTGCGAGACGAAGGCGCCGATGGAGAAGTTGCGCGAGACCGTGCCGCCCGAAAGCGCTGTCGGCGGGATGTCATGCGTCACGGTGCGGCCATTGCGCTGGGCGAAGATGCTCACAAAGAACGGCGCGATATTCAACGGCGAGACGCCGCTAACCACGCCGTGCCCATCGTCATAGTAGGCGCCGCCGGTCGCGTTGGCGAGGTCGCTCAGGAACGACCGCAGCGTGCCGTCCGCGCCAAGAGCCACCGTATCCACCGGGAAGTCATGTTGCTTGAACTGCGGCATGAGGTCGCTCTGAATGGCGCTGATCTGTTCGTTCTGCTGTGGCGCGGGCACGCCATCGGTCAGCAGAATCACGGAGCCGGGCAGATGCGTCTGCGCGGTGGCGGTGGTGAGCATCGTCAGTGCGCGCTGGAGGGCATCGTAGGTGGGTGTGGCGGAGTCGGGCTTGCAGTTATGCGACTTGGTGGCGATGGTGTTGTGCAGCTGCGTCCGTGCGGCAAGCGTGGCCATCTCGCTTGGCTCGGCCCATATCTGCGCCAGTGGGAAGTTATGCGCGCCGCCGGTTGGGCCAGTATTATCCAGCCCCACGACGCCGACGAAATCACCCGGCCCGCTCAAATCGATGTAAGCGTTCGCCGCCGAGCAGCGCAGCCCGTCGGGATCGTTGCTCCCCATCGAGCCGGACATATCGAGCACGAGAATGGTGACATGGCCAGCAGGCGCGGTTGCCGCCTGTATGGTTTTATTGGGGGGATGCGCAAGGGCGGTGATAGAAGCGAGCGGAGATAAAGCAGCTACAAGAACGCCGAGCGTCATAACAGCGAGGAGCCGTCGCACTGCTATGCCAGTCCATGATCGTCGTCTGCTCAATATTCGATGCACACGTACTCCTCCGACTCCCATGCGCTGAACAGTACCACACGTACGAACAGGCCGTCAGTAAGTTACATAGAAAGACAGACCCCAAGAAAATGACAAAGTGCGCCAGCCTGTTACAAATGGGTCGCCACTTCCTCCAACTTCCGCAAAAACAGGGTGTCGCCAAGCTGTTTCAGCACGGGCCGTGCCAGCGTGAGTGGGGTGGCGTCGCCGGTCCGTTGGGCCAGCACGATCCGCATGTGTGCGACGAACGGGACCAGTTCGAGCGCCTCGGCGGCCTCTATCGCCGATGCCAGCATGGGCATGTCGTCTCTCGCAAGCGCCGTGGCGATATCCGTCACACAGTGCCAGGCGCTCATCTGGTCGTTGGCATCCTCAGCTCGCGCCTGCGCCAGAATCTCCGCTGGGACCGGCAAGTCGCGCTCGCAGAGGAAGAGCAGGACGAGCCAGAGGCTGAACGTCAGCCGCTGAATGCCCTGCTGGCTCAACGTGATGCGCGAGGGGTCGCCGGTGCGGTAAAGCTGGATGAGCATGTAATCATTGGGGTAGCGCTCAGGATGGAGAAACGTGTCGAAGATCGCGAACGACTCCTCAATGCCCGCGGCATCCTCACGGCAGAGGGCAATCTGGAGCGTACCGATGGAGGCGCTGAGTTGCGTTCGGGGGCGCGCATCCATTGGACCGTATGCCGCTTCGAGGCGCGCCCCGATCTTATCCAGCTCCGCCCACTTGCCGGTGAGCCAGAATGCAATCGTCGCGCCGGAGAGCGCCTCGAAGAGGTAGTCAAACGAGTTGCCTGGGCCAACCTGCGCCAGAGCGTTCCGGATCGTCTGAACGCTCTTCTCAAGCTGGCAAAGCGCTATATACGATCGAACGACCATCGAGGTTGCATCGCCGCGCTCGGAGGCTGGCAACTCTGGCGCGGCCAGTCGCCGTTGCGAGACCATCAGCACATCCGTGAAGGAGCCGTTGCGCAGCGCGAGCAGCGCGCATCCATCCAGCGCCTCGCTAAATGATTGCCAGTCGCCCTTCGCCTCAAAATACGAGACCGCCTCCATCCCATCGGCCATGGTCACTGACGGTTCAATATGCTCATCGATGTCCTGTGTCATGAAGATGTCGGTGACGCGCAGGCGCCAGCGTTCATCGTCATCGGGCGCTTCGGCCAGCAGCTGCTCGGCCTCGCTCCGCAGGGTAACTGTCTCTTCAGGGGTCGGGCGGTTGGCGACTTTACTCCGAAGGGCGATAATTAACAGCTTGCGAATGAGCCGCGCGCCGGTCAGCGTATCATGCGTGACGTCGGCACGCCAGTAGTCGAGCGCCTGCTGGTAGGCGTTCATGGCATTGTCGCCCCAACCGCCGTTGTCGCCCAATTGCTCGTAGAGCCAGGCGTATTTGGTCGCTGGTGCAATGGTGATGGCCGCGTCCAGGTATTCGCGCGCCTCAGTGAATGCGCCTGAGCGTCCCGCCCGCGCCCCCGCCCGTTCGAGCGCGGCCACCGCGCGGGCGACATCAAGCGGCAGATCGAGCGGCACGGCGGACTGGTGCGCCAGCGTGATTGCCTGGCGATAGTGGTAGGCGGAGATCTCAAACGTGCTGGCAGCACTACTCACCGTGCCTGGCCCGGACTGCGTGTCCAGTGAGGAGGCCAGCGCGGCATGCACACGCACCCGTTCGGCGCGAGCGAGCGTGCCATAGGCGACCTCGCGAAACAGCGCGTGGCGAAAGGCGTAGGGGCCCGGCTCGGCCAGGACCAGCAGGTCTTGCTCCACCAGACTTTCCAGCGCCCGCCCAATCGCGTCGGGCGAGTGCTCCGGCAGCGCCGCATGCAGCAGGTGCGCGGTGAACTTCTCTCCCGCGACCGCAGCCGCCTGGGCCACTGCCTGCTCCTGCGGCGACAGCAGATCGAGACGCGCCTGCACCGTGGCATGCACCGTGTCGGGCAGCGCTTCGAGCGCTTTCGTATCCCCGCGCGCCTGCCGCTCGGCCAGCGTCCGCGCCAGCTCGACGGCGAAGAAGGGGTTGCCCGCCGACCGCGCCGCGATAATCTCGCGCAACTCATCGGACATGCCTTCGGTCAATCGGTCCACCAGGTCGCGCGTCTGCGTGTCATTGAGGGGTTGCAGCGTCATGAGGGTCGTATTGCGCTGGCCGCCGCCCCAGTCCGGCCGCCGGTCCAGCAATTCCGGGCGACTGAGCGCAATGATCAGCAGCGGGACGGGCGCGCGCGGACGCATCATCTGTTCGATGAAATCGAGCAGGCTATCACTGGCCCAGTGCAGGTCCTCGATGACGAGGATATGCGGCTGGTCGCGCGCAACCGCCTCGACCAAAAGCCGCCAGGCGTTGAAGCTGCCCTCACGGTCGGTGACACCCTCATTGCCGTCATGTTCGCCACCCAGAAGTTGTAATGCCTGGTGCGCGAGCGTCTTCGCTTCCGCCGCAGTGTGCCCGCTCTTCAGAAATTCGTCGGTAACGCATTCTTGCAGGCTGGTTTCCCCCAGCATCTGCTGCGCCAGCTCGCGTAACGGCGCGAACGTCAGGGTCTGGCCATAGGGCTGGCAGTGCAACCTGGCCGTCTGAAAGCCATCGGCAGGATCGAGCCGGGCGAGGAACTCGTCCACCAGCCGCGTCTTGCCGACGCCCGCAGCGGCAAGGATCGTGAGTATCTGCGGCTGGCGCTCCTCCAATGCGCGCATTTTGAGTACATCGAGCTGGAGCATATCCTGGCGGCGCCCCACGAGCGGCGGCCGTACCGCTGGTTGCCGCGCCTGCCGCCTGAGCAGCGGATAGACACGTAGCGGCTGACTCTTGCCCTTCGCCTCGATCTCGCGGACCGGCCCAAACGCGAACGCAGCGCGGGCCGCCGTGACGGTGCGCTCACTCGCCAGAATCTCGCCGGGGGTGGCATGCTGTTCAAGCCGGGCGGTGATATTGACGGCGTCGCCTGTGATCAGGAAATCGCCACGGCTCATGTCATCGGTGGCGACGACCTCACCCGTGTTGACGCCCATGCGTAGTGTCAGCCAGCGGGCGAGCACGCTATCCTCAGCGATGGCATCGCGCAGGGCGAGCGCCGCCGCCAGCGCCCGCTCAGGATCGTCACCCCAGGCATGGGTTAGCCCGAAGACGGCCATTACAGCGTCGCCGATGAACTTCTCCAGCGTGCCACCGTGATTGGCCACCACGCGACGCGCATGCGCGAAATAGCGTCCCATCAACGCACGCACATCTTCCGGGTCGAGCGACTCGCCCAGCGCAGTTGAGCCAGTGACATCGGCGAAGAGTATAGTGACGAGTCTGCGCTGCTCAGGCATAGATGCGCATCCTTATCCTTCGCTTGTGCAATGCGAACAGCATACGACCTCATTGCTTGAAGTGTCCAGCAGCCCGGAAACAGGCATGTTCTCATGCATCGGTAGCGCCGCCATTGCTGTGCAGTATAGCATGCGTGCGGGGAGACCTCTTTATCGTGGAATATCCGTGGCATACAACGTGGAATAGGAACGGAGAGTCTCGCGCGTTGCAGACGCTAGCGTGTTCATTTTCCCGAAAGGAGCGCCGCCGTGAACGCTGACGCAAGGAATGATCAGACCATCGTGATTGTCGGCGCGGGCCTGGCGGGTGGCAACGCCGCTGTGACGCTGCGCGAAGAGGGATGGCGTGGCCGCATCGTCCTGCTGGGCAGAGAGCCTGGCATCCCCTTTGGCCGGCCGCCGCTTTCGAAGACTTATCTGCGCGGTGAGGAAGATCTCAGCGCCTGGTATGTCAGACCAGCGGACTGGTACGGCGCGCACGCTATCGAGTTCCGCACCGGGGTCAGCGTGGAGCGCCTGGATACCGACCTCAAGCAGCTTCATCTGGCGGGAGGCGAGACGGTGCGCTATGACAGGCTGATCCTCTGCACAGGCGGCAAGAATCAGCGTTTCGAGACGCCTGGGGCGACCCTGCCGGGCGTCTACCAGCTTCGCACGGTCGCGGAGTGCGATGCGATTCGTCAGGCGGCCCAGCCGGGCGCGCGGGCTGTCGTGGTTGGCATGGGATTCATCGGCGCTGAGGTGGCGGCCTCGCTGCGGCAACTGGGGCTCGACGTGACCGTCGTGCTCCCTGGGACGGCGCCGCTGCTCAAAGTGCTTGGCCCCGAAGTCGCCGCGGTGCTGGCGGCGATTCATCGCGAGCACGGGGTGAAACTGGCGACGGATGAGCACGTGACTGGCATCGAGGGCAGTGGCCGGGCCGAGCGTGTGCTGACCGGAACAGGCGCGCGGCTGGATTGCGATCTGGTGGTAGTGGGCATCGGCATCGTGCCAGACGTGGATGCGCTCGCGGGCAGTGGGATTGCCCTGGACAACGGCATTCTCGTCGATGCGCAGTGCCGGACGAATGTGCCCGATGTCTTCGCGGCGGGCGACGTGGCCAATATTCAGCATCCGGTCTTCGGACGGCTGCGGGTGGAGCACTTCAACAACGCCGAACGGCAGGGCCGCGCCGTCGCCCGCGCTGTGCTGGGCGATCCCCAGCCCTATGACTATATCTACAGCTTCTGGTCGGACCAGTTTGAGCACAACCTGGAGTACGTCGGATTCGCCCGAACCTGGGAGAAGATCGTGCTGCGTGGAACCTTCGAGAGCCGGAAGTTCCTGGCCTTCTATCTGACGCAGGACGTCATCCAGGCCGTATTCGGGCTGAACCGGGGCGGCGATCCTGAAATCGAGGCCGACTCCGAGCTACGCGCGTGCCAGGAGCTGATTCGCGCGCGCGTTCGCGTCTCGGATGCCGACCTGGCCGATGAGCGCGTTGACCTGCGGTCGCTCCAGGCCTCCTGAGCGCCCCACCGCCAGCTTTCTGTCACCATGACCGCTCCTCTTTAACCCAGGAGCTGGCCCAGCGGCACGATGGAGTAGCCACGTTGCTCCAGGCCGGTGATGACACTGTCGAGCGCGTACTGCTCGTTGGGGCTGTTGAAGTGCATCAAGATGATTGCCCCGGGCTTGAGGCCGGGAGCATTCAGCACGCGGTTGATGATATCCGCTGTAGTCACGCTGGAGTCCCAGTCGCGTGGGTCAATACTCCAATATACCGTGCGATAGCCGAGTCCCGCGGCGAGATTGCGCACCTGATCGTTATAGTTGCCATAGGGTGGGCGGAAGAAGGGCCGCGAGGTGTGGCCAGCGGCGGCAACGATTTGCTGATCCGCCCGGACCAGTTGGCTACAGATGAAGGCATCGCTGCGAAGTGGATGGATCAGATCAGGGTGATCCACCGTATGATTGCCGATTTCGTCCCCTTCAGCCAGGATGCGGCGTACCACGTCGGGATGAGCCGCCGCGAAGTCTCCCGTCACAAAGAAGGTAGCATGAATGCCACGTGCACCCAGGATGTCCAGATATTCTGTGGCGTGGCCGACATCGCCGCCATCAGAGTCAAAGGTCAGACTGACCCGCATCTGGCTTGTGTTCCCACGCACGATGACCGCCGACGAAGCCGCTCGCACCCCAGGCGCAGGCCTACACACACTCGGCAGCGCGGGGGGCGGTGGAGTCGGCCTCGGTCTGGGGGTGGATGTTGCAGTCGGCCTCGGACTTGGGGTGGGTGATGGCGCGATTGTAGCTGTGGCCGTCGCCGTCGCCGTTGGCCACGGCGTAGCAGTCGGAGACGCAGAACGCGGCGTGACGCCGCATCCGGACGCCACAAACATCATCATCGCTGTTACCGCCAGCGATATGCGCCACAACCGGCGCCATTTCTCGCCCTGCGCGCTCATTGCGAACTACACTTCCATCGCTACGAGCGCATTATTGCTTGCCCTGTGTTCGGCTATGAGCGCGCGCCTCACCGCCACGTTTGCCGATACGAGTGTAGTATTCAGCGCCATAACGCGCCTTCGTCTGCTCCCCGCCCTTCCGGCCAATGCGCGCAAAGTGCTCGGAGCCGTGCTTCTGGCGGACGCTCAAGCCTCCTTTGCGCCCAAGATCCCGGTAGTATTCACGACCATACTTGTCGCGTATGGTCAGCCCTCCGCGTCTCGCCTTTTCGGCGTCAGGCGGCAATCCGGGCCTGTGGCCGCGCCTGCCCAGGCTTTCATGGACGAGATAATACGTTCCCATATCAAACCATCCTTTTGCTAGCGCAACCCCGTCTGATAGCGCCCACTTACAGCTATCTCCATGGCTCTCACGAAAACATCACGTATGCCCTATCGCAGTCTCACAGGCGGCTCACAGTATGGTTGGCTAGCCCGACTTTCATTTGCCTCACTTGCCATGTTTCACACATTTTCAGAGGATGTTTTCAGCGGTTTGTGCTCCTGGTCCACAACCATCCAACAGCGAAGATCGCTCCTGCCAGCCCAGCGGTAGCGCCGAGTATGGGCGCCGTGAGATAGGGCGGCCAATTGATGGAGGTGTTTCCGAATGATGTGTAATGGCCCCCGAGGAACATATACAGCAGGGTCAGGGCGGTAGCTCCCAGAAGGGCCAGTAGCACTCCACGGCTCCATAGCCTCAACCAGCCATGCGCCTGGGCGATGGCGAATCCTATGAGCAGGAACAGGACAACAGCGGCCATGATGAGATAGGCGTAGACGGAAAACGACAACCCAGCGGTGGACAACGCGCATGATCCGGCAACAAGCAGAGCTACAATCGCCAGCGCACTGGCCGAAATTGTGCGTAAGCCCAGCGCTGCCAGACTGATGAGCAAGAGGATGCTTCCAAGGAGAAAGATGAGCGGAGCAAGAAAGAGGTTGCCCATGTAGACATCATTTTGCTGGGCATATGGACTCACCACGAACGGAGTCAGGAAGACGACCGCGCTGAGCATGAGAAGCATGGCCGTGGCAAAGAGTGGGCTAGCCATAACCTGCGCTCGCTGGTCGGAGGTCGGCTTGGTATTCATACGAATCTCACTTACGTCATCGCAATCAGCGCCTGCACTGGCCCCGCCAGGCAAACAGTCTCCATGGCGCTACGCCGTCGGCGAGTGGCGAGGATGATATTTCCTCGCCACCCATCTTCACATCGTGCGCTGTGCGCTCAACTATCTGCGTATTCAACATCAAGCCTACTGCTCGACCAGGATACGATTGTTGACCTGGGTAATGCCTGGCGCTGAGCGCGCTGAGGCTTCCGCCGCGCGCCGTTCGGCGTGGGAGCGTACCGTCCCTTTCAGGGTCGCCGTGTGGCCTTTCACATTGACAGCGATGCGTGCCGCATCGGTCTCCGCGTTCCGCACGAGCGCCCGCTCGATGCGCTCTTTCACATCGGCTGGAGCGGGTTCTGGCTGGCGCACAGTAAGCCCATTGCTGACCCCCCGCACCCCTGCCAGGCGCTGAACCGCGCGCTCGGCAGCGTCTCGCTCGAAGGGGGTCTCAACCTGTCCGGTGAGCGTCACCCACCCATTCGATACCATCACCCGCACGCTCTGAGCAGGGATTTCCGCATCCCAGGTCAGCGCGGCAACGGCCGCATGCGCAAGGTCGGTGTCGGTGCGCTCGGCCGCCGTGTGCAGGTGAACCTCCAGGTCATTGGCCACCGCCTTGACCCCCAGCACGCGGAGCGCCGCCCCCTGAGCCGCCCAACGCTTGGTATAGCTATCAATCTGGCCCGTCAAAGTCACGATGCCATCCTTGACTGTGACTCCAACCTCGTTGGGACGCACGCGCGCATCCCACTCCAGTTCGTCGAGCACATCCTGCTGGATCTGTATGTCACTCCGGGTGGCTGGTGCTGATGTCCTGCTTAGCGTAGTCATGGTCATAAAGCGCTCCTCCTCTACTCCGCTGGCGAATGGCTGGCGTGTCGTTTTCATGGAACGAACCCACAGCCGAAACTCCCGTTATGCTCCTACTGCTCCTGTTCCTGTCCCCTGCCCGACCGACCGCTCATTCCCCTCGAAGAGGGGCTAGCCGCCTTCTTAGTGCGTGGCGCAGGCCGTCAAGAGCTGGTCAATCGCTGAAAGATAGATTTCCCCGAACGGCGGAAACTGTTCAAGCGTATCCCGCAGCACGTCGAGTGACGTCTCTGATCGGATGGCGTACACGGCAAGCTGAATCCACTCGCTTGCCTCAGTGGCGATTGCCCAGGCTCCCACCAGCGTTCCACGGTCAACGTTGGCATAGAGGGTAAGCCTGCCGTTCTCAGGTTGGCGCACAGTCGGCAGGTGCGTCTTCTTCTCGTTCAACTCAACGGCGACCGAGACGACGCGCGCTGCCTCCTCTTCAACCATTTGCGCTGTCGTCCGGCCTGTCACGGCGATTTGCGGGTCGGTGTAGAGGATCCGCGGCACGGAGTCATAGTGGGCCATGTGCGGCTGGCCCAGGACATCATCCGCGGCGATGCGCGCCTGATACTGTGCGATGTGGGAGAGCTGCCCAATCCCTGTTACGGCGCCTATGGCCCATACCCCTTCGGCGGCACGGCACGTCTCGTCGATGATGATTCCTGAGTCTCGATATCGCACACCAGCATTGGCAAGATGCAAGCCTTGTATCCGCGGATGGCGTCGCGTGGCCACTACGAGCCGCTGCGTGTGGATCTCGGTATCATCGTCGAGCGCCACGACGCACGGATGGTCGGCGTCGCGTCCAACATGCACGACCCGCTGTCCCATAACAATCCGGATTCCTTGCTGATGGAGACTCCGTGCCAGGAACTCACCCACCTCGGGGTCTTCATCCACGAGCAGGTGCTCCCGGCGGGTAATCAGCGTGACATCGGCGCCATAGAGACGGAACATCTGAGCAATCTCGACGGCCTGACCCTCTCCTCCCAGAATGACCAGATGTTGCGGGGTAGCCGCCGCGGTCGTGGCCTCTCTCGTGGTCCAGTATCCGATGTCTGACAAGCCTTGTATTTGGGGAATCGCGGGGACTGAGCCAGTAGCGACGACAATATGCGGAGCCTGGAGCCGCTGTACAGCGCCCTCCACATCAACCTCGACCTGATCCTGTTGTACAAAGCGAACCTGCCCATGAATGAATACGCCACCCTCCTGTTCAATAGCACTCACCTGAGCGGACTCATCGAGTGCGGAGAAGAGTATCTCAGATGGTGTAAGACTCCGTGGCGAGGCAATGGCGGGCGACGCGAGTCCGGAGAGCGCTCCGGCTCGCCAGCGAGCATTTGCTGGCCCCAGTAGAGACAGTGTGGGAATCGACGCCCAATAGGCGCACTCGCCGCCAATATGCTCGGCCTCGACCAGCGCGACGCGCATCTTGCCAAGTCGCAGGCGGTGCGCGCAGGTCTCGCCGCTGATGCCCGCTCCGATGACGATAGCGTCAAAGTGCCTGGTCATTGTTCTCCTCCTCCTGTCACGCGATGGCGCTGCTCACAGTTGGCATACCTCACAGTCGTTCTGGAGCCTCGCTGGCAAGACCGATGACATGGTTGATCAGCCTGCTGTGAGCGGTTACCTGAAACCTGCTGTGCCAGTGACCTCTTCTCTCACCTTCGCTTCTTGCCGTCGCAGATGCGTCACGGGCGCAGTGTCCCGCCACACATATCCATCACAGATGCATACCTATGAGCGGTGTTGCTCCCGATAGCTCCAGAAGCGCGCTCGAGATTGGACGCTGCGGCGAAATACATCAGATGCCGTTCTCTGTGGCCAGATTGTGATGAGGGCGCTGTTCAAAGTAACCGTGATGTGATGTATAGGTGGGATGCTTGCCAGCAGAGTGATCTACGTCGCGGTGTGACCATGGGCAACAAACGCGGCACAGGCGACCGGGGATAGTCACGGCTGTTGCCTGCGGAGCGAAGGCTGGCATGGACAGTGCGCATAGCTTCAGCGCGGCGAGAATAGTCGAGGCTGATGAGGCTGATGAGGTGCGTGCCACATCGCGAACCAACGAGTGGTTTATACCAAGAAAGTGTGACGAATATGACTACAAATGCGCCGATACCTGGGACATCGGGTCATGGGGAGCAAGCGCGCATTCTCGTTCCGCTGGATGGATCCGAGCTTGCGGCGATGGCGCTTCCCGTCGCGGAGGGCTTGTGCCGACAGCTTTCGGCGCAGCTCGATCTCGTCTCGGTCCTGTCCCCGGCGGTAATACCTTATGTTGGTGGCGAGCCGTACGTTCCAGGTGAGGTGTACACACGGATCGACACTGAGCGGACGCAGGAGGTTGAGAAGTACCTGGCATCTATGGCCGCTCCGATCCGCGAACATGGCATTGCTACTCATACCCACATCGAGCGGGGCGACCCCGCATCCGGCGTGCTCGATATGGCACAACGGCTTGGGACCATGCTGATTGTGATGACGACGCATGGGCGCACCGGCCTGACACGCTTTGCCCTCGGCAGTGTCGCGGATCGGGTGGTGCGCGGTGGCGCTGCGCCGGTGCTGCTCGTTCGCTCGTTCCCTGAGCCGACTCACGGCCAGGATCTCTCGCACGCGCTCATCCCACTCGATGGCTCGCCACTGGCGGAGGCTCCTGTCTTCTCGCTCGTGCCGCAGCTCGCGGGCACGGTGTTACGCACGATAACGCTGCTGCGCGTAGCCGACCCGCGCGATGGCGAGGGCGGACGCCAGATGTGCGAGAACTATCTCACCGCGGTACGCCAGCGGCTCGTGGATCGCCTTGGAGATCGCGAGTGCGCCGTGAGCGTACTGGTGCGCAGCGGCAAGAATCCCGCGACAAGCATTGTCGAGGCATCTCAGGATGGTGAGTGTGACCTGGTGCTGATGTCAACTCATGGTGAGGCAGGCATCGGACGCTGGGCGTTTGGCGGGGTAACTGATCGCGTCCTGCGGGACGGCAAGTCCCCAATGCTGCTGATGCATCCGGGACGCAAATAGGCGCATCTATGTGGCGCAACACAAAGCGCGACGCTGGCATGTCCATGATGCCAGCGTCGCGGCTTCCCCTACACTACGAATGGCCGGACTGACTTCGCCGCGGCTATTCCTGGACGGTAATGTCAATCATCCGGGTCTGGCTCTCCCCAGCTTTGGGAACTTCCAGTGTCAACACGCCATGCTTGTAGCTTGCCTTGATCTTATCGGCGTTGATCGGCTCCGGTAGATCGATGACGCGCATCATCGCGCCGGTGTAGCGCTCGCGCCGCACGTAGGCTTCTGGCTTCTTGCCCTCAGGAGCTTTGGCCCCTTTCTCCGGCTTCTCGTGCTTCTCGTCGTGCTCGGTCGTTGCGCGAATGGTGATTGTGCTTCCCGTCGCGGTCACCTTGAGATCCTTCGGTTTCACGCCAGGCAGCGCCGCCTCGAGCACATAGTTCAACTCATCCTCGTAGACATCGACCGGGAACCGGCGGCCAATCCCAAAGACATCCATCCTCCAGGTCGGCGAGAAGCTCTCATCCAGCAGGCGATCCATCGCGTCCTGCACCGTCAGAGGCCACATCGCATCGAACGGACTGTATCGCACCATTGACATCGTCAACCCTCCTTCATAGTAGAAACCCAGCTACGCTGGAAGTAGCGCTGCCATACGCCGCGCTCAAGCGTCACTCTGGCACGCGCGTCTCACAGCCTATTCACAATGGCGGGCGAATTAATCAATGGTGTCTCACAGTTTCCCCTGCGCCGTCTTGCCTATTGTCGGGTTACATGGCGCACGCTCGCGTATCGCGGCTCCCACATCGTCTCGCGGATGCGCGCATCGAGGTCGGGTGGCGCAAGTGGCTCAGCAAGCCCCTCATCCACCGCCGCGGCTGCAACAGCCAAAGCGACGCGCCGCGACACCGTGCGTACCTCTTCGAGTGGCGGATAGAGCGCCTGACCGGGGCTGCTTCGCGCGGGAGAACAGGCGCTGAGCGCACGCGCCGCCGAAACGAACATGCTATTCGTGACCAGTCGAGCGCCGGAGGCGATAACGCCCAGACCCACCCCTGGGAAGATGAACATGTTGTTGCACTGCCCAATCTGGAATGTGCGTCCGTCATAGATGACATCGGCGAAGGGGCTGCCTGTCGCCACAATGGCCCGCCCTTCGGTCCACGCGATCAGATCGGCGGGCGCCGCCTCGCTCTTCACGGTGGGGTTGGAAAGGGGGAAGATGATGGGTCGCTGCGTGCGGCGAGCCATCTCGCGCACGATAGTCTCGCTGAAGGCGCCGGGTAGCGCTGCCGTCCCAATGAGGACCGTCGGGTGTACCGCTCTGACGACATCCTCCAGAGAGAAGTGGCCGGGCGTAGCTATCTCCCAGCCGGCTACGCGGTCGTACGGCTGCGCGTAGATGCCTTTGGATGCGTCAAGATCGCTACGACCATCGTGCACCAGCCCGTGGCTATCTACCAGCCAGATCGCGGCGCGCGCGTCACGCTGGGTCATCCCTTCACCAACCATCGCGGCAACAATCTGCTCGCAGATGCCCGTCGCGGCGGAGCCAGCGCCAAGGGCGACGATGCGCTGCTCTCGCAGGGTTGATCCGACAACATCCATCGCGGCAAGCAAGCCAGCCAGAGTCACCGCGCCCGTCCCCTGGATGTCGTCATTGAAGGAGCGCACATCCTCGCGATAGCGATCCAGCAGCCGTCGGGCGTTATCTTTGGCGAAGTCCTCCCATTGCAGCACCGCATCTGGAAAAGCGTTCCTGGCGCCCCGAACGAACGCTTCGATGAATGCGTCATACGCAGGTCCGCGTACCCGCTCGTGGCGCCAACCAAGATAGAGAGGGTCATTCAGCAGCGTGGGATTATTTGTGCCTGTGTCCAGCATGATCGGCAGCGTCGTCGCGGGATGGATGCCCGCACAGAGCGTGTAGAGCGCCAGCTTGCCCACGGGTATGTCCATGCCGCCGAGGCCGAGATCGCCCAGACCAAGAATGCGCTCGCCGTCAGTCACGACGATGACGCGAATGTGGCGGTGGCTGGCGTTGCGCAAGATCGTCTCGATATCGTCCCGCTGCGGGTAGGAAATATAGAGGCCGCGCGCCCTGCGATAGATGTGGCTGTAGTTTTCGCAGGCCTCGCCTACCTCGGGAGTATAGACGATGGGGCTCATCTCGCGAATGTGTTCCTGAAGGAGGCGGTAGAAGAGCGTCTCGTTGCGGTCCTGTAGGGATGCGAGGAAGATGTAGCGCTCAAGATCGCTCGTCTTGCGCCGGTAATTCTCATAGGTGCGGGCAAGCTGTTGCTCCATCGTCGCGACGTGCGGCGGCAGTAGACCAAGGAGGCCTAGCTCGCGGCGTTCGGCCTCGGTAAAGGCGCTGCCCTTATTGAGTAGCGGGTTTTCCAGCAAGCTTTCTCCAGTGAGCGTTGTCTCGGCGATGGAATCGTCCTCTAACTTTGGCGCCATCGCATGCCATCCCCTATACGTTTCATCCTCAATCATAGGAATCACCTCGCGCTCTACTTCAGAGCCCAGCCCGCAAGTTACCTGTAATACGACCGTGATAATACTGCCCTTGCTGTACCACGACAATATCACGAACGCATACCGCGCAAGCGCACCGAAAATCACGAATGAAGCACAATGTGCCCGCCTGCCGCAATGTATGCCGAGCGTGCGCGCTTTGTGACAGCGCTGTGAGCATTGACCTGATGACCAGTGACGAGGTTGTGAGGTCGCCAATTCATGCTGTGGTGCAGAGACGCAAGTATGCCCAACAGCTCGCGAGATCCTGGATTGCTGAGCTTGAGCGGCTGGCCAATAATAGCGAGGAGAGCAACCATGCCACGCACCTGGATGATGATCGACGGGAATGAGGCAGCGGCCAGCGTGGCACATAGACTCAGCGAGATCATCGCCATCTATCCCATCACTCCGTCTACCTCCATGGGAGAGTTGGCGGACGCGTGGTCGGCATCCGGACGCCCGAACCTCTGGGGTACGGCGCCGCTGGTCATCGAAATGCAGTCAGAGGGCGGGGCCGCCGGGGCGATTCATGGCGCGCTACAGACGGGCGCCCTGGCGACGACCTTCACGGCATCGCAGGGACTGCTGCTGATGATTCCCAATATGTACAAGATCGCGGGCGAGTTGACGCCGGTCGTCTTTCATGTGGCGGCCCGCTCGCTAGCCGCGCAGGGGCTCTCGATCTTCGGCGATCACTCCGACGTGATGGCGGCACGTGCAACCGGACTGGCGATGCTCTCGTCGAGCTGCGTGCAGGAGGCGCATGACCTGGCGGCAGTGGCGCACGCGGCGACGCTGGCGGCGCGTGTTCCGTTCATTCATTTCTTCGATGGCTTTCGCACCTCGCATGAAATCAATAAGATCGAGCAGCTCACCGATGACGATTTACGCGCGCTGATCGACGACGACCTTGTGCGGGCGCATCGAGCGCGAGCACTCTCGCCCGATCATCCCTTCATCCGCGGCACAGCACAGAATCCCGATGTCTACTTCCAGGCGCGTGAGACGGTGAACCCCTACTACCTGGCCTGTCCAGAGATCGTGCAGAGCGCGATGAATACGCTGGCTGGCCTCACCGGTCGGCAGTATCATCTCTTCGAGTATGCGGGCGCGCCCGACGCCGAGCGTGTCATCGTCATCATGGGGTCGGGAGCCGAGACCGCACGAGCTACTGCTCGCTATCTGAGCGAGCGCGGCGCGAAGGTCGGCGTTGTCACTGTCCATCTCTATCGCCCGTTCTCGGTCCAGCATTTCATCCAGGCACTGCCACCTACCGTGCGGTCTATTGCCGTCCTCGATCGCACGAAAGAGCCGGGTAGCGCGGGCGAGCCACTCTATCTCGACGTCGTCGCGGCGCTCGCGGAGGGGCGCGTTCAGGGTTTTGCCAGCTATGAGGGATTCCCGCGCGTGATTGGCGGGCGCTATGGGCTCTCGTCCAAGGAGTTCACCCCCGCGATGGTGCAGGGCATCTACGATGAATTGGGCAAAACGGAGCCAAAGAACCACTTCACAATCGGCATCACCGACGACGTGACGCATACCAGCCTGACCTACGATCCAGCGTTCTCCATCGAGGAGGATGAGACGGTTCGCTGCGTCTTCTGGGGGCTTGGCTCCGACGGCACGGTTGGCGCGAACAAGAACTCGATCAAGATCATCGGCGAGGGTACAAATAACTACGCCCAGGGCTATTTCGTCTATGACTCGAAAAAGTCTGGCTCGGTGACCACCTCGCATCTGCGCTTCGGCCCACACCCCATCCAGGCGCCGTATTTGATCGACCAGGCCAACTTTGTCGCCTGCCATCAGTTTTCCTTCCTGGAGCGGCTGGATGTCCTCAAACAGGCGAAATATGGCGGCATCTTCCTGCTGAATTGCGCCTTTGGCCCGGACGAGGTGTGGCCTCGCCTGCCCGTCGAGGTCCAGCGGACAATCCTTGAGAAGCGCTTGCGGTTCTATGTCATTGACGCGGACCGTGTCGCGCGTGAGACTGGCATGGGCGGGCGTGTCAACACGATCATGCAGACCTGCTTCTTCGCGATCAGCGGCGTGTTGCCGCGTGACGAGGCGATTGAGGCCATTAAACAGAGCATCAAGAAGACCTATGGCAAGCGCGGCGAGGCGGTGGTGCAGCGGAACTTCCAGGCGGTCGATCAGACGCTTGCTCATCTCTGTGAGGTCAATGTCGCGGCGGCGCAGGCAGAGGCGCATGCGGCGATACCGCCAGCTAACGGGGCAGCAAGGTCACAAAGCATGGTTGGCGTGCCGTTGCCGGTACTCACGCGACGACCGGCGGTTCCGGCGGAGGCGCCCGCGTTCGTGCGTGATGTGCTCGGTCCGATGATCGTCGGCGAGGGTGATAGCCTGCCGGTGAGCGCGCTGCCAGCTGATGGTACCTACCCATCTGGCACGGCACGCTGGGAGAAACGCAACATCGCCGATGAGATACCAGTCTGGGAGCCTGACCTGTGCATTCAATGCGGCAAGTGCGCTTTTGTCTGCCCGCACGCGGTCATTCGCGAAAAAGTGTACGATGCCGCTGCCCTTGAAGGCGCGCCAGATTCCTTTGTGGCGGTGGATGCGCGCTTTAAAGAGTTTCCCGGCATGAAATACACGCTGCAAGTCTCGCCCGAGGACTGCACCTCGTGCGGCCTCTGCGTCGAGGTCTGCCCGGCGAAGGATAAGAGCCAGGTAGGGCGCAAAGCGATCAATATGGCTCCGCAGCCACCAATTCGCGAGCGCGAGCGCGTCAACTGGGATTTCTTCCTGACGCTGCCAGAGATCGAGCGCGCGAAACTGAATACGGCGGCGGTCAAAGACACGCAGCTTTTGCAGCCACTCTTCGAGTTCTCCGGCGCGTGCTCAGGATGTGGCGAGACACCGTACCTCAAGCTGATGACACAGCTCTTCGGCGACCGCGCCCTCGTCGCCAACGCCACTGGGTGTTCGTCGATCTACGGCGGCAACCTGCCGACGACGCCATGGAGCTGCAACATCGAGGGTCGTGGTCCCGCGTGGGCCAACTCGCTCTTCGAGGACAACGCCGAGTTCGGGCTGGGCATGCGCGTGACACTCGACAAGCAAGGGGAATATGCGCGCGAGCTGATCACGGCGCTGGCGGAGCACATCGGCCAGG
>Ga0070684_100000699_pt1 | contig 23127 bp, 21 predicted proteins | sample KBSC723LmetaG_FD_65653 | JGI IMG/M metagenome (GOLD analysis project Ga0070684, IMG submission 65653) | Corn rhizosphere microbial communities from Kellogg Biological Station, Michigan, USA - KBS C7.2-3L metaG | ecosystem: Host-associated > Plants > Roots > Rhizosphere ...
ACGATTCCGGCGTCGTGCCCGTAGATCCAGGCGACCGCCTCGATCGACCAGTCGGTCGACCGGGTCGCCATCCGGCGGTCGCGCTCCTCCTGCTCCGGCCCGTCCGGCAGGTGGAAGCGGACCTTGTTTTGAGCCGACAGCGACTGGATCTTCGACGCGCGCGGGAGGCGGACCGCCTCGTACCGCCGGAAGGCGGCCTCGACGTCGGGCGTCCCCGCGAGGCACGCGGCCAGCGCGGCCCCGTCCTCGATCGCCTGGGCCGCTCCCTGGGCCATGAACGGGAGCATCGGGTGGCAGGCGTCGCCGAGCAGCGTCACGCGCCCGCTCGACCAGCGCTCCAGCGGCGCGCGGTCGAAGAGCGCCCAGACGAACGTCTCGTCGACGCTCTCCACGATCCGCCGGATCTGCGGGTGCCAGCCCTCGTACGCGGCGAGGGCGTCGGCGACCTCGCCGCGGTCGGTCCACGACTCGCGCTGCCACGTGTCGTGCTCGACCAGCGCGACCCAGTTGAGCAGCCGTTCCTCCTGCACGTAGTAGTGGACGAAATGCCTGCCGGGCCCCATCCAGACCTGCGCCTCAACCGGGATCCGGAGGTCGGCGACCCGCTCCGCCGGGATCAGGCCGCGGTAGGCGATGCACCCGGTGAACCGCGGGCGCTGCTCGCCGAGCAGGAGCCGCTGCACCGTCGAGTGGATCCCGTCTGCACCGACCAGGGCGTCGGCCTCGACGGTGGAGCCGGTCTCGAACTCCAGCGAGACGCGGTCGCCGTCGTCGGCGAAGGAGACGAGCCGGTGGCCGACGTGCAGTCGGTCCGGCGGCAGCGAGCGCACCAGCGTCGCGAGCAGGTCGGCCCGGTGCGTCTGGTAGTGCGGGAATCCGAACGCCTCGACGACCGTGTCGCCGAGCGGCGTGTGCAGGAGCGTCCGGCCGTCGTCCCAGCGGCGCTGCCGCCACGCGAGCGGCCGTACGCCCATCCGGGCCAGGGCGTCGGCCAGCCCCAGCCGGTGCAGGATCCGCGACGCGTTCGGGCTCACCTGGATGCCGGCGCCGACCTCGCCGAACTCCTGCGCCTGCTCGTAGACCTGGACGTCGAAGCCTCTCTGGAGCAGCGACAGCGCGGCGGCGAGGCCACCGATGCCGCCGCCGACGATGCCGACCGAGAGGCGGTCGCTCACCTCACGTGCGGCAGGACCTCGCTGCTGAAACGGGCGAGCTGGCCGATCCTGTCTTCCCCCCAGAGCTCGAGCATGACGTGGGTGCAGCCTGCCTCGCGGTATTCCCGGATCGCGGCGACGCAGTCCTCCGGCGTACCGGCGATCGGCTTGCACTTGTCGAGGATCTCGTCCGTGACCGCCGCCTTCGCGGCCAGGCGGCCGCCCTGCTCCATCGCCTCGGCGACCGGCCGGATCTCCGCCTGCGTCAGGCCGGCGCACTCGAGCAGCGTGTCCGCCGCGCCCTGGATGTTCTGGACCTTGTTCGCCAGGTACATGCCCGCGATCTCGCGCGCGCCGTCGCGGCCACGGTCGCGGTCCTCGTCGATCGAGGCGACGATCGTGCAGCCGAGGTCGAGCGAATCGGGATCGCGGCCGGCCTTCTCCAGCTCGCCCCGGACGTGGCGGACGAACGCCGGCGTGGTGATCGAGGCCGTGAGCAGGCCGTCGGCCGCCTGGGCGGACGCGCGCAGCATCATCGGCCCGGTGCCGGCGAAGTAGAGCGGCACGTCCCAGCGCGGCGCCTCGGCGTCGTCCTTCAGCGCCGGGACATGCGCGGAGAAGACCTTGCCCTCGACGTCCACCGCACCGCCGTCGAGGACGCCGCGGATGATCTCTGCCGCCTCTTTCATCGCCGCCACCGGCTTCGAGTCGATGTCGGCGTGGCGCATGAAGATCTTCGAGACCCCGAGCCCGAGGTAGAACCGATCCGGACCCGCCGCCTCCTGCGTCACGCGCGCCTCCATCGCGATCTGGATCGGGTGCCGCGTGAACGGCGAGATGATCCCCCAGCCCACCGCGAGCCGCTCGGTCTCGCGGGCGACGAGGGGGGAGAGCGCGGTCGACGAGCGCGCCTCCATCGAGTGTTTGCGCCACCACGGGTACGCCTCGGCCAGCCAGATCGTGTCGAAGCCGCCCTCGTCCATGGCGCGGGCGTGCTCGAGGATCTCCTCGAGCGGCTCCATCGTCAGCTGCATGACGCCGATCCGGAAGGGCGGGGACATCGCCCCGCGATCCTACGCTCTAGCGCTTCGAGCCCTGGCGCAGTGCGGAAGCGAGATTCTTCCGCGTATCGTCGATCAGCCGGAGGACGGCCTGTTCGGCAGCGTCCGGGTCGCGCGCCTCGATCGCCCGCACGACGGCGAGGTGGCGGCGGGCGGCCCGGGGATACGCGTGGGAGCTCGCCGACGAGTACGCGAAGACCGTTCGCAGTACCGCCGTGAAGACATCGTTCATGTGCTCGAGCAGCTCGTTCCGGCACGCCTCGAGCATGAGTCTGTGGAACCGGAGGTCGGGCTCCATGAAGGCGTCGAGGTCGTCGACTGCAGCGGCCATCGCCTCGCACGCCTCGTAGAGCGCCGCGATCTGGGCGTCGGTGGCGCGCTCCGCCGCGAGGCGGGCGGCGGTTGGCTCGATCATCCGGCGAAGCTCGAGCGCCTGACCGAGGAAATCGGCGTCCGGGCCCGCCTCGATCTGCCAGGCGAGGACGTCGGGGTCGAGGAGATTCCAGTCCCGCCTCTGCCGCACGCGGGTGCCGACCTTCGGTCGTGCCTCGACGAGCCCCTTCGCGGCCAGCACCTTGATCGCCTCGCGCACGACGGTCCGACTCACGTCGGGCTCGGTGAGGGAGCCGTTGTCGGGGAGCGTGTCTCCCGGCTTCAGCTCGCCTTCGAGGATCCGTACCCCGATCTCGTGCACGACCGCACCATGCAGGCCTCGCTTCGGGTAGGTCCGCCGTTTAGTCATACGATAATTCTATAACTAGACATCTCCGGTAACCGGTGTTAGATTCGCGCCTCGGCGCGACCGTACGTGCATCCGGAAGGAGGGATCGAGAGTGAAACGAGTGCTGCGAGTCGCCGTGCCGACTGCCGCTGTGGCGGCCGTCGCCGTCGCTGCGGCCCTGTTCCTCGGCGTCGCGAGCAACGGGAGCGCGTCGCCCTACGCGGGGAAGTGGTGCAGCGGGCAGAAGATCGTGTTCTTCCCGGGCGGGCCTGCCGGCGGCGTGTTCGCCGTCAACGTCTACAACGGCGCCAGGCAGGCGGCTGCCGACCTCGGTGCCAACGTGCGCTACGTCTGGTCGAACTGGGATCCGGAGACGATGGTGAGCCAGTTCAAGTCGGCGATCGCCACGAACCCGGCCGGTATCGCGGTGATGGGCCATCCCGGTGACGCCGCCCTGAAGCCGTGGGTGACCAAGGCGGAGGCCAAGGGCATCATCGTCACCAGCCAGAACACCGAGCTGCCGACGCTCTTCCACGCCTATCAGGCGAAGGGCTTCGGGTACGTGGGCCAGAACCTCTACGACTCCGGCGTCCTCCTCGGCCAGTCGGCCGTCTCCCAGCTGCATCTGAAGAAGGGCGACCGGGCGATGGTCTGGGGACTGCTGTCCCAGCCCACGCGCGGCCTGCGCACGAAGGGAGCGATCGACGCCCTGAAGAAGGCCGGCCTGAAGGTCGACTACATCGAGATCAACAAGCAGACGAACGCCGACCCGGCTGCGGGTATCCCGACCTTCACCGCATACGTCAGCTCGCATCCCGACGTGAAGCTGGTCGTCACCGACCACGGCGGTCTCACCGCCACCGCTGAGACGTATCTGAAGGCGGCGCACAAGGGTGCGAACGACATCGGCATCGCCGGATTCGACCTGTCGCCTGCGACGATCAAGGCGATCCAGGGCGGGTGGACCGATCTGGTCCTCGACCAGCAGGAGTGGCTCCAGGGGTACCTGCCGATCCTCCAGACCTGCCTGACGAAGGTCTACAAGTTCGCCGGGCTCTACATCGACACAGGATCGGGAATCATCAACAAGGGCAACGTCGCGCCGCTCATCCCCCTCGTCAAGAGGCTGATCAGGTAAGCGGAGGCCCGACGCGGGATTCGCGAGGAGGGCGGCGGTGCACGAGTTGCGTCGCCGCCCTCTGCGAAACTCCGGAAAGCGTCCATGGAGACGGCGACGACGACCCTCCTCGAGCTCGAGCAGATCTCGAAGTCGTTCGACCACGTCCGAGCGCTGCAGAACGTCAGCCTTACGGTCGGGGTCGACGAGATCGTCGGCCTGCTCGGGGACAACGGCGCCGGCAAGTCGACGCTGATCAAGATCATCACCGGCTTCCACGCGCCCGACACCGGCACGATCAGGTGGAAGGGCGAGGAGGTCCATCACCTCTCGGTGCAGCGCGCCCGTGACCTCGGGATCGAGACCGTCTACCAGGAGCGGGCCCTGGCCGACCAGCAGTCGCTCTGGCGGAACATCTTCATGGGCCGCGAGCGGACGAACCGCGTCGGGCTGCTCGACGTGCCGGGTATGCGGGCCGAGACCATGACGCTGATGCAGGAGTTCCTGCGCTTCACCTCCCAGGCGGTCACGCCCGACTCGTTCGTCGGGACGATGTCGGGAGGCGAGCGCCAGGGCGTCGCGATCGCCCGTGCGCTCCATTTCGAGGCCGAGCTGGTCATCCTCGACGAGCCGACGATGGGGCTGTCGGTGACCGAGACGAGGAAGACGCTCGACTTCGTGCGCGGGATCAAGGACGCCGGCAAGGCGTGCATCTTCATCGACCACAACCTCTTCAACGTGCACGAGATCTGCGAGCGGGTGGTCGTCATCGACCGCGGCAGCGTCGCCGGTGAGTTCCGGCCGTCCGAGATGAGCGTCCACGAGCTCGTCGAGCAGATGCGGCACGTGGCCGAGACCGGCAGGCTCCAGGGGGCACCGGCGTGAGCCGGGTCGAAGCCGAGCCCGGGCTGCAGGCTCCCACGCCGACGAAGACGCCGTCCGCGGCGTGGCACAAGACCTTCCCGGTGCGGTACGGGCTCCAGCTCGGCACCTTCGCGATGGCGCTCGTGCTCTGGACGGTGCTCGCGATCGGTGCGTCGGAGACCTGGCTGCACTTCGACATCTACAGCTCCCTGATGTCGTCCGTGCCGCTGACGGGGATGATCGCACTCTCCCTGACCCTCGTCGTGATCGCCCGGGAGATCGATCTCTCGTTCGGCTCGGTGATGGCCGTCGGCGCCTGGGTCTTCGTCTCCGTGGGGCAACCGGAGCTCGGCCTGCTCGCCGGGCTCGCCGCCGGCCTCGGCGTCGGCCTCCTGAACGGGCTGATCGTCGTCCGTTTCGGCATTCCCTCGCTCGTCGCCACCATCGGCACCTGGTTCTTCTGGGGCGGGATCGTGGTCTGGAGGACCGGCGGAAAGGGGGCGGGCACCGATTTCGCGAGCGGCTTCGTGCAGAGCCTGCTCACCGGCCGCTGGCACGCCATCCCGGCCGAGTTCTTCTGGATGCTCGGGATCGCGATCGTGCTCTGGGTGCTGCTCAATCGGCACCGCTTCGGCGCCCACGTCTACCTGGTCGGCGACAACGAGCAGAGCGCCCGGATGATGGGCGTCCGCTCCGACCGGGTCCGGGTGTCGGTGTTCGCGCTCGTCGGGATGACCGCGGCCTTCGCGGGCATGGCCTCGACACTGGAGACGAACTACTTCTGGCCGACCGTCGGGAGCGGCGCGATGCTGCCGACGGTAGCGGCGGTCTTCCTCGGCGGGACGTCGATCTTCGGCGGCCGCGGGACGATCTTCGGGACGTTCGTCGCCGCGTTCGTGATCGGCGCGATCGAGCCGGGGATCGTCTCCCTCGGCTGGACGGGCCTGCTCACCCAGGTGATCTACGGAGCCGTCATCGTCGGCGCGCTGATCATGCAGTCGCTGGTGAACCGACGATCGCGCTAGCGGTGAGCCGCTTCGCGGACGGTCGCCCCCAGCTCCGTCAGGAACTCCGGGCACGGTCCGAGTTCGGCGTCGACGCGCCGGGTCAGCGCCCACAGGTCGTCCCGCTCCTCGACAGGGGCCGCACGGACGACCCGTTCGACGTCGTCGACGAATGCCCGTCCGGTCGCGAGCCAGTCGAGCGCGTCGGCGCGCTCGAGCAACGGGTAGTGGGCCGTGAGCAGCAGCTCCGGCCGGAGTGCTTCCAGCCGTGCGATCGTCTGCCGCAGCGCGGCCCGGTTCGTAGCGCGGCGGGATCAGCTTGCTCCCGTCGCGGCCGCGGATCCCGTCGGGTCGATCACCGCCGCAGGTGTGGCCCCGAGGCCGGTGCCGACCAGGATCGAGCGGTCGCGGCCGGCGACGACGTACTACATGAACCGCGCGCCGAGGTCGCTCTCGATGTGATGAATGCCGCCGGCGATCTCGGTCACGGTCGAAAGGAGGAGGTTGGTGGCAACGATCCGGAACGCTGACTACGGCCCGGGCAACGGGCGCCGCTCGAGCGAGTGGTTCGACCGGCGCGACCTCGACGGGTTCCTGCACCGGTCCTGGCTGAAGTCGACGGGGGTGACGAACGAGACCTTCCGCGGCCGGCCGGTGATCGGCATCTGCAACAGCTGGAGCGAGCTCGTCAACTGCAACGTGCACCTGCGCGGCCTGGCCCAGGCGGTCAAACGCGGCGTCCTCCAGGCGGGCGGCTTTCCGCTCGAGTTCCCCGTGATGTCGCTCGGCGAGTCGCTGATGAAGCCGACGACGATGCTCTACCGGAACCTGATGGCGATGGACGTCGAGGAGTCGATCCGCGCCTACCCGCTCGACGGCGTCGTCCTGCTCACCGGCTGCGACAAGACGAACCCGGCGTCGATCATGGGCGCCGCCAGCGCGAACGTCCCGGCGATCGTCGTCACCGGTGGGCCGATGTTGAACGGACGCTGGCGCGGCAAGGAGCTGGGCTCGTGCTCCGACTGCTGGCACTACAACGAGGAGCTGCGCGCCGGCCGGATCACGGAGGCCGAGTTCGAGGAGATCGAGAACGCGATGTCGCGCTCGAACGGGCACTGCATGACGATGGGTACTGCCTCGACGATGGCATGCGTGACCGAAGCGCTCGGGCTGACGCTCCCCGGCGCGGCCGCGATTCCGGCCGTCGACTCGCGCCGCGCACAGGTGGCCGAGGCGGCGGGCCGGCAGATCGTCGAGCTCGTCGACGGCGACCTGAAGCCGTCCGACGTCCTGACGCGACCGGCGTTCGAAAACGCGATCCGCGTCCTGCATGCGATCTCCGGCTCGACGAACGCGATCCTGCACCTGATCGCCTACGCGGGGCGCGTCGGCGTCGATCTGCCGCTCGACCTCTTCGACGATCTCTGCCGCTCGACGCCCTGGCTGGTCGACCTGAAGCCGGCGGGGAGGCACCTGATGGAGGACTTCTACTACGCGGGCGGGCTGCCGGCGGTGATGGCGCAGATCGCCGACCTGCTCGACCTCGACGCGCTGACCGTGACCGGCAAGACGCTCGGCGAGAACCTCGCGGAGGCGCCCACCGAGATCGTCGATCGCGAGGTCATCCGCGCTGCCGACGACCCGCTCGACGCGGGCGGCAGCCTCGTCGTGCTCCGGGGCTCGCTCTGCCCCGACGGAGCGGTGATGAAGATCTCCGCGGCGGATCCCAGGCTGCTCCGGCACGAAGGGCCGGCGGTCGTCTTCGAGGACATCCACGACCTCGCCGGGCGGGTCGACGACGACGGCCTCGACATCGACGAGAATTCGGTGATGGTGCTGCGAAACGGCGGTCCGGTGGGCGCTCCCGGGATGCCGGAATGGGGTCACCTCCCGATCCCGGCGAAGCTCTTGAAGCGCGGTGTCACCGACCTCCTGCGCATCTCCGACGCGCGCATGAGCGGGACGTCGTACGGGGCCGTCGTGCTCCATGTCGCGCCGGAGTCGGCCGTCGGCGGACCTCTGGCGCTCGTCGAGACAGGCGACCGGATTCGCCTGGACGTCGAGGAGCGGCGTCTCGACCTGCTGGTCGAGGAGCAGGAGCTCGCCCGCCGCCGCGAGGCGTGGCGGCCGCCGGAGCGCAAGGACGACCGCGGCTACCGGCGGCTGTACGAGGACCGCGTGCTCCAGGCGAACGAGGGCTGCGACTTCGACTTCCTCCGCGGGCGCTCGCCGGTCGTCGCGGACGCGGTCACGTACCTGTGAAGGTCCTTGTCACCGGCGCGCACGGGAAGGTTGGCCGCGCGCTCGTCCCGGCGCTGATGCGGGCGGGGCACGACGTGCGCGCCACCGATCTCACTCTGCCGACCTGGGACCGGCTCGAGGATCCGCGAGAGGCGGAGGACTACTGGCAGGTCGACCTGACCGACGTCGGGTCCGTCGACGCGCTGGTCAGAGGCTGCGATGCGGTGGTCCACACCGCCGCGATCCCGCAGCCGCTCCATCACGCGCCGAGCGTCGTCTTCGGCAACAACCTGATGGCCACCTTCAACCTGCTGGAGGCGGCGATCGCGGCTGGCGTGGGCCGCTTCGTCAACTTCTCCAGCGAGACGGTGCCCGGGTTCATCTTCGCCCACCGCCCGTTCGAACCGGACTACCTGCCGATCGACGAGGATCATCCGGTCCGACCGCAGGACTCGTATGCGACCGCCAAGTGGTTCGGCGAGCTCCTGATGGAGCGAGCGCCGGAACGGGCGGACATCGCCACTATCTCGATCCGACCCTGCTGGGTCCAGGACGTCGCCAGCTATGAGCGCAACCTCGGCCCGATCGTGCGCGACCCATCGGTGCTGATCGGCAACTTCTGCTCGTACGTCGACGTCTACGACCTCTGCGAGGCGACCGTGCTCGCGGTCGAGTCGGAGCTGCCGGGCCACGAGGTGTTCTACGTCGCCTCGCCGGACACGATCGGCGGCCACGCGCTCGAGGAGATCGTGCGGCGTCACCACGGGTCGAGGCGGGTCGAGCTCAGGCCGATCGATCGCCCTGACGCCTCTGCCGTGGATTGCTCGAAGGCGCGCCGGGTTCTCGGCTGGGAGCCGAAGCGCTCCTGGCGGGACTACCTCGACGCCGACGGGCGGCCGAAGGAGGGAGCGGGCGCGCCGTGGTGATGCGCAGGCTCGGCCGCGCAGGCCCGGAGATCAGCGCGCTCGGCTTCGGCACCTGGGCGCTGGCGGGCCGCTACCGGTTCGGCTGGGGCGCGGTCGACGACGACGAGTCGGTCGCCGCGATCCGGCGCGCCGTGGAGGCGGGCGTCAGCTGGATCGACACCGCGCCGACGTACGGCGACGGCCACTCCGAGGAGGTGGTCGGCCGGGCGCTGGAGCCGTTCCGGGCCGGGGAGGACGTGCTCGTCTTCACGAAGTGCGGCCGGCCGTGGCGCGGAGGCGAGGTCTTTTTCGACCTGCGGCCGGAGTCGATCCGGGCGGAGTGCGAGGACAGCCTGCGGCGCCTGCAGGTGGAGCGGATCGACCTGTTCCAGTTCCACTGGCCGGACTACGGCACCGGCACTCCGGTCGAGGAGTCGTGGGGGACGATGGTCGAGCTGGTCGAGGAGGGCAAGGTGCGCTGGCTCGGCGTCTGCAACTTCGACGTGCCGCGCCTCGAGGCATGCGAGGCGATCCGGCACGTGGACTCGCTGCAGCCGCCGCTCTCGCTCCTCAACCGCCATGCGCGACGAGAGCTGATCCCGTGGGCGCACGAGCACGGAACCGGTGTCATCGCCTATTCCCCGATGGCCTCCGGGCTCCTGACGGGCTCCTTCAACCGTGAAGGGCTCGACCGCCTGGCAGAGGACGACTGGCGCCGGAAGGCGCCGCCGTTCCAGGAGCCGGCGCTCTCGCGGAACCTGGCGCTCGTCGACACGCTCGGGCCGATCGCGTCGCGACTCGGTGTCACCGGCGCGTCGCTTGCACTGAGCTGGGTACTGGCCGTGCCCGGGGTGACGGGCGCGATCGTCGGCGGTCGTCGCCCGTCCCAGCTCGACGACTGGCTCGGCGCGGACCGCCTCGAGCTGGACGGACGGACGCTGGCCGAGATCGACTCGGCCGTCCAGGCGGCGAGCGCGGGAACCGACGAGGCGCCTCAGCCGCCGCCGGTCGTCCCTCGCCCGACGGGCACCTGAAAAACCGGGGTCGGCGACAGCCGCCGGGCGGCGCTAACGCGGTGCTAAACGCGGGCTTGTATCGGCCGTCACGTAGGAGTAGCGTCCGGCGTGGCAGGCACGGCGTCGAGCACCAAGGGAGTCGAAATCGTGTTTGGCATCGGCAGTTCGGGCACTCGGACGCTCTGCTGCTTGGTCGCCGTCATGGCCGGCGCAGGCATTGTCGGCGGAGCCGGCGCGGCGTCCCGTCAGGCAACCGACCCGTGTGGCATCCCCATCGCAGCGCCGGTCTGGATCGACTACGCCGAGGGCAGCGTCGCTCCCGACGTCCGCGCGCTGTTCGCGCAGCCCGGCGTCGTCGTCACGGCGAGCGGCACGGTCATCCCGAAGCAATTCCGCGACAAGGGCGCGGCGACCACGTACTTCGAGCTGCATCTGCCGACGCTGGCCGGCCAGCCGACAGATCCCAGCGACCCTGGATCGATCGACGCGACTGCGGATGCGCTGTTCCAGCGGGCGTCGGCCTCGACGGCGTGCGCGACGCCGGTGATCGCGCTCAACGAGCTCTTCGGCGAGTCGCTGAAGACGCCGTGGTCGCCGTCGAACACGACCTACCGGGCGAACGTCCTCGAGCTGATGAAACGGCTCCACGACCGCGGCGCGCGACCGGTGCTGTTCGTCCACGGGGATCCGAACACCGACGGCACCGCTGCCGACTGGTGGCGCCAGGCGGCGAGTGTCGGCTCGATCGTCTACGAGCTGTACTTCAGCGGCGCCAGGCTCTCGGAGCTCGGGCCGGTGCTCGGGGCACGCCGGGTACGTGAGGGCGGGCGCAGCTTCGTCGCGCAGTTCCACGGGATCGGCATCCCCGAGGGCAAGCTCGGGATCGCGCTCGGGTTCCACTCCGCGCGGGTGGCCGGGATCGGCGGACGCCAGGGCCTCGAGCCCGTCGAGGCATGGCTGCGGGTGGTCAAGTGGCAGGCGATCGCCACGGCCCAGGTGGCGAAGGAGACCGGACTGGGCTCGATCTGGTCCTGGGGCTGGGCGCTGTTCGGGGCAGACGACCCGGACAAGCTCGTCACCGCCTGCGCCTACCTGTGGGCGCGCGACCCGAAGCTGTGCGACGCACCGACGAAGGCGGGGCCTGCGTTCAACGCGTCGCGCACCGAGGGGCAGATCCTGCTCCCGGCCGGCGCGACCTGCACGTTCGACGGCGGGACGGTGTCCACTTCCGACGTCGATGGGCTCGCCGCCGTGCTCCACAACCGGCACGAAGCTCTGTCCGCTGCCTTCTCGAGTGCCGTGCTGCAGTCCGGGGCGGCGGTCCCGGACGCGGCCGTGGCGAGTGCCGAGCAGGCGGCGATCGCCCGGTTCCGCGGCGGGCGCCGCGGGTTCCTGGAAGCGCTGACCCGATCGCGCGCGACGCTCGCGGTGGCGCGAGAGGTGATCCGGGACGAGCTGCGAAGGCGTGCGACCGCGCAGAAGCTCGCCTCGTCCGGCGGGGGAGAGACGACGCTCCAGTGGACCGCCGAGCACGAGGCGAGCGCGGTCGCCACCGCGATCTGCCTGCACGACGACCTGCCGGGCGGTGGGGACTTCCCGATCTCGGAGGACAGGGAGGTCGGCGTCGTCCCGGTGCTGGCCCGACTCCGTTTCCTGTTCGGCGATCGTGCCGCTCCGGCCCGGCCGTCCGCGCCGGTGGCCACGTCGGGCGGCGCGGGCATCGTCGCGCTGAGCTGGTCGTACGGAGCGGAGCCCGACCTCGCCGGCTACCGCGTGTACCGCTCGACGGCGAGCGGCGGTCCGTACCAGCCGGTCGGCCCGTTCCTCGACCGGCCCGCGTTGATCGACAGCATCCCGCGCGGGACGACCGCGTACTACGTGGTCCGCGCTGTCGACACGTCGGGCAATGCGAGCGCTCCGTCCGCCGAGGTCGCCGCTACGACCGGGTGAGCGCTGTTCTCCGGGCGCCGGCGGGTTGCATTCTCGCCCCGGCGGGCAGACCGTCCCAACCTCGCTCTGTTCCAATCAACCCGGAAGGGAGGACGTGATGTCAGTTGCAAAGGTGATCGAGGTGACGGCGAGCTCCCCCGAGAGCTTCGAGGACGCGGTTCGCACCGGCATCGAGAAGAGCGGCGAGACCCTGCGCGAGATCAAAGGCGCCTGGGTGTCGGAGCAGAAGGTCGACGTCGAGAACGGCGCGGTTACCGCCTACCGTGTGACCCTGCGGATCTCGTTCGTGCTCGAGTAAGGGCGGCGCCGGCATCGAGCCGGCGCCACCGCTCGACCAGCTAGTGGTGCACGGCGCGATCGAGCCCCTTGGCCTGCTCGACCCACGCGGCCACCTGACTCTCGCTCGGCATCGCGCGAACGAGGTTCTTCTGCTCGTTGGTCTTGCCGAGCTGCTCGGTCAGGTTGGCGGGGTTGCGCGTCGCGAGCTCGACGACCGAATCGACGCCGGCCGCTTCGAGCAGGTCGGCGTACTCGCTGCCGACGCCGTCGATCCGGTACAGATCGGCGTGGTTCACCCACTCCAGGATCAGCGCCGGTTCGACCCCCGTCCGTGCGGCCAGGTCGGCGCGCCCCTGGGGGCTGCCTCCAGCGGCCAGGAGGCCGTCGACTCCGGAGATGCCCGCCGCTGCGAGCTTTTCCGCGTAGGTCGGCCCGATTCCCTCGATGTCGGCCAGATCAGGCATACGAACCTCCGTTCTCCGACGTTGCCCGCCACGGTATCTGTAGCGCACTCTCGGGCCGGGCGCTCGAGCGGGGACCGGCTCACTCGTCGGCGGCCGGCGAGGCGGTTTCCTCGGCGCCGCTCGGGCCGTCGGCCTTCGCCTCGGCCACCTGGTCCTGCAGCGCGTTCAGCACGTTGCCGACCTGCTGGTTGACGATCGGCTGGAAGACCCGCTGGCCCATGCTCCCGATCGGGCCGGCGACGCGGACGTCGGCGACCCACTCCATGTGCGTCCTGTCGCCGTCGGGCTTGAGGTTGAACTCGGTCTCCATCGCGACGATCGCGCCGACGCCCTGGCCCTTCGAGGCGAGCTTGGCGTACTCGATCGGCCGTTCCTCGAGCTTCTCGAAGCTGAAGTTCAGCTTCAGGCCGCCCATGCCGAGCGGGATCTTCACCGACGCTTTCCAGTGCCGGTCGTCCTGGATCTCGAAGCTCTCCACGCCGGGGAGCAGCTTGGCCATCTTGGACGGGTCGTTGAGGACGTCCCAGACCAGCTGGGCCGGGGCGTCGAACTCCTTGGTGCCTTCGACTTTCACTGAGTGGTTACCTCCACGAGAGCCGCCGTCTCCTCCGGGGCCTGGAGCATGCGCCAGACCCGCTCGGGCGGGTTGAACGAGTCGTTGACCACCGCCGGCTTGCCCGCGGCGCGCAGCGCGTCCTGGATCGCCGCGCAGATCGCGTGGATCGCGGCGCCGCCGCCCTCGCCCATGCCCTTCGTGCCGAGGGACGAGAACGGCGAGGGGCTCTCGATGTGCCCGGTCTTGATCTCCGGCAGGTCGAGCGCGTGAGGGACGTGGTAGTCGTAGAAGTTGGACGTCAGCAGCTGCCCGTACTCGTCATAGGCGAACGTCTCGTGCAGGGCGGCGCCGATTCCGTGGACGGTGGCGCCGTGCACCTGGCCCTCGACGATCTGCGGATGGATCCGGATGCCGCAGTCGTCGACCGCCGCGTAGTCGGCGAGCTCGACCTCGCCGGTCTCCGGGTCGATCTCGACCACGCAGGCGTGGATCTGCGTCGCGTAGGTCAGGGTCAGATTGCCGAACTTCCTTTCCTTGTCCGGCAGCTCGAACGGCGGCACGTAGACGTACCGGCAGTTCAGCGTGATGTCGCGCAGCTCGGGCGGGATCGCCGCGTTGTTCGCGTTGATGATCGCGCCGCAGGCCATGAACGGGAGCGCCGCCTCCGGGTTGTCCTTGCGCTTGGCGAAGCCGCCCTCGAGGACGATGTCGTCGGGGTCGGCGCCGCCGAGCACCCCGCCGGCGAGCCGGCGGAGCTCGAGCGAGAGCTTCTCGGTCGCGCCTTTCACGGCCTCGAGGCCGGTGACCGCGAACTGGCTCGCGTACGTCCCCGAGAAGCCGGCATGCGAGTTCCAGTACGAGTCGTGGCCGGGCCGCACGTGGATCTGGTCCGGCGAGACGCCGAGGATGTCGGCCGCCACCTGCGACGCGACCGTCTCGTGGCCCTGGCCCTGCGGGACGGTGCCGAGCGTCAGGACGATCTCGCCGAAGGTGTCGAGCTTGATCGTCGCCACCTCGTTGTTCCCCGAGAACTGGAGCTCCGGGTTGAGCAGCGTCGACTGGCCGAAGTTGTTCGTGCCCGAGTCGAGCGTCGAGCCGATCCCGATGCCGATCAGCTTCCCGTTCGCGGTCTGCTGGCGCTCGCGGGCGGCGTCGTAGTCGATCAGGTCGAGCGCGATGTCCAGGCAGCGTGCGTAGTCGCCGGAGTCGTAGACGCAGCCGTTCGGCGTCTCGTAGGGAAGCTCCTCGGTCTTGATGTAGTTGCGCTTGCGCACCTCGACCGGGTCGAGACCGAGCTCGTGGGCGACGATGTCGCAGATCCGCTCGGTCAGCCACAGCTGCTGCATCCGCGAATAGCCGCGGTTGGGCGCCACCGGGCTCTTGTTCGTCACCACCTGGGTGAAGTCCACGCGGATGTTCCGCCAGCGGTACAGCCCGGGCGTGACCTGCGCCCAGATGATGCAGCCGAGCGGCTCATACCGTGGGAACGCGCCGCAGTCGTCCAGCGCCTTCACCTTGAACCCGAGCATCGTGCCGTCGTTCTGCACCGCCACCTCGATGTCGTGGAACCAGCGCTCGTTGCCGTGCGCGTTCGCGGTGTGCTGGTCCGTGCGCCACTCCGTCCACTGGATCGGCCGCTTCAGCTTCCGCGCCAGCAGGCAGCACGCGGTCAGGTACGTGTGCGTCGTGATCTTGTTGCCGAACGCGCCGCCGATGTCCTGCGTGACGAAGCGCAGCCGGTCCAGCGGCACCCGCAGGGCCGGCCCCATCCAGATCGCCGCCACGCCGGGCATCTGGTGGTTGCAGTGCAACGTGAACTGCGCCGTGCCGCGGTCGTACTCGACCAGCGCCGCCGAGCACTCCAGGGGCGTCGACGAGAACCGGTCGAAATGCAGCTCCTCGATCTTCACGACCCGGTCCGCGGCCTTCAGCGCCCCGTCGATATCGCCCCAGTCGAACCGACCCGACCAGACCACGTTCGTCCCGGCGTCGCCGTGCAGCACCGGCACGGTCTCGTCCTGTGCCCGGCGCGCGTCCACGATCACGTCCAACGGCTCGTACTCGACCTCGACCAGGTCCGCCGCGTCACGCGCGCGCTCCCTCGTTTCGGCCACCACCGCGACCACCGGCTCTCCGATGTGCCGCACCCGGCCGACCGCCAGCGCGTAGTCCTTGATTCGGCTCCCCGGCTCCGTCGTCAGCTCGAAGAACGGATCGGTCAGCTCCGCCACCTCGTCCGGCGTCAGCGTCCCGTACACCCCGTCCAGCGCCTCCGCAGCCGAGACGTCCACAGACACGATCTCCGCATGCGCATACGGCGAGCGCACGAAATGCACGTACCCCATCCCGTGCCGCTTCACGTCGTCGGCGAACACGCCCTGGCCCTGCACCAGCCGGCCGTCCTCTTTGCGCGGAATCGACTTGCCGGAGGCGTACCCGACCTCGAGCTCGACCTGGGTCTCGTGTGCGGTCTCGGTCACGTTTCGGTTACGGGGGACAGTCCCCCGGACACGGCCTGAACGGCCTTGACGATGTTCACATAGCCGGTGCAGCGGCAGATGTTCCCCTGGATCGCACGGCGGATCTCCTCCTCGCTCGGACGCGGCGTGTGCGAGAGCAGGTAGGTCGCGCTCATCAGCATCCCCGGCGTGCAGTAGCCGCACTGCAAACCGTGGTGCTCGTGGAAGGCCTGCTGGAGCGGTGTCAGCACGCCCTCGTCGCCGGCGAGACCCTCGACCGTCGTAATCTCGGTGCCGTCCGCCTGCGGCGCGAGCAGCATGCAGCTCTTCACCGCCGTGCCGTCGAGCAGGACGGTGCACGCGCCGCAGTTGCCCGTGTCGCAGCCGACGTGGGTGCCGGTCAGGTCGAGGTCGTCTCGGATGAAGTGGACGAGCAGCTTGCGCGCCTCGACCTCGCGCTCGTAGCGCTCGCCGTTCACGCTCACGTTGATCGTGTGGTCGCTCACGCTGCATCCCTGATCGCGCGAGCGGCGAGGACGGCGGCGAGGTGGCGACGGTAGTCGGCGGAGGCGTGGACGTCGCTCGGCGGGTCGAGGTCGGCGCTCTTCACCGCGTCGGCGACTGCGGTCTCGTCGGCGCTGGCGGTGATGACCACCGGTGTGGCGGCGACGCAGCCGATCGCGATCCGCGCGTTCCCGCCGGAGACGGTCGCGGCGACGCTGACGATGCCCGTTCCCTCGCGACCGAGCGTCGCGCTCGCCCAGCCGTCGCGCGCGTCGCCCTTCGCCGGGACGCGAATGGCCGTCAGGAGCTCCCCGGGATGGACGGCGGTGGCGAACACGCCCTCGAAGAACTCGTCCGTGGTCGCAGTGCGGTCGACCTCTGCGCTGCGGATCGTGAACTCGGCCTGGAGCGCGGCGAGCAGCGGCGGGAAGTGGTTGGTCGGGTCGTTCGAGCAGACGTTGCCGCCGATCGTGCCGCGGTTCCGCACCTGGACGTCCGCGATCGTGCGCGCGACCTCGGCGAGGATCGGCCGGGCGGCAGCGACCTCGGGCGAGCCGACGATCGCCGCGTAGGTGGTCATCGCGCCGATGGTCAGCGCGCCGCCGTCCTCCCGGATTCCGCGGAGCGCCTCGATCCGGTTCAGGTCGACCACCAGCTCCGGCGAGGCCACCCGGGTCTTCATCACGTTGACGAGGCTCTGCCCGCCCGCGAGCGCCCGTGCATCTTCCTGCGCGGCCAGCAGCTTGACGGCGTCGTCCACGGAATCGGGGCGTGCGTAGTCGAGCTCTCGCAGCAGCATCGCCTGGCGAGTCTAGTCGGCGAGCAGCGGGCGGTTCCGGCGAAGCGCGTCGAGCACGCGGTCGACGTCGTCCTCGACGTTGTAGAGGTGTAGCGAGATGCGCAGGTTGGCGTCGCGCTCCGAGCACGTGATCCGCTCGGCGGCGAGCGTTTCGACCAGCGCGCCGACATCGGTCGAGCGGACGCAGACCAGCGGGCCGCGGCGGGCAGGATCGCGTGGGGTGGGGACGACGGCGCCGAGCTCCTCGAGGCCGTCGATCAGCCGCGTGGCGAGCCCGGCGACGTGTTGCTCGATCGCGTCGGTGCCTGCCTCATCGACCAGCGACATGCCGGCGAGCCCGGCGTAGATGTTCGGAACGGGCGGCGTGCCGGCGTCGAAGCGGCGGGCATCGGCCGCGGGCGAGTAGTCGGAGATGTCCATCCGGAAGATGTCCTCGTCGGCGAACCAGCCGGTCTGGCTCGGGAGCAGGTCGGGAAGCAGTCCGGTGCGGACGTAGAGGAAGCCGAGCCCCGACGAGCCGAGCAGGTATTTGACGGTGCCGCCGGTGGCGAAGTCGACTCCAAGTGCGTGCGCGTCGAAGTCGATCGCGCCGATCGCCTGGTAGGAGTCGGCCAGGCAGAGAGCGCCCTGCTCGTGCGCTAGGCGGGCGATCTCGGCGACGTCGTTCCGGTGGCCGGTGCGGTACGAGACGGTCGTGCAGCAGACGAGCGCGGTCCGCTCGTCGATCGCCTCGGCGAAGCGCTCCGGCGGAATCGACCCGTCTGCCTCCGGCCGGACATGGACGACCTCGGCGCCGCGCAGCTCCTGCGCATGGGCGATCTGGCCGACCGTGGGGAACTCGTACTCGCTGATCACGATCCTCGGCCGGGCGCGCAGGTCGAGCGCCGAGACGATGCCGCTGACGCCCTGCGTGACGGAGGTGGTGACCGCGAGCTCACCGGGCGCGGCGTGGAGCAACCGGGCGAACGCGGCACGGGCGGCGTCGGCGCGCTCCACCCAGACGCCCCATTCGGCCCCGTTCTCGTCCCAGCCGGCGAGGTACTCGTCGTACGCGGCGCGGACGCGATGCGAGAGCGCACCCTGCGAGCAGGAGTTCAGGTAGGTGGTGTGCGCGAAGATCGGGAACTCGGAGCGGATCCCGGCACCGACCCTGGAGGACGTGACCGCCACCGTCCAATAGTAGGGACTGTCCCCGGAACGGCCGCGTTCAGCTTGTCCGTCCGCCCTGCCGGACGATGGCATCAAACTGTGGACGAATCGTGACGTTCCTGTAGGGGGTCTGACCCCGTACGGAAACGTCACGAACTGTCCACAGGCGCCAGACTGCTTCGCTCCGCCAGTCTGTGGACTGACCGACACGGTTTTGACGCGGGGTCTGACCCCGGAACCGTCCCTAACGGACAAGGCGAATCTGCGCCCGACGGAGGCAATCGCCGGCCGCAGCCGACATGCGCGGCTGCGGCTCGCCGCGGCTGCTGCAGCACCACCGCATGAAATCCTCACGTCCGCGAAACGGCCGGATTTCGGGCGGCTGTTATCTCCCCAGGTAGGCCTTGCGCAGGTCCTCGTGCTCGAGCAGCTCCGACGCCTTCCCTTCCAGGACCAGCCGCCCGGTCGAGAGGACGTACCCGCGGTCGGCGATCGACAGCGAGACGTTCGCGTTCTGCTCGACGACGAGGACTGCGACGCCGGCCTCGTGGACCTGCTTGATGATCCCGAAGCTCCGCTCGACGAGGATCGGCGCCAGGCCCATCGACGGCTCGTCCATCAGCATCAGCTTCGGACGCGACATCAACGCGCGCGCCATCGCGACCATCTGCTGCTCGCCGCCCGAAAGCGTTCCGGCCAGCTGCGCGCGGCGCTCGTACAGCAACGGGAACAACGAGTAGACGCGCTCGTAGTCCTCCGGCTCGCCGCCGCCGGTCAGGTACGCGCCCATCTGGAGGTTCTCGAGCACGGTCATCGGCCCGAAGAGCCGGCGGTTCTCGGGCACGATCGCCATCCCCTTGCCGATCCGGTAGCTGGTCGACCGGTCGGTCACGTCCTCACCCGCGAACCGGACGTGCCCCGACCGCGGTCGGACGATCCCGAGCACGGTCTTCAGCGTCGTCGACTTCCCGGAGGCGTTGCCGCCGAGCAGGCAGACGAGCTCGCCGGCGCGCACGGCCAGCGACAGGCCCTGGAGGATGTGGATCGGACCGTAGTAGGTGTCGACGGCCTCGAGCTCCAGCAGCGGCGCTCCGTTCGGGCTCGCGGCGCTCACCCGGCCGCCCCCTCCGCTCTGGCCGCGGGCCGGCCGAGGTACGCCTCGACCACCTGCGGGTTCGTCGCCACCTGGTCGAACGTCCCCTCGGCGATCTTGACCCCGTGGTCGAGGGCGATCACGCGGTCGGAGATCCCCTCGACCACGTGCATGTCGTGCTCGATCACGAGCACCGTGTAGCCGCCCTCCGTCCTGAGCTTCGCGATCAGCTCGGTGATCTCGTGCGTCTCGACCGGGTTCATCCCGGCAGCGGGCTCGTCGAGCAACAGCAGGCGCGGGTTCGTCGCGGTCGCCCGCGCGATCTCGAGCCGCCGGCGGTTCGCGTACGAGAGGGAGTAGGCCGGCTGGTTCCAGCGGTAGCCCATCAGCCGCTGCCCGAAGAAGGACAGCCGCTGCTCCGCGAGCGCCGCGATCTCCTTCTCCTCTCGCCGCATGCCGGGCGTCCGCAGGATCGAGCGCACCACGCCCGCGCGCGTGTGTCCGTACGCGGCGGCCATCACGTTCTCCTTCACCGTCATGTTCAGGAACAGCCGCAGGTTCTGGAACGTGCGGGCGATGCCACGCTGGTTGATGCGATACGGCGGCAGCCCGACGATCGACTCCCCGGCGAAGCAGATGTCGCCCTCGTCCGGTCCGTAGACCCCGGTGATCAGGTTGAACAGCGTCGTCTTGCCGGCGCCGTTCGGCCCGATCACGCTGACGATCTCCCTCTCCTCGACGTGCAGGTGGAGGCCGTGGATCACCTGCAGGCCGCCGAAGGCCTTGGAGACACCGTTCAGCTCGAGCAGCGGCATCTACACGACCTCGACCTTGGCCTGGCCGAAGAGCCCTTCCGGACGGACCGTCATCACCGCGATCAGGAGCACGCCGAACAGAACCGAGCGGGTAACCGCGGGATTGACGATCAGGAGGTTTTCCCAGACGAAGGCAGTCAGGGTGAGCGTGGGGACGAGGACGATGATCCGCCACCATCCCTTGAGCTGCACCAGCACGACGATGCAGAGGATCAGCAGCAGGTATCCCCAGACGGCGACGCGGTGTGGGTTTGCCGGGATCAGCACCCAGTGCTCGATCACGTCCGTAAGGAAGCCGCCGGAGGTCACCTGGCCCGTCGTGCCGTTCGTCCAGAGCGCGCCGACGACCTCGCGGACGATCAGGCCGAAGACGACCGTGCCCGCGAGGGCGGCCAGACGCTTCGGCCAGGTCTTCATGGTCAGCAGGACGGCCGCGATCAGGACGAGGTAGAAGAGGATGCGCTGCAGGGTCGGCGACGAGGTCGAGTCGAGTACCTGGTTCGACGCGATGATCACGATCGCACCGACGATCATCCCGGCCAGGCTGCCCGTCCCTCCCAGGATCACCACTGCGTAGATGAGGATCAGCACGGCGGTTCCGAAGTTCTGCGGGAACGCGCCGGTCTGGACGGCGGCGAAGATGCTTCCTGCGAGGCCCGCGATCCCGGCGCCGAAGCTGAAGGCCATGATCTTCAGGCGGTTGACCGGGATGCCCATCAGCTCGGCCGCGAGCGGATCCTCGCGCGAGGACTTCCAGGCCCGCCCGGTCCTGGACTCGCTCACGAAGTGGAGCACGATCAGGAGGAGCACGACGACGCCCAGCAGGAACCAGAAGTATCCGCGCGTCGTGTGGATCCTGATGTGGCCACCGAAGAAGGTCAGCGGGTCGACGTTCGCGATCCCGTTCGAGCCGTTCGTGATCCCGTAGGGGTCGGTTGCGTTGGTGAAGACGACGAAGGCCTGGCCGAAGAAGAGCGTGACGATCGCCAGGTAGTCGCCGAGCAGGCGGCGGGACGACGATCCGAGGAAGAGCCCGAGCAGCGCGCAGATCGCCACGCACACCGGAATCGAGTACTGCGCGTCCCAGTGGTGGGTGTACGTGTGGCCCTTCTCGCTATGCGTGCTGGACAGGAACGAATAGATGTAGGCGCCGAAGCCGAAGAAGGCGACATAGCCCAGGTCGAGCAACCCTGCGAACCCGACCACCACGTTCAGCCCCAGCGCGAGCAGCGCGTAGATCAGGATGAAGATCCCATAGTTGAAGAGGTTCCCTTGGCTGATCGGGAGGAACGGGACCACGACCGCCGGGGTGAGCAGCGCCAGCTTCCCCGCCGGCGGCAGAGTCCGCCAGAGTCGCACGACCCGCCCGCGCAGGCCGGGATGCTGCTCCCTCCGTGCGTCGGACTGTGAGACCCAGTGGTCGACGCCGATCTGCGCCTCCGACTCCGAGGGCGCTCCGGGTTTCGGCTGTTCCGGCCCTGTCGACATCGTGTCTACACCTTCTGCAGCGCCGGCGTGCCGAGGAGCCCGCTCGGGCGGACGAGCATGATCCCGATCAGGATCCCGAACACGACCAGGTCGGAGACGTTGCCGTTGAGGTAGCCCTTCGCCCACGACTCGACGAGGCCGACGAGCAACCCGCCGAGCATCGCTCCCGGGATGCTGCCGATCCCCCCGACAACCGCGGCGGTGAAGCCCTTCAGGCCGGCGAGGAAGCCCATCAGGTGGTAGATCTGGCTGTAGAGCAGGCCGAACATCACTCCGGCCGCGCCGGCCAGTGCCGAGCCGATGAAGAACGTGCCGGCGATCACCTTGTCGGGGTCGATCCCCATCATCGCCGCGGCCTCCCGGTCGAACGAGACCGCCCTCATCGCGCGCCCGAGCTGCGTCCAACGGACGAGCGCGAGGAGCGCGACCATGAGCACGACCGCGCTGATGATCACCATCAATCCGAGGTACTGGACGAAGACGCCGTTGTCGCCGCCGATGTGTATGCCGTTGTACGAGACGAGGTCGAAGCCGTTGTACGTCCTGAATTTCGATCCGAACAGCAGCAGCATCGAGTTCTCGAGGAAGAACGCTACGCCGAGCGCCGTGATCAGCGGAGCGATCCGCGGCGCGTTCCTCAGCGGCCGGTAAGCGAAGCGCTCGATCGCGACCCCGAGGAATCCGGAGCCGGTCATCGCCGCCAGGAACATGCAGAGCACGATCAGCGCGCCGCCGGCCCCTGCCGGGATCGCCGGGTTGAGGGCGCCGCCGATCAGGTTGAGGATGCCCAGCGCAATGAACGCGCCGACCATGAACACGTCGCCGTGGGCGAAGTTGAGGAGCTTCAGGATCCCGTAGACCATCGTGTAGCCCAGCGCGATCAGCGCGTAGACGCTCCCGAGGATGATCCCGTTGACCGTGAGCTGGAAGAAGAAGGTCCAGCCCTGGGTCGGCGAGAGGTAGACGGCGTAGAACGTCCACGCGAGGAGGATGATTCCCAGCCCGCCGAGGTTGACGACTTGCTGCCGGACGTTCTGGCTCATTCCCACGCGCGAGACCTTCTCATAAGCGACGTGCGGCCCACCGTTCGATGGGCCGCACGTCGTTGACTTCGAGTTGGGGTGCTACCCGACGCGCTTGTACGTGCCGTCGGACTGGATCTGGAAGATGCCGAACCCGCCGAAGCGGAGCTCACCGTTCTTCTGGTACACGACCCGGAACCCGAGCACCGACAGAGCCGCCGGGATGTTCGTCTTGGCGATCTGGCTGCGGACCTCTGCACGGGTCGCCTTGCCGTCCTTGCATGCCCGGGTGATCGCACCGACGACCACCTGGGTCGCCGCGTAGGTCGGAGCGCCGAAGTACTCGCCGTCTCCACCGTGCGCGGCCGCGTACGCCTTCACGACCGGGTTGTTCGTGTCGACCGGGAAGAAGGAGTCGTACGACCCCGTGATCTTCCAGGTCGCCGGGTCGAAGAGACCGTCGGAG
>Ga0070684_100000701_pt1 | contig 23123 bp, 22 predicted proteins | sample KBSC723LmetaG_FD_65653 | JGI IMG/M metagenome (GOLD analysis project Ga0070684, IMG submission 65653) | Corn rhizosphere microbial communities from Kellogg Biological Station, Michigan, USA - KBS C7.2-3L metaG | ecosystem: Host-associated > Plants > Roots > Rhizosphere ...
GTTCCTGTCCTTTTTTGAATGTACTTATTTGAAAGGGTCGCCGTTGCGCTGTTCTTAGTTGCGTCGCTGGTGTTGTCAACGTTATTTAAGCTAAGGTCTGTCTTTACATTTGCTGGCGTTCTGTTTATCCAGGCGCTACCATTGTATTTTAAAAAGTCATTGGCCGCAAGGCTTGTCAATGTTACGTCACTGAGTGTTGCCATTGACCCGCCACCTCCACCGCCTGCCTGCCACGAACTGCTATGTAAAACACCATTGGCATCAAAAACTGCTGGTTTAAAATTTGTTGTGTCTAATGATTGTCGTATGTTATTTGGCAGCTTGAATGCCCCTGTTATTCTTGCAGAACCAATTACCGTAAATCTCTCGGTTCCAGGTGCCGCGCTAAAACCTTTCATCGTGCTATCAATAACTGTCCTTGCGCTCCAATATGAATACGACGTATTAGCTCCATTGTTCCCATTGGGTGCTGTGCCGGTAGGCAGCTGGTAAAAGATAAAATTTGAATCAATTCGACCAATGCCAGCACTTCTTGAAACGAAATCATAGTAGTTGCCAACTTTAGTTCCAGATTGAACGAAACCAGTAGAGAAAAATCCGATGTAATTTGCTACCGTATCGGTAACAAGTTGTCCGCTTGTTGTGCCGTCTACCAAGTAACTTGTATATCCAGACCAGTATCGCCCTAGTTTTGTGCCGCTATTGGCGCCCTCCTTAGTTTGAATTTCAAGCGTGGATAATGTTACCGGAGTAACGTCCCAGTCAGAGACTGGGCTTGATTGAATTACCGTATGATGTGCAGAGGCGTCATTTTCCACGATCATCCTATTTCTCGTCGTCCAAACAAAGTCGCTTCCGCTAGGTGCAGTTAATACTGAGTCTACACCTGAGAGTATAAATTTTTTGTCTATCGCCAATGCCCCCGACTCTTCTATTTTAATTCCATTTGTTAATACCGTTTGCTCTCTATTCACATGCAGCGTTGCCCGTGGGAATAAACCGACTTGCTGCGAAGTGGTAGTATTTGTTACCGAGATAGAATCAAATGCTTGAATATTGTTGAAGTAAGAGCTATCATCAGTTCTTGAATTATCGCCATCCCAATTACGATAAGGACCAATATGCAAGTTCCTTTGCGATGGATTGTTTATTACTAAAGCCTTTGTGATTGAGTCAGGTAATGTTTCACCAATCGTTAATCTTCCTGGATTTTTGAATTGCAGCTTGAATGCATTCAGATCAGCTATTCTGTTGGCTGTTAGCGTATCGCTTGTGTTGTATGTTTCTGTAACTGGCGCACTGTATTGCGCTATATAATCTTTTAATGCACTGCTTGCCGAATCAATTGCAATAGTTATGTTCGGGGTAGTTGTTGAATTGGCAACGCTTGCATCGATTCCAAAACCATTTGTACGGGAGACGGATGTAACTGTTCCTGAACCGCCGCCACCCGCAAAACCTCGTACAAAACCTCTTGTTGCAAGTGTGTCATTCTCGTCTGGAAGATATAGAGTCGTTCCTGAAGCAACATCATACGATCTAAGATTAGTATATCCGTTGCTTCCACTATTTGCAGTATCTGTAAGTTGCAAAACTCCGTATGTTGATAATCCTGTTCCTAATGAATATAACTGTGCATCATTTGTAGACGTGTTTGGAATATTTGTACCACCTAATACACTGTATCCGTTTGCGCTGCTTTGAAAAGCTGTGCCGTAAGTGGTGCCAAATAAAAATGCATCACCATTTTCTGTTAATCCACCATCATTAGTAATTCCTCCTTGAACATAAAGATTTGACAGAATACTGATGTTATGAGTTGTAGAAGAATCTACACCTGTTACCTGATTAAAATTTGGAGTTCCGCCGCCAGCTCTTACATCTGAAAGCGTTGCAAGCGTATCAAGACCATGCCCTGTATTTGGAAGATAGATACTGTCATAACCCGTTTTTGCAGTTTGTTGTTTTATCCATACACCATTGCCAGTTACCCCTCTGTCCAAATAAATGAAGCCCCCTAATGTGTCCCTTCCTAATTGAGCAATTGTTGGCTGACCTGTACCAGGTCTCCTAGAAATAAATCCTCCATTCAACTGTGTGAGAAATAAACTTATGGTAGATGTATTACCTGCGCTTGCAACTTGCTGAAGAGTTGGTATTGACGCATGAGCAGCAATGCTGTCAGTAATATTACTTAGCAGAGCAATAGTTCCATCCTTATTTTGAAAAGTTTGGGTATGTGAACCCGTAAATGTATTTGTATAAAGGCTAAGAACATTGGCCGAATTTTGATCTTTAAGTTCCACAAAACCTCCATCTGTACCTATCCTTCCCATAGCAGCCGACAAAGTGGAACCTGTATTTACTCTGAATCCGACTATATTTGTTGAAATAACAGTATTTGTAGTAGTATTTCCAGCATCTGTTACAGCCTGCAAGTTTGGAACTGAAGTAAGAAAACCTGAAAGATCGCTTGTTAATGCAATGGTTCCTGAAGAATCGGGAAGTCTCCAAAATACAGGAGCACTTGTTGTATGATCTGCATATAAAAAACCAGTGCCACTTCCAGCGTTATCAGTGAGTGATAAGAAAGGAACGTGTGCCGGTATCACCCCTGCCGTAATACCCGAAGATATTGATAAATGAATTTGCTCACTATTAACCCCGTCAAAGTTGTCAACTCCTATATTTCCACCACCAGTACCTTGAACGCTAACATAGGAATTTCCTATTTGAGTACCTCCTGAACCTGAATATACTGTCATCGGATTTGTAGTAGAATCTCCAACATCAGTCACTTGCTGTAAGTTCTTAGTGCCTCCACTATATTTAAAAGAAGTAATTGTACTACCGATTTGATATTTAATACTATCCATTGTGGCATTTGCAAAAACCCTATTCACCCAATGGTTAGCGGTATCAATCGATGCACCCGGATCGGTTGGAACAATGCCCGCCTGCAGGTAAATATCGTCAACATAAAAACCAGCATAGACCGCCGTAGTATTGTTGATGTAGCGGATTCTCCATGCTGTAACAAGATTGCTGGTAAGGGCAAAGGAATTTATTGAAGCTGAAAAATCCTGATAGGTAGTTATGTTTGATTTATCGACCGGAATATTTACGGCGCCTGTGCTCACCACGGTACTGCCATTCATAAATTCAAGCCTCAGGCTTGCTGAACCAGGCATTACGGCTTTTAACTTTATATGTCCCGTTACAGATAGATACAGTGAAGCATCGACACTGCCCGAAGGTTTTGTAAATGTGACGACATTGCCACTTCGGATATTTGTTACATTGACAGATTTTGTGCCTTCAAAGACGTTTGTGGTATTATCAGCATCTATCGTTGCCCCTACACTGCTGACCGTCCATTCATTGTTGTTCAGGTAAATATTAACACTATCACCAAACGAAGGAGGTCCGCCTGCCGGCACTGAGATCGTTGTGATCTTGATTTGTGAGGCTGGGTCTAATATGGGTTCCGATGGATCGCCTTTAGCATATCGTGGAAATCCTGTTGTATCCGCATATATATCATCAAGCCGGTCCGTACCGTCAGCTGAATCAATTACGATCTGTGTTGGCTGTACGTCGTACGTAACACCGTTTAACCGAAATATTCCACCATAGGTTACATTGTACACATAGTCATCAATTCTTACCACCTGCGCGGGCACTATCCAGCCATCACCCTGTGTGTAGGCGACATAAACCACTGAGTCCTCGCCTTTCAGGTTCACTGAATGAATGGTGTCGGTATTAACGCCTCTTGTTACATACAAATAATATTTTGAGTTCCTGAGGCTATCATACAATTCTGGCGTCACTGCGCCAGTGTCGGCTGTATTTACGAGTAATCCCCTTATTGTCGAGTCATTGTCGGTGGTAAGGCCTCCACCCGTCACGTAGACGTGAAAAGGCTGAGAAACTCTTGATGGTATTCTGATTGTGTGCTGCGTACCCGAGCTGGTTATTCCGTAAGAGCTGGCCGTCGTATCGATCACAAAAGTTTGAACCGCTGCCGTCAGGCCGTTTATCTCAGTAATTCCCACGCTAGATCCTGGCCAGCTGAACGTACCTGTAGATGGATCATAGCTAAGCCCGCTGCCGGCGTGAAGAGTATTTCGTGCTGCTACTGTAAAATCTGTGATGTCAGCTGCGATGTGGGTGTGATTTTTAAAGGCATAAGCTGTGTCACCGATGGCCCTGAGATCCGTGTAAAAACTTGCCAAAGATCCGTTGCCTCTGACGTACTGATTTGAAAGACCCGACCAGGCAAATGTTAGGTTACCAGAGGAAGTAACAGGGCTGCCGGTTATACCGATCGCGCTGCCGTTAATCGACGCACCCACCGACGTCACACCAAGTGAGCCGCCGCTTCCGACTGGCACGTATTTTTGCTGAGTCGTGTCCCACAAGTAAAGGTTTGGCCCCTTGCTGGCAATCCAGGGCGTGTGCTTCATGCTGGCTGACAGTGGCACCGTGTCAGCTGCAATCCCCAATGAGTCCACCTTAATCACCTTAAACTCGGTCGGAGTGTTGTTCTTTTGAAAGGTTTGCGCATTTGAGAAAATGCAAGCAAAGATCAGTAATATTGAGATTATTCTTTTCATAGCTAAATTTTGATCACCCACATGACACCGCTGTTCACTGGCCTGGTCTCCGGGCCTTGCTTTGGGGTGATTGAAAAACCTGTGGTCAGGTCAAATTCATTTCCACCTGGGTTAACACTATCGACATTAACGACGGTATTAGAACCTGTAACCTTAACACCCGTCACACCTACTGGCACGTTCATAGCTTCATCTTGGAAACCGCCTGGTACGTTCAGCGCTCGTTGCGCGTCTGATCCACCCTCGGTCTTGACGCCACGCAAGAACAGGTTTCTCAAATCTGGTACCCTCAAGGTGTTGGTGTCCACGTCCAGGTAAAGCCCCTTGTTGTTGTTCCACACGGTGGTGTCTGAGACCAGTGAGCCGCCAAAGGTCTGCACCGCCTCCCACAACCTGGGGACGTCAGCCTTGGCATAGTTGGTCCCGTCACAGAAGATCTCATTGCGGTTAGCGATGTGAGAGTACCTCGCCACCGGGTGACCCAGGTCTAGGTACCGGTCACCAAAGTTGTTGAGCATGTACCACCCGTCTGACCCCTTGCGGAGCCAAAGGACCTCACCCACGCCCATATGTAGGTTTATCCAGGAGCTGTTGTTCATGTAGATCAGCTGACCTCCCTGAGTGGTGATCCGTTGCTGCACCGTGTTGCCGAGCACCGTCTCCAGGCACAAGAACGCGTTCTCCGGCGTCGAGGCCAGATCTGGCAGCGTCACCACGATGTGGGTGCCTCCACCCCGGATCTGGATCAGCTTGTTAGCATGATTGACCCCATTGAGCGTCTCATTCGCTGAGACCGTGACGATCCCGGCGATGAAAGATGAGGACAGCGCGGCTGGGCCTCCCGTGGTTGACATCAGCTCATAGATCTGCGCGTCGAACCGTTGACCCTCGACCAGCTCATACGGATCAGGGCTGCCTGGGTTGAGCATCTTGAAACCACCTGATAAGAGCTGCCAGTCGGTGTTTAAGATCATCGGGCGGCCTTCCAGCCTGAGAAAGTAGGTCTTTCCCTCCAGCTCAGGCCTGAGCACCGTGTCGCCGCCCGCCTCCGCTGCCGTGATGACGATGGGAAGCGTGTTTCCAACCAACGACGGGACCACCGTCCCTGTGCCCCCGGTTGTCATGATCGACTTCAAGGTCAGCAGATCGATGTGGACCGTCTTGTCGACCCCATTCATCCAAAGGGCGATCTCGTCCAGGAGGCTGGCAGCCCCAAAGACAGAGGCGTCCGGCAGCTCCGGGATCCGTTTCTTGAGGATAACGCTGGCTAGGTAGGCATCTACCTCAGCCTGGATCAGTGGGTCAAGAGGCATATCCGTGCAAACTATACTAGGCGTAGTTGGCGCCTTTATTTTGTTATGTAAAATGAGGCTGACTTATCAAGTTTTTTACCTCAATGTGAGAATTTATTACGGCGATCGGTAGGCCTTTCCGGTCGCTGGGTCTACCATGACCTGCACCAAGCCCGTCACCCCGGACGGTGGCAGGATCAAAAAGCCGTTGGTGATGTCCCTGGAGAACGTGAACCGCCCCAACGAGGCTGTCGCCCGGCTGTTGAGGGCCACCCGGCTGCTGATCGACGCCAGCTTGCCCGTGGTTACCAAGTCAGCTAGGGTAATCTGAAATTGGTACTCTTCAACCAGGTTGCGCGTCACTTGGATGATCCGGATCTTGCGGTCTAGTGCCATCTGGTCATCCTTGATCCAGATCATGTCACCAATCGCTACCACCCTGAGGTAGTTTTTCATGTACTTTGTGTCCATCACCGCCTGGATGGTATACTGCGGCTGAGCATACGTGTCCAGGTACTTCTGCGCCGCGGCCAGGAGCTCTTGCTCGGCAGCCTCAATGTAGGACGTGGGAAGCTGGATGTTGGTGATTACGTACTGGTCGCCGATCGCCGGCCTAAACACCGGCCCCGGGATCTCGAGCAAGGTCTCATTTTTGTTCTTCAAGACCACGATCGTCTTGGTCGAGTCGTCATAGGTCGAGATGTCCAGGGTGTAGCCTGCCAGCTGGCCTGTCATAAAGGTCACCTGGGCGGTCAAACCTGGCAGCAAAAAGGCATTGAGGTCAAAGTCGATCCCCGTGTCGACAAACTTGAAAGGGTCAGAGGCGTCCACCCCGGTCACGGTCCCGGTCCGGTGCGGGTAGATGTCGTCAAAGTCAATGGTGCCTTCAATGATCCCAAAAAATGAGATGTTCTTCTGCACGTACACTCGCTGCGCGGCGGGCAGCTGCGGGAAGGGTTGGTTGGCCCGGGCCTCAAATGTCGGTGAGGTCACGCCCTCGCAGGCGCCGCCGTGGCTGATGATGGTAAAGGTTACCCCAAAGACGGCCCTGGGGATGATGGCCGGCCCCTCTGGCAGCACGGTGATCGAGCCCGTGGCCCCGGTCAAGGGATAGGTGTACTGCACCTCGACGCTGGTCACGTCTGGATCATCTGGCGCCGTCCACTCGATCCGGAGGTCGTAAAACCCGAACACCCCGCTTCTCCCGCTAGTCTCAAAGGTCCAGGTGATGTCCGACGGCAGGCAGGAGTTCAAGGTCACGATAGCCGGCGGCAGGTGCAGCCGTCGAGACCCCAGGGGTTGATAGTCTGTCGGCAGGTTTTTCTCAGAGCCATACGCGTAGAGCCGGGTGACGATCTTGGTCGAGTCGATGTTGACCCTGTTGATCTCCTTGAGCCCCAGGTTATACCCTACCTGGTAGGTGTAACCGGTGTCATTGGACCGCTTAGCCAGGTGAATGGTCTTGCCTTCAATCCTAAACTCGGTGTCAAACTCCTCTGCTAAGCGCACGAGCGCGTCATAGCAACTTTCGTTCTTAAAGCTCAAGTTCTTGTAGTCGGTGGCGATCACCTCACCCTTTATCCACCCGGTGTCGATCCGGCTGATGTTTGAGATGATCAGGTCCACAAAGGTGTCGGCATTTCCGGTGAGGGAAAATTCACTCTCCTTGAGCAAGTTATCAGGGCCCAGAAAAAGGTACTGTGCGTTGGCCAAGTCGTGACCCTCAGCCATCATCTTCAAGGTGTACTCAAAGTGATTTGAGCCTGTCTTCTTGACCACCGGAAGCTCCCGGAGCTTATAGCGCTCCCCAAAGACCGTGCAATAGTCTAAGATCGCAAAGCTGATGTAGTTGGGGTTTAAAAAGTGAATGCTAAGCACGTTATCTCCCATTATGGTCTTGGCCTGCTGGCTGTCATTTGAGAGCTTGACTTCCCAAAACACATCTGCCCCTCTCATTATGGTTACGCTGTCCATCTTATGTGATTAAAAAGTCGCCATTGTCACCGGCGATAAAGGTGTCTAGGTTTGCCCCATCACCTAGCTGCGGTTGCGGCTCCAGGAGTACCAGGGTAAACTGGTGGATGATCAGGTGCTCTGGGATGTTCCTGAGCGTCTTGGTCGCAATTTGCTCATAGCTTGAGCAGCTCTTGAAGAGGCAAAAGTAAGACCTGCTTTGATGGCCAGTGATGGTGACCCGGCTCGTCCCTGGCTTCATCAGCTCCACGATAAAGGCGTTGTGCTTCAGCCAAAACTCATCCTCGGTCTCGGTGATCCCCCAGATCCTTAAGGTGATGGTCCTTTCCTTAAAGAACTTTTTAGTCGTGTCAATGTCAACTCCATGCTGATCTGGCCAATCATTGGTGATTGCTTCCTTGCTGGGCGCGTACTGTAAAAAGTCGGCTGTGCCCTTTTGGATCGCCAGGTTGTAGGTCAACCAGAGGTCCTGGCCATTTAAATACCAATATCCTTGAGGTCCACTCATGTTTAGCTTATTTTAAAGGCTTTGGTGCCCAAGGTGACATCGGTGACAAGGCTCAGCAGTCGTCTTAACTCTTGAACGGTGTCAGCCGTGTTGCTCTCAATGTTGTTCAAGTTGGTCAACGCTGACCGCTGGATCTCCCGGATCTCGATCGTGGCGATTCGCTGACCCGCAAACTGTCCGGCAAGCAAGTTTCCGGTGTCTTCACTCATCGTTCTGAATGCTCCTTGCAATGTGTTCTGACTGGCCGTTGCCGTTGAAGTAAAGTTTATTCCCGCTATCTGTTCGAGTTGCTTAAACTGCTGATCGGCGTTTGCAATGATTTTGGCAAAATTATCTTTTAGTTGGGCAATATCTGTTTCAGATAGCGTCTGATCGCTAGAAGCCGCTGCAAAGTCATCAAAGAATTTTTGTAATGGTTCCTGCAGGTACTTAAACTTGAAAGTGTTCAGCATCGACTGCTTCATGAAGTCTTCAAATGTTCCTGCAAAGTCGGCAATAGTGTGCTTTCCTTGCGCGAACCCTTCAGTGATAGCATCCAAAATAGCATCTGACGTTGTGCCGGTGAATAGCTCTGCAGCTTTTTGTTTATTCTCTTCGAGCAGGGCATCAATATCAGCACCCTCTTGCCTCAACTTTTGCAGCTGTTCGAAAAGTTCTTTCGCCTTATCAGAAAGTTGGCCCTGCATGAATAACTGTTCAAGCTCGTCGAATGACTTGCCGGCAAGAGTTTCCATCAACTCTTTTATCGTCTTCGTCTTCAGATTGCCCACACCCGACAAGCCTTGAAAGATCGCACCGATATTTATTTTTTCCTTCTCAGTTAGACCTGCTACAAATTGCTCGTTGTGGATCTTGTCCAAAATTTCCTGAAACGAATCTTTGACAGCATTGCTTTGGCTCTCTAATAGTTTTTGCTGATCCAAAATGCCCTGCAACACTGTCTTGTTTGCCAGCACAGACTCCCTTGCCCGTTGCCTCAAAAGTTCTTGGTAGGCCTGCTCACCTTCTATGATTTTTGTTTGAAAGTCAAGTATTTCCTGCTCTACTCTTTTCCTTTCAGCTTTATTTTTTGAAAAACTGTTGATTATGTCTGACAATATGTTAACTACTGAACCAATGCCTCCAGCAATATCACCTGACGAAAAATCAGTAAACGCTGTTATGGCTTCATTAGCAGTTTTTGCCGCTTGTGACAGCCCTGAAATTAAATTGGCAAGGTCTGAATTTACCTCCTTCAAATCCGTTGCAAGTGTTCCGAGCCCCTGACCAATAGCGCCAACAATTTTTGCAAACTCATTTAGTTTATCAATTGAAGTTTTTATGACCAGGTTTGTGTGGTTGGCCTCGGCCTGTGCAATCTTGGCATCCAGTTCATTCACCTGCCGTTCCAATTCATTAGCGTCACCGTGGCCTCGCTCAAGATCCTGAAATATTATCTGCCTTTGCTTCTTTAATCCATCGAGCTGAATTTGTGTTTGCTGAATTTGCGCCTCTTGTTTTTGACGGATTGTTGAAAGAGGGTTCTCTATGGTTGATTGTAGTTCCGCCGTAGCTGCATCGGCCTGTGATTGAATTGTACTTAATTGCTTTTGTAACAGGTCCCTGAAAAAATCATTTTCCAACTTTCTTTGATCGGCCAGGCTCTTCGCCCTGATCTCTTTAATCTTCGCTTGAAGTAATTGCTCGTTTTTAATTTGAGCTTTAGCGTCCTGAATATCCAGTGCTTCCTTTGCTTGCAACTCTGCTTTTCTTAGAGATAGTTCTTCGTCTGTTCCCTGTTGAACAAGCGCTAGCCTTGTTTCAATGCCTGCAATCACTATCTCAGCACTCGTTTTATTAGCTTCGATAGTAAATTTTTTGTCTAACTCAAACTTATCCTTTGCTGCCTGCGCGTTAATCTCATTGATCTTTGCCTGATTAGTTCCGGCCTGCAGTATTTCTTCTTTTGCAGAGGCGTCAATAAGTTGCTTTCTTAATTTTAGTTCCTCATCACTACCCTCTGTTACAAGTGTCAACCGCGCATTTAAAATAGATTTTTGATTTTCCAGTTCCTGACGTTGCTGCGCTAATTGAAGATTATGCAGGTCAAGTGCTAATTGCTCTTCAATTCTTTTTCTTTCACCGGCATTATCCTTAGCAGCAACTATTTCTTCATGTGCGGCGGCAATGATGGCCTTTCTCTGTGCTTCAAAGAATTTTGCACTTCCCTCTTCGCCGGCTGCCTGAAGTGCCAGCACAATTGCTTTGGCTGAAGCAGTAATGTTTTTTAGGGCCCTTTCGGAAAACTCCAAATTCAGGTCGTTCATTGCCGACTGAAATTTTCCTAAGGCGGCCAGGGCATCAGCATTGGGCTTGCCGGTTTTCGCATCCTTTATTGGATTTCCTACCTCATCAAATAACCGGCGATCTTTTTTCGCCTCATCAAGTTCGGCCTGTATGAATTTTTTTCGTTCATTCAGTTCCTGAGCAAAACCTTTCTTAGCTACATCTACCTTATACTGGGCCGCTGCCAGTGCATTCTTTTTGTCTTCCTCATACGCCTTGGGATCAAAGGGCTTAGATTGAAATTTGTCGAGATTAGCTTGAACGACCTTAAGCCCAGCAATTATTCCGTCAAACATGTGAGAGTTTCCACCCTTTGAGGACAGGTCAGTTAGCCTGTCGATTTGCACTTGTATGGCATCGGTAGTTGTATTCATTTGCGCATTAAGATCACGCTGTGTGCCCTGGGCTGCCTTAAATGCTCCGTCTGCATCTAGTGTCGCATCGTGAACCTCTTTTTGTGCCTGCGCAACTTTGAAATTTATTGCCTGAAGTTTTCCAGACTCATTGGTCAATAGTCCCTGGAAAAATCCAATATTTTTACGGCTTTCGTCTGCTGATATCTGCTGAAATTTATTCAGTTCAATTTGTGCCTCAAGAACTTTTTTCAATCTGTCCTTATAAATCTCTTCAGCAGCTGCGGCTGTAGCTTTTTTCCTTATAAGTTCAATCTGTTTTGCAATAGCCTCAGACGCCCGGCCAGTTAAAATATCTTCCTGCTTAAGGTTTGACAGGTATTCAGGATATTTTGCCCTCAGTTCATTGATCGCCCGCCCGCGCTGCTGGTCTGTAGAGTTTAAATCTTCCGCCTGTGATACCAGTAGTGCTATGCTTGCCTGTTCGTCTGCAATGGTGTCGGCTGCCTTCTTTCTGGCATCATTTAAAGCCTCTTCCTCTGCCCTTGCGCGACGTGTGGCGTCACTAGCCTTAAAAATTGTATTTGCAAGGATCTGATAGGCCCCATATAAAGCCACTATACCAACAAGAATAAGTGCCACAGGATTTGCCAGTAGGGCCTTGTTAAGACCTTGCTCAGCGACCGTTGCCGCCTCCGTTACTTCAATTCCTGCTTCCTTTGCAACGTTTGAGGCAATCGCGGCTGTTGTTTCCTCTTCCAGCGTTAATGCATTGGCCTTTCTGAATTTTTGCTCCAAAAAGATATTAAGGGCACTTTCTTTACTCAATAGAGCTGAAATTTCCTGAACACCGTTGAATATCGTTTGAAGGGCAATGAGGTTCTTTGTGATCTTGGCCGTTTCTTCCTCATTGTCATTAAACAGGCCTAATGTACCAGCCACTGCCTCAACTCCCCCTAGCAATCCCCTGAACCCTTGCCCAAGTGCTGCCAGTCCTGGGGCTTCTTGGCTTGTAAGTGATAATGCCTGATTTACATTTTTCATGGCATGCTCAATCTCTGAGGCTTCAGCAAGTAGTTTTTTAAATTGTGGGTTTTCGGCACCTGCACCTGCTGTGGCAAGTTCTGTTAACTCGTTTCTGATTTGCCTGAGCCGTGTAAGAGGAGCAAGTTCCTTTTGTGACATCGTATCAAAGGAGGCTGATACTGTGTCAATGGCTTGTTGTAATTGTTTTATCTCATCGGGTGCAAGATTTAGTCTACCAAGATTTTGTTGAATGAATTTTGTTACCGATTGTAGTTGTTTAAATTCATCGGTTGTTGATTCTACCTGATTTTGTAAATCACTGAGTGCATGCGGGTCTAGCTTTGCGCCTTGTATTCCTTTAGCAAGTAAATTTTTTATGGTAATAGAAGCCGTCGAAAACTTTTGTACTAGCTCATTCACACCCTTCCCACCAACATTTGAAATGATCTTTGAAGCCTCGTTCATTTGAGCAAGCAGACTCTCGGTGTTCAGGTCAATCTGAGCGTCGAACTCCAACGGTCCACCGGTTACTGAAAGTGCCATTAGTTAAACCATTTTTGATATTCTTCACCTGCAATTTCCTCATCCACCTCTTCTTCGTCCTCCTCAGCATCTGTCTTGTGCTGCGGGATCGTCGCCAGCAGCATCACCAAATTTACGTAGCTTATGTCATGCAGCACATAGTCAAAGGTAAATCTAAAGTACTTTATGATACCGCCGACAAAGTGCCAGGGGCTATGCTGCTCCCCTGAGTCTGTGGATTCACCCCGCTTCCTTCTACACTCTTCGCACTTGCATGACTTTTCGTCTCCAGTGTGTTTAGGCTTCTTATCGAGGCTATAGTAGTTATAAAATTTAAGACTGACATCTGATGCAGCACGATCTTCAAGGCTGTGGTCATATCATCCTTGGCCAGGTTGAAGAAGAAGGTATCGATCAGCTTTTTGGACGGGTCCTGCCGGCTCTCAGTCACGGCGATCGCCACGATCTCCGCGCAGTCCCTGCCATGGTTGATCATCAGCTTCAAGATCCCGTCGGGGGTAAAGTCGTTTAGCGCGATGGGCAGGAGCAGCTTTGAGATCTTTTGAAGTTGGTTAAGCGTCAGGGGATTGATCGAAAAGCTCCGCTTTTTAGGCATGAGCCTTAGGCGCTGCAACAGGCGCTGCCACCACGTGTGAGCCGTCACATCTAAGTCAAAGGTGATCGCCTTTTGGGTGACCGCGTCCGCTACCTTCTTCAATACCTCAGTCTCGTCTTGCATAAAATTATCTTTAAAATTAAAAAAGGGCAGCTGATTTAGCCGCCCTTCCTACCTTATTAAATGCTTGCGTTTTAACCTCGTTATGCCGCTGGTGCGATAAACCTGGCCACTGGTTCACTGGTCTTGGTGGGTTTAAGCATCGTGCCCGTGATGTCAATCTGGGCCAGCGCGGTCTTTTTCAAGTTCCACTGCATCCTGGCTGAGATGCTCATCCTGGGGATCAAGATCTGCCAACCATCTTTGGTGATGATTTCCACCGACCTCTCAATCACCGGTAAGCTATCTGGCATGTCCCAAGCGGCTAAGCCAGCTCCCACGGTAGCGACGGCGACTGCAAACCCTGAACCGGTGCCACCTAAGTTTGTGTTGGCGGTAGTGAGCGAGTCGGCGGCGGTGTAACCAGTCCCACCATATGTGATCGCCACGGCTGTTACTACCCCACCCGCGACGGTGATCGTCGCACGTGCCCCGGTCCCGGTACCCCCGGTCAAGGGAACATTGTAGTAAGTACCATTCACATAACCTGAACCGGCGGTGATCGCCCCGGTCGTCAAGACCGAGTTGGTCACAGCCGCGACGGAATTACCCCACAGCCTTGCCAGGACATCCAGGTCCACGTTGTATGTCGACCACGCTAGTGTTTTGGCACCCGGCGCGGACTCAATAGAGTAAAAAGGATTGTCACTCTCTTCAATGATGAAGTCGGTCTTCGTGCCCTCAGCCGTGGTAAGCGCGGCAGAGTCACCGACGGTCGCCCCGAGCTCTGAAAGCGCGGTGCCCATGCCACCATCTCCCGCGATGGCGCCGAGCCTTAAAGAGGTAAGTCCGATTGATTTTTTTGCCATTTTTTAAATATTTGAGACGTAAAATTGTAATCTTATGTTGAGATAGTGAAAGTTGCTCTCGCTATCTGGTACTAAAAGTTGTTGCTGCACGTCACAGGTAAAGCTCCCGCTGATCCAGTCCGTCAACGCTGGCATCACGATCGCCGCGATGGCCTTGAGCCTGGTCAAGTTTGGGACCCGGTTTTCCTTGCCGTTTACCGTCACGACGGTATCAGGCACGTAGCAATTTACATTGGCCACGGCTCGTTGCAGCTGCTCATTGGTGATGGGCAGGCAGTTGATCACCAGGTCTTCCAGGTCTGAGTCTACGGGTCGTTGGTACTTGTAGATCTTGCCTGATAAAGTGCTCAAAGAACTAACGGCTTGCAGCCGGGTGTTTATCGCGTCCACGATGTCCAAGGTCGTTTTCATGCCACCTTTTTCTGAATAGTTTCAATCGCCTCTTTCAAGGAGCTGACCGCCGTCTGCGAGCTCCCGGTCAGCACGTCATAGCCCTTCGACTCAACGGCCGCCGCGTAGTGCATGCCTGCCACCACGATCAGGACCAACCCCGTCGGGAACCGCTGCTTGGCCTCCTCTAAGAGGCTCATCGCTGTCTGGATCCCAGTCGAGCCCTGCTTTACCTGTGTAAAGCCGCTGGCCGAGTATTGCTGACCATTTCGAAGAACTACATAGCCAATCGACGACCTCAAATTGCCGGTCCGGTCGGTGTAGCTGCCATTGTTGCGGGCGTCGGTGATAAATTGCTCGCCAATCCTCAAAAGTCGTAATAAGATCGCCTCTTCAATCCTGCCTGCCTTTTCTAAGATCATCCGCTGGACGTCGGCCTTGGTAAACTTTGGCTTTACACCCATATCCTTGTATTTAGCTGGCCCCGGTGAAACCTCAGGACCGTTTGCTTAAACGTCTTATCCGCGATCCCCGGCCTCTTCTCCACGATCGTCACGTCCGTCCCCTCGGGGATGATCGGTGCCGTGATCGGGAGATACACGATGCCCGAGTAGCTTACTCTTTTCCCGTCTGCCACGGTAACCATGGCAGAGCCACTCGCTGACTCATACCGGCCTTGTGCTTGGACGGTGCTTCCCGCGCCGCCGGGCGTCCACTCCCCAGAGCTGAGGGTTGCCTCAGCCGGGATGGCAAAGCTGATCGTATCAGGGTATTGCGTTACCACCACTTCTCGCTTGTGATCTTTGGCACGCTGCCCCCGCCCAGTGAGGCGATGAGGGCCTCAATGCCACTCCGGTCATAGGTGATCGAGTACCCACCCTCTGACACTGAGCTGACCAGGATCGAGCTTAGGACTGCCACCGCTGCAAGGTTTACCTGATCCAGGTTTGCCGCGGTGTAGGCATCCAGGCCCGAAAGGCCCTGATCCGTAAGTGCCTTTTCAAGCGCGTTAGCTGAGGCTTGATACTCGCCCAGCGTCGCTTGTAAGGCTTGGGTATTGGTCACGTCAAAGAACTTTTATAGTTGCGTCTTCAAAATAAATAAGTTGCTTGCCCCGTTCAACACCGGTGTCGCGTAGGCCATCCCCTTGGTGATCATGGTGATCGGGTCTTGCTCAGCGTACACCTTGACCAGCACAAAGTCGTTGTTTGACTTTTGCGAGTCATCGATGGTGACAAAATCGTCGGCCGTGGTGGTCCACTGCACGTTCCCTACCTGCCGGGTCTGGGTAAACAGCACGTTGCCATCCTCCCAACCGGTCGTGGCGGTCAGCACCCCTGCCTTGCTCTCTAAGTTGATGATCGAGTCCCACAAGATGATTGTGGGAAGCCCCGCTGCCCTGAGTGTCGTGTTGACGGTGTCAAAGTTCGGGATCTGCGTAAGGCTCAGCGCGTTTTGCGCGAACGAGGCCGCAAATTTTTGCACCTCATCAGTCAGGACCATCCGGTCAAAGGTCGCGCGGTCCATGATCGCAAACTGCAGGTTGATCCCCTTCGCCCTGGCCGCCGCTAGCTTGGTCTTAAAGTCGGTGATCGGTTTGGCTGAGGCCGTCGTGTCCCAATCAACGGCGGCATTGGTGATGTTACCCCCTGGGATGCCGAAGTCGACATCTACTGAGGTAACCACGCCCGCCTCGTTGTTGACGATGGTCAGCTTGTACTTGCCCGTGGAAGCCACACGCTTGGCGAGCCACTCCATCCGGGCATTGACCCCGTCCAGGACCGCGGTGGAGTCACCGTAGATCCAGTCGATGATCCGCCTGAAGATCTGAGCCCTGGCACCAACTGAGTTCGCGTTGTTAACCGCTGCCTGCAGCTGCCGGAAGATGTTCAGGTCACTTTCTTTCTTTACCTTGGCAATTTCCACCTTGGGAATGTCCCCGGTCACCTTGCCAGGCAGGTTGCGCCCTTTTCTCGGTGCGCGCGAGTCAAAGGCCACGACGTCAGCAGCTACCTTAGCTGAAAAGTCAGCCTGCAGGGCCTCAAACGTCAGGACCGGAGTAAACAACGACGGGAAGAAGCTCTTAAACTGGAGATCCCCTAAGTTATACTCATTGATGTACGCTTGCAGCTCCGCCGCGCTGAACGAGGGCACAAGTTTGGTGATGTCGATTGCCATGATTATCTAAGTTAAATTTTTTAAATGAATGTTATCTTTGGTAACGCCGTCTTGTAGGCCGCGATGTCATCCACGTCCAGTGGCGCACCTGGTAAAGCGTCTAACCTTACCACGCCTTCTAAGACCACCCCTACCACGTTATTGCCACCAGACGTGACTAAGGGCACACTGGCGTGCGAGATCCCGATCACGGCACCGGGGGTACCGTCACCCGTGCCCACCACGATGGGGTGGAGCCCGGTGGTCCCATCCTTAGGGCCGATAAAGGTGCCCGCTGGGATGATCCCATCTGAGTTGGTGAAGCCTGAGATGTCAAGCGAGGCGCCACCTGCCAAGGTGTCAATGACAGACTCAAAGATCACCTTGTCAAAGCCGCCGGCGGTTACTACTCTACTGTTCATATCTTATTTTTTAAATAAACGTTATCTTTGGTAACGCCGCTAAAAATTCGGCGTCAGTTACTGCTAAATTTGAGGCCAGGGTCGCTACAGGGATCCCAAAGCCAGTGCCCGTGCCACCCACGTCCGCTGCCAGGACATGGAGCACATCACCAATCGTGTACCCCTCACCACCTGAGGTGAGCGTGACCGAGGTTACCGTGCCACCGCCGCCCACCACAATCGTGGCTCGTGCGCCGGTGCCCGTGCCACCCGTCAACGGTTTATTAGTATAGGTGCCAGGGGTGTAGCCTGAGCCAGCCGTGATCACGCCAAAGGTGGCGATCTCATCTACCGCGAAGGCGGAAGCGGCGGGTAAGGCCTGCTTGCGGGCCACGCCCTGCAGCACCACCCCTACCAGGGTATTATCAGTGATCGGAACCGTGTGAATGGTAAGCCCTAATGGCGGCAAGCTAAAGACCGTCGCCGAGCCTGACTTCTGGACCTTGACGACTGGGGCAATGCCCGTCGTGCCGTCACGGTAGCCCACCAACGTGCCGGCGGGGACGATCCCGTTCGAGTTGGCGAAGTCAGACAGGTCCAGGGTGACGCCGCCTGCCAGTGTGTCCTTGACGGACTCAAAGACCAGCTTGTCAAAGCCCCCGGTGGTAATTACGCGACTGTTCATGGTTTTTTATTTGCCTCTGCCTCGGCTTTTTTCTGCTTCATTGCCTCTTCAAACTCAGGTGACACCTTTTTTTGGCCGCCGGTCCCACCGCCTGCGGCAGGTGGCGTGTGGCCATTTAGCAAGGTCTCATTATTGGTCTCTTGCTTGAAAGTGTCATAGTCTGCCTTGATCTGATCCACGAAGGTCTCAAGCTCGTCTTCTTTCTCCGGAAGTGCTCTGCCCTTGTAAAAGACCGGTGAGATGCCCTTCAGCTTCTCATGAGCTTGCACACGCTGCTGCATGGTCTGCTGCAGCTTTTCACGCTCCATGGTGGCCAGCTTCTGAGTGAGCAGTTGATTTGACTCAATCAGACCCTTGGCCCAAGCTGGGGTCTCATCATCTTTTTTAGTTGTGGAACTAGATTGATCGTCAGCTGGAGTTTCGGTCTTCTTCGTCGTGTCTTTCAACTTCGACTGAAGATCACGGATCTTGTCATCTGACTTTGCGAGGTCTGAAAATGGAATGACCTCGTTTAAAGCATCTAACTGCTGGTCAATCTCGTTTTCGTCTGTCACCTTGGAAGAAAGTTTGTCCGCGATCGCGTCCAACCTTTTTGCGGATAGGTTTACATCCGGGAACTTAGCCTTAATTCTGGCTATGATTTTTTCCTTCATTTGAAAAGAACTTGGTTGTTAAAGTCGTAAAACTAGGCTTGCAGCTGGACAATAGAACAATTGACGCACATAAGATGGGCAATTGTTATCAAGAATGGCTTAAATTTAGCCATGCTGCACTACGCTGGAGACCTGCTGGCCCTAGAACTGGGTGAATCAGCTAAAACCTACCTTCCGCTATATCACGGTGGTTTGTCGACCATCCTGGTGCCCTTCTATGACCTCCGGCTCAAGCGAGTAAGGTATGCGCGGTTCGAGTGGCTCGCCGAGCAGTGGGTCTTTACAGACCTCACCGGTTAAACTTGTGACCGTTGACCGGCATGAACAATAACTTTCCCTCCTCGACGAAGAACTCATCATGCTTTAGGTAGATGATCTCACCTGAGGCCACGATCTGGGCCTTCATCCGGATCTTGAGACCTTGCTGGTTATCGGGGTGAGCAATCAGGTTATTTGGCCCCACCATCTCCAGGAACTTGCATCTTTTCCGGTAATGTGGGTGGCTCTCTTTGATGACGATCACGTACTTACGGACTAAAAAGGCCGTCCACTCGGTCAAGGTTAAAAATTTTTTACCAATCATGATTAAATTTAATTAATTTTGCCTTACGATGGATCAAGTTGAAAGATATTTAAGCCTCACAGGCCAAACTGAGCAGGAACTTTTTCAAGGAGCGATGACCTTTGGGATGCCCTTTATCCTGGAGGAGCTCGTGCCCAAGGCCTTGAGCGAAAATAAGAAGATCGTGTGGTCATCTAAGCTCATCGATGGCCAGGACTTAGGGGTCGCTGAGTACTCACTGCAAGATCTCTGAGATGTACTCACGCATCAGCTTAGCTATTTCCTTGATCTCGGGCGTTAAATTTTCAAACTCATTTTCTTTAGTGAACATCTCCACCGCGTGGGCAAAGACCTCAGCCTCACCTGAAGTTTTACGACCCCAATACTGCAAGGTGTGACCCCAACCATACTTTCCACCGGTTAGAGCGGCGATCGTGTCGGCGATCTTCGTCAAATTTTCAGATGCGTTTGGTCCCACCCAATCATTGCGTCTTCTCAGCAACGCAGATTGCGCGGCTTGGGCGGCCTTCTCAGGCAAGAGCTTTTTTAACTTGCTGTAAAATGTCCTATAACTTTGTGACACCTGGCCACGCAAGGTGTCAATGATCTTGTTAGTATTGTGGATCGCATGGCCAATCTCATGTGGCAGCAAAAGTTGCCTAAATGTGGAGCTGTTTAACCGGCTGCCCTGGCTCCCGATCACAATAGTATTAGTTCCAGGTTGAAAAAACGCCTCATTTTGCCGAGTCGCGTCATAGGTGATGGTGATGGGTTTTTTCACGGCTAGCAGCAACTTCTCAGGGATGATATAACCTAAGCTCTTGAGCTTTTCAAGGGTCTCCTTGTTCTGCTTCAAGATCTTCTTCTGCACGCTCGGAAAGTTCAGCTTGGTAGTCACCGGCTTCGGCGGCTCAGGTGACTTAATTTCTTCAACCGGCTTTGGCTCGACTGGTGGTGGTTCTACTGGCTTCACCTCTACCGGCTTCGGTTTCAGCACCGGCTCACCACCGGGTGGTGGGGCCTGGACCTGCTTCTTGGTGATGTACCGGCTCTTGCCACCTACCTTCACCTGGAGCCATGGCTCACCTCCCTTGGGTGGTTGGTAGTTCTTGACAAAGTTTCCCTTCAGGACCTCACCCTCCCGGGTCCGGAACCAGACCACGTCCCCTGGGTTGGGGGTGAGGGTGAACTCAGGGGCCACCTCCTCTTCCAGGCGGACCACCTTACCTGGCTTGGTAAACTGGGGGTTGTCCTTCATCCAGTAAGGGGTGCTCTTCCAACCCTCGATGCGGTCACGGTTCTTAGCCAGGTACTTGGTAAAGTTGGCGGGTGGGGTCTTGATCATCGAGGCCGTCGGCCTGGCCGTCCCGGCCAAGATCGCGTCCTCTAGCTTGTCATACTCGGCATCGGTGATCTGGATCGCCGTCTGGTAACAGAGGCACCTCGGGTGCCAGCCGCGAAACAGGAAGGTCTTTGGGTAGTTGCCCTTTAGGGCGTCACAGATGTCAAACTCCGGGTGATTCTTGGACAGGTGGATCTCGATCCCCTTGACAAAGGGGAGGGTCTGCCACCGTTCCCAGTCGGCGGTCCGGTAGGCCATGTTGGTCTCGGTGGCCGTAAGCCGTAGTGCGTTCTGATAGCTGGACCGGTAAACACCTTGACCTGGGTGGTAATTCCTAGCGGCCCGGCTGAGCTTTAAGGTCCCATCATCCTGGCGCACCTTCCGGAAGAGCCGGTCTGGCTCATTAAGATACCGCTTCAGATCTGAGGCCATCTCGGCCGCCGACCGGCCCTCACTGATCCCCACGCCCAGAGCCGTCTCCAGCTCCGTGTGATAATTATCCAGGGTACCCCAGACCTTGGCTGACAGGTTCAAGCCCTGATCCTTGCGCTTCAAGAACTGGTCCAGTGCCGGCTTGTTGGGGTCATACAGGATCGACCGGGCCTTCTTGGTGGGAGTCTTGCCCGCCAGGCGCTTGTCGACCAGAACATTGTTCTTCAGGTTTGAAAAGTTCCAGCTGGCCTTGATCGAGTTGACTGCCGTGGTGTAGATCTTGGCGTGCAGGGTCTTTACCTGTTGGTTGATGCGATTGGCGAGCTGCGGGTAGTCCTTGAGCTCAAATGTTTGACCATTCCAGTCAATTTGGGAGTAATTTATCGCTACTTCGTGGATCGCGGACTCATAGATCTTCTTCACCTGGTCTTCGAGGCGGTTAAGATTCGCCAGGTACTGCGCTTCGATGGTCTTATCATCGGGCATCTAGGTAGGTTGGAAACGGTTATTTTGATATTGCTCAAACTCAGCCATGCGCTTTTTAACCTCTTCCACCGACGAGGCCACGTTGACGTACAGCTGAAGATCCAGGGTGCTAAGGTGATTTCGATCATCGGTCATCGTGAGCTTTCTGGAACCCTTAACCGTGCTTAGCATGACCTCGTTTCCGTCCTTGTCTACCACCTTAAGCGGTAAGTTGTCATCGCCCACGATGACCCAAAGAGCGTTTGAGATGATTCTCATCTTTGAATTGTAGATTCCCATAAAAGTTTTTACTTATCTGTGATCATGGTAAACTCGCCTTGTTCTTGCATGAGCCTGTCCCAGGTCTCGCAGGGCATCCAGGTCACGTGAGGATATGATAAGCCCCAGCTGTTGAGAAATGGGATGGCCCCGCGTTTCTTGTAGGCCTCGTTCTGCAGCACTGAGAACAGGTCGTCGATCTTCAGCGCCCAACGGTTCTCGGAGATGCCCTCAGCCGCTAGGGCAGTTAGCTTATCTCTTTCTTGCCAGGCCAGGTTTTTCATCTCCTTGGCCCAGGGCACGTGCCCCAGAGTCCTTAAAATGTCCATCGCAGCCCGCACGCTCGTGCCCTCGCCGTCGCCAGCGTTGGTCTCAGCCCATTCATCCACGGTTTTAGCCAGGTCCCAGAGCCACCAGGGGTTAAATTCTTTCCGGTTCAGCAACGACATGGCCCTCGAAGAGCCAAAGCCCACGCAAGCACCTTCTTCACCCTGATTGTAAAACAGCTGCCAGGCCGTGGCATCGGCAGTGGTCAGGTGAGGCATGCAAACACAGTGGCCACCTCTGATGTACCCGAGCTTTTTAGCATTGAGGCCAACCCAATACATGCGACCCTTTTTCACCGGTGAGTCAAAGTCGCTGTACCAGTTGATGCCTACGACGACGGGCTGAGGTTTCATGACAGCTAGCTGCGCCGCCCTGAGGGGGTATTTCTCCACATGGGTAAAGTCAGTCGGTATCTTTCGACCTAGCGCTTTTGCCATAAGATGAATTTAAGGGCCCACCCACAGTGTCGAGGCAGGCCCTAGTTTGGAATTGCTCAGGTTGGATTTTTAACGATCATCCTTGCTTGTTGAAGATCCAGGGGTACCTCAGTCCCCTTGAAGTCCTTGTACTTCTCCTCAATAATTTTGGTCGCCTGAGCGTAGCTCATGGCCGTTGCGTAGGGGTTTTCAAGCTGGTTGACGTTGTGACCACCTGAGACCTTGTCAAAGTACGCCTGCTCTGAGGTCTTTTTAACCTCTGGCTGCTTCTTGGCCTCTTCTGGCTTCTTGGCCTCGTCTGATTTTTTCTTATCGTTGGGCATAGCTTTACTCCTCCTTTAAGATTTTGCGGGCCTGCTTGAGCTCCTCTGGCACCAGCGGGCCATTGATGCCCGAGTACCGGTTGACGATCTGCTGAGCCTGGTCCTTGGTCATCTTCTTCGGAGCGGCCTGGGGCTCCTTGGGCTCAGTCTTTTTATCTTGGGCCTTTTTTGTTGCTTTTGCCATATAGATTTTTAGTTTTTAAGCTACCTTGTTGAGCGGATTGTTCTGCTCACCGTTCAGCCCCTCCGGGCCGTTGTTCAGGGCCTCCTGGGCCTGCTGTGCCTTGTCTTTTTCAGCCTGGAGCCGTTCTTTTTCACCTTCCTTGTCCTCGACCAGCGGGTTCAGGTCAATGGCCGTCTCCTGGCTCAGGATCGGCTTGTCACCTAAGAGCGCCTGGGTCAAGATGTTGATCTCCTCTTGCACGTTTGAGGGCAAGAAGTACTTGAACTTTGGCTTTAGCTGCAAA
>Ga0070684_100000702_pt1 | contig 23117 bp, 21 predicted proteins | sample KBSC723LmetaG_FD_65653 | JGI IMG/M metagenome (GOLD analysis project Ga0070684, IMG submission 65653) | Corn rhizosphere microbial communities from Kellogg Biological Station, Michigan, USA - KBS C7.2-3L metaG | ecosystem: Host-associated > Plants > Roots > Rhizosphere ...
TCATGCCGAATATCACGGCGACTTCAGCAAGTCCTGATCCGCCGCACGGGAGCCAGAGTACAACAACACCAAACTAGAGCTATGCCTAAGGGTTTAAGCAGAAAGCCACACCTAAGTCAGATCGCTGCGGCGATAAGGAAAGAATCACGACAGTTGTGTGACGAAATGGGCCTTAAACTAAATAAATTGCGGGCGGAACTCGAACGAAGCCGCCTAAATGTAAAGAAGAAGCAACCGATGCATGGCGTCCGGCTGCCGTAAGGCAGGCTTAGGTCGCGACCAGCGCGGCATCTACATCTGGGAAAGTCTCAAATATTTGATCAAGCCGCGACGTTTCGAAAATCGAGCGCACGATTTCGTGCATGCCAGCCAGTAAAAACCTGCCACCATAGGCTTCAACCGTTTGCATGGCTAGAATCAGCGCGGCTAACCCCGCGCTATCAATGTAAGTCGCCTCTGAAAGATCTATCACTATCCGCTCCGGCTTTTTGTCGGTCATTGCGTTAAGTGTCTGGGTGATAGCAGGGGACACGTGCAGATCGATTTCGCCTTTGAGCGGCAGAACATTCGCACGGTGTTGACGCGCCGGCAGAGCGGTTGGATCGACGTTTGCTTTCATCAACTTTTTTCAATCGTGAATGCGTCACCATTCGCGCGTATCGATCAGGGATTTCACATCGACATCGCGCATACTCCTAAATCTTCGGGTCGCTGCGCGCGGCGAGAGCGCGGCGATCTTGAGCTTAGCCGGGAATCCCATATCCTTCGCTCCCACCCGCAGGACGGGATCGATTTGTTATGCAGAAAATCAATCTTTCGCTCGCAGCGTTAGGCGTGATCGTCGCGATCACGATTTTACAAGCTTGCGCGGGCACGGCTCGCACGCAGTGCGCGAGGCCAACGCTGGCCCCCTCAGACGCAAGGAGTGCCACGACGTCCGTCACGGTCAAGATAGCGACAGCGACGGAAGGGGCTTATTTGCGCTACACGCTCGACGGCTCTACACCGACCGGCGGACCGTCAGGTAACGGCACGGAAATAACAGCGGCGCGCGGGAAAATCTGGTTCACGGTTGGGTCGCGGGAAAAGACGTTAAAAGCGATTGCGTACAAGCCGGGAATGGCCGATTCGTCGATCGCAGAAGCAACTTACGTCTACGAGTCGCCGTATTGAGACGAATCGAAAGCCAACGCTATGATTCGCCCGCGCGCGAAGCCGCGGCCGCCAGACTTTAGCCCTTCTGCGGATGGGGGAGGTTCGCAATGATATCGATGCGAGAGAGAGCCGGCACAAAAAGGATGGTCTTCCTCAACGATTGGAATTTGAGCTTCGTTGCGCGCTTCGTAGTATCAAATCTCGCCGAAGCCGGCGTGGCGGAATTGGCAGACGCGCTGGACTCAAAATCCAGTGGCCGCAAGGTCGTGTGGGTTCGAGCCCCTCCGCCGGCAAACCCCCGTTTTTCATAGGTAAGCGGAGTCATGGGAGAATTGTGCCGAATCATTCCTCATTTAGGAAGCGGAATCGTTTCGGAGTGTCACACTTACGACGCCGATAGAACGCTCGGAGTCTCTGAGCCGTTGTCGTCTTGACCCTTGGGCGATTCGTTGGCCCATCACTTTTTCGCGTAACCTCGCCCGGGATTTTACGCACTGCCTCAGTGAACAGTCAGAAATGAGCTTTCACGATGAGGCATCAAAAAAATCCCAAAACAGTGGAAGGAAACTAAATAAGATGAAAACAAGAATCATCAGCACAATCCTTGCAGTGAAACAAGCGTTTCATGACGTGCGGGTGTATATTCGTTGGATGCGGTCTAGTATCAAATGCTGACCGGCGCATTATGTGAGCGGCTGCGATGCTTCGTGAGTCAACCGCGTTGCTGATTGCGTTTGGACCGCCGGAACGGTGGGATACATATATTCGCAGGCGCTAAGGCAATTCGTGGCATCGCCGCTAATGGCTTAACCCGAAAGAATTCTTTTGGTCTTCAATGAGCGTTTGACGTTGAGCGCAACTACCTATCGCAGTCACTTGGTGCGATCATCTGGGAAAAAACGCTTCCAGACCGCTTCATAGGGATCGCCGGCTTTACTTCCGGGATACTTCTTCCGCACGTCTTCCAGTGTCGTCAAAGAGCCATCTTGACTGGGATCGGACGCGCTTACTGCGCTCGCAATCTCTGCCAGCCATGGAGGCGCAGGTTTTTCTTCGACCTTTTCAGGTGCAGCCTCCCGCGGCCGATACAACGGACTGACGTCGATGAGGCGCACGCTGTCGAATAAATTAAACATTGCGCCTGATAAAATCAGCAATCGTTGGCCATCGGAACTGAACTGTGGAATTCCGATTGAGCCGCGGTAGACCACGGGCTCGGCTGGCTCCTGCCTGTTCGCACCCTTCGCGACGTGAACTCGACCGTAAAGCGAAGTGGCGACGAGACGCGTGGCAACGTCGCCTGGTCCAACGACCAATCGCATGAACTGGTCGCGGAAAGTCGGTGGAGGGACCGGAGTGACTTTTCCATCACGGAGATCAAGGATTCGGACGCTGTTCCAACTCGTTAGGGTAATTTCGTCATTGCCGGGACCGAAAGCGATGCCATTTGGTAGGAAACCCTCGGATAATAGAATCGAATCCTTTCCGCTTACAGGGAATCTTTCGAGATACTCTCCGCTAAACGAAAATAAACCTACCTTGCGCAGTGCCGGCGCTTCGGAGTCAACAGAGACTGCGGCGAAGCCGCTGCGGTACTTGGCAAAGGCAAGCGCCACGACTTTCATCCTGTTGAGTTCGTTCGATCGATCGACGAGTTCTCGGAAAGTCTTTCCCTCCTGCTCGAAAAAGGCACATTCGGCCTCGTTCGAGCCGCGCGCATTAACAATGACCAGCCGATCTGATTCGTTAGACCAAGCAAAGTTCATGCGGGAACCTCGAAGCCGCGAAATCTCTAAGTCCTCGCCCGCAGATTCGTATGTCCGTTTCTGCATCGACCATCGCCAGATCTGCAATTTACATGGCTCGTGGCCACTGCCGGCAGAAGGCGGAACTACTCCCTGCTGGGGCCCTCCTTGTCCAGGAGCTTCCGCGTTTGCGGCCGAAATTAGAGTCGGAGGGATAATGAACAGCCATAGGCCATCGAGACTGAAAGAGGCGGAGCCAGGTTGCACGACGTGTTGAAGGTCCTGTTGCGGCTTCTCAAACAAATACCGGAAGTGCGACAGTTCGCGCCCGTTCCAGAGCAGCAACTGACCATCGCCCGACACAGCGAAAATCTCGTTGTTGCTTCCCTGAACGAAGGTCGCTGCTAGTAATGCATCTTTCTGATAGGTCACAGCCGACGCGGCCGGCGGACACCAAACATGTTGAAGCAATAGATTGCTAGCCAGCCTTGCTGCTTCCGTATCCGCAGGATTACAATTCAGAGCAAGCGCGAGGTTCCGAAGCGCAGCGACGTCTTTTATCGGATTATCCGTCCCATTAGCTAAAACTGACTTTGCGTTTTCTCTGAGACCTGCGCCCCTCTCGACCAGTGCCTGACGCTGTGCCTCCAGGTCTGCGGCCTTTTGTTTCGAAAGCTGCCACGCCCGGTATGACACCCACGAGAGGGCTGCCAGGGCAATCAGCATGATTATCCCGAGAACGAAGACCGTCACGCCAAAAATTCGTTCCCGCTTGCGCTTCTCCAGCAAAAGCTTTAAGCGTCCGCTCTCGGCCTTGCGCAGTTTTTCCTGCTCTTCAGCGCGCCGACGTGCTTCCTCCAGTTCCTCGACCTGGCGCCTCTTGGTCTCCTCCACTTGCTTCCTGCTGCGCGTAACAAGCAGCCGCGCTTCCTGAGTTGCTCCGAGAATCTTCGCCTCTGGCGAATTCAAATATTCTTCTGCTTCACGAAGCTCTACTTCATCCAGAAGTTCATCCGACTCGCGTTTAGCGCATTCTTCCAACTTCGCGCGAACTCGCTCTGCGGCCTCGTATCCGGCAAGCCACTTATGATTCGACTTCTGTATTGGTTCGATGAAGCGATCGTGGGTCAGCTCGTGAGTTATTGTGCCGGAGCGATCCTCACGGCGTATAACGTGAGCTTCCTCCAGTTCTTTCAGCGCCAGGCCTGGTATTCTCCAGCTAGCTCCGGGCGCACCGCGAAAGGCAAGCCCGCGTGTTCCGGTGGGAGTTATCAGAGCTGTTCCAAACCAACGCCGCAATTCGCCTTCTCCGATCCTGCCTTCACTGGCGGCAGCAGCTCTCTCAACGGAGCGATCGTAGTAGCGCGCCAAAGCATTATCCACGTCGCCGAAGCGTTCGATATATTCGGCCGTGATCAGACGCGATCCATCGGTGCTGGCGTTCGGTCCACTCTTCCATCCCGCGGGCAGATTTTCCCACAGCGACTGGCACACCACTTGAAGCTGAACCGGTTCGACGAATTCGCCGTGGGTTTCACGGAATTTGTCGCCTTCTGCTACGCGAATCTCCGAAAGTTCCTTCATCAATTCGTCGGCTGCGTTCGCGTCGAAGGAAAGGCCCCTCTTCTGGAAAGGTTTCACCACCGCGTTACGGGCCGAGTTGCCGCGCAGTCGCTCCAGGTGCATACGTGGCCGCAATTTTTCCGGGAGTAACTCGGCGAATGGCTCCATCTGAGCGATGTACTCTTCGCGCATCACGAAAACCACTTTCATCGTTGGCAAATCGTGCAGGGCCTGGGCAAGCTGATCGAAAAATGGGCGTCGTTCCTGCCAGCGATGCTGATTGGTCGTAAAGAATTCTTCGAACTGATCAAAAATGACGATCAGCGGTGGCGGACCGTCCTCGCCGACTCCCGAAGGAACAACAAGCGGCTTAAGAAATCCGGATAGCGTGGTCTTCGCATGATCTTTGATTGACTGGCCATCAGAAAGTTTTGCCGCCCAGTATTGGATCGCATGAAAAACGAAAACGTTTTGCACAGTTTCCGGTGGAAGGTCATTTGGCAGCAAACCATGAACGCGTGCGGACCGCAGAACCTGGTACTGCTGTTCCTCAAGACGATGGATGACACCTGCCCTCAACAAAGAGCTCTTGCCGGCTCCCGATTGCGCATAAACAAGCACGGCGCGGTGTGCGATGATTAACGAGAGAAGCTCCTCGGTCTCGCGGGTGCGACCGAAAAAGCGATCGCTCTCCTCTTTCTCAAAAGGTCGCGGGCCGACAAAGGGCGAATCGATCATCCCCGGCTGAAAGCCTCCCACCGTACTCGCAGGTCCTGGCAAAATTCCTGACAAGTGCCCCAATAAATTTTTACCTGCGCGCTGCCGAAATACGAATCGAGGTATTTCACCGCCTTGGCTGCTTTCTCTGCTTGAGCACCGGGCGTGTCCGAAGGCTCAAGTTGCACCGCGATATGGGTGTTGCCGCTATCACGCAGCTTGTTCGCGAAGAGGCGGAACAGCACCAGGAAATCCCAGTCCGACAGGGTGTACCCGAGGAAAAGCAGCGCGCCTCCCAACGCACGCTCCACTCGATGCGTGAGTAATTTGTAGTCGCGCGAAATGTTGATCAGGAATTCAAAATAATCGTCCTCGGTCACTACCGCCGATTCCGCCCACGGCGTGCAACCGTGAAAGTGATAAACAAGCGGATTGGCTACTGAATACATGAAGTCGGGATCGAAACTCGGCGCGCTCGGAGGGATATGGCGATTCCAACGGCAAATCGCGGGGCGCGCGTCTCGTTGCTTGTATTCCTTGAGCGCGCGGTACATCCAATCATCGAAATTACTTGTGAGGTAAACTGGAAACGGAAGATCGGACAAAACCCGGTGCGGCTCGTTAGGCAACGCTGAGAAGTTCGGCGTCGGGAGACTTTTGTAGTGCTCGGCGAATGCCTCCTTCGGGGCCATAATGTCATCTGTCGCTGCCACGTATTTCGCCACTCGTTCCAGCTTCGTTTGATCGTCGAGCGGATAGGCGTAATCAGCTGCGAACTTGAGCGCGATCTGTTCCTTCGCGGGATATTTTAGTTTCTCCCACTCTTCGGGATCAGCCCCCGATGGGGCGGCTGTGCACGCACCAGAACCAATCACGGGCGTGCACTTGTCGTCCCTGATGCGTTTCAATAGCCGCTCCCAGGTCTTGTCGTCCAGGTCGCGACCTTTTGTCGGTAGAACGTCTTTCGATTCGGTGGCAACGGGTTCAGCGCTCATTTTTTCGTTCGTTCGAAAGTTTTCCAGCGCTCATCCAACTGCGATGAAAACTCTCGGGCTGTGCCCCAGAAAACCTTCATCTCCAACGTGCCGTAAAATTTTTCGAAATATGCCTGATGCGCCGCACGGGTTGGATCGGTCTCATCCAGAGGCTTCGAGACCACTATGCTGCTGAATTGTTGCCGCGCGCGTAAAGTCTGAAAGAGGACGCGAAAGTTCCAGTCGCGCAAACCATAGCCAATGAACAAAAAACTCGTGGCAGCAAACGCCTGTTGCACAACCTCGGGGAGAAGATCTGGTTTGGCGGCAATATTCGCGAGAAACGTTAAATAATCGTCTTCGGTCAAAACGAGCGACTCGGAAACGTCGAGCGCACCATGCAAATGGAACACGAGTGGATTCGCCGGCGTGGGTTTATAGCCGGGCTCTTTTTCGAAAATCGATTCCACGTGCTGCAGAATATCCTGCCAGCAACAGATCTCGCGGCGTGCATCTTTCAATTTCCATTTGAAAGCGCGAACCATGAAGTCGTCGTAATTCGTCGTGATGACAATCGAGAAGGGAAGACCAGCGAGAACGCTGTGTGGTTCACCGGAGTTCCCAAACTGTGGTGGCTGGTTGTACTTTGGCGGACCGGCTGCGCGCAGAATATCCACGACGTCTTCTTTTGGTGCGTTCGGGTCCGATTGTACGGCTGCATACTGCGCAACACGTACAAGATCTCGATCTGGAAATGGATAGCCGGGGTAGCGCTGCGCGAGTTCTTCCGCCACATCGGCCCCAAGAGGGAGCGCACCATAGCAGGCGCCCGCTCCCAAAAAAGGAGTGCACTTCCCCAACTGAATCCTGCGCAGGAGCCGATTCCAATCCGCTTCTTGAAGTTCGCTCGTCACATCAAACGATTAACGAAGTCGAATATGGATGATTAGGGATTTCTACCTAGGATGTCAATACGTTATCTACGGACAACATCCCACCGCATATGGAATATTCAGCTCTCGTTAGGCAACGAGGTGACATGGCAGCTGAACCTTGACGCTTCGATCTGCGTTGGACGTTGGAACGCCGCGCCAATTATGTTGGTAACACTTTGTGCTTGTGTGCACGAGGGAGAACCACAATGTTCATTCGTGAACGGGAAGAACGGCCACGAGGGCGCAGGCGAACCGTGTGAGTTCGTAACTACCCGCTGGAGCTTGATTCTTTCGGCTGCCAACTTGACGAATGAAGAGCATAAAGCTCGGGATGCACTGGCCGAGCTTTGCCGGACCTATTGGCGGCCTATTTTCTTGTTTGTGCGGGCACGCGGCTATTCGATTGAGGACGCGCAAGACCTTACTCAGGATTTTTTTGTGACCATTCTGAAGAAGAATTGGTTGCAGCACGCCGATCGTAACCGCGGTCGCTTCCGTTCGCTGTTATTGAGGTCACTTCAGAACTTTCTTGTTAATGCGGCTGAGAAAACTTATGCCCACAAACGTGGCGGCGGCGTGGAATTTGTTTCCTGGCACGATTGGGTGTCTGAAGCGGCATCAGATTCGTCCATCCCCGCAGCGATGTTGGAGTCGCTTCCGCCTGAGCGGCTCTTCGATCTCACATGGGCAGCCACCGTGGTGGAACACGCGCTTCAACGGCTGCGTGAAGAATGCGAAACCAAAGGCAAACTCTGGCTTTTCCAAACACTAAGCCCCCTTCTTACAGACGAACGCGACGAAGTTTCATATGCCAATCTCTCCGCGGAGCTGGGAATCGCCGAAACCGCCGTAAAAAAGCAACTGCACAACATGCGACAACGTTACCGAAGTCTCCTGCGCGCTGAAGTCTCGCAAACGGTCGAAAACCCCGCTGACATTGATGACGAAATTCGTTATCTTTGCGCGTCGCTTGCAAGCGGCCCCGAGCCATTCCGATGACGAATTCAGATCAACGGTCAGGTCCTGCAACGAGCGCGACCCCGCAGGAAGCAAAATGCGGGAGGTGCGGAGCAAACACAAGGCTCGACACCGGAGTTTGCGTGAGTTGCTTGCTGCGCGAGGGATTGGAAGGCGGCGGCGAGGTATCTCAGGCGGTTTATAAAACCGTACTCGACGAGGTCGACGCGCCGCACAAGCCCTGGTTCTTGGGCAACTACGAAATTCTCGAGCAGATTGGTTGCGGCGGCATGGGCGTGATTTATCGCGCCAGGCAACGACATTCTCAGCGCATCGTCGCGGTAAAGCGCGTCCTTAGTTATCGTGCTGATTCACACGGAGCGCTGCAGCGTTTCCGACGGGAAGCACAGGCAGTGGCCAGTCTGGATCATCCAAACATCCTTCCGATTTATGAAGTGAGCGAAAGCGAGGACGGCCTGCCGTTTTTCAGCATGAAATTCGCGGAAAAGGGAAGCTTGCAAGAGAACGCTGCTTCTCTCCGCGATCAACCGCGGAAGTGCGTGCAACTTATGGCAAAAGTCGCGCATGCTGTCGATTATGCTCACAGCCGTGGCGTTCTGCATCGCGATATTAAACCGGGAAATATTCTGCTCAACGACCGGGGCGAGCCACTAGTCAGCGATTTCGGTTTGGCGAAGCTTTTGGACGGGGACAACGATCTTACAAGGTCGCTGACTACGTTCGGCACCGCAGGTTTTATCGCACCCGAACAGGCCGGTCACGCAGCCGTCGATTTTACCCCGGCCGCAGATGTTTACAGTCTCGGCGCAGTTCTGTTCAACGTGCTTGCCGGACGTCCGCCATTCCTGGGTTCCAATCCGGTTTCCGTGATTCGCCAGGCGTCTGAAACGGAGGCGCCCAAATTGCGCTCACTGGCATCATCGCACGATCGGGATTTAGAGACGATTTGTGCACGCTGTCTCGAACGTGATCCAAAAGCGCGCTACCAGTCCGCCGGAGATCTCGCAGCCGATCTGGACCGATGGCTCGGCGGCCGTCCAATCGTCGCCCGGCCGGTTTCACCGCCAGCGCGGGTCTGGCGCTGGTCGCGGCGTAACCCCAAACTGGTTGGAGCGGCGGTTGCCGGTCTCCTTTTAGGCGCAACTGCGGTTTGGTTATTTCGCGGCGAGCCTCAAGAACAACGCGGCAATGGCGTTTACGACCTTTATCCACAGGCTCTTTTCACGGATGTAATTCCTCCGGCAGAAAGAACCAGTATTGGCATTAGCGTGCCGTTACAGAATCCATCTAGTCCAGTCACAATTCCGGATTATACATCTTCGGGAAGGTTCGAGCCGAGCCTGGCGGACGCTCGAGTGACCACTGCCCCTCCAGAGCCGGGAGTCAGTACGAGTGTACCCGATCGCGGATTGGAACCCGGTCTGCGAACAAACAAAATTACAGCGGACGTGATCGCTGCGCCTCCAGAGACGGCGTTCAACAACAGTGTGCGCGAATTCGAACCCAGTCTGCCGACAAACAAAATCACAGCCGCCGCGACCGCAGCGCCCCCGGGGACGGGAGTCACTACCAGTGTGCGTGATCACCCATCGGGAGCCGGTCTGCAAACGAACAAAATCACCGCGGAGGGGCCATCCATTCAGGGGTTTGTCAAAGATGCAAAGGGCGCACCGATTAAAGGCGCGGAAATTCGGATCGAATCGCGAGACGGCAAACAGATGTTCCGCACAGTTAAGACCGATCCAAAGGGTCGCTATGTTTCACAGGGACTGCAACCGGGCGGTTACCGGGTGACATTGCTTGTGAATGGCACGGTTAAGGCATCGATCATGAACACGCAAACCAACGCGAACCAACCGACTCAGCTGAATTTCGATATCAAGCCAGCGTCCCAGGCAGGTACTAGTGCAAAGGGCGGAAAGCGCATGGTATGGGTGCCAGGTCGTACGGGAACCCATCTCGGCGGTAATTGGGTCGAAGTCGACGAGAAGCCAAATGAGCATACCGGTTCCAACCTTCAGACATACAGCGTTCGTCGTTAATAATTTTGAAAACGAATTCGATGAATCGACGACCAACATCAAGGGTCGTATTTGAAACGTCGTATTGAGAAAACGCTTCTATTCTGCAGCCACGGCCCTGTGGGCCGTTGATCGCGCGTTACAGAACAGGGCGCCGCTTCAGCACGGAAACGTCGTTTTTCCCTCATTCAAACAAATTATTTTGGAACTTCGTTGCCTTTTTTCTGTAGGAATGAGTGAACCACTATATTTTATTCATCTATGTTTATTAAATCATTGCAGATTGGGTTAATGGGGTTGTTTCTCTCCGTTGCGAGCGTCTGGGCTGGATCAGCGTCCATTCAGGGCATCGTCAAGGATGCAAAAGGCCAACCGATTAAAGGTGCGGATGTTCGCGTTGAGTCCAAAGATGGCAAGCAGGTCTTCAATACGGTCAAAACCGACGCGAAGGGTCGCTACATTTCACAGGGCTTGCAGCCCGGTGTTTACCGCGTTTCGCTGCTAGTCAATGGTGCAGTGAAGGCTGCTATTGGCAACACGCAAACAAGGTCCGATCAGGCAACGCAACTGAACTTTGATCTGAAACCAGCGGCGGCAGGCCAAGCAAGCACAGTCCAAAAGAAAGGAACGCACAAGGTGTGGGTGCCTCCGAGCACAGGAAGTCACACCGGTGGTCGCTGGGTCGAAGTTCCCGACGGAGGCTCAGAGCCGGGCACCTTGAATGTGAAAAGAGCCAGCGGGGAACAATTGCGGCGTGAAATGCTGCAATCGGGCAACCCAAGCGGCGGGAATTAAGCCAAACTTAACCAGACCTGCGGTAGGTCGCATTGCGCGATTCAAGCATGAGGCACGCTTCGGTGAACCAATCGCTAAAGTCAGCAGCGTAATCTTAACCCGGGTTTTGTGCAGTTGGCTGGGAGAATAATGCCCGGACTGGCTCACGCGAAAGCGTGACAATCGAAAAAACCCCGAGAATTGTTCCAAACGGAACGAAGAGACATTCGACACAGGCAATTACGAGTGCGAACGAATAACGCTTGCGCAGCGCAAGCGATCGGCCGGCGAGGAGAATACAAATCGCCAGCACGACGCCGATTACGAATAACAGCGAGCCGGCCACCGCGAAAATCCACCCAAGAAATTCAGGCGGTAACTCTTCGTCGGGTTTCGCTGTTCCGTGCTGTGCGGCAAATATGAAGATAACGCCGACCGCTGCATAAATTAGCGGGAAGAAAGAGAAGAGGGCAGCCAGGCCGGCGACAACGTAATGAAAAATCGCGAGGAGATTAAGCTGTTCGGTATCGCGCTCCATTTCTCACACTAGCCAGCCTGTTTCGATTTGATCCAGCGATCGACCAGCTCCTCCAGGACATCGAGCGGGACGCTGCCATTGCTCAAAACCACTTCGTGAAACTGACGGATATCGAACTTATTGCCTAACGACTTTTTCGCTTTCTCGCGCAGTTCGAGAATCTTCAGCATTCCGACTTTGTAGGCGGTCGCCTGGCTCGGCATCACGATGTAGCGATTGATGGAGTCGGTGCAGTCGGCCTCTGTGTTGGGCGTATTCTTAACCAGGTAATCGATCGCCTGCTCACGCGTCCACTTTTTGTCGTGTATCCCGGTATCCACCACAAGACGCCCGGCCCGCCAGAGTTCGAGCGACAGGCGGCCGAAATCGGAGTAGGGATCCGCATAGAGGCCGATCTCTTTCGGGGTCAATTCGCTGTAGAGACCCCAGCCTTCCGTGTAGGCAGTGTAGGCGCGCGAGAATTTCCGAAACTTCGGAATTCCGTTCAGCTCCTGTGCAATAGCAATTTGCATGTGATGCCCGGGAATGCCTTCATGATAGGCCAGCGCTTCCAATTGGTAAGTTGGATTGTCCTGCATGTTGCGCAGGTTCACATAAAACATTCCAGGGCGCGTTCCATCCGGCGCCGGTTGCTGATAAAACGCTTTGCCAGCTGACTTTTCTCGAAAACTTTCCACTGCTTTCACCACGATGTCAGCCTTCGGCTTCGTCACGAAAAGCTCGTCGAGCCGCTTCTTCATCGTCTCGATGATGTCGGTGGCCATTGCCAGATATTTCGCGCGACCTTGCTCGTCGCTTGGCAGGCGAAACTGTTGATCCTCGCGCATGAGCTTGAAGAAGGCCTGGAGATCACCTTTGAAGCCGACCTTCTCACGAATCTTGTTCATCTCATCGTGGATGCGCGCCATTTCCTTCAGACCTGTTTCATGAATCTCTTTCGCGCTCATCTTTGCGGTGGTCGTTCGGCGCAGCGCGGACTCGTAAAACTCAGCGCCATCCTTAAACTTCCAGACCCCAGCGTCGTCGGTGGCCCGCTTCCCCTGCTCCTCCAGAAAGGCGATCAGTTTTTCATAGGCGGGTTTGACCGATTCGTTCAGTGCCTTGGTCGCATCGGCCACGAGCCGGTCGCGCGTCGCAGCGTCCGCCTTGCCCAAGGCGGTTACTTTCTTTTTGAAATCTTCCAGCAGCGGACTGTCGTTAGGCCCGGATTCGAAGGGCTTCCCCTGGATGATCTTGTGGCAGGCGTCGAGCACAAGCGGAAAAACGAATCGGGGTGCCACAACTCCCTTTCCCTCGCGCGCCTTCAGATTGACGAGCAACTGATCGAACAATTTGGGAAAGCCGCGCAGTCGCGCGACGTATGCCTCTGCATCTTTCACGTCATCGATCTTGTGAATGTTGATCATGAAAGTCGGCATCTGCGCATGGACGCCACGCATCTGACTGACCGGATAAATATCGAAGCGATACTTGAATTCCTCCGCTTCGCGCGCCGCTTCGCGCTCGAAGAGCTTGTAACTCAGTTGCGTTTGCGCATCGAGCGCTTCGAACTTGATGTTCTTTTTCAAGTCCGCCAGCTGGCGCTCCCAAACCTTTTCATCGGCCGTAGCCTTCTCGTCCGACAGGTCCTCCAGCTGATCGTAATGCCTTTTGATTCCATAAAACGATTCGTCCACCGGGTGACGCGAAAGCGTTTCGTCCCAGCATTTCTCAAAAAAGTCGTTGGCCCTTTTTGATTCGGCCTCGATTTCTGCCGGTGTGTAAGCCAAGGCAATTCCACCGGCAGTGAAAAAAATTGCGATCGTTAACGAAGTTTTCATTGCGTTGTTCTCTTCTAGATCAAGCGTCGAGCGTCTGGCACAACGCAGCCTTGCGCGAAAAGAAGTTGGGCCTTTAGAAATGTCAACCTGTCGCCATATAGCCTTCTTCGCCGTGTTCGTTGATGTCGAGCCCCTGCCGCTCGATCTCAGGCGGAATCCGCAGACCGATCGCTCCTCTCACCAGCGCGCCAATGAGGGCGCTTCCCACGACGGCCAGCACGATCGTAATTACGATTGCTTTTAATTGATCGATCCAAAGCGCATGACCAACAATTCGTGCCAGGCCATTTTGCGTCGCTGGATTGAGCGAGCCGGCGGTGCTTAGCGAAAGATTCGGATTAACGCTCGCCGTCGCAAAGATACCGGTGAGAAAGGCGCCGAGGGTTCCACCGACAGCGTGAATGCCGAACGTATCAAGCGCATCATCATAGCCGAGCCAGGATTTGAGTTTTGTGCATGCAAAAAACGGGACAATTCCAGCCGCAATCCCGATCATTACCGCGCCGCTCGGTCCGACATATCCGCAAGCCGGCGTAATGACAACCAGCCCGGCCACAGCACCGGAGCAAAACCCGAGCACACTCGGTTTGCCGCGCAGCGCGTACTCGAGCATGGCCCATGTGAACGAGGCGACCGCGGTGGCAAGCGTCGTACTGGTGAACGCGTTTGCCGCGATCCCATCAGGCGCGAGCGCGCTACCCGCGTTAAAGCCATACCACCCGACCCAGAGCAGACCCGTTCCAACCATGCAAAGTACCATGCTGTGCGGCGCCATGATTTCCTTTCGAAATCCGAGCCGGTGCCCTAGAAGAACGCACAGCACGAGCGCTGACCAGCCTGAGCTCATGTGAACGACGGTTCCGCCGGCGAAATCGATTGCGGTAATTTTTGCTCTGGGATTCCACACGCCATTCATCCAGCCGTCAATTCCCCAAACCATGTGTGCGATCGGGAAATAGACGAGGAACATCCAGATGCTTACGAAGACAAGAACCGCAGCGAACTTCATCCGCTCCGCCACCGCGCCAATGATCAAAGCCGGCGTAATGATGGCGAACATCAGTTGGTACATCGCGAAAACATTCTGCGAAACCCAGTACGAATAGTCGGAGTTCGGTCGTGCATCGACCCCGTGCAGAAATGCAAACTTTAATCCGCCGAGAAAGGGACACCCGCGCGAAAAAACGAGCGAGTAACCCACCGTCCACCAGAGTATGGTGACCAGCCCGGCTATGCCGAGACATTGCGCCAGGACGGACAGCACGTTTTTTGCTCGGACCAGCCCGCCATAGAAGAGCGCCAGGCCTGGCAAGGTCATAAAAAGCACCAGCGCGGCGCAGGTCATCATCCATGCGTTGTAACTCGGACCCGGTGCGGCAATGTTCGAGCTGCTCGCCGAACCCAAATCCGCCCCGCGCGGCGAATTGGTTACGTACGCTTCAAGATCAGCCACGCGTTGCTCGAGCGACGGCGCAGCCGAGGGCGATGATGTTTGACCAAACAGCGGAGATACGAACGCAACGATTCCGGTGAGCAACAAGACCCGTAGCATCACGCGTGTCCGTTATAAGCACGCGAGTTTCTAACGGCAAGAAAAATGCGATTACAATTCCTACATCAACCGGACTGCTCTGCGCGACGAACTGTAGGGCGTCTGTATCAGACGCCGCGAATCAAAATGAGATTGGTTGAGGAATCATCTGGCGAGGACACGACTGAAAGGACACTTGCTGCGAAACTTCGCCTGTTTCCTCGTCGTCGTCATCATCTTCGTCATCTCCATCGTCCGTATCGGCGTCGTCCGCGCTATCTGTGTCTAATCGCGGCGCGACGGTAGGCAAGTGACTTTGTTCTAGCCGGTTGTATCGCTCACGCACCTCGGCTGGCATCTTGTCGAGGTCTTCCTTGGTTTCGACTGGACCGCTGAAGAGCAATTTGCCTTGCGGATCTTTCACCGTGAGCAGTTTTCTTCCGTCTACATTCGCTAATTTGAGCTCGCCTTTATCATCTGAGAAAACGATCTGCGCTTTGCCTAAATCGATCTTGCTGGCCTTGACCTCCCCGTCGTCTTCAAAAAAGATCCGAAGCTGATCAGTTGCTCGACGGGCGTCGTCACGCGCGCGTCTGGCCGCTTCGTGAGCTTGTTCGACTGCGTCGCGGATAACGCCGCGTTGATCGCCCAGTTGCTCTTTGAGTTGTTCCTTGAGCTCCTGCATTTGTTCTTTCATATCACCCGTAGCATCGAAATCCCAATGCCAGTCGGGGTTTTCCCCAGGGAAAGCATTGCGTCGCTGTGACACGTCTTTCTTGGCAAGTTTAGCGGTAAGCTTTTGCTCCTGCCCTTTGCGCAAGACAGTAAGCGTCACCTCCGTTCCGTCGGGAAAGGTTTGCAACAGCTTTCGCAATTGACTCGGCTCAACCAGAATTTGGTCGTTCAACATTTTGAGGATGTCGTTCTGTTGAACGCCGGCAGTCGCAGCGGGGCTGTTCGGCTCGACATAATCGACAACCAACCCGAAGCCTTTCGCCAGACCGAGCTGATCACTCACGACTGTTGGCACCTGCGATGTATCCACGCCGAGATACGTGACCGGCACCTTCGGACGTCTCTCGTGATGATCGGGCATTCCGGGCGGGTGCGGTGGGCGCGGTGGTTGTGGTGGCTGTGGCGGCGCAGGCGATGGTTGTGCGAATGCTGCAATCGGCAACAGCGCGATGACTGTGATGGTGAATACAGATTTCATTTTCATGGTTTGTTATGTTGAATCATTGAACTGAAACTGGAATCAGCACGATTTCCTCGCTGGGATAGGAGACGCGGAGGGAGGCACCCGTTTCCGGATTGCGCCAACGCCAGGTTTGTTGTGTGTTGTAGCGAACACGCCGCAGCGGTCGTTCTGAGCCGTCAGCAAAATGCAATCCTTCGTCGCGGGCGTTATAAACAAGGTTCGTGCCGCCGGCAGGAACGAACCTGCCGGGAGATGTTGATCGCTTCGCCCCGAGCGGAGCCGGGCGTGTTTCGGACGCAGTCGAACTTTGCGCGACGGTTTCTCGCCGCTCGTGCCGACGTTCCATGGTAACCACTGCGAACAAAATCAAAACCGCGGCAGCGGCGAGACCAAAGCCTAACGACCACCAATTGTAGGGCGTTTGACTCGTTCGTTCCCGCTCTCTCGCTCTACCGAGCTTTGCGTCTATGTCGCTCGCCCCCCGGCGGCTCCATTCTCTGAAACGCCATCGTTTCCATTTGGCGTCCGCCGCGATTGACGTTCTCTTTTCTAGAGAGTCCCCTACCCGATCGAAAAGCACCGACGACGGCTGAGCTGGTCGCAGCTTTCGCAGTTCGTTTTCAAGCTCGGAAAGATCGTTCATTGCGGTTGCAGAGTTTTCTTCAAATTGGTCAAGGCATACCGGTAGCGCGATGCTGCTGTGTTCTGCGAAATTCCCAACGCGCCTGCGATTTCTCCAAATGTAAGATCATTCCAGATTTTCAAGACGAGCACCTCCCGCTGATCGCGCGGCAAAGATTCCACTGCCGCGGCGAGCGCCGACTGCGTGTCATCTTCCAGTTCAAAGTGCGGCTCAATGGCCGGCTCGGCTTCAGCAAAAGCTGTCGCCTCGCGTCGTGCGCGTCGTGCGTCGCGACGGATAAAATCGAGCGCGAGAGAACGAACCGCCGAATAGAGCAATCCGCGGTTATGGATGTCGTGGTTACGTCGCCAAAACTTGACGAAAGCGTCCTGGACAATGTCTTCCGCGTCGGCAGCTGATTGTACCCATTGACGGGCGAACAGAAGCAATCCGGGCGCAACTTCAGAAAAGCAGGTCCTCCAATTCTCATGGCTGACGATAGGCTCCATGACCTTTTCACGGTCTTTACTTTCAAGACGCCGCCAAGTGGAGATTTTGTCTATCAACACGAGGATTGTTTCTGGGCAGCATACGCCCCCTCGCATGCAGCGGCTGGCGCCCTCCCCTAATACTGCATTTCAATGTTAGCTCACATATGTGAGCTAACATTGAAATGGCCGAGGCGGACGTAAGCAAAGTTTTGTCTCCGTTACGAGGGATGCTTCGCGGTAGGGGCGCCGCGAAGGGCACGCGATGGGGCGCGCGCTCCCTTAGAATTAGCTCTTCGGCAATGCACGCAGAATTAGATCTCCGAGCCAATCTGGATGTGCGACTCCTGAGCGATACGCCCGGAGGGATTCCACAGAAGAATTCACTCGGAGATTGCTGTAAGAGCCGTCGGCGTTTTGCCAGCGTTCGTGCCAATAAAGGGCTGCCTTGACCCGCGGATAACGAGTGCGAAACAGCTCCAGACCTTGTTTGATCCAAGCCGGTTTGCGTATGGCGCTGGGTGGCGCCGTGGTAAGCGGAAATTCGCCGGTCGCCCATTCCGCAATCATTATGGGCTTGCGCGGATCGAGACGGCTCATTTCCTGGTACGGCCAGTCGACCAATGAAGGAATGTCCGGATTAGGTTCGTCCTTGTATTGCTGCCCATAAACGCTTAGCCCAAGCCAATCGACATAATCGGATCCGGGATAATACGCCGGAGCGCCGTTCCAGGTTTCGTACGGGTACGGATAATTGTTGGTATGAAACATCCATTTGATGTTTGACGCACCGCGCGCGCGGACGCGGTCCACCACATATCGGTACGCTCGCCGAAACGTTTCCGGGCCCTTCCAGTTGTTGTATTCCGGGACCCATTGCGCACCGCCGTAGTAAGCGCCGGACCAGGGAAACCACGTGCCGTTCATTTCGACACCGAAAACAACTATCATTGGGTGGCCAAAATCCCGGGCAGCGTCAGCCCACTTGTCGATGTATGCATCCCACTTTCCTGCAAGGATCTCAGTCAGACTGAACTTGTCGGGGCCGCGATCTTCCTCGTACGGCTTGTCCCAAGGCGACCAGAAAACCAGCGGCAACGAGCCGTGCCGCCAAATGACGTTGAGATTGTCTGCAGGAAAATTTTGTTCTCCCCAGTAGCTCGACGAAACGATGATAGCCTGATGCTTGCCGACCATCTCCTCGAAGTCTTCGATTGTTTCGAGCGTCACGTCGTCCTCCGCATCGCCAAAATCCATGAACGCGCCCGTGTAAACGCCATGATCAGGAATCACGACCTCGACCGGGCCGTTCGGATCGACTCGCGCAACGGTAGCATGTTCGCGGCATCCCGTAAGCGCGAGACTCAATCCAACGAGTACGATGGCTACTTTAAACACTGCGCCGGCGCACACTCGAACTTGGCCGTTCGTTGGAAGCCGCCTGTTGTTCCGAACTGCACTACAAGCCATATCTCGGTGTCATTCTGAGCGAAGTCGCGTGCCCCGCCGTAGCCTTGTGCGAAGCCTGGGAAGAATCTCGAATCAATTTTGAAGTCACCAGCGGATTAGACCAAGGACCTTTCGCTTCGCTCAACCCGACAGGGTAATTTGTGATTTGAATGCTCCGCTGCCGGCCAATTCGCCTTGACTGGAATACTGATATTTGAGAACAGATTCGTACTGGATCGAGGCGGCAAGTGCAGACAAAACTTTTTGCAATTTTGTTCTTAACTTTCGCGCCTGCAGTGCTCTCCGAAGACTTCCACACGGTTAACGGCAAGGAATACAAGGACGCCGCGGTCACGCGCGTCGAACCCGATGGCATCGTCGTCAATACAAAGTCGGGAGTCACAAAGATTTACTTCGCCGAACTGCCGAAAGACGTTCAGGAACAATTTCACTACGACTCCGCGAAAGCCGCCTCGTATTCTGCCGAGCAGGCCGCCAATTACACCGCATATCAAAAGCAACAGGAGGAAACCCGGCGTCAACAACAGGAAGCCGACGCAAAAAACAATGCGGCATTACTAAAACAACAGGAGGCCGCAAATCGCACCCAAAGCTTGCAAACCCACTACGGCGAGCTTCAGAAACAGGAAGATGACTTGCTTCTCCAAATCGGCGAAGCAAAAAAGCCCGGGCCAGAATATCGGCAGGGCAAGTCTGTGCGTCACCAGCCAAATCCGCGAAAGTCTCAGCTGCCGCTTCTCGAGAGCCATCTGAAAGATGTTCGTCGGGAAAAAAGCGAAGTTAAAAAACGATTGGATAAAGCGGAGCGATAGGAAAAAAAGGCGGCACGAGGACGCGCGCGCGCTCCCAAAGCTTCGCGAAACAAATCGGCGCTTTGAGTGATTTCGCACGAAGTGCTTTGGATTACGATGCGTCCTCGCATCGCTTTCATTCTTATCCATCCTCGTTTAGATACGCCGCCGTGAATAGATGGCGGTCCGGGGGTTTCTTGGAAAGAAACTGGTTGTGTAAAATACTGCTCTTCTCGACCGCTCTCCAAGTCGTGTTCGCCACACAAACACACGGCAATGAGAAGCCGCTCAGAGTTTCCGCCATCGTCTCCGCCGACCGTCCGGTCAACCGGTTCATCCCAACAGAAACATTGGGCGCCGGCGTCGACGGTCACGAGAAAGGCGAATGCGCCCAAATGTTCACGGACAAGAACATCACGGAAATGTTATCCGCCGGACTTGGACCGCTGACATATCGACTGCGAACCGAGCTAGGCAGCGAAGTGTGGCATTGGAACCCCCGGGGCACGTGGAGTGATCCGGTTCACAGTTGCGGATACTGGACTTCTGACGACTCGCTCGGCGAACCGATCAACGTTTCGTACGGCTATCGGTTGCCACGACGCGGAAACACAATCGATCAGGCAAACGACGACGGTTACTCTCGTATCGCGGACGGCGATCCGAATTCATTTTGGAAAAGCAATCCGTATCTCGATTCACATTTCACCGGCGAATCGGAGGACGCTCATCCGCAGTGGGTGGTGATCGATTTGGGCGTACCAAAACTGGTCGACGTGATCCGAATTCATTGGGGAACCCCGTACGCCACACAATATCGTGTCGAGTACTGGCCCGGCGACGATCCGATGCATCTGCACCCCGACGATGACGACGACTGGCAGCCGTTCGAGAATGGCAGGATCGATGATGCCCGTGGCGGTCGTGAACTGGTTCGACTGACAAAGCGTCCGCGCGCGGTACAGTTTGTGCGAATCCTAATGAGCCAGAGTTCGCACAGCGTCGAGCAAGGCTCGGATGATGTTCGCGATCGGTTAGGCTTCGCGATTCACGAGATAGATCTTGGGAAATTGGGTAAGGATGGACGTTTTCATGATCACGTTCGTCACGCACCCGATCGGCATCGCCAGACAATTATTTACACGTCGTCTACCGATCCCTGGCATCGGGCGGAAGATCTTAATCCCAGCACAGAGCAGCCCGGATTGGATTTCGTTTTGCGCAGCAAGCTCACCAACAACTTGCCAATGCTTGTTGCGGTGGGCGTCTTGTACGACACGCCAGAGAATGCTGCCGCTCAGATCCGTTACCTGCTGCGTCGAAATTATAGTTTGGAAGGGATCGAACTGGGCGAAGAACCCGATGGACAATGGGTTTCGCCTGAAGATTACGGCGCACTGTACGCTGGAGTTGCCCGGCGTTTGGCGGAACTCAAGTCGCCACTGAAAGTCGGAGGCCCGAGCCTGCAAAATTTCGAAGACCGGCTGCTCACATGGGCGGATACATGGGGGAATCGTTCGTGGATGAATCGATTTCTCGAATACATTCGAGGTGCAAAAGTCCCCTTCGATTTTCTGTCATTTGAGTTTTACCCGTTTGACAACATCTGTGCTGATGCTGCGCCGCATCTGTTGGAAATCCCGGAGCGCCTGGGCGCGATGATGGCCAGCTTGCGCCGAGACGGAGTGCCCGCAGACATTCCGTGGCTCATCACCGAGTACGGCTATTCTGTTTTTGCCGGACGCCCGGAGGTTGATATCGAAGGAGCGCTCTTCAACGCGGACACAGTCGGTGTTTTTCTGTCGTTAGGCGGTTCGAAACCGTATCTGTACGGCTACGAGCCAAACTATCTCCAGGACGAGCTCAAGTGTTCGTGGGGCAATCTCATGATGCTTCAGCTAAGTCCCAACAGCGATCAATTGAACCGCCTCTCCGCTTATTACGCTGCTCAGCTCCTCACGAAAGAATGGATGCAGCCGACTAACGAGCAGCACGAAATGTTTCCTGTCACGATAAAGGAAACGAAAAACGGCGCGCGCGGCTTGCCCGCCGGAGCTTCGGCGAAGGCGGGAGTGACGCGTCCCACCGTAACTGCGTATGCAGTGCGACGACCGGACAAGCAGTGGGCCCTGCTCGCCATCAACAAGGATCCCAAACGCGCAGCGCAACTCAATGTGGGGTTTACTCTTCCCAGGGCGAAGCAGCCGCTGAGTTTTGTCGGACCCGTTGATATGATTCAATACTCGCGAGAGCAATACGCCTGGCGTGACGATGGTTCAAAAGGCCGCCCAATCCGCAGTCTGCCGCCTGCGCAATTCACGCGAGAAGCATCCCCAACCTATGAACTCCCGCCGTATTCACTTACCATTCTTCGCGGAAAAGTTGCGGAGTGATGCACCGCAACGGCTGACAATCACCTTGGCGGCTGCGACAGGTAACCATCGAATCGACCATCTTGAACCTGTGAGAGAACCTGACGAAAGGGCTCCTTGCTGATCATGCATCCGCGCACGACTTCAACGTCATCGTTAGGCCGAGCCAGCGAATCAAAGACCTTTTGATACGCAGCGCGATCACATCGGCGCAGCCCAACCAGAATGTAAAGCTTGCCAGCCGGTGTCGCGTGAGCCAGGGCAGCTTGCAACTGCTGCGAGGCATCAGACTGCTGCAAAACCGCGCGCAAATTCCGCTCCCCTTCGGACATCAGCCCGGCAACTCCAACTCCTCCGAACGCCAGGGATTTTGCCGCAGCAACATCACGAGCTGCCGAATTCTCAGACGAAGTGGCCACCGAAATACCAAGCTGCGAAAATACAATTCCGACGATGACAATAATGATGCGTGTTTTCATGAAGCTGTAGCTAGATAACGAATCAAACATCGAACATCAAACATTCCCCATTGGTGCCTTCATCGATTGGTTAGAGCGCGCTGATCGTCACGTAGTATCCATCCGGATCCCGTAGCGAGAACTCCCATGTTTGAGTGTTCGGATTCAAATGTGGTTCCTCTGCGAACCGGTCGACCAAAGCGCGTGCCCTCTTCAGGGCCATCTCGTAGTCGTCGACGCGGAAAAACAAGAGAAGACCATTGCCGGGTTTTCCGTCGTCGGGCCCCATCAAGGTGGGATGTTCGTGCGCTCCCCACTGGTGCAGGCAAAGCAATACGGTTCCATCCGTATCCACGATCTGACCCCAGTGGTCATGGCCCGGAGCTATCTCGCGTTGGCCGAAGAGCGACTGGTACCATTTGAAGCTGCCGGGAACGTCACTTACGCCGATGATCGTCCATGTGCGTTTCATTTAGAGATCTTAGACATTATTCTCCGCAGTTTCGGCCAGTCTTTTTTTCTGAGCATTAGTCCGCGACAACGGGGATGCCCGCACCTGCACGGCTCAAATTCTTCGCCCAAATCGAAGGCATAATCGATTAAGAGCTCTTCGCCCTGATTGATGGGCCGGATACTGGTTAGCCAAAGGCCACCTCGCTTCTTTTTGATGGCACAATTGGGATAACAACCATGGTTGACGTGGCCCGCTGCACTCCATTGCGGTCGGGCATCCAGATCGTGATTAGCATCAAACTTGATTACATGCTTAGCCCCGCGCAATAACATACTTGCACCTGTTTCCCACGGGATAATCCGGCCCTTGAACTCGATGATCGGCGTGCCAGGCCTGATCGGTCCAGCAGCAAACAATCCAACGCCGTTAATTCGCGACCTTCGTTTCTGCCAGAGCCGCTTTCGTCGCTGCAGTTTGATCCCCTCCTCTCATTCTTTTATCGATCGCATCTTG
>Ga0070684_100000703_pt1 | contig 23103 bp, 21 predicted proteins | sample KBSC723LmetaG_FD_65653 | JGI IMG/M metagenome (GOLD analysis project Ga0070684, IMG submission 65653) | Corn rhizosphere microbial communities from Kellogg Biological Station, Michigan, USA - KBS C7.2-3L metaG | ecosystem: Host-associated > Plants > Roots > Rhizosphere ...
GTTCGTGTCCGTCGCGGCGACCACGATCTGCGTCTCGGGGAGCGGGATCGTGCAGTTCGCGCTGCCGCTGCCTCCGCCGCCACCGGCGCCGCCGCGGCCGCCGCCGCCCGCATTGCCGCCCCGGCCACCCGATCCCGTGGCGCCGCCACCGCCGCCGCCAGTTCCCGCGGCGCCGTTTCCCCCTCGGCCCGCCTCCCCGCCCGCGCCGCCTGACGCGCCCGCCGTGCCGGTCGATCCACCGCCGCCGCCGGTGCCCGCATTGCCCGTCGATCCACCGCTGCCACCGCTTCCACCGCTGCCACCGCTTCCACCGCTGCCACCGCTGCCGCCGCTGCCGCCCGTGCCCGCGGTGCCCGCAGCGCTGCCGCCGTTGCCCGTCGTGCCGGCGGCGCCGGACGTGCCGGCGCTGCCCGTGGTCCCCGCCCCGCCCGACGTCCCCCCGGTGCCCGGACCGCCTGTTCCGGCGGTGCCCGTGCCACCGTCGCCGCCCGATGAGCAGTTCGCCTCCAGCGCCGCCGCCCCCACCAACGTCAATGTCAGAACGACGAATTCCTTTCGGGAGAGCAGCTTCGGGTCGGTCGACTTCGGGTCCATCAGATCCTCCGGTGGTGGGGTTGGCTGCGCAGGGGCGCCGGGAACATAGTGGTCACCAGTTCCGAGAACCGGCTCAGACACAATTCCCGGCCGGCTCGGCGGGATCGCGGCTTGTCCTCTCGTACCCGGCGAGCGCCCGCGCGGGCCCGTTTGTATCTGCACGAGCCTTGCGCCCTCTCCCCCCGGATCGCGGGGAGGGCGTTTCACGTCGCACGCTCTACGCGCGCGCCTCGATGCGGCGAAGGAAGCCGGACGCGATCGCGGTCAGCCACGCGAGCGCGACGACGAAGGCGACGCGCTCGAACAATCCCCCGAACGCCACCCACCCGGGCTTCTGGCTGATGCCCTGCAACGTCAGCGCGAACGCAGCGATGGTGAGGACGCCGCTCGCCGCTGAATAGATCGTCCATCCCCGTTCGCCCCGCCGCGCGAACGCGCGCGCGAAGACGAACATCGCGCCCACGATCACGATGAAGCCGAGAACGGCGCACGCGAGGTGGACGGCGCCGTGGATCGTGTACGTCGTCGGGCGGGCCGGTGTCCCGGGCGGATAGCCGCTGACCGGCTCGGTCGCGAAGAAGCCGGCGGCGATGAGGAGGACCGCCGCCGCGTCCAGTAGCCGCGCGCCCCATCGCGTGCTCGGAACACGCGAACCAGCCCGATCGAGGCCCCGGACGAACGCGAGCAACAGCAACCCCGAGACGACGAAGTTCAGCGACTGGATCCAGCCGCGAGGCCCCAGCGCCAGTGAGCTGATCGGATGGCGCTGCCAGCTGTATCCCGTACGCGCGATCCGGGCGAGCGCGGATCCCAGCACAAACAACGGACCCGCGGCGACGCCGCACGCAAGCAACCAGCGCGAGCTCACAATGGCACCCGCGTGCAGTATCTAGATCCGCCGCGCGGCGACGGAAGACGCGCCCGTCACGCAGCGCTCGCTTCAGGAATCGCCTTCAGGGTCGGCGACACCATCGGGGCCGATCTGGACGCGCCCCCTCAGACGAGGAGGCGCGGCCACCCGGATGCTGGCGAGGTCAGCCCGCGGTCGGCGTGCAGACGTTGTTGACGCAGACCGATCCGGTCGCGCACTGCGTGCAGGCGGCCGTGCAGTTCGCACCGGTCGTGTTCGTATCGGGCGCGCAGGTGCCGGGGTTACTCCCGCACAGGTGGGAGCCGGCGGGGCACGCCGGCACGCACGACGTCCCGTTGCAGGTGACCGTGCCGCCGTTCGTCGGCGCCACGCACGTCGTGCACGACGGGCCGCACGCAGCGACGGTGTCGTTGGCGATGCAGGTCGGCGCGGCCGCGGTCCCACGCAGGCAGAAGCCCGGCGTGTTGCAGACGACGCGGCAGCTCAGCGTCCCGGGGTTGGCGACGTTGTCACACGCCGCGGCCCCGTTGGCGGGCGGCGCCGCACACGCGGTGCACGACGAGCCGCACGACGCGATGCTGTTGTTCGCCACGCAGGCGCCCGTGCCGGCCGGGCAGTGATGGAACCCAGCCTTGCACGCCGTGCCGCACGCGTTGGCCGTGCACACCGGATCGGCGTTCGGGTCGGAGGGGGCCGGGCACGTCACGCACGACGCCGCCGTCCCGCACGCCATCGTGCTGTCGTTCGGGAAGCACCCGCTGGTCCCCGGGCACATGTGCGTGCCCGCGCCGCAGACGGCGCCGCACGCCCCGTTCACGCAGCCCTGGCCGGTCGGGCACGGCGTGCAGTCGACGCCGTCCATCGACCCGCAGGTCAGCGACGAGTTGTTGCTGACGCAGATGCCGTTGCAGAGGTGCCAGCCGGTGTCGCAATCAGGCACGCACATCCCGGTCGTCCCGTTGCACGTGACGCTGCCGTTGTCCGGCGCCGAGCACGCCGTGCACGTGTTGCCGCACGAATTGATGCTGGTGCTGTTGTTGGCGGTGCAGGTCGCGGTCGGGCCGGTTCCGCACTGGTGGAAGTTGTTGTTGCAGTCGACGCCGCAGGTCGTCCCGTTGCAGACCGGGTTGCCGTTCGGCGGATCGACGCACGCGGTGCAGCCGGTCGCCGTGCAGCCGGACGCCGTGCTGCTGTTCGCCACGCACGAGGTCGGCGCCACCGCCGGGCAGCCGTGGTAGTTCGTCGCGCAGGTAACGCCGCACGTGTTCCCGTTGCACGCCGCGGTGCCGTTCGTCGGCGTCGCGCAGGCGGTGCAGCCGTTCGCCGTGCAACCCGAGGCGACGCTGTTGTTCGCGACGCACATCGCGTTCGCGCCGTTCCCGCACAGGTGATAGCCCGTGTTGCACGCGCGGATGCAGTTGCCCGCGGTGCTGCAGGTGACCGTCCCGTTCGCGGGCGCCGTGCACACCGTGCAGTTGTTGCCGCACGAGGTGATGCTCGTGCTGCCATTGATCACGCACGCCGCGTTCGCGCCCGTTCCACACAGGTGGTAACCGGTCGTGCAGTCGACGCCGCAAGCGAGCGGCGTGCCGTCGCACGTCGCGGTGCCGTTTGCGGGCGCGGCACACGGCGTACAGGCCGCCGTGGTTGCCGTCGTGCCGCAGGACATCACGCTGTTGTTCTGCGCGCAGATGTTTCCGCAACGGTGATAGCCGGTGTTGCACGTAATTGTGCACGTCCCGTTTGTGCAAGCGGCCATACCGTTGCCGCCGACAGGGGCGGGACAGGTCGTTGCGCTCGTGCACGCGGCTCCGCCACCGGTGCCGCCGGTCGCGCCGCCACTGCCACCGCTGCCGCCAGTTCCACCGCGGCCCGCGCTACCTGCCGCGCCGCCGGTTCCGGCCGTCGCGCCGCCGCTGCCGCCGGTCGCGCCGGCGCTGCCGCCGGTGCCGCCGTGTCCCGCGGTGCCTACCGTGCCGCCCGTCGCGCCGCCGTTGCCGCCGGTCGCGCCGCCACTGCCGCCCGTCGCGCCACCGCTACCGCCGCTGCCGCCTCGGCCTGCGGTGCCGACGGTTCCGCCCGTCGCGCCGCCGCTGCCGCCCGTCGCGCCGGCGCTGCCGCCGGTGCCGCCGTGGCCCGCGGTGCCCACCGTACCGCCGCTTCCAACCGAGCCGCCCGTTCCGGCCGTGGCGCTGCCTCCGTTGCCGCCAGTCGTGCCGGCCGCACCCGCGGTGCTGCCGCCGGTGCCGGCGTTGCCCACGTTGCCGCCGCCGCCGGGCGTGCCGGGGGTGCCGCCTTTGCCGCCGCTGCCGACGGCGCCGCCGCCACCGCCGTGGCCGGCGTCTACTTCATTGCCGCCGTCGCCACCGCAACCCGCCCATCCAATGAAGGCAGCCACCAACAAACCAGCCCGAAACGAAGCGCGTCCCGACATCTCACAACCTCCCAAAGCTTTTCAACGGAGTTTCGGAAGCGAGCAACGAACACTTCGCAACGAAATATTCGCTTGACCCGCGTACCGCAGTGACGATCGCGCTGTCAAGTGACTTGGCCGCGCAATCGAAGCTCATCTTGTTTATGTTTATGCCCGCAGAAGAACATTTCGATCCTATCTGCTCTGCGCTGCAACGTTGCCATAGGCAGCGCGATCCGGCTCAGCGTGACAGCTGGTTGTGCACGTTACGTTTAGTACGTCGTCGAACTCGGGTTGCGCGATCGCCGCGGGGCACACGCCTTGGCTCGCCAACGTTGGTGCGAGGTCGGCTCAACGAAACGACAAGCCACTTCGACTCGCGACCACGACATGAATGTCGCGAATTCTCGAGCGAGCCTCCACGCGCGTCTCGCGGCACCCTACGAACGGAAGGAAAGGTCATGCAGCGAACACAACGTATCCTCGCTTTCGCTTTGGCCGGCCTCGCGTTCGCGCCCGTGGCCTGTGTCACGACGGACTTCGTCCATCCAGCCGAGCTGCGTGCCCTGGACGGCTTCGATGCGCAGGCCAGCCAGCGCCCGGTGCGCCAGGTGCACAACGTCGACGGTCAACCGCTGTGGTTCGATCGCGAGACGACCCTCCTCCTCGATGCACCGGATCAGCGGACGAGCGGTCAATTCGCGTCGATCCACGTCCAGGACGATGTTTTCGCAGGGACGACCGCGGACGGCCGGGAGGTTCGGGTGTCACTGTCCGCGCTTCGCACCGCAAAGGTCGAACAGAAGCCGCGCAAGACCCCGACGGTGATCGCGATCGGCGTGGTGCTGAGCGCGCTGTTGACCGGCTTCGCGCTGCGCACGTTCTATTTCGAGGCCAACCCCGGCGGCGTGTCCGGACGCGCGCTGCGCGTGAAGCGCCGGATCGTGACCGCGGCGGCCGGACGCACGCGGGGCTGGACGGGCACGTACCAGCCCGATCTGTCGCAGCTGGCGCTTCTGTCCGCTCCCGCGCGCGCCGCGCTCGCGAGGCACTGGCACCAGGCCGCGCTGTCCGAGCACGCGTCGGTCCCTGCCTTCTCCCGGTTGTCCATGACGCTGATGGCGCTGGGCGCGCCGGGCCGGTTGGTCGACCGCGCCCATCATGCCGCCCGCGAAGAGATCGGACACGCACGCCTCGCGTTCTCGATCGCCAGCGCCTACGCGGGAACCGAGGTCGCGCCGGGGCCGCTCACCGAGCTGGCCAACGCGCCTTCGATCACCGCGAAGACATTGCGCGCGCTCGCGGCCGAGTCGCTGATCGACGGCTGCCTCCTGGAGGGATTCGCCGCGGCGGCGCTCGTCGCCGCTCAGGCGCTCGTCGCCGATCGCTCGCTGCGCGCCGCGCTCGCCTCGATCGCCCGCGAAGAGGCGTCGCACGCGCAGTTCGCCTGGGACATCGTCGACTGGTGCATGGAGGAAGAGAGCCCCCTGCTCGGCGCCGTGCTGGTGCCGCTGGTCGAGCGCCAGCCAATTCCCGCGCCGCCCGCCGCGTTCATCGCCGCGCTGGAGCCCGAGATGACCGCGCACGGCGTGCTGGCGTCGGCGGACTGGAAACGGCTGTTCCGCGAGACGCGCGACGCGGTCGCCGCGCGCCTCGAACGCCTCTCGGGCCAGCGCGCAGACGCCGCCTGATCAGTAATAGCGGTGCAACAAGCCGCTGACGTGCAGCGGCCCCAGCATGTAGAGCGACGGGGGCGGCGCATCGTGCTCGAGGCAATTCCCGCGCGCGCCGACGCAGATCCGGCGAGGCCGCACTTTCGCGCCGAACCTGTGTGCGGTCTGTGGGCCACTGTAGGCGCGACGCCTACGATCTCGTCGGAAACCACTCAAATTTCGCGCGTGTCCGACGATGAAGCGCAGGACGGAGAGCGACGCAGCGTGCGTACCTGGGGTTGTCGTTGAGAAGCGCGGTCAGAAGATCAAAGCGAGTTGCCTTTCGACGCCAGCGCGTCCCGGTCGAGATCGCCCCAGACGAGTCGGCCGCTGAGGATCTCGCCGACGACCTGCAGGACTCCGAGAGGATCGAGGTTCACGTTCACGTGCACCGCGACGACGCGAAACGGCGCCCGGCAAAGCGCCGCCCTCTGGAAGCCAGGGGGAAGCTGTTCGACTGGCAGTGGTACAACGACCAGCTCTCCAAGCGACCGCGACACACGACGGGCCGCTGGTCGGCGGGGGCGAGCTGCTCCGCCTGCGGCGGGCTGATTCCCTCGAGCGCGCGCCGCTGCCCGCGCTGCGGCGCGCCCCGATCGCGCCGGCGTCTCCTCCCGGTTGTCGTGGCCTTGATTGGCCTGGCCGCGTTTGGGGCCGTGCTCGCGCTCGGCGCCCACATGCTGGGCGGCTCGGTTCCGGAAGCTCAGGCGCCACGCCCGGTCGGCCACTATACCGACGACGACATCGTCATCGTCGAGATGCCGCCGGCGACGCCCTCGCCGTTCGGCACCACGATGCAGCCGTCGAACGCTGCGCCAAGCTCAGGCGGCAACGCCACGGCGCGCTGACATCGTTGTGCGCCTGCCCGGCGCTCGCTAGCATCCAGGCGTGAACGCGCGGGCCCCTGATCAGCAGCCACTGTCGCTCGAAACCGTCGTGTGCACCCGGTCGAACCAGGTCTCATCGCGGGTTGGCGACGAGATGGTGATCCTGGACCTCGACAGTTCGCTCTACTACGCGCTCGATCCCGTGGGCGCCCGGATCTTCGAGCTGCTCCAGGGGCCTACCCGTCTGGACGCCGTGCTCGAGACGATGCTCGCGGAGTTCGAGATCGATGCCGACACGGCCCGCACCGACCTGCTGGCGCTGGTCGACGCGCTGGTCGCCCAGAAGCTCGTCGAGGCGCGCAGCAGCGGTGCTCCGTAAGCTTGCCGCGCTCGAGGCCCGCCAGCGCGCGCTGGTCGCGTACGGACTCGCGTGGGTCCTGGTCGCGAAGGTCTCGCTTGCCGTCCGCGGCCCGCTGCCCCGGCGCCAGCGCGCGCTGGATCGGCTCGCGGCCTGCTTGCCGGCGCCCCCACGGTGCACACGCGCCGAGGCCGCCTGGGCGATCACGGCCGCCGCGCGCCGCGTCCCGGGGACGCGCTGTCTCGAGTGGGCGCTGGCGCTGCGCGGTCTATTCGCCCAGGCGCGGATCGCGTCGCAGCTGCGCATCGGCGTGACGACCGACGGACCGGGCGCGATCCGGGCCCACGCCTGGATCGAGGCCGACGGCGAGACGTGGAGCTGGGGCGACACCGACGGCTACAGCGTGCTCCGGCCGCACGCATCGCGCACGTGACGTGAGCGGCGTCGTCGCACTGTTCGCCCGCGCCGATCGTCCGGTGGCCCCCGAGCGTCTCGCCCGGATGGTCGATGCCCTGCGCTTTCGCGGCCCCGACGGACAGGGCGCTTGGTCGCAAGGGTCCGTCGCACTCGCGCACACGCAACACCGGACGACGATCGAAGCCGATCGCGAGGTTTCGCCGGCGCGCCTCGGGGATCGCCTGTTCATCAGCGCCGACGCCCGCATCGATGCGCGTGACGACCTGTGCGCGCGCCTGCGCGACCATGGCCGCGACCTCCCGCTGGACCTGCCCGATCCCGATCTGGTTCTGCACGCATATGACGCGTGGGGAGAGGGCTGCCTCGCGCACCTCCTCGGCGATTTCAGCTTCGCGCTGTGGGATGCGCGCCGGCGCAGGCTCTTCTGCGCGGTGGATGCGCTCGGCGCCCGGCCGTTCTACTACGCCGACCGCGGCGGCTCCTTCGTCGGCAGCAACACCCTCGCATGCGTGCGCCTTCACGAAGCGGTCCGGGAAGAGCTGGACGCCCGCGCGATCGGTGACTTCGTGCTCCTCGGCGGCTACGCCGATCGCGCCATCACGATCTACAGGGACATCGCGCGCATTCCACCTGGACACTACCTGGTGGTCGACGAAGAAGGCGCCCACCTGACCCGTTACTTCGACGGACCGCAACCCACGAACCCGTGCGGCGCGCGCCCGGACGAATGTGTGGAGGAGTTTCGCAATCTGCTGGGACGCGCTGTGCGCGATCGGCTGCGCACGCCCCAGGTGGCCATCACCCTGAGCGGCGGCGTCGACTCGCCGCTGGTCGCGCTCACGGCCAGGCGCGAGCTGCAGCGCCGCTTCGCGGCCCCGGAGCTGCGCGCGTACACGTGCGTCTACGACCGCCTGATTCCCGACGACGAACGCCGCTACGCCGGCCTCGTCGCCCGCAGCCTGGAGATCCCGATCGACTTTCAGCCCATGGACGAGGGCGCGCTCTTCGATTGGGTCGGGCGCCTGCGGCCGCCCGAGCCGATCGCGGACCTGCTGATGGGACCCTTCCTCGACCAGCTGGCACGCTTGACGGGCCGCAGCGCCGTCGTGTTGACCGGCTACGACGGCGACACGCTGCTGCGGTCCGCGTTCCGCCTGCACTGGAAGGAGCGCCTGGCCCGTGGCGAAGTGGCAGCGCTCGCGCGCGAGCTCGCCTGGTACGTCCGCACGCAGCGGGCGCTACCCCCGATCGGGGTGCGCACGTTCTTCGCGCACCGGCGGCGCGCCCGCAGCGCGCGGGTCCGCCCGCGCTGGTTGCGCGAAGCGTTCTGGACGGGCGCGCGCCTCGAACAGCGCTGGGCTTCGGGCACCCCCTCTCCCGACCGGTCCCCGCGCGATCCCGCCCTGCGCGGCTTGACCGACCGATCGTGGGGTGCGTTCTTCGACGCCCACGATCCGGCCACCCTGGGCCGGGCGGTCGAGTTTCGCCATCCCCTCCTCGACCTCCGCCTCGTCCGCTTCGTGCTCGGGCTGCCCGCGGTTCCGTGGTGCGTGAACAAGCATCTCTTTCGACGCTGCCTCGGCGACCTCCCCGCGGAGATCCAGCGCCGCCCCAAGACGCCGCTCGCCGCCGATCCCGTCGTGGAGCTGATACGCCGCCGGGGGCTCGCGTCCGTGGCGGAGCTTCCGCACGCTGAAGCCCTGGCGCCGTTCGTCGATCTGCGCGCTGCGGGGGATGTGCTGCGCGAGACGTCTGAGCCGAACGACGAGACCTGGCTCGCGCTTCGCGCGGTCGGGCTCGCGATCTGGCTGCACCAGCGCGACGCGGCGCCGTCGCCGGCCGACGGGCCGTGTTAGGCTGCGGCGCATGCGCGACAAGGAGGACGCGGGCACAAACAAGCGGCCCGGGGCCTCGCCGCGCAAGCCGTACCGGACGCCCAGGCTCGAGCGGCTCGGCACGCTGACCGAGCTCACCGCCGCCGTCGGAAGCAACGGGAAGAACGACCACGCGGGCCCGATGGCCCCACTCCGCAAGACGAGCTAACGGTGCCCGCGGGCGCATCCCGTCAGTTGACGTCCCTGCCGGCGACATCCCTGCGGGCGACCTACGGCCACGGCTGCGCGGTCAACTTCGACTGGCCGTGGTGCCCGCCGGCGCGATCGGAACAGAAGGCGGATCTTCGCCTCGTGCTCGGTTCGCTCGGGCGGTTCGCCACCGCCGCGCACGGCGGGGTGACGCCGTACCGCCAGCGCCCGGCCAACGATTCCGCGCAGCCCCCTATCGTCCGCGTCGGGCGTGGCGACGACGGCCACTTTCGCGTGACCTACTGCGACGGCGCCGAGTTCGTCATCGACGCCACGGCGTCCGAGGTCTTCGGCGTCGCGCGGGGCGGCGACCTGACCATCGACGATCTGCTCGTCTATCTGCAGGGTCCGATCCTGGGCTTCGTCCTGCGCCTCCGCGGCGTGACCTGTCTTCACGCCAGCGCCGCCGCCGTGGGCGGGCGCGCGCTGGGTGTCGTGGGCAGCGGCGGCATCGGCAAGTCGACGAGCGCAGCGATCTTCGCGCGCATGGGCCTGCCCGTGCTCACCGATGACGTGCTCGCCCTCCGCGATCGCGAGACCGCCTTCGACGTTCAGCCGGGGCTGCCGCGCGTCCTGCTCTGGTCCGAATCCGTACGCGCGCTGTTCGGCGATCCGGAGGCGCTGCCGCGGATCGTAGGCGCCTGGGACAAGCGCTATCTCGACCTGATGCAGCCCGGATACCGCTTCGCCGGCCAGCCGACGCGCCTGGGGGCGCTCTACGTGCTGGGGGAACGGCTCGCGCAGGACGCAGCGCCCGAGATCACCCCGCTTCACGGCGCGAAGGCAATGGCGCACTTGATCGCGAACACGTACGCGAACGACTTCCTCGACGAGAACCTGCGCGCCCGCGAGTTGCAGGTGCTGGGCCGGCTCGTCGGACAAATCCCCATCCGACTGGTCCGCGCGCCCCACGACGGCGCGAAGGCCGCGCAGGTCTGCGAGGCGGTCCTGGCCGACTTTGGCAAGACCGTGCGCGAGACGGGCTGAGATGTTCAGCCTGGCAGAGCTCGGCCGCATGATCACCGATCGCGCGCGTCTCGAGGCGCACGTGGCCGCCTTCCAGCGTGTCGTGACGCCGGAGTCGGTCGTGCTCGACATCGGGGCGGGCACCGGGATCATGTCCTTGCTCGCTTGCAAGGCGGGCGCCCGCCGCGTCTACGCGCTGGAGCCGTCGGGGACCGTTCAAATTTTGCTCGCCGCCGCGCGCGACAACGGCCTCGCGGATCGCGTCGTGGTGCTGCAGCAGCGCTCGACGGAGGTGACGCTGCCCGAGCGCGCCGACATCATCGTCTCCGATCTGCGCGGGGTGCTCCCGCCGCACGGCGCCCACTTCGCGGACCTCGCCGATGCGCGCCGGCGGCTCCTCGCGCCAGGCGGACGGTTGTTGCCGATGCGCGACACGTTGTGGCTGGCCGTGCTCTCGGCACCCGAAGAGTTCGCGCGGCGGCAGGCCGCCTGGCGCAGCGAGCCGCAGGGGCTCGACCTGCGTTCCGCGCTGCCCTTCGTGGCCAACGAGGTCGAGAAGTGCCGCGCGCGCGCCGATCAGCTGCTGGGCGCGCCGATCCGGTGGGCGAGCCTCGAGTACCTCACCCTCGCCGACGCCGCGGTCCGTGGGTCGGCGGCCTCCACCATCGCGCGGGACGGTATGGCCCACGGCGTGGTCGTCTGGTTCGACACCGAGCTGGTCGAGGGGATCGGATACTCGAACGGGCCCGGGGCGGCGGCGGACAGCATCTACGGACAGATCTTCTTCCCCTGGCCCGAAGCCGTGGCGCTGCGGACGGGCGATCGCGTCTCCGTCGAGGTGCGCGCCGATCCGATCGGCTCGGACTACATCTGGACGTGGGCGACCGACATCCAGAGCGGACCCGGCGCGGTGACACGCTTCCGGCAGTCGACGTTCAACAGCAGCCCACCCTCACCGGCGTCTGTCCGCAATCGGGCGACGAGCTTCGTCCCCGCGCTGTCTGCCGCCGGTCAGGAGGCGCTGGAGATTCTCGAGGGCATGCGCAGCGGCCGCACCATCGGCGAGCTCGCGCGACAGCTGCAGGCGCAGCACCCCGATCGCTTTCCCTCCCTCGATCAGGCTCACGGGTTAGCGGCCGCGCTGGCCCAGCGATACGGCGCGTAGCGCTACGGTCCCAGCGCGCGCACGTCGTTGATGAAGTAGTGCGTGTCGCCGAAGCACGAGCTGGGTATTCCGCGCTTCTCCTTGTAGTGCAGGGCGATCTTCTTGCCCTCGGCGTCCTTGATGCGCTTCACGACCGCCTCGTCGCGCACGGTGAAATAGAAGATCTCGGGCGCTGCGCCCGGCACCGGGGTCATCGCCAGCTCACCCTCCCAGGTGCGGCAGACCCAACCCTTGTGCGAGAACTTCTGCACGTAGCCGACGCGGTCGCCGTCGGAGTAGCTCCACGCGAGGGTGAACAGCGTCCAGAGCGCGCCGATCCCGACGAGGACCGCGACGAAGCCGAACAGCACGATCTTCAGCCGGTGTCTCCGGAAGAAGGTCGGTGCGACGGCGGCGGGAACGGCCTGGGCGATCTCGGTGCTCATGCCCGCAAAGCTACCATTCCCGCGTCGCGGGCGCGGACGCCGTCCGCGTGCCTACTGCGTGACGAACTTGACGTTGTCGATGTGCAGCTCGACTGTGCAGGTGCCGGTGCCGTTGTTCGAGTTCACCTGCCACTGAAGCCCGGTGATCTGGCTGGGGGTCGCGACGGCGGAGTTCGCGGGATTGCTGAACGCGGTGAACCGCGTGGTGTAGACCGTGGCGGTCGCGGTCGCGGCGGTGAGGCTGGCGGACGGGTAGCGCTCGCAGGTCGTGGTCGTCGCGTTGCACGTTCCGCCGGTCGGGTTCGTCGCCGTCGTCGGCCGCTGGTCCTGAGTCTGCAGCTGCACCTGCCAGGCGCAGCCGTTCAAGCTGCCCGCCGTCACGGACGCGGTGAACTGGATCGAGTTGAATGCGCGCGCGTCGACGCACGAATCGAAGTTCACGCGGCCGCCCGCGTACTGGCCCGCCGTGACCGTGAAGTTGAGCTTCAGGTTCTGGGCGGTCGTGTCCACGACCGCCGCCGCCATCGATCCCGTGCCGGCGAAGGACGAGAGACCGCCGTCGATGCCGTGCGCGTCGCAGAACTTGGCGGTCGTGGGGTTCCACTGACCGGTGGAGAAATCGACGATCTGGCCGTCGCCGGTGATGTCCAGCGATCCGGCGGTCGTGCAGTCCAGCCGGCCGCCGAGCGGACAGGCGTTGCCGCCGCCGGTTCCAGTGGCGCCGGCGGTCCCGGTCGAGCCCCCGCGACCGGAGGCGCCGCCCGTCGCTCCGCCACGCCCGCCGGCCCCGGTGGTTCCCCCGCGGCCCGCCGTGCCCGTCATTCCCGCCACGCCCGTCGTTCCTCCCCGCCCCGTCGCCGACCCGCCGGTACCCGTCGTGCCGCCGCCACCCGCGGCCGATCCGCCGCTTCCCGGTCCGGCCATACCGCCCCGGCCACCTGCGCCGGTGGCGCCTGCGGCGCCCGCCGTACCGGTCGTGCCGGCTGTCCCGAGCGAGCCGCTGCCGCCCGAGCCGGCCGCCCCGTTCCCCGCCGTGCCGGTCAAGACGCTGCCCGCCGAGCCGCTACCGATGCTGCCCCCGGTGCCGCTCATGATGCTGCCAGCGACGCCGCTGCCCAGACTTCCCGCCACACCGGTCGCATTGCTCCCCGCGGCGCCGGGCACCGAGCTGCCGCCGAACCCGGCCGCCTCGCCCCAGTAGAAGGCGTCCGGTCCCTGGCAAGCGGCCAAGACAAATCCCAGCGGCGCCGCGCCGATCGCGACCCGCAGCAACGTTCGGACATGTGGGAAGAGCGGCATGGGGAGCGCCTTTTCGCACTATTCCCTGATCGCGCCGGAGCGATCCCACGCGCTGCGGCCGGTGAGCAGAAATACTGAATCTGTTCTTCCGGCGCCATGACGGACACCAGCTTGTGGGGACCGCGCGCCGGAGCCTGACGCCTCTCCGCGCTACGAGGCGCGCGCGATCAGGATGAGGCCGGCGGCGACGGCGACCGCCCCGATGACGCGCGCGACGCGCCCCCCGCCAGGCGCGACCCGCTCGACGGTGATGGCCGCCCCGACGACCGCCATCGCGCGCAGATCCATGACGCCGATGACGAGCAGGATCGCCATCAGACCGGCGCAGCAGCAGCCGCACTGGACGCCCAGGCGCAGGCCGTGCCGGAGCGCCGTACCCGCATCCGCGCGCAGCGGGCGCGCGCCCGGCGGCATGGCCCGGCAGCAGTCGAGGTGACGGGCCTTCCACCTCGTGAGCTGAACGATGCCAGCCAGCAGGACGACCACGCCGACGGCGATCGGAACGGCGCGCGCGAAAGCCGGTTGCCGCATCTCGATCTCCGCCAGCGCGACGCCGATCGGGAACGCGGCGACACCGAACAGCGTCCAGACGAGGAAGTACGCCGCGCCGACGAGCGCTGTCAGACGACCGAGGCGCGCCGCCCCGCCCTGCCCGACCGCATCGCGGTAGCGCCACAGCATGGGCACCAGCGACGGCAGCATCATCGCCACCATCATCACGAACCACATGCCCATGAACGACGCCGCGGCGCCGAACCACGACTGGTCCGGCATCCGCATCCACGCCATCGACATCGTCCACCCGCCCGGCATCGGCATCCCCGCCATGGCGGACATCGACGCGCACCAGACGATCGTTCCCGCGACGCTGACCGCGAACAGCAGCGCCGAGACGCCCGAGAACGCGCGATCAGCGCTTGTCGTACTCGTCATGGCGGCGCCACCAGAATCCCGTCTCGTTGCGTCCCAGCGGCGCGCGATCGAGCCACTGGTACATGCCCCACAGGCCGTCCAGCCCGCGCGCGTAGGCCGAGTAGGTGTGGTACACGGCGCCGCCGTCGCGGATGAACGTGCTCATGCCGGGCCGCTCGCGGAAGAACGTCGGCCAGTCGACGCCGACGCCCGCGGCGATCGCACCGCCGATGTCGCCGCCGCCCGAATCCGCGACCGCCTTCTCGTCCTGGGGCGTGAAGTTGTACTCGCCGCCGTCCGACCGCCGCTGCTGCGCCTCGGTGACGCCCACGCCGAAGTCGAGGTTGAAATCGCTGCCGAACGCCGACGCCCACGGGAAGCTCCAGCCCATGCGCTTCTTGTACGCTTGCAGCTTCGCGAGCGGCGCCCGCGACACCGCCATCAACGTCACGTCGTGGTTCGCCAGGTGGACGACCGAGCGGTCGAACCCGTCCGCGATCGCCGAGCATGACGGACACCCGGCCTTGTAGTCGGGTCCGAACATGAAGTGATAGATCATCAGCTGCGAGCGCCCGGCGAAGAGGTCGGGCAGCGTCGCCGGCCCGCCATCGGTATCGAAGCGGTACGGCTTGTCGATGCGCACCCACGGCAGCGCCTGCCGCCGTTGCGCCAGCTCGTCGCTGCGATGGGTCAGCTCCTTCTCGGCGGCGAGCAGCTCGATCCGCGCCGCGCGCCATTCTTCCCGCGTCCCTGTCTTGTGCTTGGTCATGATCACGCCTCCTATCGAATGTGAATACGGCCGCTCGACGCAGGGGTGGGAGTAACAACCGCGACGCGATAAGGATCGGGTGATGGACTCCTCGATCACCGCGGCCGGGCGCGCCCTTCGTGCCGGCGATCCGCTGGGCGCGCTCAAGCGCGTCGCCCTGCGTGACGATCCGCCGGCGCTCGCGCTGCGCGGGATCGCGATGGCCCAGCTCGGCGATCTGGCGCGGGCGCGCGAGCTGCTGAGGCGGGCCGCGCGCGCGTTCGGGCCGCGGGAGACGGTCGAGCGGGCGCGCTGCCTGACCGCCGAGGCCGAGGTCGCGCTCGCGGCGCGCGATCTCGCCTGGCCGACGCGCGCGCTCGCCGAGGCGCTGCGAACCTTCGCGGCCCACGGCGATCGCGAGAACGCGGCGCACGCGCGGCTCCTGCAGGTCCGGCGTCTCCTGCTGCTGGGGCGGATCGACGAGGCGGAGGGCGCGCGCGCGACGCTGGCGCTCGATGGCAGCGTGCCCCAGCTGGCGGCCGTCGCGGCGCTGGTCGCGTTCGAGATTGCGCTCCGCCGCGGACGCGCCGAGCCCGCGCGGGCGGCCCTCGCGTCCGCGCGCGCAGCGGCGGCCCAGTCGGGGATCGGCGCGCTGGGCGCCGAGGTCGAACACGCGGCGCGCGCGCTGGTCCTGCCGGCGGCGCGCCTCGTCGGCGCGGGCGAAGCACGCCCGCTGACGCTGGCGGAGGTCGAACATGTTCTCGCGGCGCCGGACCTGGTCGTCGACGGCTGCCGCCGAGCGGCGCGCAAGGGCGAGCGGTTCGTCGCGTTGGCCCGCCGACCCGTGCTGTTCGCGCTGCTGCGGGGTCTGGCGGAGGCGTGGCCGGGCGAAGCCGGGCGCGATGTCCTGATCGCCGGCGCGTTCGGTGCGCGACGCCCGAACGCGTCCCACCGCGCCCGCCTGCGGGTCGAGCTGGGGCGCCTGCGCCAGGAGCTGCGGCCGCTCGCCGAGATCCGCGCCACCGCCGGCGGCTTCACGCTGGCGGCGCGCGGCGCGGGCCGGGTGCAGCTGCTGTTGCCGCCGATCGAGAGCCCCGACGCGGCCGTCCTCGCGCTGCTCGCGGACGGCGAGGCGTGGTCGACGTCGGCGCTGGCGCTCGCGCTGGGATCCAGCCAGCGAACGGTGCAGCGATCGCTCGCCGCCCTCGAGACGGCCGGTCAGGTGCGCGCGCTTGGCCGCGCCCGCGCGCAGCGCTGGCTGTCCGCGCCGGTCGCCGGATTCGCGACGACCTTGTTACTCCCGGCCTCGGACGGATTCGGGTAGGAAGGAGCCAAGGAGCACGCGATGGCGAAGCCGAAGGCGACCGAGATCGATCGACCGGGCGAAATCGTCCGGGAATACGGGCCCTTCCCGGGCGCGCGGCACGTGGGTGGGGTCAGCTTCGATGGCAGCCTGGTCTGGTTCGCGGGCGGCGAGAAGATGCAGGCGTTCGAACCTGCCAGCGGCAAGAACGTGCGCGCGCTGGACATCGCGTGCGACGCCGGCACGGCGTTCGACGGCCAGCACCTCTACCAGATCGCGGACGCCCGCATCCTCAAGATCGATCCCGCGACCGGCGCGATCCTGTCGACGATCCCGGCGCCCGGCGGCGGCCGCGACTCGGGGCTGACGTGGGCCGAGGGGACGTTGTGGGTCGGGCAATACCGCGACCGCAAGATCCACCAGATCGATCCCGCGACGGGTACGGTCCTGCGGACGATCGAATCGAACAAGTTCGTCACCGGCGTCACCTGGGTCGACGGCGAGCTGTGGCACGGGACCTGGGAAGGCGACGACGCCGACATCCGCCGCGTCGATCCGAAGACCGGCGAGGTGCTGGAGCGCCTGACGCTGCCCGCGGGCACGGAGGTGAGCGGCCTCGAGTCGGACCAGCGCGACCTCTTCTATGCCGGCGGCGGACGCAGCGGTCGGATCCGCGCCGTGCGCAAGCCGCGCCGACGCTGATCGCGCATCAGCTCGCGCGCGCGCCAGCGCCGAGGTTGTCGTTCTCCGGGCGCGTCCCAGCTTGAAGGTGTGAGCGCACACGACGTCGCCCGAGCCCTGCCAACGGTCCGCCCCGCTGTGACACCGGTGCTGGATCCGCAGTTCCACCCCGCCGCGCTGGTCTGGCGCGCATTTCAGCAACAGGCGTGCGACACCGGCCGACCGGCCGAGGCGCGCTTCGCGCTCGAGCAGAAGGACGGCTCGGTCTCGCGCCTGTCGACCTACCTGCTGCCGGGCTCCGATCCCGGCACGGCCGCGCTGAACTTCGCGATGGTCGAGCGGCTGGTCAAGCTCGCGCTGTGGGCGCGGGGCGGCTACCGCATCTACATCGACGCGCCGCCGGGCATCGTCGACCGCCTGTGGGGGCACTATCGCAACTCGGCCACCGGCCGCTTCGACTCCGAGATCGTCGGCGAGCGCGTCTACGACCACCGGATCGAGGTGCTGCCGACGCGCAACCTTCCGCCCGCGCGCTCGAACGTGTCGGCGACGCTGGGCGGGCACCTCGACGGATGCCGCATCGGCTTCGACCTGGGCGGCAGCGATCGCAAGGTCGCCGCGATCGTCGACGGCCGGGTGGTGTGGAGCGAGGAGACCGAGTGGGATCCGTACCACCAGACGGACCCGCAATATCACTGGGACGGGATCATGGACTCGCTGCGACGGGCGGCCGAGCACCTGCCGCACGTCGATGCGATCGGCGGCAGCGCGGCCGGCGTGTACGTCGGCAACCAGGTCCGGTTCGCGTCGCTGTTCCGCGGGATCGGGCCCGACGTGTTCGAGAAGCGTGTCCGCAACATGTTCATCGATCTCAAGCGGGCCTGGAACGGTGTCCCGTTCGACGTCGTGAACGACGGCGACGTGACCGCGCTGCTCGGGTCGATGTCGTTGCCTCACGGCGCCGTGCTGGGCATCGCGCTCGGCACGAGCACCGCGGGTGGCTACGTGACAGACGACGGGCGCATCACGCCGTGGCTGAACGAGATCGCGTTCGTGCCCATCGACTACCGCGCCGACGCGCCCCGCGATGAGTGGTCGGGCGATCGCGGGTGCGTCGTGCAGTACCTGTCGCAGCAGGCGGTGGGCCGCCTGCTCGCGCCGGCCCAGATCGACGTTCCCCCGACGATGTCGCTGCCGGCGCGCCTGAAGCACCTGCAGGCGCTGATGCAGGCGGGCGATCCGCGCGCGGTCGACGTGTACCTGACGCTGGGCGCGTACCTCGGCTACGCGCTGGCCCACCTCGCCAGCGTGTACGACTTCGGGCACGTGCTGCTGCTGGGACGCGTGACGTCCGGACCGGGCGGCGCGATCATGATCGACACGGCGCTGGACGTACTGCGCGCCGACTTCCCCGAGCTCGCCCCCCGCATCGACCTGTCGATGCCCGGCGAGAAGGAGAAGCGCCACGGCCAGGCGATCGCCGCCGCGAGCCTGCCGGCGCGCGACGAGTCGGCCGTGCTCGGCCTGTGAGCGATGCCGCAAGAAATCCCTATCGAGGAGCTGCAGAAGGGCGTTCAGGCCGTCACCTGGCAGCACGGCCTCCGCTCCGCCGCGGTGCTCATCGGATCGATCGTCGTCGCGAAGTTGGCGGGTCAGTTCGTTCGATGGGCGTTCTCCCGGAACATCCGGGGCCCGGCGTTCGCGTTCAGCAAGCTGCTGACCTACGCGCTGGTCTTCGCGGGCGTGATCGCGTCCCTCGGGCTGCTGGGGATTCCCCGGTCATCGCTGGTCCTGACGTCCAGCGCGCTGCTGGTCGGTGTCGGGTTCAGCTTGCAGCCCGTCGCGCGCGACGTCATCGCCGGGATCGTCATCCTGGTCGAGCAATCGATCCGCAAGCACGACTTCGTCTCGTTCGGGGCCACGATGGGCACCGTCCAGGAGATCGGGCTGCGCGCGACGCGGCTGCTCACCCTCGACGGCACCGTGCTGATCGTGCCCAACCACCTCATCGTCACGACCGAGGTCGTCAACCACTCGCACCCGTTCCAGCGATCCCGGCTGCACGTGGACATCCCGATCGACATCGGCGAATCGTCGGAAGAGGCGCGCGAGGCCATCGGCAGCGTGGCGGCGCTTCACCCGGAGGTGCTGGCGGCGCCGCCGCCGGTGGTGCGGCTGGCGGCGATCGATCCGGGCGCGTTCCGGTTCCTGCTGATCGTGTGGGTGAGCGAGCCGCTCGCCGCCTGGCGGGTCGCCTCCGAGCTGCGGTTGGCGGTGTCGCGCCTGTTCGAGGAGCGCGGGATCCGATTCGCGTCCAACACGTTCTCGCTGCATCACCCCATCGTCCGCGAGACCGACGTCGACGCACCAGAACCGCCGTTGCCGATGACCTAGCTCGAACGCCTACCTCGCCTCGGCGAGCTGGGCGAGCGTCAGCCTCGAGGGCACCGGGTGGCGCGGGGGCTGCGCCAGGGCGGGATCCCGTTCAATCGCATCGACCAGCGTCCCGACGGCGGTCCCCGCGGGGTCGAACCTCAGCGCGAACGCGTGTTTTTCCTCGACGAGCAAGCCGCGGTCGAGCAGCCGGAAGCACAGGTTCCGGACGATCTGAGGCGGCAGCCGCAGCTGGCGGGCGAGGTCGTCGTACGAGACGGCGGGAGGAAGTCCGGAACGGGCCCGACGCGCGAGGCGCACCAGGATCGCCATGCTGACCTCGCGCTCACCCGCGAGGTCCAGCGTGAACGCCCGCGCCCCGTGGACGAGGATGCTGTCCACGTAGTGCGCGACGGCGATCTCCGCGCCGATCAGCAGCGTGTACCACGACGTGAACGACCACATCAGGAACACGGGAAAGGCGAGGAACCCCGAGCTGAGCGTGCTCGCCTGCGAGACGCCGAGCTGCAGGTTCACGTAGGCCCAAAAAACGACGGGCAGCGCGATCGCGGAGACGAAGCCTCCCACGCACGCGGACCAGAACGGGATGCGGGCCCGAACGGCGGCCCAGTAGAGCAACGTCGCGAACAGCCAGAGGACGCCGAAGCCGACCGCCGCCACGAAGGCGTAGTTGAATCCGGGGATCCACCCGAGCAGGCGTTGAAGCTGCCCCCCGACCGAATGCCTGACGGCCAGCTGCAGGACGCCGGCGACGCCCAGCACCACGGGGGGCATCAGGAGCAGGGCCAGGTATCCCAGCGCGCGCGCCGGGCGCGGCGTCTGTGGCCCCGCGCCAGCGATCGTGTACAGCGCGCGCTCGGTGACGCTGAACATCTTCCCCGCGACATAGAGGAGCGCAGCGAGCCCGACGATGCCCGTCACCTCGCCCGCCCGCTGCACCGCCCCGAGGATCTCGGCGAGCGCGACCTGCAGCAGGTTGTTGCCGGTCAGCAGATATTGCTGCGTGGGCAGCTCGACCCGCGGCGCCGGCAGGTGATCGGTCAGCTTCAGCGCCCACAGGATCACCACCAGCATGGGAATGACCGAGAACACCGTGAAGAACGTGAGCGACGCGGCCAGCATGCCGATCCGGTGGGCGACCACGCCGCGCCCGACGAGGATCGCCATCCGGAACAGGCGATTGCCCAGCGACCGAAGCGTGCCGAGCTGAGCGCGATCGCGGCGCCACGCCGCGAGCGCGCGCATCTGAACGAACCGGCTCACCGTCGAGATGCCGGGCAGCCGCCGCAGGAAGGACATCCGTCACCCAAACTTGAGGTCGCGGCGGGGGCCGCGATAGACGGCAACGCCTGATCGACTTGTCGCCGAACGAAACGCTCGCCGGTGATCTGGCTACGGAACGGTAATCGCCGCCGCGCGCCGAGCACCTCCGCGCGGGCACGCCGTCTGCACTGCAACGGTGGATGGCAAACGGACATGTTCGGGTGGGTGTGGCCTGCCAGGGCGGGGGCTCTCACACTGCCTTCACGGCGGGCGTCCTCGAGGGCCTGATGGGAGGGCTGCCGGAAGAGATCGAGATCGCGGCGCTCACGGGCACGTCGGGAGGGGCGATCTGCGCCGCGCTCGCGTGGGACGGGCTGGTCCGCAACGATCGGATCAGCGCGGTGCGAAAGCTGCAGGGGTTCTGGAACGCGATGTCGGCCAGGGATCCCCTGGATCAGATCGTAAATCACATGGTGTTGGGCATGAATGACCTGCGTGATCGCATGGTCATGCCCGAGGTGAGCCCCTACAACTTGCCGACCTGGGGCGAGGAAAAGTTTCGAGCGGTTTTGAACGAGTACTTCAAGTTCGAGGAGCTCCGTGAGCTGGCCCGACGACCCGGCGCGCCCATCTTGCACATCGGCGCCGTCGAGGTGCTAAGCGGTCACTTCGAGCTTTTCACCGGAGAGGACCTGTCCGCCGACTGCTTGCTGGCGTCGGCGGCGATCCCCGAGCTGTTCCGCGCGGTGCACGTCCCGGGCTGGGGCCTGTACTGGGACGGCCTCTTCTCGCAGAATCCTCCGATCCACGATCTGATCGAGCACGACCTGGACGAGATCTGGGTCATCCAGATCAACTCGAGCACGTGCGCGCGGGTCCCGACGGAGACGCACGAGATCCTCGACCGGCGGAACGCGCTGGCGGGCAACTTGTCGATGGAGCAGGAGCTGGCGTTCATCGAGATGCTCAATCGCGCGATCGCGAACGGGAAGCTGACCGATTCGAAATACCACCGGATCCATGTCGAGCGCATCCCGATGGATCGAGAGCTCGGCTACCGTTCCAAGATGGATCGCAGCCCCGCCCTGCTGGAAGAGCTCCGCGAGTTCGGCAAGACCAAGTGCCGCTGGTTTCTGAAGCAACGGGAGTCGGAGGTCGCGGGGCGGGTTGATGCCCGGCGCGACCGTCCGGCCGAACCTGCACGACCGTCGTAGCTCGACCGCCCTCACTTCGCCGGCAGGGCCGGCGACGGGCCGCCCGACGGCCCTGCAGGAAAGAACGACACGATCAGCATCGTGAAGCGGCGGCCCTTCGCGCTGCGGCCGTGAACGGTGCCGTGGGGGATGAACACGAGATCGCCCTTCGCGACGTCGACGGTCGTCGCGCTGGTCGCCTTGGCCGCCTTCCATTCGCCCGGCGAGATCTCGCGCGGCGCAATCAGGTCGCCCCCGAGCGTGAGCGTCGCCTGACCGTCCGTCACGAAGAAGATGTGGTCCTTGCCATCGTGCAGCTCGAGCTCGGTCTGCTCGTAGTCGTCCTCGTGACGAAGGACGATCTCGATCCCGGTGGCGCCGGGCTTCAACAGGTCGGCGCCGTGCGCGCCCTTCCCTTGCAACGTCCGTTCGACCTCGGCCAGCGACGCCGCGGTCTTCACGAAGTAGCTGGTGGGGGCGGGCGCCGGGCGGCGCACGGATGCAGCCGGGGCCGGCGCCGCGGTCGCGGCGGCCAGGAACAACATCGTGAATAGCGTCATCGCGGCGACGCTACCGCGATGCGCCCGATCGAGCTAGCGGGGCTTCTTCTCGCCGCCGTCGCCGAGGATCTCGGTCAGCTCGCGCGGGGCGGCGCCGCCGCCCGGGCCGGCGCCGAGGGCGCGGGTCGCGTCGAGGTGGGTGATGAGGAACGCGCGGTTGTCGAGCACCGACAGGTTCTGCATCTCCAGCGCGCCCATGCGGTCCTCGGGCGAGAACAGGCTCTCGACCTTCTCCATCGACAGCTTGTGCGGGTCGTACATCATGTTCGGCGCCGCGGTCGACACGATCGTGTAGTCGTCCCCGCGCCGCAGCTCCAGCGTCACCTGGCCGGTGATCGACGGCGCGATCCAGCGCGCGAGCGCGTCCTTCAGCATCATCGCCTCGGGATCGAACCACTTCCCTTCGTACAGCAGCCGCCCGAGCCGCCGGCCCATCACGGTGTACTGGTCGGTCGCGTTCTCGTTGTGGATCGCCGACAGCAGCCGCTCGTAGCAGATGTGCAGCAGCGCGAGGCCCGGCGCCTCATAGATGCCGCGGCTCTTGGCGTCGATGACGCGGTTCTCGATCTGGTCGCTCATGCCCAGGCCATGACGGCCGCCGGCGGCGTTGCACGCCTGGAACAGCTCGAAGCGCGATCCGTAACGCTTGCCGTTGAGGCTGACCGGCAGCCCCTGCTCGAACGCGACGGTCACTTCCTCCGGTTCGATCTTCACCTCGGGCTTCCAGAAGGCGACGCCCATGATCGGGTTGACGATCCGGATCCCCTTGTCGAGGAACTCGAGATCCTTCGCCTCGTGCGTCGCGCCCAGGCAGTTCGCGTCGGTGCTGTACGCCTTCTCGACGCCCATCCGGTACGGCAGGTTGATGCCGTTCAGGTAGGTGCTCATCTCGGTGCGGCCGCCGAACGCCTCGACGAA
>Ga0070684_100000705_pt1 | contig 23075 bp, 21 predicted proteins | sample KBSC723LmetaG_FD_65653 | JGI IMG/M metagenome (GOLD analysis project Ga0070684, IMG submission 65653) | Corn rhizosphere microbial communities from Kellogg Biological Station, Michigan, USA - KBS C7.2-3L metaG | ecosystem: Host-associated > Plants > Roots > Rhizosphere ...
CGCCGCAGCTCGACCACGTCCTGGTCGCGGATCGACGTCCCGTCGATCGTGATGTCGCCCTCGTCGAGCTCGATCAGCCGGTTGACGAGCTTCATCGCCGTCGTCTTCCCGGCGCCGGAGGGCCCGACGAGGACGCAGATCTCGCCCGCAGGGATCGTCAGCGACAGGTTCTCGACCGCCGCCTGGTCCCGCCCCTCGTAGCGCTTCGTCACGTGGTCGAAGACGATCTCGGCGGCGGCGCTCGTGCTCATCGCGGAACCCTAGACTCCTCCCACCAGGCGGTGGCCTCCTCGGGCGTGGGCGGATGAAGCAACGTCTCGACGACCTCCTCCGCATTGGGCTGTCCCGAGGCAACAACCGCTTCGGCCGCCGCCTCGAAGTCGTAGTCGGTGCGCACGAGCTCGACCTCGCGGCCGAGCAGTGCCCAGTAGGCGCCTGGACGACCCTCGTACGGCCGGCCGACGGCGCCGACGTTCACGTAGCGCCACGGTCCGACCCGACGGTCGAACTGGACGTGCGTGTGGCCGCCGACCACGACCTCCTCCGCGATGCCCTCCAGCTCCGCGGCGAAATCCTCCTCGGGCGTGACCCGGGTGAGGACCCGCTCGTCGTCGGACGGAACCGCGTGGCAGCAGCGAACCGGCCCGAGCCCCTCGACGTCGAGTGCGAAGGTGAGCGGCCACGACCGCACCGTCGCCATGCGTTCGGGCCCGAGCCGCTCGCGCACCCAGCCGTACCAGTCGCCGGGATCGTCGAGCGCGAGCCGGTCGGCGTTGCCGCGCAGGAACGAGACGCGGCCCGGCAGCGCGGTCAGGCGGTCGAGGGCCTCGGCCGGGAACGTGCCGGTGACGACGTCCCCGAGGACGACGATCCGGTCCGCCTCGGCCAGCCGCGGGTCGGCGAGCACGGCGTCGAGCGCGTGGAGGTTCCCGTGGACGTCGGCCAGGGCGGCGGTCGGCATCGACGCGGCGAGCGTACCCTGCACAGCCTTCTTCGCCGCTTCGACGTCGTATTCGACGTGCGGGCGGCGCTGGTCCTGGCGGTGGGCTTCCTCACCCTGGCGGGCGCGGCCCCGGCGGGCACTGCACCGGTCGTGGTCGCGGTGGTCGACTCCGGCGTGGACTCCCCCGTCCCCGGCCTCGTGCCCGGCTGGAACGCCGTCGACGGCTCGGCCGACACGCATGACTCGGGCGGGCACGGCACCGGCGTCGCGATCGTCGCCGCTGCGACCTGCGGCGGCTGCCGGATCCTGCCGGTGCGGATCACGGACGACTTGGGCTCGTCGACACAGGGCCTGGTCGCCTCCGGCATCCGCTGGGCGGCCGGGCACGGCGCCCGCGTGATCAATCTGAGCTGGGGGCTGGCAGTCGGCGCGGTCTCGACCGGGCAGGTGGAGCGGGCGATCGCCTCCGCGGTCGCCCAGGGAGCGGTCGTGACTGCCGCGGCGATGAACGACGGCTCGCGGGATCCGAACCTGAACCCGTGGGCGAGCCGCAGCCCCGACGCGGTGCGCGTGGCGGCGGTCGACGACGCCGGACGTCTCCTCTCCTCGACGAACCGCGGCATCTGGGTCGACATCGGCGCGCGGGCGTCGGCGACCTCGGGCGCGGCGCCGCGGGTTGCCGGCGCGGCCGCGATCGTGCTCGCTGCGTACCCGCGGCTGACGGGGCTGCAGGTGCGGGCGGCGCTCCGGCGCGGGTGCGCCGCCGACCGGGGGCTCGACCTCGGCTGGCACTGCACACTCGACGTCGACGGCGCGCTACGGGCTGCGGCCTCGCCGGTGCCGACGTACCGCCTGGTCGTCTCCCGGGCAGGGCGCGGCAGCGGAACGGTGGGCGGCGCCGGCGCGGAGATCCAGTGCGGCGAGTTCTGCTCCGACCGCCTCGATGCCGGCACGGTGGTGACGCTGACCGCTGCACCCTCGCGAGGCAGCCGTTTCCTGCGCTGGCGCGGAGCATGCCGTGGGGCGAAGCGGTACTGCGCCTTCCGGATGTCCGCGCACACGACCGCCGTCGCTGTTTTCGCGAAGACCACGTCGTAAGCTGCTCCCGATGCCGGGCGTGATCGTTCTGGGCGGAGGCTCGACGGGCGAGCATTTCTGCGGCGCGCTGCGCCGGGTCGATCCAGACATCCCGATCACGGTGGTCGAGTCGGCGCTGGTCGGCGGCGAGTGCTCGTACTTCGCCTGCATGCCCTCGAAGACGCTCCTGCGCGCCCCGGAGCTCCAGCACGCCGCGTCGCGCACGCCGGGCGTGGCGGCGAGCGCACTCGACGCGAAGGAGATCTTCTCCTGGCGCGACTGGGTGACCTCCGACTGGGACGACGCCGGCCAGGCCGACTGGCTCGCAGAGCACGGCGTCGAGCTCGTCCGAGGCGACGGTCGCGTCGTCCGGCCCGGCCTGGTCGAGGCCGGCGGCGTGGAGCTCGAGTACGACTACCTCGTCGTCGCCACAGGCTCTTCCCCGGTCTCGCCGCCCGTCGAGGGGCTGGAGGGCGTGGAGGCGTGGACGACGAGAGAGGCGACCTCGTCACACGAGGTGCCGGCGAGCCTGGTCGTGCTGGGCGGCGGCGTCGCCGGCTGCGAGCTGGCGCAGCTCTACCGGCGGCTCGGCGCCGAGGTGACGATCGTGCAGCGCGGCGACCGGCTGATGCCGCGCGTCGATCGCGACGCGGCCGAGCTGCTGCGATCGGCCTTCGAGGAGGAAGGGATCCGGGTCCTGCTCGGAGCCGACGTGCGCTCCGTCGGCAGTGACGGGCTCGAGCCTGTCACTGCCGTACGCCTCGAGCTCGCGAACGGCGACGAGCTGAGCGCAGAGCAGCTGCTGGTCTCGACCGGCCGCAAGCCAAACGCCGAAGGTCTCGGCCTCGAGCAGCTCGGCGTGGAGATCTCGAAGCGCGGAATCGAGACGGACGAGAGCCTCAAGGCAGCGGAGGGCGTCTGGGCGATCGGCGACTGCACCGGCGTCGCGCTGTTCACCCACGTCGGCAAGTACCAGGCGCGCGTGGCCGCCCGGAACGTCGCCGGCCGCAGCGCCAGGGCCGACTACCGCGCGATCCCGGCGGTCGCCTTTACCGACCCGCAGGTTGCGATGGTCGGAGACACGGAGAGCGAGGGCCTCGTCCAGAGCCGCTGGGAGCTGACCGCCACGCCCCGGACCTCGACCTACGAGCGGCCGAAACGGCCGGGCTTCGTCAAGGTCGCCGCCGACCCGGAGCGCCGGGTCCTCGTCGGCGCGGTCGCGATCGGCCCCGAGGCGGGCGAGTGGTGCCAGCAGCTGACCCTCGCGATCCGGGCCGAAGTCCCGCTCGACGTGCTGCTCGACGTCATCCAGCCCTACCCCACCTTCTCCGAGGCCGTGTTTCTCGCCCTCCAGGAGCTGCCGCTGTGATCGAACGCATCGTCGTTGCGTCCGACCGCTCCGACACCGCTTCCCGCGCGGTCGCCTGGGCGGCCGAGATGGCCCGTCGCTACGAGGCGCAGCTGACGATCGTCCAGGCGTTCGTGCCGGGCCCGGCCCCGAACGGGGCCGAGACCGAGCTCGCCGTCTACGCGGAGCAGATCGCCGGCCCCGGCACGCGGGCCCGGGTGGCCGCCGGCGACGACCCGGCGAGCGCAATCGTCGCCGCGGCCGAAGCCGAGCAGGCGGACGTTCTCGTGGTCGGCAACATCGGGATGAGCGGCCGTAGGGAGTTCCTGCTCGGCAACGTCCCGAACCGGGTCTCGCACAACGCCGCCTGCACGGTCGTGATCGTGAACACGGCCGAGCAGCCCAGACGGAAGCGGCTGCAGCCGTGGAGTCGCTCGTGACCGAGCTGGCCGGCGGGCAGCTGACCGCGCGCGCCGCGCAGATCGCGGCTGTCCTTGCGAAGCACGGCCTCAAGGCGGTGAAGGAGGACGAGGCCGCCCGTCCTGCCCGGCTGCGGGCGGCGCTCGAAGAGCTCGGGCCGACGTTCTGCAAGCTCGGACAGATGCTCTCCACCCGCCCGGATCTGATTCCCCCCGAGCTGGCCGACGAGCTCGCGAGCCTTCAGGATCGTGTGCCGCCGCTGAGCGAGGCCGAGGTCGTGCAGGTGATGGAGGAGGAGCTCGGCGTCCCCTGGGAGGACGTGTTCGAGAGCATCGAGCCGGAGCCGCTGGCCGCGGGCACGATCGGCCAGGTGCACAGGGCACGTCTCGAGGGCGGCGACCGGGTGGTGATCAAGGTCCAGCGACCGAACGCAGAGACGGAGATCGAGCGCGACCTGGGGCTGTTCGCGCTCTTCGCGGAGAAGGCGGAGGGACGCGAGGCCCTCTCCGCACTGGTCGACATCCCGGCCGTCGTCGAGCATCTGTCGGCGTCGCTCCGCCGCGAGCTCGACTTCCGCGAGGAGGCGGCGAACATCGAGCGGATGCGCGAGGTGCTGGCCCGGTACACGCGGCTGGCCGTGCCGTGGGTGCACACCCAGCTCTCGAGCAGGCGGCTCCTCGTCATGGACGAGGTCGTCGGCGTCCCGCTGCGCGAGGCGCCTGCCGGCGACGAGCGCCGCGAGGCCGCACGGCAGCTGCTGGAGGCGTTCTATCGGCAGGTGCTGACCGAGGGCTTCTTCCACGCCGACCCGCATCCCGGCAACCTGCTCTGGAGCGAGGGCCGCATCTTCCTGCTCGACCTGGGGATGGTCGGGATCCTGGACGAGGACACGCGGGGCCTGCTGCTCCTGATGCTGCTCGCATTCTGGCGCGAGGACGCGGAGTTCCTCGCCGACGTCCTCCTGATGCTCGGCGAGGGCGGCCACGACGTCGACATCGAAGGCCTGCGGGCCGATCTCGCCGCCTACGTCGGCCAGTTCAAGGTCGGCTCGTTCAGCGACATCGAGCTCGGCCCGATGCTCGACACGCTGATCGAGATCGCCGCACGGCACGGGATCCGGCTGCCGGCCTCGCTGGCGATGACCGGCAAGGCGTTCAGCCAGATGCAGCTGGCGGTTGCCGAACTCGACCCCACCCTGGACCCCTTCGCGGCCGTCGGCGGCTTCATGTTCCGCGGGCTGCGCGAGCGGGTCGGGGGCGCGGTCGACCCGCAGAGAGCGATCTACGAGATCCAGAAGCTGAAGGTGCGGACGACGCGGCTGATCGAGGGGATCGAGCGGCTGACCGGTGCGCGGCCGGGGCCGGGTCTCCAGATCGAGTTGCGCGGCTCGAGGACGCTGGAGGACGCGATCCGCAAGGCGGGCCGGCGTATCGCGCTCGCCTTCGCCGGCGGGGCGACGCTCCTGGCCGCGGTGCTGGCGGCGGCCGCCTCGTCGATCGACCTCTGGGTGCCGGTCACGCTCGGCGTCGCCGCGGGCATCGCAGGCCTCGCGCTCGTGCTCGACCTCCGCAGGTCACGCTAGGAGCGGCGTAACCGCGAGCGGACACGCTGCTCCAGGACCGCCGCGAGCAGCGTCATCAACACCCCGATGACGGCGCGTTCGATCGGCCGGAAGACGCGGCGCACGCCCGAAAGCCTACGCGGTACCGCCACTTGTTCCCCGGCCGGCGGCGGGGTAGAGTCGCAGCGACTTTCCCGAACCTCTCCCGGCTCCTGCGCGGCCCACCAGGGCCGCGCAGTTGGTTCCGGCCACATGGCTTCGCCACGTGAGCCGGGGCGCGGGCCGCGCGGACGCGACCCCGTCGCGGCCCGTTTTCTAGGCTTGGAGGATGAGGTTCGTAGTAGGAGCCGACGACGAGGGTGACGCCCTCGACGCCGCCGTCGAGCGGCTGCGCCGAGCCGGGCACGAGGTCGAGATGCTCGAGCGCGACCAGTGGCCGGACGTTGCGGAACGGGTCGCGCGCGTCGTGGCGGGAGGCGACGCCGACCAGGGGCTCCTCTTCTGCTGGACGGGCACCGGCACGGCGATGGCCGCCAACAGGGTGCCGGGCGTCCGCGCCGCGCTGGCCTGGGACCCGTGGATCGCCGAGGGTGCCCGCCGCTGGAACGACGCGAACGTCCTGGTGATGAGCCTGAAGCGCACCGAGCCGGAGACGGCGCGCGCGATCGTCGATGCGTGGCTCTCCGTCGAGGAGCCCGACGAGGACGAGCGCGAGAACATCGCCAAGCTCGACTGAACGCGAGGGGCCGCCCGGAGGCGGCCCCTCGTTCCGCCGAGCTCACGCTAGCTCGGGCGGCCGTACACCTCCAGCTCGGACATGTCCGCAAAGTCGCAGCCCGACTGGCTCGGACTGGTGCCGCACGAAGCCGCGAGCTGCTGGCTCAGCATCGTGAAGCGGACGTAGTGGACGTTCGTGGCGCCGGCGGTCGGCGCGACGAGGTTCAGGCGGCCACGGTCGGCGTCGCCGAACGCAGCCTCCTTCGCCACCGTCCAGGTCGAGCCGTCGGCGGACGTCTCGACACGGTAGTCCTTCGTCGACGCGGTCGCGTCGTCGCCGCACGTGTTGGCGGGATCGATCCCGAACTCGGTGACGGTGATCGAGACCGGCAGCTGGACGACGACCTCCGGCGTGATGTGAGAGCCACCGGAGTCGATCGAGTCGCTGCCCCAGCCGTTGCCGAGCGTCTGGTCGATCGCCTTGTCCGGGCCGCAGCCGAAGCCCGTGTAGTCCGGGCCCGTGAACGACTTGATCGAGGCGCCGCCGAAGATCGAGGCCCAGTCGCGCCGGAGGCTCCAGTCCCGATTCGTCGCGCCGTTGGTGATCTGGACGGCGGGCACCACGACCGTGTCGTAACCGGCGCCGGACGCGAACACCTTCGGGTACGTCCCGACGGGGATGCGCTTGATGTCGTACTGGCCGTTCTTCTTCGTCAGACCGGCCAGGTCGCTCGAGAAGCCGGAGCTGTGGCCGCCGAACGCGACCCGGATGCCCTCGATCGGCTTGCCGGTGTCGCGGTCGGAGACCTTGCCCATGAGCTTTCCGAACGGGTTCGGCGGCGGCGGGGTCTGGAAGTCCTGCACCGGCTCGGTGTCGTCGCCGTCGACGGAGCCTGCGAACCAGCCCATCCCGCGGTGCGCGAACACCTGCCAGATCGTGTCGTGATGGGAGCCGCCGAAGTTGACGAGGTCGGCCTGAAGGATCGCGTTCCGCTCGTCGAGCATCGACGGATTCGCCGGCGACAGCTCCATCGCCCGCGTGACCAGGCCTTCGGTCACAGTCGGGCCGAGCACGCCGCGCAGATCCCAGAGCGTCTCGCCCCAGATCTCTCCGTCGGCGTGCACTTCCGGGACGCTTCCGGTGCGGATCTTCCCGTAGTCGCCGTAGGTGTAGCCACCGGGGCCGGCCGTCCGGCCGGGCCGGGTGCCGCCCTGGCACTTCGGCGATGCCGAGCCGACGGGGCAGTCGAGAGGCTGGGTCCGGATCAGGTCGAGCCCGTGGCCGACGTAGTCGCCGACGCGCAGGTCGCCGTCAGCGGGCGTGTCGTCGACGAGCCCCTGCGTGTCGAGGAAGTCGTAGGCGTACCAGTCGCTCCAGGCCTCGCCCATGGCACCGGCCTGGCCGTTGCCCAGGGTCGAGTTGCCGTTCGCGTCGACCACGAGGCGGTTCGAGAGACCGTGCGTGAACTCGTGGTAGACGATGTCAGACTCGTCGCCGCCGTTCGCGGCGACGAAGGGGTCGGCGGCGTTCTGCGAGTAGTGGAACAGGAACATCTGCATCCGCGGGTTGTTGCCGTCCGGCGGCGTGGAGAAGTTCGCGTTGTTGACGTGAAGGTTGTCGGGAAGGCCGACCGGTTGGCCGGCGAGGCAGCAGAGCGTGTTCGCGCCGTCGAGCGGCTCGGTGCGGATCTCGTCGTTGCCGAGGCCCTGCCCGGTGAAGTTCACGTTCTGGAAGTTCCCGGCAGCCTCGGTGAAGCCGATCGGGTCGGCGAGCAGATGGTCGTGATACTTGTTGACGTAGTAGAAGACCTGCGCTGCGTTCTGTGAGCGGTTCGTCTGCCACGAGAACGAGCCGGCCGGGAACTGCGACCGCCACGAGCAGACGAACTGCACGGAGCAGTTGTTGCTCGCCGGATTCGGCGGAGACGTGAAGACGGTGAACGGGAACGAGTAGCTGCCGTCCGCCGCGGGCGCGACTTCCTCCGTCGCATCGGCGGCGTTGTTCGCGTTCACATCTGTGTAGACGTGCGCGTTGTTGCTCGTCAGCGTCGTCGCCCCTGCGGGCAGCCAGGCCGACAGGTCGACGTCGCGCTGTGTGCCTGCTTCCGACGGCCCCGGCGCGTTCGGGTAGAACTCCCAGACCGAGGCGTGGCCCGGGTTGGCGTAGTTGACGAGGCTGCGCCGGTAGAGCACGCGGCTCGTCTGGGCGTCGATCACGTGGACGAACGAGTCCTGCTCGGCGCTGACCGTCGTCTGCCAGGCGAGCCGGGTACCGCCGACCGTCTGGAACAGGACGAGCGACGCGGTCGCACCGTCGGTGAACGTCGTCGTCTGGGTCGGCCCGCCCGACGAGAGGCTGTCGGCGGGCACGATCGCGATTTCGAGATCCGCCTTAGCCGCTGCGAGCGCCTGCCCGGCGTTGATGCCGGGCGACGTCGACGGCGCCGAGAGCGCCTTGACGGGCGAGCCAAGCACGTTGATCAGCCGGCCGTCCTTGGTCACGTTCGCCTGGAGGCCGTTCCCGAACAGCGGGATGCCGGCGGAGCTCTGCACCCAGCTCAGGTGGTGCGTCCCGCCGATGTCGACGTAGTCGCGGGCGAGTTTCAGCGAGCCGAGGTCGCCCGCGGCGAGACCGACCGCGGCGGGGTTGGCAGAGACGTACCCGAGCGCGACCGACGCCGCGGAGTCCGAGCTCGAACCGGTCAGGAACCCGTCGGTCCGGGCGACCATGCGCGCGGTCGAGGTGAGCGGATCGATCGAGACGACGCCTTCGTTGCCGAGCGCCTGCCGCAGCGATTCGACTGCCGCGGGAGGTTCTGCGTCGAGCGTGGCGGCACGTCCGCGGAGCACCTTCTGAGAAGCGGTGCTCTGGCGGCTGTCCAGGAACGAGAACCTGTCGCGCTTTGCCTCTTTCGGCTTGGCCGCCTGTGCTGCGGACGGGACCACGCCTGACGCCGCGACGGCGGCGCAAACGGCGAGGACCGCGACCGGCACGCGGCTTCGACGGACCTGCATAGGACCTCTCCTTCCCTGCGCTGGGCTGACTGACGGCGGGTCGTCAGCGTCTCGAGCCTGCGGTCGAGATGCGGAACTATAGATCGGTTCGTCGCGAGCGCCAAACCGCGCTACGGGACGGGTCGTCCCCGCGGAGGAGACCGAGAATCGTCCTCGCGGACGAGGCGGCCGGCAGGGCCACCGAGTACTTTCAAAGCGTGATCCGGCCACGGTTCTGGACGCTTGCCCGCACCTACTGGTTCGACACGCTGCTCGCGGTCGCCGTTGTTGTCGGCGTCGTCGAAGTCGTCCTCACCCAGGACGTCAAGGACGGGCCGCGGGGGCCGCTCTGGTTCGACGTCCTCGCCGTCCTGGGGATGACGTTGCCGCTCTTCGCGCGTAGGCGATTCCCATTCGGCGCGCCCATCGCCAGCGGTGTCGTGTTCGCGGGAAGCTCGTTCGTCGACGGGCGCCTCACCCCGCACGGAGTGGTCCCGTTCCTGACAGCGCTGGCCGTGTTCGTCCTGTTCGGCCTCATCCGCGACCAGACTCAGGCGATCACGGGGCTCGCGTTCGGGATCGGCGTGACCGCGATCATCTTCCACAACGACCCGGAGGGCAGCGGCGCCGGCGGCTTCGTCTTCACGTCCGTCGTCTTCACCGTCGCATGGGCGATCGCGTTCGGGCTCAGTCGCAAGTTCCACGAGGCCGAGGAGGCGAAGCAACGGCTGGCGCGGGCCGAGCAAGAGCGCGTCGAGCGGGCTCGGCTCGCGGTCGCGGACGAGCGCACGCGCATCGCGCGCGAGCTGCACGATGTCGTCGGCCACAGCGTCAGCGTGATGACGGTCCAGGCGTCGGCCGCGCGCCGGCTCCTCCGTCCCCATCAAGAGAAGGAACGCGAAGCGCTGCTCGTCGTCGAGCAGACCGGCCGGGAGGCGCTCGCGGAGATGCGGAGGATGGTCGGCGTTCTCCGCCGACCCGACGAGGCTCCGGCGCTCGCGCCTCAGCCCAGCCTCGAGCACCTCGATCGCCTGATCGCCCAGACGCGCGAGGCGGGCCTGCCGGTCGAGTTGCGGATCGAGGGAGAGCCGGAGCCTTTGCCGGCGAGCGTCGACCTGACCGCCTACCGGCTCGTCCAGGAGGGCCTGACCAACGCGATCAAGCATGCGCACGCCCAGGGCGCCGAGGTGGTGGTCCGCTACGGCGACGGCCACGTCGAGCTGACCGTCACCGACGACGGCTCCGGAGACGGCGGCGGCGAAAGCGGCGGCCACGGCCTGGTCGGCATGCGCGAGCGGGTCTCGGTCTACGGCGGCGAGCTCGAGGCCGGCCCGCTGGCCGGAGGCGGCTACCGACTACGCGCGAGGCTCCCGGTCTCGTGACCCGCCTCTCCTACCTCGCCCGCCGGTTCTGGGTCGACGCGCTGATCCTCGCGGCGATGGCCGGCATGCTCTCGATCTCCGTGCGGGCTCCCGACCCGAAGGGAGCGGAGGGGCCCCCCTGGCTCGACGTCCTGATCACGATCGCATTCCTCGGCCCGCTGTTCTTCCGCCGCCGGTTCCCGATGGCGGCGCCGCTGGCCTCGGCCGCCGTGATCCTGGTCTCGTCCTTCCTCGATGGTGGGTTCGTCAACAACGGCCTCCCGATATTCCTCGTGGCGCTCGGCATCTCCGCCTGGTTCGGGCTGCGGCCGGATCGGCGCCAGGCGATCGCCGGCTGGGCTGCGTTGCAGGTCACCGCCGTCATCGTCGGGCTCAACGACCCGCACGCGCCCGTGGGCGACTTCGTCTGGACGTTCATCACCTTCTCGATCGCCTGGATCATCGGCTTTGCACTCGGAGGGAGGCTGCGGGAGACCGACGAGGCCAGACGACTCGCCGAGCAGGCCGAGCTGGAGCGGGAGGACCAGGCTCGGCTGGCCGTCGCCGAGGAGCGGGCGCGGATCGCCCGTGAGCTGCACGACGTCGTCGGCCACAGCGTCAGCGTGATGACCGTGCAGGCCTCCGCGGTCCGGCGCCTGCTCGAGGCCGATCAGGAGAAGGAGCGTGAGGCGCTGCTCGTCGTCGAGCAGACCGGCCGGGAGGCGCTCGCCGAGATGCGCCGCATGGTCGGAGTGCTGCGCCGTCCCGACGAGGCCCCGGCGCTCGCGCCGCAGCCGAGCCTGGAGCACATCGAGAAGCTCGTCGCGCACACCCGGGAAACCGGGCTGCCGGTCGAGCTCCGGATCGAGGGCAATCCGGTGCCACTGCCCGCGGGAATCGACACGACCGCCTACCGCATTGTCCAGGAGGCGCTGACGAACGCGGTCAAGCACGCCCGCGCCGCGAAAGCCGAGGTCGTCGTGCAGTACGCAAACGGCACGGTCGAGCTAACGGTGAGCGACGACGGCCGGGGCGGTGGCGACGGCGGGGGAAGCGGACACGGGCTCGTCGGAATGCGTGAGCGGGTGTCGGTGTACGGAGGCGAGCTGGAAGCCGGCCCGAAGGCGGGCGGCGGCTTCCGTCTCCGTGCCACACTCCCCACCACGTGAACCCGGACGAGAGCGCCACCACCACACTCACCTTCCTGTTCAGCGACGTCGAGGGATCGACGGCGCTCCTGCGCCGCCTCCGGGACGCGTACAGCGCAGTGATGGGCGACCACGAGCGGCTGCTGCGCTCGGCCTGGGCCGACGCGGAGGGCCGAGAGCTCGACGCCGACGGTGACTCGTTCTTCGTCGCGTTCCGCCGGCCGCGACAGGCGGTCGACGCGGCCGTTGCCGCCCAGCGGGCGCTGGCCGCCCATGACTGGCCCGACGGAGTGGACCTGCGCGTCCGGATCGGCGTTCACACGGGCGAGGCGACGCCCGCGGGCGACCAGTACGTCGGGCTCGCCGTCCACCGCGCCGCGCGGATCTGCGACGCCGGCCACGGCGGGCAGATCCTCGTCTCCGAGACCACCCGCTCCCTGCTCGAGGACGAGGAGGCCGAGCTCGACGGCGTCGAGCTGCGCGACCTTGGCCACCACCTGCTCAAGGACTTCGACCGGCCCGTGCGCATCTACCAGCTGGCGATCCACGACCTTCCCGCCGAGTTCCCCGCGCTGCGGACCGCAGCCGGCGAAGGTGCGGCGCAGCTCGCCGACCATCAGGACGAGCTAGCGGCGACCGGACCGGCGCAGTCGACGCCAGGCGGAGCCGTGCGGGTGCTGATCGTCGACGACCAGGCCCTCGTCCGCACCGGCTTCAAGATGATCCTCGAGGCCGAGACCGACCTCGAGGTCGTCGGCGAGGCGGCAGACGGCCAGGAGGCGCTGACGCAGGCGCGGAGCCTCTCTCCGGACGTCGTCCTGATGGACGTCCGAATGCCCGAGCTCGACGGGATCGAGGCGACGCGGCAGCTGCTCGGGGACGAGGAAGCCACGGCGAAGGTCGTCATGCTGACCACTTTCGACATGGACGAGTACGTCTACGAGGCGCTCCGCGCGGGAGCGAGCGGCTTCCTGCTCAAGGACGTGCCGCCGGAGCAGCTGGTCGCGGGCATCCGCGCCGTCGCGAGCGGGGACGCGCTGCTGGCGCCGTCGGTGACGAGGCGGGTGATCGAGGAGTTCGTCAGGCGGCCGCCCGACTCGGTGAGGACGCCGCCCGAGCGGCTCGGCGAGTTGACCGCGCGCGAGCTGGAGGTGCTCAAGCTGATCGCACGCGGGCTCTCGAACGCAGAGATCGCGAAGGAGCTGTTCGTCAGCGAGACGACCGTCAAGACCCACGTCGCGCACGTCCTGATGAAGCTCCAGCTGCGCGACCGCGTGCAGGCCGTCGTGCTCGCGTACGAATCCGGCCTCGTCCAGCCGGGCGACGGCTAGTCCTCCTCGAGGAGGAGCCGCCGCCGCCGAAGATCGGCCTCGGTGCCGAGCCCGAATCGCCCGCGCAGCCGACGAATTTCGAGCCCTGCGGAGCCAGCATCCGTGGTGTCGATCCCGACAACCAAGGAGGCAAGAAGTGATCCGCACAGGCGACACCATCGAGAACACGGCGACCGGCGAGCGCCTCACCTTTCTCGCCACCTCGGCGGACACCGACGGCGAGGCCGTCGTCGTCGAGACGCTCGTCCAGCCCGGCGGCGCGGTCGCCGCGGCACACGTCCACCCGGCGCAGAGCGAGCGCTTCGCCGTCGCCGAGGGCACCCTGGCGCTGAAGGTCGGCCGGGAGGAGCTGACGCTGGGGCCGGGCGAGGTCGCGATCGTCGAGCCCGGCACGGCGCACCGGTTCTGGAACGCCGGCGACGAGCCCGTGCGGTTCGTCTGCGAGATCCGGCCGGCGCTGCAGTTCGAGTCTCTCGTCGAGACGATGTTCGCGCTCGCGGCCGACGGAAAGACGAACCGGAAGGGCATGCCGCTGAACCCGTTCCGGCTCGCGGTGATCGCGAAGGCGCATTACGACACCGTCCGTCTCCCGTTCCCGCCCGCGTGGATGCAGGCAGCCGGTCTCGCGGTCGGCGCACCGCTTGGCCGCATGCTCGGCTACGAGGCGACGTACGAGCCGGAGCAGACGGTCGCGGCCCGCCCTGCCGTCGCGTAGCCTCGAGCCGTTCTGCAAGGGACAGGCACCCGACGGGTGCCTGTCCCCTACGCCTGTGCTACGTGAAGAGCGCGGCGTACGCGTTCAGCGCCGGCTGGCCGCCCAGATGGGCATAGAGCACGGTCGCGTCCTTCGGGATCTCGCCGCGTCCGGCCAGGTCGATCAGCCCCGCCATCGACTTCCCCTCGTAGACGGGGTCGGTGATCATTCCCTCCAACCTGGCGGCGAGCCGGATCGCGTCGAGCGTCCCCTCGTCGGGGATGCCGTAGGTGCCGGCGTGGTAGCGCTCGTCGAGGACGAGCTCGTCGCGGCGGAGCTCACGGCCGACCTCGATCAGCGCGGCAGTCGCCTGCGCGATCCGCGTCACCTGCTCGAGCGTCTCGCGCGGCTTCGCCGAGGCGTCGATCCCGATCACGCGGCGCGCCCGGTGCTGCGCGGCGAATCCGGCGACCATGCCCGCCTGGGTCGAGCCGGTCACCGAGCAGACGACGATGGTGTCAAAGAAGACCCCGAGCTCTGTCTCCTGCTCGGCCACCTCCTGCGCCCAGCGCGCGTAGCCGAGGCCGCCCAGCGGGTGGTCGGACGCGCCGGCCGGAATCGCATAGGGCTTCCCGCCGCGCGCCTCGACGTCGGCGAGCGCCTGCTCCCAGCTTTCCTTGAACCCGATGCCGAACGTCGACTGGACCAGCCGTACCTCGGCCCCGAGGATCCGGGAGAGGAGGATGTTCCCGACCCGGTCGTAGACCACGTCGGGCCAGTCGACCCAGCTCTCCTGGACGAGCACGCAGCCGAGGCCGGCACGCGCGGCCGCGGCCGCCACCTGCCGCGTGTGGTTCGACTGCACGCCGCCGATGGAGACCAGCGTGTCGCAGCCCTGCGCCAGCCCGTCCGCGACCAGGTACTCCAGCTTGCGCGTCTTGTTCCCGCCGAAGGCGAGGCCGGACGAGACGTCGTCCCGCTTCGCCCAGATCCCCGCGCCGCCGAGATGCTCGGTCAGGCGGTCGAGCCGGTGGACCGGCGACGGCCCGAGGACGAGCGGAAACCGCTCGAAACGGTCGAGCGCCACAGTCACGACCGGGGCGGGACGAGCAGGACGTCGCCCTTGTGCTGGTAGCCCGCGACGAGGTCGGTGAGCGCGTCGATCGGCAGCGTGCGCTTCGCCTTGCGCAACTCGACGATCTCCGCGTAGTGAGGCGTCAGCAGCTCGACGAAGGCGTCCCGGGTCTCGCCGGCGATCGCACCGGAGACGTTGACGATCATCGGCACGCGCGCCTCGACCAGACGGGACCCGCCGAGCACCGCGTAGGCGTCGTGGCCGGCGGCGTCGCACCAGAGCAGGCCTGCGCGGTCCGGGTCGATCGTGCCGTCCGCGACCAGGCTGTCGAGCGTGACGCTGCGGACGCTGCCGGCCTGTGCCGGGTGGTCGCTGTCGGCGGACAGGACACGGTGCCCGCCGCGGTTCCCCCCTCCGATCACGAGGGCCATCTCCACCGCACGGTCGCTCGCCGCGAACGGGAGCAGCCTGACGCGGTCGTCGAGCCCGTTCGCGACCAGGTTCAGCCGGCATAGCCAGAGATTCTGCGGCGAGGGCTCGAGCGCCACCGCGGTCGCGAAGCCGTGCCGGCGCAACGCCATCACCGTGGTCGTGCCCATGTTCGCGCCGACCTCGACGAAGACGGGGTCGGCCGGCGGCCGGATCCCGCGGGCGGCCAGCTCGGCGAGCCCGTTCGCCAGCGTGGTCATGTCGCGGCGCTTGCCGCGGACGAACACGCGCCTACCGACGCCGGTGTCGTCGGTCGCGACGAAGAAGACCTCTTCGCCGACCTCGACGGCGACGTACGGCGTCACCTCTCCCGCGGCGGTGAAGAACGCCTCGCGCGCCTCGAACCGGGCCCGGCGCTCGCCCACGTCAGCGCGGGCTCGGCAGCGGTGTCAGGACCGGCTCCACCCGGTCGCGCAGATGCTCGAACGCCGGCGGCAGCGACAGCCGCTCGCCGAGATGCTCGACCGGCTCGTCCGTCGTGAAGCCCGGCCCGAGCGTCGCGATCTCGAACAGCACGCCGCTCGGCTCGCGAAAGTAGATCGAACGGAAATAGAAGCGGTCGATCACCGGCGTCGGCCGTGCGCCCGCTTCCTGGACGCGCGTCCGCCAGGCCTCGTGCTCGTCCATCGGCGAGGCCCAGGCGACGTGGTGAACCGTGCCTGCGCCGCCGACGCCGGGCCGGTCGGTCACGTCGTAGGAGTAACGCGAGCCCCGCTGCTCGCCGCGCGACTCGTAGACGCTCTCGGACTCCGGCCTGAAGCCCAGGCCCGTCTCGAGGAAGTCCCGGCTGCGACCGGGGTCGTCGGTGTATACCCGCACCGAGTCGAACCCCTGCAGCGCAAGCTCGGCGGGGATATCGGGGTGCCGGGCGACGAGCGGCGCGTCGTCCGTCTCGACCACTGCCAGCTCGAGCTCCAGGCCCTCGGGATCGAGGAAGTGGAGGCGTCCGTCGCTGCGCTCCGAGGTGACGCCCACCTCGCCGAGCCGCCCTTCCCAGAAGTCGAGCGCCTCCCCCGAGCCGACCCGCCAGATCACCCGGTAGACCATTCCCGCCCCGGCCTGCCCGCGCCGCGCTCCGGGATACTCGAAGAAGGTCATGTCGGACCCGGCCGAGCCGGTCTCGTCGGCGTAGAACAGGTGGTAGACCGTCGGGTCGTCCTGGTTGACCGTCTTCTTGACGAGCCTGAGGCCAAGAGTGCGCGCGTAGAACTCGACGTTCTGCGGCGCGTCGGCCGTGATGCAGGTGATGTGGTGGATGCCCTCGAGGCGCACGCGAGCCCCGATCATAGGCGTCGCTTCCATTCGTAGAGCGCGATCGCGCCGGCGGCGGCGACGTTCAGCGACTCGGCACCGGTCGCCAGCGGGATCGAGGTGGCGACGTCGCAGGACGCGACCACGTCGCCGGGCAGGCCCTCACGCTCGGCGCCGAGGGCGAACACCGTTCCTTCCCCCAGCTCGACCTCGTCGAGCGGCTCGCCGCCGCGGGCGACGAGCGCGACAGTGCGGCCGTCGGCCTGGTCGAAGCGCCCGAGCGGCACGCGGAAGATCGCGCCGGCCGAACCCCGCAGCGCCTTCTGCCCGGTCGGATCGGCGCAGCCCTCGGAGAGCGCGATCGAAGCTCCGAACGCGTCGGCCGTGCGGATCAGCGTGCCGACGTTGCCCGGATCGGCGACGTGCCAGAGTGCGAGCGTGGCCGGCCGACGCGCCCACGTGGGCAGGTCGCTGCGGCGGAAGACGCCGACCACGCGCGGAGGATGCGCCAGCGTCGCGACATCGGCGAGGAGCTCCGCCTCGACGTCCTCCCCGGCGACGAGCAGGTCGACCGGCTCGATGGCCGCGGCCAGCGCCGCGTCGACCAGGTCCTCACCCTCGCAGACGAACAGCCCGAGCTTCGCCCGCTGACGCCGGCTCTCGAGTCGCCGGATCAGCTTCAGGCGCGGGTTGCTTGCCGAGGTGATCACCCGCCGCAGCTTAGGGTGTGGCCGTTCGACCGTAGGGACTGTCCCCGAGGAAGCTGCGGCGAGCCCAGCCTTCGGGGTCAGACCCCGTGGGGGTCAGACCCTGCGACTACACTCGCGCGGTGCCAGGGGCACACCACCGACCGGAAGCCCGGGTCGATCGCCTGCCAGGCCCGGACGACCTGCGCGACGCCCGGGAGCTGCGGACGCTCGCGCGGATCAGGATCGAGCACGTAGTCCCGGTGGGTGAGCCCTTGGTGCTCGTCTCCCAGATCCAGCGATCGGGCGGGACGCTGCTCAGCCGCCTGTTCGACGGGCATCCCGAGTGCCACGCGCATCCCCAGGAGCTGAAGATCGGACATCCGAAGAAGAAGCACTGGCCGCCGATCGACCTCGGCCGGCCCGGGAGCTGGTTCGACGTCCTCCAGGAACGTCAAGTCGTCAAGTACCGGCGGCGCGGCGCCTGGAGCGCACGCGAGGGCGAAGCCGAGCGGTTCCCGTTCCTCTTCTCGCTCCGGCTCCAGCGCGCGCTCTTCGAGTCGTGCACGTCCGGCCGGGAAGTCCGCAGCGAGCGCGACGTGCTCGACTGCTACTTCACCTCGTACTTCAACGCGTGGCTCGACAACCACAACCTCTACACCGGGCCGAAGAAGGTCGTCACCGGCTTCGTCCCGGAGCTGGCCATCGACCCGGGCAACGTCGAGCGTTTCTTCGCGACGTATCCGGACGGGACGCTCGTGTCCGTCGTCCGCGATCCGCGCGGCTGGTACGTCTCGGCCCGGCGGCACCGCGCCCGCTACGGGGATGTCGAGCGCGCCGTCGGGCGCTGGCGCGAGTCGGCCGCTGCGACGCTCGGAGCACGTGACGGTCGGCCCGACCGCGTCGTTGTCGTCCTGTACGAGGATCTCGTCGAGGACCCGGAGTCGGTGATGGCCCGGATTTCCGCGCGCGTCGGGATCACGATGACCCCCGCGCTGCTCGTGCCGACCTTCAACGGCAGACCGATCCGCGCCAACTCGGGCGCGGGCGCAGAGGGTCCGGGCGTGCTGCCGGAGCGTGCGGAAGCGTGGCGCGACGACCTCGACCGGTCGACGACGGCACGCATCAGCGAGCTCGCCGGCGACCTCTACGAGCGCGCCGCCGACGCCGCCCGCGCGGCGTGAGGATCCGCACGCTCCTCGACGCGCGGCCGGGCTCGGCCGAGCGGTTCCAGCTTCAGGCGTTGGTGCTCGCGCACTCGTGGGACCGGTGGGCGAAATCCGCGCCGCTCGAGGTGTTCGTGATCGGCAGCCTCCCGCAACCCGTCGAGGAGCGGCTGCGCGAGCTCGGAGCCACGATCGTCCCGGCCGCGCCGCATCCGCTGGCGACCGTCTCGAAGAGCTCGAACAAGCTCGTTGCTCTGAGGGAGCCGAGCAACGGACCGCTGCTGCTCGTCGACAACGACGCCTGCCTGCTCGAGGACGTCTCGGAGCTCGGCGGGCGGAGGATCAGGACGACGATCGGCGCCCGCGCGCGTGTCAGCGACCCTCAGTGGGAGCACATCCGGGAGGCGACCGGGCTCGAGCCTCTCGAGCAGGAGTGGGTGTCGCTGCACGGCGAGCTGAAGGCGAGGCGTCTGGGCCGCCCCGCGAAGCTCGAGCGGCGGCTCTATTGCTCCTCCGCAGTCAGCTGGATCGCCGACCCGGGGGAGCTCGAGCCGCTCTGGGCCGACGGGATCGCCGCAATCGCACGCGCCTTCGAAGGGCACCCGCTGAGCTCGTTCGCAGTTCGCGGCAGCGACCAGGCCGGCTTCGCCGTCGCGATCGCGCAGCACGGCGGTCTCGACCTGCTCCCACCGGCGTACAACCACCGCCCCGTGTGTTTTCGCCTCGGCCTGCCCGACCCGAAGGTCCTCCACTTCGGCGAGCTCGGGAACCTGAAGGGCGGCATGATGCCGTTCTCCGAGCTGCTGACCAGATGGTGGGAGCGGCGGATCCTGATCCCGATCCGGCGCTCGGGCGAGGGCGCCGAGGTGTGGCCCTCGGACGAGGAGCGGACGCGGCTGCTCGACGAGGCGGCAGCCGTTCGCGACCGGGTGCTCGCGCTCGGCCGTGACGCCGGCCTCGACGCTTTCACCTTCGCGTAGCTCGAACGGGCGGCAGTGACAGGCTCGAGCCTGTCACTGCTCTACGTCTGAAGCGCCGACTTGGCCTGCTCGGCGATCATGCCGAAGGCGTCGGGGTCGCTGACGGCGAGTTCTGCAAGCACCTTGCGGTCGAGCTCGATCTCCGCCTTCTTGCAGCCGGCGACGAACTGGTTGTAGGACAGCCCGTGCTGGCGCGCGGCGGCGTTGATGCGGATGATCCAGAGGCTCCGCATCGTCCGCTTCCGCACCTTGCGGTCGCGGTACGCGTACTTGTACGAGTGGTCGAGCTGCTCCTTCGCCCGACGGTAGGTCGTCGACTTGAGGCCCCAGTAGCCCTTCGCCTGCTCGAGAGCCTTGCGGCGCTTCTTGCGCGCGTGGACGGATCGCTTGACGCGAGGCATTGCGCTCCTCCCTAGATCCCGAGCTGCTTGCGGGCGTTCTTGACGTCGCTAGGCGCTAGCGGCGCGTCCCTGCGGAAGCTCCGCTTCCGCTTCGGGGACTTCTTCTCCAGCATGTGGCTCTTCATCGCGCGGCGGCGCAGGATCTTCCCGCCCCCGCTCACCTTGAACCGCTTCTTCGCTCCGCTGTGTGTCTTCTGCTTCGGCATCGTTCGTGTCTCCAGGTTTCTGTCCGGCATTCTTGGTCGGGCCCAGAACCATCACCATGTTGCGGCCGTCGAGGAGCGGCGGCTGCTCGACCGCGCCGATCTCCTTCACGTCCTCGGCCAGCCGCATCAGCAGGTCACGCCCCCGCTCCGGATGGCTGGTCTCCCTGCCCCGGAACATGATCGTCACCTTGACCTTCGCGCGCTGGTTGAGAAAGCGCTCGACGTGGCCTTTCTTGGTGTTGTAGTCGTGGATCTGGATCTTCGGCCTGAGCTTGATCTCCTTGACGTGGATCTGCGACTGGTGCTTCCGCGCCTGCTTCGCCTTCTGCTCCTGCTCGTACCGGTACTTCCCGTAGTCCATGACCTTGGCCACGGGCGGGTCGGCCTGAGCCGCGATCTCGACGAGGTCGAGCCCCTTCGAGTACGCGTATTCGAGCGCTTCGGCGGACGCCTTGATCCCGATCTGGGACCCGTCCTCGTCCACCAGTCGGACGCGCGGCACGCGGATCTGGTCGTTGATCCGGTTCTGAGAGGTCGGGCGAACCGGAGGTTCGACGCTTCGCCGCGGTCTCAAAGGCTGTTATCCAAGCTCGTTCGGTTCTCCTTCTTCGATGAACAAAAGCCGCTGCAAGCAGCGGCCACGATTCCAGTCAACCCGACTCGGTTGAACCTCTGCGCGGACACGTCTCTAAAGCGATACGGCCGGGGAGGTGAGGAACGGATGTCCCTGCTTGAGCAGGCTCACACTGTACCCAATTCGGCCACGAGATCGTGCAACGACTTCGTCAACTGTTCTCCACCGCGCACGCGGACGGCCAGGGCGTCGGCGGACTCGCGGTCGCCGTAGACGACCACCCGCGGGATCTTCTCCAGCTCGGCGTCGCGGATCCGTCGGCCGATCGTCTCGTCGCGGTCGTCGACTTCCACCCGCGCCCCTGCCTCCTTCAACTGAGCGGCCACTTCCTGAGCTGCGCCGCGGTGCCCCTCGCCCACCGGCAGGATCCTCACCTGCACGGGCGCGAGCCAGATCGGGAAGTCGCCGGCGTAGTGCTCGATCAGGATGCCGATGAAGCGCTCGAGCGACCCGAAGCTCGCGCGATGGATCACGTACGGCGTGTGCTCCTGGTTGTCGGCGCCCATATACGTCAGGCCGAAGCGCTGGGGCATCAGCGCGTCGAGCTGGACGGTGCCCATCTGCCACGAGCGGCCGAGCGAGTCGGTCATGTGCAGGTCGATCTTCGGTCCGTAGAAGGCACCGTCCCCCTCGTTCAGCTCGTACTCGAGACCCTTGCGGTCGAGCGCCGACCGCAGCGCGCCCTCGGTGAAGTCCCACTCCTCGTCGCTGCCCAGATGGTCTTCGGGCCGGGTGGAGAGCTCGAACCGGTACTCGAGCCCGAAGAGCTCGTAGAGGTAGGCGGTGTAGTCGATACACCCGTAGACCTCCTCCTCGATCTGCTCGCGCGTGCAGAAGAGATGGGAGTCGTCCTGGGTGACGTGGCGGACGCGCGTGAGCCCGTGGAGCGTCCCCGCGAGCTCGTTGCGGTGGAGCGGCGCCGCCTCGGCGAGGCGTAGCGGGAGCTCGCGATAGCTCCGCAACCTGTTCCCGTACACCCGCATGTGCCCCGGACAGTTCATCGGCTTCAGCGCGTACGTCCGGTCGCCGTCCGGGATCAGGAACATGTGCTCGCGGAACTTCTCCCAGTGGCCGGAGGTCTCCCAGAGCCACTTGTCGTAGATGAGTGGAGTCTTCACCTCGACGTATCCGCGCTTCTGGTTCTCGCGCCGCCGCAGGTCCTCGAGGATGTTCCAGATGACCATCCCCTTCGGATGCCAGAACGGCGATCCCGGCGAGATGTCCTCGAGGTGGAAGAGATCGAGCTGCCGGCCGAGGACGCGGTGGTCGCGCTTTCGCGCCTCCTCGAGCGCGGCCAGTTGCGCGTCCAGGTCGGCCTGGGTGTAGAACGCGGTCCCGTAGATCCGGGTCAGCTGCGTGTTCTTCTCGTCCCCGCGCCAGTACGCGCCTGCGAGACCGGTCAGCTTCACAGCCTTGATCGGCTTCGAGTCCTGCAGGTGTGGCCCGCGGCAGAGGTCGGTGAAATCGCCCCCAGAAGGAGCCGATTGACGGTACAGCGAGATGGCGCCCTCGGCTTGGTCGACGAGCTCGACCTTGTATGGCTCGTCCTCCGCCTCGAACCAGGCGCGCGCGTCGTCGCGGGAGATCTCCTCCCTCGACCACGACCGCCCCTCCTCCAGCTCCTTGCCGATCTCGGCCTCGATCCGCTCGAGGTCGGCCTCGTGGATCGGCTCCGGGAACTCGAAGTCGTAGTAGAAGCCGTTCTCGATCGGCGGGCCGATCGCGATCTTCACCCCGGGGTAGAGCCGCCGGACCGCCTCCGCCAGCAGGTGCGCAGTCGAGTGCCGCAGCACCCACAGGGCGTCCGGGTCGGTCGTGTCGCGCGTGGTCAGGATCTGGATCTCCTCCCCGTCGGCGAGCGGCGCGCGCAGGTCGCGGACCCCGCCGTTCGAGCGGACGAGCACCGCCTGCTCGGCCAGCCTGGGGCCGATCGCCCGCGCCGCGTCCAGGCCCGTTGCGCCGTCGGGAAGTTCGAGCTCCGACTTGTCGGGTAGGAAGACCTTCATGACCGACAACGATACTGAGCATCCGCGCGAGGACGACCGCAACGACGAACTCGAGGAGTCGCCGGTTCCCGACCCGGAGGAGAACGGCGACACGGAGGACGTCCCCGAGGCCGACTAGCGATGCAGGGCCGCCCGGACGTCGGGCCGGTCGAGCACCTCGACGAACGCGATCTCCCCGTCGATCGTGTTCACGACCACGTCGCCGACGGGGACGAGGGCACCGCGCCGGAACCACCGCTTCATCGGCATCACCGTCGAGAAGCTGGCGCACCCGTCGATCTCGCAGGAGCAGAGCGCCGTGATGCGCAGACCGCGCACCTGGTCGGCGAGCTCTGGCTTCCTCTCCGCCCGGAGCGCCTGTTCGAGCTCGGCGGCGAACGCGGGAGCGCGCTCACGGAGCAGCGGTCTTTGGCTCATCGCCTCAGCTCCAGATCTCGCTCATCGGCTCAGTTGTAGCGTTGCTAAGGTTCCGCGAACTGAGAACGAGTACCGAGCGAGTCGCAGTCTCTTGCGCTTCTCTACCCGTTCGTGAGTGGTAAGGGAGGTGTTCACATGGCTACCGGTACCGTCAAGTGGTTCAACGCTGC
>Ga0070684_100000707_pt1 | contig 23065 bp, 16 predicted proteins | sample KBSC723LmetaG_FD_65653 | JGI IMG/M metagenome (GOLD analysis project Ga0070684, IMG submission 65653) | Corn rhizosphere microbial communities from Kellogg Biological Station, Michigan, USA - KBS C7.2-3L metaG | ecosystem: Host-associated > Plants > Roots > Rhizosphere ...
AGGGCATGGCGCGAGAGCTTGGCCTTCGTTGTGGCGGGGCTCGAGAGGCCGCAGAGGAAGCGTGCTCGCTGGCGGGGCGTTCCGAGCGAGCTTGGATGCTCGGCGGTCAACTCGTCGAGGACGGCTCGATCTAGTTCGAGTTCCGGGCTCGCAGCCGGCCCAGGGAGGCTCTGGGCGGATCCGGTCAGGCAATACGAACAGTGGCCGCACGGATCTGCACGCGACTGGCCGAAGTAGCCGACGAGCGACTGCACCTGGCAGCCATCGTGCTCGACGAGGGCGACGACTCGCTCGATCCGCTCCACCTCTGACTGCTCGCGGCGTTCGAAGCGCTCGGCGAGGCGGTCGCGCAACTCGTCAAGCGACGGCGGCTGCGTTAGCAGCGTGAAGCATTGGCGCACGTCGGCGACCTTCAGCTCGACGAGGCTCCGCTGCTCGAGGTAGCCGAGCGCTTTGACCACGCGGTCGCGTTCCTCGCCGGGCACGGCGTCGGGGTCGACGCTCGTCCAGGTGCGCCCCGCCTTGCCACTCGCCAACACTCGTCGCAGGAAGTCGGCGCGGTCCGGGTCGAAGATCGCATAGACGTCGTCCCACTCGCCGCCTTCCGGACGCACGCTGTAGCCGGCGTAGAACGGCGTGCCCTGCTCGAGGAAGCCTTCGAGTTCGAGGTAGGTCAGGATCGTCTTCAGCACGAGCGGCCGTACGTCGTGGCGGGACGAGAGCTCGTATTCCGAGACAGCGAACTGCTCGCCCTGCGTGTGTGCGAACACGTCGGCGAGCAGGCCTGCGATCGCGTCTGGGGTTGGCGTGTCGCCGAACGCGAAGTTCTCGAGCGTCGGAATGTCGTCGCGGCATGCAAAGAGCTCGCAGATCGAAGGCTGGCCGTCGCGTCCGGCGCGGCCGATCTCCTGCGAGTACGACTCGAGTCCCTTCGGCAGGTTGAGGTGATAGACGTAGCGCACGTCGGCCTTGTCGATCCCCATGCCGAACGCGATCGTCGCGACGACGATGTGCGCGTCCGAGTGTGTCCACCACTCCTGCACCTCGATGCGGTCATCAGGGTTCATGCCCGCGTGGTAGGCACGCGCCGGCAGGCCTGCCGCCGCGAGCAGGGCGGCGACACGCTCCGCCGTGCGCTGCAACGTGACGTAGACGATCGTCGAGCCGGGCGCGCGCTCGCGCAGGCGGTCGATCAGCGCTTGGTCGCGCTCACCTGCGCGGACCGGCGTGGTGAGCAGCGTTAGGTTCGGTCGGTAGAAACCGGTGACGACGGAGTCGCGCTCCTCGATCCCGAAGCCCGCGCGGATATCGGCGACGACCGCGGGGGTCGCGGTCGCGGTGAGCGCGAGGACGCGCTCAGCGCCGAGTTCGCGTGCGCGCGCCGCGAGCTTCAAGTAGTCGGGGCGGAAGTTGTGGCCCCATTCCGAGATGCAGTGCGCCTCGTCAACTGCGAACAGCGCGATCTTCGTCTGGCCGAGCTGCGCGAGGAAGCGCTCGTTGTTGAAACGTTCCGGCGCGACGTACAGCAGCTTGAGGCTCCCGTCGCGGAGCCGGTCGGAGACGCCGCGCACCTCATACGCGTCGAGGCTCGAGTCGAGCCGTGCCGCGTCGACGCCCTGGCGCCCCAGCAGGTCGATCTGATCCTTCATCAGCGCGATCAGCGGCGATACGACGAGCGTCACGCCTTCGAGCATCAGCGCCGGCAGCTGGTAGCAGAGGCTCTTCCCCGCTCCGGTCGGGAAGACGGCGAGGGCAGAGCGGCCGGCGAGCAACGACTCGACGACTTGTTGCTGGCCGGGGCGGAACTCTGTGTAGCCAAAACGGGAGGTGAGGATCTCGCCGGCGTCGGTGGTCATGGGCCGACGGTAGCGCGAACCTCGGGGATTAGATCAGGAGGTCGCCGCGGCTTCCCACCAAGGGGCTCGTGCAGCGGCTGCTGGTGCGCGGCTGGATCGAAGTGATCTCGACTTCTAGGCCGGCGAGGTGCCCGCGCTGCTCACGCGAGGGCCCGCCGCGCCGCCTCGTCAAATGGCGTGAGGTCAAGCGGCAGCAGCTTCCGGATCCGCTCCTCGCGCGCGATCGTTGGGTTCCGCAGTCCTTCAACAAGCGGCCGCGCGACGGACGCGCTCACCGGCGTGACCAGGTTGAGCCAGAGCGAGGAAAGGTACGGCGTCAGCACCGGCACCTCGACGATTGCCGGCTTCCGGCCGAGCAGGGCAGCGATCCGCTCGATCATCTCCCGGTAGGTCATCACCTCCGGCCCGCCCGTGTCGTAGCCCTCGCCGTACGCGGCCTCATTGCCGCAGACGCCTGCCAAGTATCGGGCGACGTCGTCCAGCGCGATCGGCTGCGTCGGCGTCGAGACCCAACTCGGCGTCACCATGACCGGCAGCCGCTTGACCAGGCCGAGGATCGTCTCGAAGGCGGCGCTCCCCTTGCCGACGATCATGGCCGCGCGCAGAGTCGTCACGGGGACGCCGACGGAGGCGAGCCTCTCTCCGGTCTCACGGCGGCTGCGTAGGTGCGGCGACGCGTCAGGGTCGTCTGCGCCGAGCCCGCCGAGGTAGACGATCTGCCGCACACCTGCGTTCGCCGCCTCGCGCGCGACCGTCTCCGCCGCCGCGCGATCCTGCTCCTCGAAGTCGCGCGCGCCGAGCGAGTGGACGAGGTAGTAGACGACGTCCGCACCTTCCAGGGCAGCGGCGAGGCCGTCGCCGCTCGCCGCGTCGGCAACCACCCAGCGGGCGCCGGGCTCAGCACGTGCCGTGCGGGAAACCGCCGTCAGCTCATGCTCAGCCAACAGGGGCACGAGCGCCCGGCCGACAACGCCGGTTGCACCGAAAACGGTGACGTTCACGAGTCCCGGCTCCGCAACAGGAGCTCGAAGTAGCGGAAGCTGACCGCGGCATGGACGGGGCTTTGCCCTCTCGCATAGAGCATCCCGGTCCAGGGCGGCGCACCCACGCGGGCGGCAAGCCGGGGCAGGTACCCCTCGACCGTGACGCTCAGCTCCTGCTGATCGCCCTCGGGTCGCTGTGCGAGCGTGACCGAGCCGCCGGCTCGGAGCGCGAGCAGTCCGCCCTGGATCGCGTGCCGGCAGCTGACGAGCTCCCCGTCGAACGAGAGCTCCGGCCGCCCAAAGGTAAGGAGCGTCGCACCGCCAAGCAGCTTCAACTTGCCTCCGTCGCCCGTCCAGCTCGCGCGGACAGCGCCACGTGTCAAGCGGTCGACCGCCTGCCAATAGGTGACACCAAGCGTCCGGGCACCGGCTTCGGACGCCTCGACCACGGGGTCCGCCACGAGCATCCGCTGGCGCGACTCGAAGCCGCCGGACTCGAGCACGCGCTCAGAAGTCTCCCAGCCGCTCACGCCGCCATCACCATCGGCGAAGGGTAGTCTCGCGTCCCCGGCTCAGGGATGACCCGGCGCACTTGACGAGTTCAGCCGATAGGCGACCGGGCTGCGGCACCCCTCGCCTATCGGCAGTTCAGGATCGCAAGAACTGCCCGGCGGCGCATCACCTTGCTTGGTGATCTTGCTGACCATCGCAGCACCCTCGGAAGGCAGAAAGGCGCCGCCTTCCGAGGCTGACTAGGAGCCGCTTCTGGCTCGAGACCGGGGATCCGCCTCCGGAATGGCAATCCAAGGGAGTCGAAACTCATCCCGGCGAGTAGAGCGCGCCTGGCACCGAGTAGAAATCCTCGAGAAGCGTCGCTCTCGGCTTCCTCACGCCCCCCGTTCGCCGGCCACGTAGTCGATCTCGAGGAAGTCCGAGACCTCCTGGAGCCACCGCTTTTCGACAAAACTTCGGTGTTCGGGATGTGCGTTGTAGCTGTCATACGCCGCCTGGTCGGCGAACTCCATCGAGATCCCGAATCGGAAGTCGTTCTTCGGGCTCACCTCCCGGACGATCTCGAATGCCTCCACACCCGGTATCTCCCGCAGGCGCGTCGCAGCTGCCAGGAATTCCTGCTCGCCGGCCGACCCCGAGTCGTGCTTCAGCGAGAACGAGACGGTGTGGCGAATGCGGGCGCCGGTCAGCATTCGTCGTGAACCCCGGCCGCTTGCACTGGCGGCAGTCTGGCACGGTGCTGTCCAACTGACAACGCGGAAGTATCCCGGGCAACAATGTCCGCATCAGGCTCTCCCCACTGGCACGTCCTGGGGCCGGTCTGATGCACCCAGGCGACAACCGGAAACGTCCGCCGAGCATGTAGTGCACTATGCGCTACAATCAGGTGTGTGGGTTCATCAACGCCCCCGCCGCTCTCGCTTCGGCTCGGCGCGGACGGGCTGCGAGCGCTCGACGACCTCGCCCGTCGCCGACACATAACCCGCGCAGAAGCAGCTCGACAGGCGATCTCGGAAACGGCAGAGCGCGAGCGGCGCCGAGCCGGGCTCGCGGCCGAAGCGGCCGCGCTCGCTCGCAATCCTGCCTATGTGCGCGAGGCACGCGAAATTGCACGGCTCATGGAAGAACTCCTTGGTTCGCGGTGACGTCCACGCGATCAAGCTCCCGCGTCGCCGCGGACACGTCCAGCACGGGCGGCGCTTCGCTGTAGTCGTTCAGGCGGACGACCTGCTCACGCTTTCGACGATCGTTGTCTGCCCCACCTCGACCTCAACCCCGGGTGCGAGCTTTCACCCCGAGGTCGTCGTCGCCGGAGAGCAGACACGGGTGATGTGCGAGATGGTCGGCGCCGTCGACATGCGCGCGCTGGCCGAGCACGCGGGGCACCTGACTGTTGACGAATTGCGAGCTGTCGACGACGCACTCGAGCTCGTCCTCGACCTGGGCTGAGAGCTGATGTCCCAGCCCTCCGTCTTGCGGCGACGGCCGAGCGGGGCCCAGTGAACCCAACTGATGCGGAAGCTCTCGCGAGAGCGCGCCATTTGCCGCGCGGCCCGACGGATCCGCGGAATTGCCCCCATCGTCGAGTTTCCGGGTGGCTCTGAGTCTCGCGAGGGCCATCCGAGCGAGGTTCACCGGGGCAGCGCTCCTCCACGTTCGGTCGAGGTGGGCCGGCAGGCTACCCTCGCCGTGGGTGGCCGACTACATCTTCACGATGATCCGCGCCTCGAGGTTCTACGGGCCAGGTCGCAAGGTGCTCGAGGACATCACGCTTGCGTTCCTGCCGGGCGCGAAGATCGGTGTGTTGGGCGCGAACGGCGCGGGCAAGTCGACTCTGCTGCGGATCATGGCGGGGCGCGAGGAGACCTCATCTGGGCACGCAGAGCTGGCAACGGGTGCGACCGTTGGGCTGCTCGAGCAAGAGCCGGAGCTCGATGCGACGAAAGACGTCCGCGGGAACGTCGAGCACGGCGTCCGTCGGCTGCGGAATCTACTGACGCGCTTCGACGAGATCTCCGGTGCCTTCGCCGAACCGGACGCCGACTTCGATGCGCTGATCGCGGAGCAGGCGCTCGTGCAGGAGCAGATCGACCGCGCAAACGCGTGGTCGCTCGACGCAACGATCGACCGGGCGATCGATGCTCTGCGCCTACCCGAGGGCGACCGGGATGTGACCGCCCTTTCTGGCGGCGAGCGACGCCGCGTCGCGCTCGCACGGGTGCTCTTGTCCACACCCGATCTGCTGCTGCTCGACGAGCCGACGAACCATCTCGACGCCGAATCGGTCGCGTGGCTCGAGCGCTTCCTTGGCGACTATGCGGGAACCGTTGTCGCGGTCACGCACGATCGGTACTTCCTCGACAACGTCGCCGGGTGGATCCTCGAGCTCGACCGCGGCAAGGGCATCCCGTACGAGGGCAACTACTCAGGCTGGTTGGAGCAGAAGCAAGCCCGGCTCGCCGGCGAGGAAAAGCAGGAGTCGGCGCGCCGCCGGGCGCTTGCGCGGGAGCTGGAATGGGTGCGATCGGCGCCGAAGGCGCGCCATGCGAAATCGAAGGCGCGCGTGACGGCATACGAGAAGCTCCTCGCCGACGAGAAGGACGTCAAGCTCGACCGCGTCGAGATCCACATCCCGGCCGGGCAGCGGCTCGGCGATCTCGTCGTCGCCGCCGACGGGCTCGCCAAGGGGTTCGGCGACCGGCTGCTGTTCGAGAACCTGTCGTTCTCGCTGCCGCCCGGCGGCATCGTCGGCGTTGTCGGGCCGAACGGGGCCGGCAAGACAACGTTGTTCCGGATGATCGTCGGAGACGAGGAGCCAGACGCCGGCGAGGTGCGGGTGGGAGACACAGTCGAGATCGCGTACGTCGATCAGGCGCGCGCCGACCTGACGCCGTCGAATTCGGTCTGGAAGGAAATCTCGGGCGGGCACGACACGATCGAGCTCGGATCGCGCGATGTGAACTCCCGACAGTACGTCTCCTGGTTCAACTTCAAGGGCGCAGACCAGGAGAAACGGGTCGGCGACCTCTCCGGCGGCGAGCGAAATCGCGTCCACCTCGCCAAGCTCCTTCGCAGCGGCGGCAACCTGCTCCTACTCGACGAGCCGACGAACGACCTCGACGTCGACACGCTGCGCGCACTCGAGGACGCGCTGCTCCAGTTCGCGGGCTGCGCCGTCGTCATCTCGCACGATCGATGGTTCCTCGACCGAATCGCCACCCACATCCTCGCCTTCGGAGGTGATTCCGAGGTGACCTGGTTCGAGGGCAGCTGGGAGGAGTACGCCGCCTGGGTGAAAGACACCCGCGGCGCCGACGCCCTCGAACCCCACCGGATCAAGTACAAGCCGCTCCTGCGCCCCGGTACGTAGAAGTTGCGGACTCTCGCCCCGAGGACTCGCGCGGCCGGGCCGATCACCAGTCTTGATCCGGCGCGTAACTAATTCGTACGCCAGGCGACTGTAGGCCATGCGGACCCTCGCGACCCGAGTCGCGCTAGCAGCTGCCGCGCTTGCATTCGCAGCGACCGCGATGGCAACAGACGGATCTGCATCCGCGCCCAAGACTTCGAGCGTCGCCGCCGCCAAGTCGCGATTCGGGACGATCCTCTTCGACGGGCGCGGCTTCGTTCTCTATGCATTCACTCGCGGCACCCGCGGTCGGAGCGCCTGCTCGGGCGCCTGCGCGAAGGCGTGGCCCCCGTACCTCGTCACCGGCAAGCTGATCGGCCGCGCCGGCATCGCTGCCGAGCGGCTGGCGACAATCCGCCGGAGCGACGGTTCACGGCAAGCTACGTACGCTGGAAAACCGCTCTACTACTACGTCGGCGACCGCAAGCCTCGGCAGATCCTCTGTCAGAACGTCAGCGAGTTCGGGGGCCTGTGGCTCGTCGTTCGACCCAACGGAACCGTCGTCCGATAGCGCATGTCAACACCACCGTCCGCGATGACTGGACTCGAGGCACCACTCCAAATGGAGAACCCCACGGAAGCAGTGAACCGCCGCGCCCCAACTCACGCCGCGTACCGCAGCCGCCACCTCCTGGCTCTGCTTTCGATGCTCTGCCTGTTCGTCGTCGGCTGAACAGTCGACCGCGCCCCCGTGCGGAGCGCCTGCACGAACATCAGCCGTCGCACCGGTAACCGCCAAGGACGCGAGTGACCACATCGGGCAACGGAACGCGAGTAGAACGCGACCCGCTCGGATGCTTCACCCGCGCTCTCCGGGCCTCGCTTAGCTCAGGGGCTCGAGTATCGAAGCGGTAGTCCGTGTTTCGGGGCATGTCGCAACGGAAGGGCCGCAGTACTCTTCCGGCCGTGAGTTGGGAGCCGCGGGTCAGGAGATCGAGGAGGAGCGGATCGCTCGCGCGTGCCTCAGGGGTAAGCCTTCGAATCGTGATGAAGCGAGGTGTCTGATGTCTGCCATCCGTGCTCGAGTCGATTCGTTTTGCCGGCGTTTTGGGCTGGAGCTTCCGATTCTGCTCGCACCGATGGCCGGAGCGTCTGCACCTGCTCTTTCGATCGCAGTGATGCATGCCGGCGGGCTGGGTGCTTGTGGGGCCTTGTTGATGCAGCCAGACGAGATCATCGCTTGGGCCGGTGAAGTCCGGGCGAAAGGGAACGGCCCGTACCAGCTCAACCTGTGGATCCCCGATCCGCCGCCGCCGCGGGACGCAGGTCGCGAACGGCTTCTGCGCGAGTTCCTCAGCGATTGGGGGCCTCTGCCGGCGAAGGACGCCGGCGATGCGAGGCCGCCAGACTTCCCCGCTCAATGCGACGCTCTGCTGTCAGCCAAGCCGCCGATCGTCTCGTCGGTGATGGGGATTTTTCCGAGCGAGTTCGTTGCCAGGCTGAAGCGCGCAGGCATCGCCTGGTTTGCGAATGTCTCGACCGTGGCCGAGGCGCAGGCGGCGGAGGCCGCTGGTGCCGACGTGATCGTCGCGCAGGGGATGGAGGCGGGCGGACACCGGGGATGCTTCGATGCCTTGCAGGCCGAACGCCGGCTCGTCGGATCGTTCGCGTTGATACCGGCGGTGGCGGACGCGGTCGAGGTGCCGGTCGTCGCGACGGGCGGGATCGGAGACGCGCGTGGAGTTGCCGCTGCGCTGATGCTCGGCGCAAGCGCGGTACAGATCGGATCTGCATTCCTACGTTGCCCGGAGGCGGACATCCACCCCGCTTGGGCTGACGCGCTGGCTCGCGTCGCGCCCGAGGACACGATCGTCACCAGTGTGTTCAGCGGCCGTGCCGGGCGGAGTGTCGCGACCGATTACGCGCTGGCAGCGATCGCCGACGAGGCGCCGCCCCCGGCGCCCTATCCGGTTCAAAGAGGACTGACGGCTGCCATGCGGGCGCAGGCCGCCGAGACGGGTGACGTCCAGCGGATGCAGGCATGGGCAGGCCAATCGGTGCGGCTCGGCCGCGCCGAGCCCGCTGGCCGACTGGTCCGGCACATGTGGGACGGAGCCCTGGCCCTGCTCAAGGAGGGTCACGCGGAATCGATGCCAGGCAGGGAGGAAACCTGACGTAGCCCTGTCCGATGCGCGACTTCGTCAGTCAACGAGTTCCGGTGACTCCCGCCAACGCGTCGTCTCAGCTCGATCTGGTTGCATGGTGCTCCCCTCCCCCGGATTCTCACTTGTCAGGCCCGTGGACACGAAGCGCCACCGTGCCGTCCACGTAGTCGGCGATTTCGCTACCCATCTCGAGGGCTGCGTCACAGGCGAAACGGAAGTGGATGCCCGCGAAGACACGAGCATCGCCCACCTCCACAGCTCCTGACGAGAAGCTCGCAAAGGTGTGCACAACGCCGGGCAGGCCGAACGACGTGACGCTGTATGACGTCTGGTCGCCGTAGTACATGGCGAGCGTCGTTGCGGCTGCGTTGCTCACGCCGCTGTGACCCGACGGATACTCCTGATGCACGGGTGTCACGACGAGCGGCAGCCAAGAGGCGTCGAGCGCCGTGTCGGGGTTGCCGTCCGTCCCCGCCTGCTGGATCGCGGTGACCGGCCGCCAGGTGTCGTAGACGTTCTTCGCATTCCAGACCGCGATCACCGCGTCCGCCATGGCGACGTTCATCCGCGCGAGGAGGCGCGCGTTGCGGATGAGCGTGAGGTGGTTCGCCTCGGCCAGGTCGTCCGCCACCCGGTCCCACATCGCGACGGGAAGATCACCCGCCCAGAACAGGGCGGTCTCCGTCTGGGACGGCGTGCGGATCGCACTCGTGTCGCGTCCGATCGCCTTGATCTCGTTGAAGTCCTGCCTGTACCGCGGGCTCGTCAGAGCCGGCGGCGCGGGCGGCAGGAACTGCGACGGTGATGTCATCGCCCAGGGGGTCATGTTCGCGAACTGCCGAAAGGCAGGCGTGGAAGCGAACGCCGGCGGCGTCGGCGCCCAGTCTCCGGGCAGCCCTCCCGGCACGTAGGGAGGAAGGACGGCCGAGATGCCGTCCCCGGCCCGCCAGGCCAGGATCTCGTCGGCGACCTGCTTGCCCCAGTCGAGGCCTCGCCGAACGGATTGGTCGTTGTCGCCGCCGCCGATCTGTGCCAGCGACGCAGCCAGCTGCGCGTCGAAGGTTGGCTTCTGAGCGGGGAACAGGGCGACAAGCGCCTCGTACGCGGCCCCGACGACGGCAGCCTTCCTGGAGGCTCCAGGCAGCGCCGCGGGCTGCACGTGGATAGGCGTGTATCTCCGCTCGATGCCGTTCAGAGCATCGAAGACCGACGACTGCACGATCGCCCCGATCCGCATCGCCGGAGGCGCCGGCGTGGCGGCCGTCTCGAGTGCGTCGACCATCGTCCGGTTCCAGACGGTGACGACGTCCGGCTTGGGATCCGCCTTGGCCACACTCGGTGCAGCCGATGCCGCGAACGTCGCAAGTGCGGCAATCCCGATCAACGCGAGAACCAGCGTTCGCTTCATGGTGCCCTCCCTCTTGCTGAATAGCCGAGCCCACAGTCGCAGGCCGCTCTCGCCCGCCGCATCGATGAAATCCCTACGTCGGCGGTCGTGTATGCAATTTGATGCAACCGATACAAGCCTCGTACACTCCCGCCATGCGGCTGTACGGCCGCGAGGCAGAGACCGGGCGCATCGACTCGCTACTGGATACGGCGCGAGCGGGCAGGAGCGCGGTCTTGGTGGTTCGAGGCGAGCCCGGTATCGGGAAGACCGCGCTCCTTCGCTACGCGGCTCGGCGAGCGCAGGAGACGACCGTGCTCTCAGCTCGTGGACTCGAGATCGATCAACCGCTCGCGTTCTCGGGCCTTGCAGATCTGTTCCTGCCGGTGCTCGGTCGGCTCGAGGCGATCCCGGGACCGCAATCAGCCGCGTTGGCGGGGGCCCTGGGCCTCGGAGCGCCCGTCGCCGGCGACGGCTTCCTGGTCCGCGTGGCGACGCTCAGCCTGCTCTCCGCGGCCGCGGAGCAGCGGCCGGTTCTGGCCCTCCTGGATGACGGTCAATGGCTCGACGAGGCGTCGCGCGAAGCGATCCTCTTCGCTGCGCGTCATCTCGAGGCCGAGCGAGTCGCCCTGATTGTGACCACCCTGCTGTCCGAGTCCACCATCGATTCGTTCGGGCCAGACGAAGTGACGCTGTTGGGCCTCGTTCGACCGGCGGCCGGCGAGCTGCTGGAGGAGCAGCTCGGCTATCCGGTCGCACCCCGAGTGCTCGACCAGCTCGCGACGTTCACCGGCGGCAATCCGCTCGCACTGTGTGAACTGGCCCGTGACTTGAGCGAAGCGCAGCTCCGCGGAACGGAGGTGATCGGCGAGGGGCGGCTTCCACCAACAGCGATCGTCGAGCGTGCCTTCCTGCGGCGCCTCGAACGATTATCGCCGCAGACACGCGAGGCACTGGTGGTCGTTGCCGCCGACTCCGGCATTACAAGCACGATCGGCGCTGCCTGCGAGCTTCTCGGCTTACCGTCCGCTTGTCTGAAACAGGCTGAGCACGCAGGAGTGATCCGAGCCGACGGCAGCCGGACCTCATTCACCCACCCGCTCCTACGAGCCGCGGTCTACCATGCTGCGCCCAGGCAGTCTCGGGATCGAGCTCACAGAGCACTCGCCGAAGTGCTCAGGGCTGGAGACAAGCTCGGGGGTAACGGCGGGCGTTTGGGGCCTTCGCACGTTGAGCGGCGCGCCTGGCAGCTCGCTGCAGCGACGCCCGAGCCCGATGAGGCCGTCGCGTCCACGCTCGTGGCTGCCGCCACTGAGGCCCGCAGCCGTACGGGCTACGCTGCCGCGGCCGCCGGGCTCGAGCGCGCAGCGCGGCTTACACCGTCGCCCGAGCAGCGGGCAGCCCGACTGGTCGATGGCGCGCGGGACTGGCACCTTGCAGGCAGCCCGGACGCAGCCCTCGGGTTGCTCGATGAGGCGGTGCCGCTCGCCGGCGACTCGACAATCCGAGTTGCCGCGCAGCACCTGCGGGGCCGCATCATGATGTTGCAGGGACGGCTCCCGGATGCCTCGGAGCTCCTAGCGGCGGAGGCCGCCGGAGTGGCGGAGCAGGACCCCGAGGCGGCGGTCTCCATGCTCCTGGATGCCGCGGTTGCGGCCTCCAGTTCGGGAGCTGTCGGCAGAGCGGTCGAACTGGCCCGAGAAGCCTGGCGGCTTGCAGAGCCCCTCGGCGGCCACGTTGCTGACGCCGCACGTGTCCTCCTCGGAGGCGAACTTGAGGCTCACGGAGAACCGCTCGACGACGAGGAACGTGGACTGGTGATTAGTGCGATGTCGTCGCTGGCTCGGCTCAGGCCTCCGCCGCCGATTGTCACGATGTTCCCGATCGTTCTGGCGAACCTCGAGGAGTACGACCAAGCGCGGATGCTGCTTGACCGATTCCACGACGAGGCGAGGACGCTAGGTGCGCCGACCATTCTCGTGCCCGTCCTCTGCCTTCGCTCCGACGTCGAGTTCCGCACCGGCGACTGGATTCATGCCTATGCCGACGCCGCCGAATCGCTCCGCCTTGCGCGTGAGACACGCCAGCTGACTTTTCACAGCCTTGCGTTTCTTGCACGGGTCGAAGCAGCCCGAGGGCTGGAGACCCACTGCCGCGCCCACGCCGCCGAGGCTCTCGAGCAAGCCGAGCGCGACGGAATCGGCGCAGCGATGACGTATTCGCATTGGGCGCTTGGTCTGCTCGAGCTCGGACTCGGGCGAATGTCGGAGGCTATCGAGCAGCTGGAGCAGGTAGCCGAACTTGTCGAAGAGCATGAAATGGCCCAGCCCGTGGAGGTGCCCTGGGCCCAGGATCTGATTGAGGCGTACACGCGTAGCGGCCGCCCCGCGGAGGCGAGGGCAGTGCTGCGCCGCCTCGAGACTCTCGCGGAGAACACGCGGCTCAGCTCAGCGCTGGCGGCCGCGAGCCGCTGTCGAGGTCTCCTCGCAGACGGGAACGCGTTCGCTGCCGAGTTCGAACAGGCGCTCATATGGCACGAGCGAACGCCGACGCCGTTCGAGCGAGCGCGCACCGAGCTTTGCTACGGCGAGCGGCTCCGTCGGGCAAGGAGCCGGTCGGATGCGCGGGCACACCTCCGAACTGCGCTCCAGACGTTCGACCGTCTGAACGCGGCCCCGTGGGCGGCACGGGCGCGTGCCGAGCTGGCCGCGACCGGAGAAGTCGTGCGCCCTCGCACCGAGGAGGGTTTGGCTTCGCTCACCCCGCAGGAGCTACAGCTTGCGCTCATCGTTGGCCGCGGCGCGACGAACAAGGAAGCGAGCGCTGCGCTGTTCGTCAGCCCAAAGACGGTCGAGGCGCACCTGCACCGGACCTACGTCAAGCTTGGGATTCGGTCGCGCACCGAGCTCGCGCGCCTCCTCGCACGAGAGCAGATTCTCGATTGATGGTCGCAGTTCCTGCCCGGATGTCGTAGCACTCGAAGGGCGCGAAGGGAACCGGTCACCGCGGCCGTGCGAGTGGCCACTCCGCTGCCGTTGACATTCGGCGCTCGTGCGGCACAAGATCAGGTCTGGAGGTCGCCCGGAAGGGGGTGAGACGGAGAGTCGCCGTGTGCGACTTTCCTCCGGAGCAATGGTCGCGCGAGGCGCGTTTCCGCGGTGTTCTGCGATTGCATGTCGGCGCGTCCACCGAGCTCGCCGGACCCTCGGAACCGTGGCCTTGCTACTCGTCCCGATCGTTCTCCTTTGCAGTGTCGGCTGTACTAGCGAGAGCGACAGCACCGGCCATGTCAAGAGCGTGCAGGTCACCAACCAAACGTGCACGGCCGGGATCTGCGGGCTCCCGAGGCTGACGACGGCAGTGATCGAGGTGGCCGGCGACGGCGTCTGCTCGTTCAGGCTGGTCTTCGGCAACGGCTCGGTTCTGCCGGTGGACGACTGGAACTTCGGCAGTGGATCACGGATCGTCCGTTACTTTGGATTCGCCGGCAGCTGGCCGGGGCCGAAGACCATCAGGGCGGTGGGAGAGAAGGGCTGTCTGGGCAGCGCGAGCAGCTTGCATCACGTCTTCACTCACGAGACCGGAACCGAAGAAGAGTGGCGGATCGGCATGAACGCGCCGCAGCAGCTGTGCTTCGACGTTCCCGGACCGGGTGGTGGCTCGTTCCCGGCGCTTCGTCCGGCCACGAGAGTTCACATCACCGCGCCGACGACGCCGGAGGTCGCTTTCGGGACCGGGGTGCACTACGACCCGGACGGCAAGCCGGGGACGGCACCGCCATCGTTTTCCTTTCCGGGATTCCGCCCGTACTCGTTGATCCTCACGGTGGGAAACGAGACCTTCCAGGGCGGCACCAATACGGCGTTCAACGTCGTCCAGGGTGGGCAGCTCTTCCTGTGCCAGAACGACGACGAGTGGCGGGACAACCTCGGCGGTTGGCAGGTGAACATCTTCGTCGACGAGTCGCAGGCGCCGTAGGCCGGCGGCCCCCTCGGAGCTATCGCGCCAGGAGCGATGCGCGCAGACCGGCAAGCGGCGTGTCGTCGAAGCGCTCGGTGAGCGGAAGCCCGTCGAGGATCTTCTCGTTGATGCCGGCACGAAGCTTGTCCGAGAGCGCGGGTTCCCTGATCTTCTGGAAGCCGGTGCTCGGCGGGCCTAGATAGACGGTCCCGTAGACCTGTACGTCGGCGTCGTACTGCGCGGCGAGGAGGTGCAGCTCGGTCTCGAGCTGGGCGCGATCCGCCGGTGGCGCGAGCAGAAGCGTGTTCAGGCGGGAAAGCGCAGTGCACCACCGGCTGATCCTGTCCCCGACGTAGTAGGCAGACGCCTCCGTGAAGGAGACGGTCGGTGGGAGCTGTGTTCCGCTTTCCGCAACCGCAGGCGTGTAGGCGCGAACGCCATCGTCCCAGAGCTTTTGGATGTCGGCGTCGGCGGACTCGCGCAACCACCACAGGGAATGCGTGAGCTCGTGGTAGATGATGTCGAGGATCTGATATCCGCCTTGAGCCGCCAGGGGCTCGCGGCCGAGGTCGTGACCGGCCCAGACGAGACCGTCGGCTGCGGCCGGTATGTGCAGCTCCACCGAGTTCCCCGAGAAGAAGCTTTCCTCCGGCTGTGTGTCGGCCCCGGCCCCGCGAACCGGGGCGGTCTCCGAGAAGGACACACTGCTGCTGTCGCTCAGGAACTCGACGATTCGCTTCGGGAGCATGAGGAAGTGCGCCTTGACCTGGAGGAGAGCGAAGAACCCTTCCTTGCCCTTCGCGGGAGCTGCGAGCAGGGACCACTGCTTCTGATCACCACCCAGCGCGTCGGGCAGGCGGGCGATCAGCCGCCCGGGCTCGCCGAGCACGGTGCCCCTCGAGCCGCGCTCGAACGCGCGGCGGATCGGGTCGATCGCGCGGAACCAGTCGCCGGCCATGGCTCAGCTGACCCGGAGGCTTCGTCTCGCCATCCGTCTAGTGAGGCGTCAGGGCGACTCGAATGTCCTGGAGCGGCGTGTCGGCGAAACGCTTGGTGAGTGGTCGCCCTTCGAGGATCTTCTCGTCGATGGCATCGCGCAGTTCGCCCGACAGAGCCGGTGACTGGATGTCCTCGGACTTGTCGCCGAGCCAGACCGTTCCCTTGCTCCAGACGAACTCGTCGTACGACTTGACGATGTAGTCGAGCTCACCGGCGACCCGCAGCGGGTTGCGCGCCACACGGTCCAGCTCCTGGAGGGCTGTACACCAGCGGCTTATGCGGCCACCCACGTAGTAGGCCGCAGCCTCCGAGAATGCCTTGTGCTCCGTGAACGTCGTGCCCCCCACGCCCTTGGCCCCTGTGTAGTCCTTCAGGCCGGCCTTGTAGAGGTCCCCCAGCTCGGTGGCGTAGAACTCCTGGAGCCACAGCCAGGCGTGCGTCAGCTCGTGGTAGAGGGTGTCCAGGATGTTGTACGTGTTGTGTGGGTCAGGAGCGGTGCCCGCCCGCCCGAGATCCCAACCGGCCTTCGCCAGGGCATCGCCTGCGCCCAGGATCCGGATCTCTGCGAGCCGCGGGTAGTCCTGCCCCTGCGTGTCACCGTCGGCTCCCTCCGTGGGGGCCGCGTCCAGGAAGCGCACCCTGGTGGTGTTCATGATCGCAACGATCCGCTTCGGGAGCATGAGAAAGTGGGCCTTCGCCTGTAGGAGCTCGAAGAGGCCCTTCTTGCCCTTCGCGGGGGCTGCGATGAGTGACCACCGGTCCGGGTCGCCACCCAGTGCGTTGGGAAGCCGCCCGACCTTTCCGGGCACTTCGAACGCGGTCAGGAACGTGCCGATCTCGAATGCGCGGACGATGTCGTCCAGGAAGGCCGCCCAGCGGTCATCGTCCACGGGCGCACTCCTCCGTGACGAGGTGGATCGACGTCCTTTGCGTCACGAGAACTCCAGCCAGGTCGTCCGGCCGGCGGCGCGGACGAGCGCCTGCGCGGGGCCGGAGACGACAGCACCGGTCGCCTGGTCTACGTCCAGCGGGATCGGCGTTGCGATACCGCCCCAGAGGTGCGCGACCGATAGCGGCCGGGCCGTGACCAGGAAGGGGCCGGCGAGCCAGGCTCCTTCCACCGGGCACGGAACGGGTGCCGAGCAGACCGCTTCTACGGCCCCGGCCAGATCGACGAGGAGGACGTTGCCCCCGGCGGCCACGGCCGGAACGAGCGTCCCGTCGAGGAGTCGGACGCCGGGAGCGGCCGGGCGGGCCAGGGGTGTGCTCGTCTTGACCTTCTTCGCAGTCGATTCGCGGAGGGAGTAGACCAGCGAGGTGTGGCTGCCCCCCGGGACGAGGACGTGGTCCCCGGCGACGATGACCTCGCCGGTCGTCTTCGAACGCCACTCCTCGTCGCCGCTCGCGAGTTCTAGAACGCTCGCCTTGCCCTGTTCAGAGACAACGAGGTGGTCGCAGCTCATTCGTGCAGCGACCGGGCCGCCCGACCTTCGGACCGACCAGAACTCGGCGCGATCCGGCGAGATCGCGATCACGCGCTTCTCGTCCGCGACGACCAGGACGTCGCGCGTGGCATCGAGAAGCTGTAGGCCCTCCTCCAGGAGCCGGCCGTCCCAGAGCGGCTCGCCGGTTCTCGCGTCGAAGCACCGGACCTCCTCGGCGGTGCCGAGTGCGATCGCATCGCCACCGGCCCGCAGCACCTGCACCGGCCCGTCGAGCTCGGTCGCCCAGGCGTGGATCCGCCGCCCGGTCCACTCGACGAGCCCGAACCGGCCGTCGAGAGCACTCCAGGCCGCGGCCTTGTCGTCGAGCCGCTCGAGGTGGAGGTAGCCGGCCGGGAGGTCCCGCTCGGGGCGCTCTTCCACGCGCACGCCCGGCCGCGCCTGCGCCCATGCCCGGCGGCGGGCCGGTGCCCCGGCCTTGCCGCCCGCGGCGCCGGCCTTGCCGGCCGCGGGCGGTAAGGCCTTGCGTCCGGGGCGCTCAAGGGTGATCTCCGGTACCGGCAGATCGGATGCCTCGAACCTGCGATGTGGACCGCCCATAACCGGGCCGTGCTGCTCGAGCTCCGGGACCGGCGTCGTCATGCCCGCTGCGATCGGGAACCAGACGGGTACGACCACCAGCTCGAGGTGGATCTCCGGCGGGCTTTCCACGACGAAGTGCCACGCCTGCTGCGCGGACTGCACGCCGGAGCCGTCGCTGACGACGACGACGACCGCGGCCGGGCCCGGCCGCAGCATCACCCGGCCGCCGGCGTCGGTCTCGCCGTAGTCCAGGCGACCCTCCAGGCCGGCGCCGGTCTCCTGCCACTGGATGTCGCCGACGGACACCACCTGGCCGTTGACCATGACCTGCACGCGGCTGATCGCTTCCTGCGGGAGGCCGGCGCCCGCGGGATCCACGAAGGAGAGATTCGCTCCCCTGATCCGGAATGCGACCGTGCCGGACGACGGGGCCACCCCGGCGGGCTGCGGGTCGATCACGTCGATTCCGAGCTGATGTCCGGGCTGCGCCGCCTGGAGGTTCTGCCGCATCTCTTGTGCGGAGCTGCCCGAGATCGCGTCGTGCACCGTGTGGAGCGCGTCCTTCGTCACCCGGAGGCTCGTCGCCGTGGTGTTGAGCGTCTCGATCAGAGGCGCCATGCCGGTGCTGCCGAAGACGATCGTCATGACGATCGACGATAGGGCCCGCGCCGGGATGGGGACGCGCGCGAGCTCGATGTGGATGCTCGGGAGAACGAAGGGCATGAACGGGTTCGGGATGTCGAAGCCGATCGGGATAACGACCTGCGGCAGGCGATCGCCGGCAGCGAGTGCCTCCAGGAGCGGCTGGACCCCGACCAGGCCGCCTTCCGGACTCGACGCCGTGAGCCGCAAGGCCTCGGCGCTCGAGTCGATCAGGTCGGCGATGGAGCCGAGCGTCGTGCCGAGCATGGACAGCACGCCGCCGGAGGAGATGTTCACCGCGGCGGTCACGATCGAGCGAAGCGCATCGCGAATCCAGCCCGGCATCTGGGCCGCGGCGGCAGGCCCCATGCACTGCCCGACCATCCAGTCGGTGAGCTCCGCCCCGACGTAGGCGTCGAGCCCCCGGATGTGCCGGGTCACGTCCGACAGCGCGGTGAAGAACTCCGCCGTGTAGCGCTCCGCGTCCTGCTCGAGCGCGTGCTCGCGCTGCTGGAGCTCGCTCACGCCTTGCTCGAGGAGCTCCACTGCCTCCTCGACCAGCCGGAACGAGACGATCGCGGAGAGCTCGAGCGACCGCAGGATGTGCGTCACCGTTCCGGTGACCATGTCCTCGAACAGGTTCACGCTGTCCCGCAGGACGAACTCGTGGCTCGTCAGGACGACGTCGATCACGTGCTGGCCCAGGATCGGCAGGAGCTGCTGCTTGAAGTGCGAGACGGCCGCGGTCGGACCGAGCGTCCTGAAGTCGTCCGCGAGGTCGATTTCGAGGAAGCTCTTCAGCATCTTCAGCTCGGCCGGGAGGCGGGTGTCGCGCCACTGCGCCGAGGTGCCTGCGGCGTGGCGCAGGAGCTGCGCCACGGGGAACCCGACCGAGCTGCCGACGACTTGCTTGGCCAGGTCCTCCCAGCTTGCGTCGAGCGAGGCCGGCGAGCTCGACTGGTCGACCTCGTCGGCCAGTGCCCTGAGCGCGGGCGGAACCTGTGCCAGCCCTCGTTCCGCCACGGTGGAGACGACCTGCGCGAGAGGCTGTCCGATCAGCATGAGGATCGCGACCGAGACGGCCTCGCGCGTGCGATGCCCGTCGATCTCGTCGCCGTTCTTCAGGCTTCCGCACAGTTCGATCACGACCTGGGTCTGCGCCCTGATGGCGTGGACCATCTCCGGGAAGCCGGTCTCGGTCGCAAGCCGGTCCCACAGCTTCGCCTCGTCCATCATCTTCTCGAGGTTGGTGAGGAGGTCGTGGAGCATGTCGACCGCTTCGTCGCTCGTCAGCGCATGCCCGGCCGCGTCCGAGGCGATCGTCGCGGTCAGCGTCTCCACGGAGTTGAAGAGCGGCTTGATCCACGCCGGGATCAGGCCCTCGTCCTCGAGCAGGGTCGCCAGCTCGTCGCCCAGGACTCGGCCCGCGAGGAATTTCGAGGTTTGGCCCGCGGGAGCACCTGCCGTCAACAGCACGGACTGCAACCTGGCGTCCTCGGAGTCCGTCACGAGGGCGACGATCGCGGCAGCGCAGCGAACGGCGCTGCCGAGCGGCTTGCCCACGTTCTGCGGGAGGAGCGCTGCGATCCGGATGAGTGCCACGGCGGCGATCCCGATCGCCTCGGCGGGGTCGTCCGACGCTCCCGCCAGGTACACGGTTGCCGCTGCGAGCTCGCCCCAGATCTCGTGGGCCTCTTCGGCGGGGACATGGGCGACGTTCTCGATCACCTTTTCGCCGGCGAAGCTGAGGATTCGGGGCAGGATTGCGTTGACGAGGAGCGTCCTGACCGCCTCCGCGAGCGAGTCGGCGAGGGCCGTGCGTTGCTCGTCGTGGTGGGAGTCGAGCTGCTGCTCACACCAGGAGACGACTGCGTCGAGCGTCAGCGGCAGGAGCACCTCGGCGAGCTCCGTTGCCAGTTCCTCGGCAGGATCGAGTGCCTCTTCCTTCCGGTAGGCCTCCAGGGCGGCCCGCAGGTCGAGCTCGGCCTGGCCCGCCGTCCGCCGCAGCAGCCGCTTGAGGTCGAAGCCGACGTTCGTGATCACACCCCAGCCTGCGCCGTAGCCCCAGCCGAATCCGTAGTGGAAGTACGCCGTCACGCCCGGCCCTGAGCCGTCCTTGGGGAAGAGGTCGATCGCGGCGACGAGCTCCGAGATGATCATCGCCGCGAACGACGCGCGCGCCCAGACCGTGGCCCCGATGGTGATCTCGTCGAGCACGATGTCCACGTACGGCCGGGACTCCGCCGGCAGCGCGCCGGTGACCAGCTGGCGCATCTCGCCGACCGACATCGCAGCAGTGACGCTCGCGCGGACGTTCGCCGACGCCTCGAGGCGGAGCCGGGCGACGATCCCTGCCTGCTCGAAGAGGTCGAGGGGCATCCCCGCCTGGAGCCGGATGCCGGCATGCGCTGCGCCGGACAGGTCGCCGCTCAGGCTGGCCACGCCCTTGAGGGCGTCGGCGCCGAATTTCGCGGAGAACTGTGCGTCGAACTCGCCGGAGAAGTCGAGCCCGTCGTCGGCCCGCATCGAGCCGGTCAGCCACGCCCGGGCCGCAGCCTTGCCGTAAGCCCACTGGTCGGTGGGCGTCTCCGAACTCACCTCGAAGATGTTGAGTTCGTTAGCCACGGAGCCTGCCGCTGGTGGCGGGAGACTACACCGGGTTGCCGGATCTGGCTACCGGCCGTCCAAGGCCGGCGCGTCGACGCTCTCCGGCGTGTTGTGGCGCGCCGCCCACACGAGCGATTCGGCGCGACGCGGACTGGGAAGCCCGGCTTCCATGCTTACGGACGCTCGGTAGGTGACAGACGGCGCCGGGAAGCTTCCGTCACGCCGTGTGCTCCATCACTACTACGACGGCTATTCGCTGGCCGACGGCTGCTGCGAACGTACGGGTTTCGTAAGTACTGGGGCGGCAGCGTCCACGAGCGAAGGAGGCCGCCGACTGAAGGGCTCCTGGTGCGAGACCAGGAGGTCGATTGCTACCGAAAGTTGGCCGGGGAGATGGTCGACCCTGGCGAAATATCTGGGCCGGCCGACACCGCAGATCCTCTTGAGCAGCTACTCGAATGCTCAGTCCGCCCGCGCCCGATAGTTACCCGGAAGCCGCGCGAGCTTCTGCCATGACGGCTCGAAGGGCGGGCAGGCCGTACGCGCCCGGCTCCGAACAGCGCGGCCTACGTCTGCGACTTCTTGAACTGGGGTTGTCTTGTTGCCGCTTTGGTGCAACGATCGCACCTTGCGCATTTTCGCACGATGTGTCGCGGCGGCGGCCACAGCGCTCGCGTTTCTCGCCTTCGGTGTCGGTGCGACGTCGGCCGCCCCGCCGCCGGACTCGTGCGACGGCCAGTGGACGGCACCGTCGCCACTCCAGTTCGTGCAGGAGAACGGCTACTACGTCACGTTGTATCTGAATCAGCAGGGCACGAAGATCACGGGCAAGGCCGGTTACCAGATCGGCCGCAAGGTGACGACCGGCAACGTCATCGGTGGAATCAACGGAAACCGTTTCTTCGCCAGGATCTACTGGACCGCCAGCGGCGGGCGCGGCATCGGCGTCTACATCGGTGAGATCGGCCCTTGGGCGTGGATCTTCCAGGGTCGCACGTACGATCAGCAGGCCACCCCGGCCGTCATCAAAAGCTTCAACAGTTCGAAGGCAACGCTCTTCTATTGCGCCCCGGTGCCTGGGAAGGCCGAAGTCGTGCGAACGGCGGTTCCTTACGACGAATATCAGGTCGAGTTCAACCGGTTCACGAAGGCCGGGTACCGCCCCGTGTGGATCGACGGCTTTCGCTCAGTCGGTAAAACCTGGATCAACGCCATCTTCAGACCCGACGACGGCCAGACGCCCTGGGTTGCACGGCACAACCTCACGGGCACGCAGTACCAGGCTGAATTCGAGAAGTGGACGACGGCGGGATACCGTCCGCTCCAGGTGGAGAGCTACCCCGTCGCCGACGGGATCCGCTACGCCGCGATCTTCGTCAAGACGGCGGGCCCGCCATTCCTCGCCTACCACGGCCGCAGCGAGGCAGACCATCAGTCGCGCTTCAACCAACTGACCACCCAGGGATGGGTCCCCGTGAACATCTCGGTCACGCCCTGGGGCGGAGCGCGCTACTACACCGCCCTGTACGAGAAGAAAGACGTCGGAAGCTTTGCAGCTTGGCAGGTCCTCGCCGCCAGCCAGTATCAGGCGCAGATCAACCAGCAGGCCGCGGCGGGGCGAAAGCTGGTCTACCTCAACGCCTACAACGATCCGAGCGGCTCGCGCTTCACGGCGATCTGGTACTCAAACGCCGCTGTCCCGTATGCGCGCCACGGGATCGACCCTCTCGACTACTTCGCCCTTGCCAAAGCGCAGCGTGCCAGGGGGCTGCTCACGCGCGCTGTGACCGGCTACACGGAGGGCACGAACCTCCGCTACGCCGGCTTTTGGTCATCGTAACGACGACTTCGCCGCGACTCGGAAGGTGCGTACGGTTAGGCGCTAAACGACGCCGCCCGAGAGGACGATCGGCGGCTGGAAGGTCGCGCACCCGACGTAGGCGGTGCCGCCGACCATGATCGTCACGCAAATGTCTATCGATCCCGACCCGCTCCCGGCATCGAACGTTGATCCTGAGCCCGGCAGCTTGATCTCGGCGGTCGCGTTGGGCGGGAGCTGGAATCCCTTGCCTGTGAGGAACTCCGTGGCGCGAAAGTCGTCCGTGGCCAGCATCCCGGGGTTGTTGACGAGCTCCTGGATTGCCTCGACAAACCGTGGGTTGCTTGCCCAACTCGCGACTAAGAGCTGGTACTGGGCGATCGGCGCGGGATCAACCGTTGCTGCAGCGCTCGGCACAAGCCGGATAAGACACGAATGTCACGTAGAAGTCAAGGCGGGACGGCCTGCCAGGCGCCCGTGCGCGACCGGCTCACGGCCCCTGGCCGGAACGCACGTAGCTTCGAGCCTGCGCGTGTGAGAAACAGCGCGGGCGGCCTCTTGGCGCACTGTCCGGAGAACGGCTCTGGCAACAGACCAGGAGGTCGCCTACAGAGCTCGTGCCAAAAGGGTGGTCGCCGAGGGGGAGCAGCTGATTCCCTTCTGAACGTCGCGCACGACGCGCGGGTCGATCAGGTTGTGCGACCTTTGCGACGCGTCCGCTCCTGTTTGGCCGCCCGCTCCTGTTTGGCCAACGCCCGACT